>ENA-OPSG01001004-OPSG01001004.1-human-gut-metagenome-genome-assembly--contig:-NODE-1004-length-15351-cov-9.391540_pt1 | contig 15351 bp, 18 predicted proteins | sample MGYA00241454_ERZ501900 | MGnify/ENA primary metagenome ERZ501900 (study PRJEB25962, sample SAMEA2042225) | human gut metagenome | biome: human gut; feature: human-associated habitat; material: faeces... | reverse complement strand
CAGTTCCGCACCATGGTGCTGGAGGTGCTCCGTTCCCCTGAGGGGCAGGAAGTGGTCGCCCAGGCCGTTTGGAAGGAGCTGGCCAACCGGAAATAAGCCTTTTGAAATGCCTGTTGCGAAAGCAGCAGGCATTTTGCTTGTTTTGGCGGGGAGATCCCCCCGCCATATACCGCTCACGGGCGGAACGGCGGAGGAAGAAAGGCCTTTCCGCCGATCTCCTCCACCAGCTCCGGAGAACCCTTGGCCTGGAACTGATCGGCATAGGCGTGCAGGCGCTCCAGAGAGTCTACGGCCCGGCAGCGGGCGCTGAGCTGGTCCTGCACATAGGCGGGGAGCTGATTGAAATATTCCTCCGCGCCGGGATCGCGGCGGAAGAGCGCGTAGAGATCCGTATATTCTTGTTCTGGTGGACTATCCGCTACGCCGTCTCAGAGACTGAAGAGCAACGGAAGGCAGAATTGGATACCCTTGTCACAATGATACCCAACCCCTTTGTACCTCAGTATCCGAAAATGATAGAGAAGTTCTTTATACCTTATCCGCAAGACTTGCTTGAAATCATTCGAGAATATATAGGCCGGATTATTTCATCCGAGCCGCAATAGCCAGCAATACCCCGAGCACCACACCCAATATCGCTGCAAACAGCACCCGCATTTCTCCCGGCAGGAGGAATGTGATGGTGTGTGCCGGATACCAGAAGAAAGGAATTGTTTTCTTGAAGACAAAATTCCATTGTGCATCCCAATTCAGATGCGTAATGATGCGGGTCATCGGGATAGGAGTGAGGAGGCTGCGAGGCGAACCGCCACAATCCAGGATATGCGTATCCGTAATCTTATGGAATGTCATGAATACCGGAGCGAAAATGGTATTCATAGCAACTGAAATGGCGAGGGCTATCCATAATTTGTCCAGGCAGAATTCTCCGTTTATAATGGCGGCGGCATTTGCCATTCCCATATATTCCATAAATTGCGGCACACCTTTGGAGAAGATTATCATGGCCGCATTGATACCCATTCCCAGCAGTCCCCACACTACGGCACGCGGCAGTACGCCAAATCCTTTTCGGTTATAGACTCCGGCACTGATACGAAGTCCCAGCATCTCACCCAGTGTAGCAAGAATTCCGAATTTAACGAAACTCATTACCATGCCATGTGCAGCGTTGAAAGACTTATACCAATTGTAGATGGATTCACTCACAAAGAATGGCAGGAATATTATCACCAGAACAAAAATAAAGAGGAAGTCTTGTTTTTTCATACAAAAGTCATGTTTTTCATAAATAATGTGGCAAACATACTAAAATTATTCTAATTTAAAAGCAAATAAGTAAATAAAAGAAGTTTTACCAAACAGAACAAAGTGTTTCCCTTAACCGAACAGTGTGTTTCATTAAAGAGAACACTTCGTTTCCCTTAAAAGAACAGTTTGTTTCGATAATGAAAACACTTTGTTTTCTATAGCTAAAACAAAGTGTTCAGCACTGTGAACTAACGAACTATCCCATTAGCTTCCTCAGAAGCCCATATCATAGTCTCGGCACAAAAAAAGTGGGATTCAGAGAAACCTCTGATCCCACTTCATCATAGTAAGCAACGGATAGTTATTTCTTATCCTTCATATATTCATCCGCTTTCTCCTTGGCACGTGCCACGCGCTTGGCTGTATCCGGATGAGAAGAGAACATCTTCTGGAACTTGGATTCCTTCGGTGCCTCCGCTGAAAGTTCAAGCAATTTGTTCAAAGCATTGTACATGGCATACGGATCGAGATTATTCTTGATGCAGAATTCAAAGCCGTAATCATCCGCTTCCGTCTCCTGCTTCTGGGAGTATTGAGCACCTGCCAATGCCTCGGCCATGGCACCCAGTTCAGAATCACTCAATTTGGATACCGTAGAACTTGCCGCACCGGCAGCATTCTTCACAGCCGAACGAAGGTAAGCATTCTTCATCGCATCTTTGGAATCCGTATGGATGACGTGACCTATCTCGTGGCCGACAACTGCCATCACTTCATCATCCGTCATGATGTCCATCAGTCCGGCACAGATGCGTACACTACCATCACCGCACGCAAAGGCATTCACATCTATTACTTCATAAACACCGAAGTTCACCTTCAAGCCGTCCACTTCCTTGATATTTCCGGTCAGCTTCTCCAGGCGCTTGCCGTAATCCGTATCGGGCTTTGTCAGCGGATTGTGCGTATCCATCCATTCCATATATTCCTTGCTCATCGCTGCAATGTCAGCATCGGACAATGAAATGGCCTTGACGGCATCTGTACCAGCTTGGACAACTTTGTTCACATTGATTTTCTTTCCACCGATTTTGAACTGCGCATAGGCAGTGGTGGTACAACTCATTCCACATACTACAGCAGTAATGATGAAGAAGTTCTTTTTCATGTACTTTACGATTTAATTTTAATCCTACTTCGCTTTGTCTATAAAAAAAACCGCCTAATCATTATTAAACGGTTTTCCGAATATCTGTTTAAATCAAGTTTACTTGATGATACCCAATTCCTTGAAACATTTAGTCAATTTTTCTACAGCATAATCCACTTGTTCGACCGTATGGGTAGCCATCAACGCTACACGCACCAGTGTATCTTGTGGAGCACATGCAGGTGGAATAACGGGGTTGATGAAGATACCTTCGTCAAAAGCCAGCTTCGTTACTATAAATGTCTTCTCTGTATCACGCACATAGAGAGGAATGATAGGAGATTCTGTCTCACCGATTTCGAAGCCTGCATCGCGGAACTTCTTCAAGGCATAGTTAGTGATGTCCCACAGACGTTGGATGCGTTCAGGTTCGGACTTGATGATGTGAAGCGCCTCGCGGGCTGCAGCCGTAGCAGCAGGTGTGCTACTTGCCTGGAATATATAGGAACGGGCATTGTGGCGCAGCCAATTGATTACCGCCTTGTCTCCAGCAACAAAACCACCGATGGAAGCCAATGACTTGCTGAATGTACCCATAATCAGGTCTACATCTTCGGTAACACCGAAATGGTCGCACACACCACGGCCTTGTTTTCCGAATACACCCAAGCCGTGAGCTTCGTCCACGTAAATGCTGGCGTTGTATTTCTTCTTCAGGCGGACAATTTCGGGCAGATTGGCCAAGTCACCTTCCATGGAAAATACTCCATCCACAACAATCAGCTTTACAGCATCCAGTTCGCATTTCTGGAGTTCTTTTTCCAAAGCCTCCATATCGTTATGCTTGTACTTCAACTGAGTGGCAAATGCAAGACGGCGGCCATCTACAATGGAAGCGTGATCACGGTCATCACAAATAATATAATCCCCACGGCCTACAACGGCAGGAATAATACCTTCGTTTACAGTAAATCCGGTAGAAAAACAGAGTGCTTCATCTTTTCCTACGAATTCAGCCAATTCCTTCTCCAGTTCAACATGTATATCGAGTGTTCCGTTCAGAAAGCGGGAACCTGCACAACCGGTGCCATATTTTTCTGTGGCAGCTATCGAGGCATCAATGATACGCTTGTCATATGTCAGTCCCATATATGCATTAGAGCCGAACATCAGAACCTTTTTACCATCCATCATTACCTCTGTATCCTGATGGCTGTTAATTGTGCGGAAATAAGGATATACGCCTTTTGCCATAAACTGCTGCGGCAGGTCGTATTTCGCAAATTTGTCTTGTAGTAAACCCATGAAATATCTTTTATATAATGAATATTTAATTCTATTAAATACAAGTCTTAAAAAACAGGGGGCAAAGATAGCAAAATATGTCGGTATATGTTCTATTTACATTAAAAAAACTACTTATACTTATTTTAAAAAGAATTATGTGGTTAATTTTTCAGATATTTATATTACTTTTGCCAGTTGGAAAACCTGCATAGCAACAACCCTTGCATGAACGAAAACAAGAAGAAAATAGCATTCATCATAAACCCCATATCCGGCACTCAGAGTAAGGAGCAGATACTGAAGTGGCTCGATGAAAAGCTGGATAAGGAAAGGTATGCACAAGAAGTGATTTATACCGAACGGGCAGGCCATGCCGTAGAGATAGCGGCACAGAAGGCACAAGAAGATGCACATGCCGTCATCGCCATAGGAGGAGACGGCACCATCAATGAGATAGCTCGCTCACTGGTACATACAAAAACCGCTTTGGGCATCATTCCCTGCGGTTCCGGCAACGGACTTGCCCGCCATCTGCAGATTCCGATGGAGCCGAAAAAGGCCATCGACATCATCAATGACGGACTGATAGACATCATTGACTACGGAAAAATCAACGATGTGCCTTTCTTCTGCACCTGCGGCGTGGGATTCGACGCATTTGTAAGCCTGCAATTCTCCAAGGCGGGAAGGAGAGGACCACTCACTTATCTGGAAAAGACTCTGCTCGAAAGCCTGAAGTACCGTCCGGAAACCTATGAACTGGAAATGGACGGCAGCACCCTGCGATACAAGGCGTTCCTAATAGCCTGCGGAAACGCATCGCAATATGGAAACAATGCGTATATTGCCCCACAAGCCACCTTGAACGACGGACTGCTGGACGTCACCATACTCGAGCCGTTCACTGTGCTCGATGTACCGTCGCTCTCTTTCCAGCTCTTCAACAAGACCATTGACCAGAACAGCCGGATTAAGACGTTCCGTTGCCAGACACTCCGTATTCACCGTTCTAAACCGGGGGTAGTCCACTTTGACGGCGACCCGATGATGATGGGAGAGAATGTAGATGTAAAGATTATGAAGAAAGGACTGCAGGTCATTGTTCCCCGGGATGCGGAAAAAGACACTTCGAATGTCTTGCAGCGGGCACAAGACTATATCAACGGACTGAAACAAATTAATGATGCTTTTGTGGAAGACATCGCCCATAAAAACAAGATGATACTGGATAAAGGCAAAAGGCAATTCAAGAAACTGACAAAAATGTAATGTTGTAAAAAAGGTACTAAAGGAGTTTCTGAAAATAACTTTCCCCTTTTGATGCGCCATATAATATGTTTTATGTATTTTTGCAAAGCCAAAATAGTAAATAAGTAAATCGTCAAACAGTAAATAAAAAGATGTATAGATCACACACCTGCGGAGAACTCCGTATCTCCGATGTTAACAAGCAAGTGACGCTGGCAGGTTGGGTACAGCGCAGCCGTAAGATGGGAGGCATGACTTTCATTGACCTCCGCGACCGTTACGGAATTACCCAATTAGTGTTCAACGAAGAGGTGAATGCCGAACTTTGCGAGCGTGCCAACCGCTTGGGCCGTGAATTCGTAATCCAGGTTAAAGGTACCGTAAACGAACGTTTCAGTAAAAACCAGCATATCCCGACGGGAGACATTGAAATCATCGTATCGGAACTGGATGTTCTGAACTCATCGCTGACCCCTCCCTTCACCATCGAGGAAAATACGGACGGTGGCGACGATATCCGCATGAAGTACCGTTATCTAGACCTGCGCCGTGCCAATGTACGCAGCAATCTGGAGCTTCGCCATAAAATGACAATTGAAGTACGCAAATACCTGGACAGCCAGGGATTCATCGAAGTGGAAACTCCGATTCTGGTAGGCTCCACACCCGAAGGTGCACGCGATTTCGTCGTTCCTTCACGCATGAACCCGGGACAATTCTATGCCTTACCTCAAAGCCCGCAGACACTGAAACAGTTGTTGATGGTTTCCGGTTTCGACCGTTACTTCCAGATAGCCAAATGCTTCCGTGACGAAGACCTGCGTGCCGACCGCCAGCCGGAATTCACACAGATTGACTGCGAAATGTCTTTTGTGGAGCAGGATGACGTCATCAACCTCTTCGAAGGCATGGCCAAATATCTGTTCAAGGAAATCCGTGGCGTAGAGATGAACGAGCCGTTCATGCGCATGCCATGGGCAGACGCCATGAAATATTACGGCAGCGACAAGCCCGACCTCCGTTTCGGCATGAAGTTCGTGGAACTGATGGACATCATGAAGGGACACGGATTCCCGGTATTCGACAATGCCGCCTACATCGGCGGTATCTGCGCAGAAGGCGCCGCACACTATACCCGCAAACAGCTGGATGTACTGACCGAATTCGTGAAAAGACCGCAAATCGGTGCCAAAGGTATGGTATACGCGCGCGTAGAGGCAGACGGCAACGTAAAATCAAGTGTCGACAAGTTCTATGCGCAGGAAGTATTGCAGGAGATGAAGGCTGCTTTCAACGCCAAGCCGGGTGACCTGATTCTGATTCTGAGCGGTGACGATGCCATGAAGACCCGCAAGCAACTGAACGAGTTGCGCCTTGAAATGGGTAACCAACTGGGATTACGCGACAAGAACAAGTTCGTCTGCCTTTGGGTGGTTGACTTCCCGATGTTTGAGTGGAGCGATGAAGAAGGCCGCCTGATGGCTATGCACCACCCGTTCACTCATCCGAAAGACGAAGATATTCCTTTGCTGGATACAGACCCGGCAGCTGTCCGTGCAGATGCATACGATATGGTGTGCAACGGTATTGAAGTGGGTGGAGGTTCCATCCGTATCCACGATGCACAGTTGCAGGCCAAAATGTTCGAGATTCTCGGATTCACTCCGGAGAAGGCTCAGGAGCAGTTCGGCTTCCTGATGAATGCCTTCAAATACGGTGCACCTCCTCACGGTGGTCTGGCATACGGTCTGGACCGTTGGGTCAGCATCTTCGCAGGTCTCGACAGTATCCGCGACTGCATTGCATTCCCCAAAAACAACAGTGGACGCGATGTAATGCTGGATGCACCTTCAGTTATTGACCAGAAGCAGCTGGACGAACTGAATCTGATTGTTGAAGTGAAAGAGTAAAAGCAGGTACAGAGTAGGAGAGTGAAAGAGTCTGCACGCATTTTTCGTTTTGCGGTAATCGGCACGCTGAATGCCTTGATTATGGCTGTTACCGTTTGGGTAATGATGGACGAACTGGACATCAACTATATGCTCTCCAATGTAACCGCATATATACTTGCACAGATACACAACTTCATCTGGTGCAAGTACTGGATATTCCCTACAGAAAAAAAGAGCAACACTTGGCGACAAGTGCTGCTCTTTTCCATAGCTTTCGGAATGGCTTACGGAGCGCAATTCCTTTTCCTCATAGGGCTGGTGGAGGGACTGGACTGCAATGAATACCTTGCCCAGTTCCTGGGATTATTCATCTACGGAAGTGTCAATTTCCTGATGAACAAACGGGTGACATTCCGTTAGTTCTCCCCCAGAGATCCCCGTCGTTATCAGTCAAGAAATCGTTTTGTCAATCCGGCATAGGCATCAATTCTGCGGTCGCGCAGGAAAGGCCACCAACGGCGTACATTTTCCGAGCGTTCCAAGTCCACCTCTACAACGATATTTTCCGGCCGTTCGTTTCCTGCTTGGGCCAGGAACTCGCCTTGCGGTCCGGCCACAAAACTATTTCCCCAAAACAAGATACCATTGGTCTGCATGGAAGGATCCGGCTCATGTCCCACACGGTTCACTGAAACAACCGGCAAGCCGTTGGCCACAGCATGTCCACGCTGGGAGATAATCCAAGCATTGAGCTGACGCGCCTTTTCATCATCCGTATCACTGCTTTCCCAACCGATAGCCGTAGGATATATTAGTATTTCAGCTCCCTTCAGCGCCATCAGACGTGCTGCTTCCGGATACCATTGGTCCCAGCACACCAAAACTCCCAATTTGCCCAAAGATGTCTGAATAGGTTCGAAGCCTATATCACCGGGAGTAAAATAGAATTTCTCATAATAGGCGGGGTCATCAGGAATATGCATCTTCCGGTATTTCCCGGCAATGCTGCCGTCACGTTCAAAAACAACCGCTGTGTTATGATACAATCCGGGAGCGCGTTTCTCGAACAGAGAAGTGACCAGCACAATATCGTTGGCAGCAGCCAACTCTGAATAGAATCCCGTAGAAGGACCGGGAATCGGTTCTGCCAAGTCGAACAACTGCGTGTTTTCCGTCTGACAGAAATACAGAGAGTTATGCAGCTCCTGCAAAACAACCAATTGAGCCCCATGCGCCGCACATGCCTCTATACTTTTGGCCAAATTCATTAAATTAGTCCTGAGGTCCTTGGTATTGGCCTGCTGGATAATACCTACTTTTATTTTTCTTGTCATCTTATTCTATGGTTTATTGTTTTACTATGTATAATCGACATTACTTCAACACCCCTACGGGATATTGCATGGTAACACAATGCAAAGAGCCGTGTTGCTTAATCAAAGCACGGCAATCTATCCCGATAATTTCATAACCGGGAAAAGCCTCCCGCAACACTTCCCCCGCGCGGGCATCATTCTCCGGCTGGCGATAGGTGGGGTAAAGCACTGCATCATTCAGAATCAAGAAATTAGCGTAAGTGGCAGGAAGCCGTTCCCCTTCCTCTTCTATCTTATCGGCCATGGGCAAAGCCAGCAAACGGTAAGGTTCCCCCTTCAACGTACGGAAAGTCTTCAGTTGCTCCTCCATGCGATGCAGTTCTTCGTAATGCTCATCATCCGCATCCTTGCATTGTACATAGGCTATCGTGTCGGCAGGGCAGAAACGGGCCAGCGTGTCTATATGACTGTCCGTATCGTCACCTGCCAAATAACCGTGGTCCAGCCAAAGAACACGTTGCAGGTGAAAAACGGAACGAAGATATTCCTCAATTTCCACCCGGTTCATCTGTCCGTTCCGGTTAGGCGAAAGCAGGCATTCGGAGGTGGTGAGCAACGTACCCATGCCGTCACTTTCGATGGAACCGCCTTCAAGGACAAACCCCAAGCGATTTACATACTTTCCTTTCATCACTTCCGACTCCACCGCACGACGCGTAATCAAATTATCCTTATCGGATGCAAACTTCAATCCCCACCCGTTGAACTTAAAGTCGAGCAGAGATACACCGTCAGCATCCAGTAGGGTGATGGCTCCATGGTCGCGTGCCCAAGTATCATTCGTCTCACACTTCAGGAAACGGACATTTTCCATATTCACCCTGCCGAGAATCTGTTTCTTCACCTCATCCGGTTCTGGGGTTACAATCAGCAATGTCTCCCGGGCGGCTATTTCGTGGGCAATGGCTACAAAACATTCCTGCACTTCGTCCAACATATAGGTCCAGTCTGTACCCGCATGGGGCCATGTAAGCTGTATGCCGCTTTGCAAAGCCCATTCGGCAGGCAAGTGGGGAGCACGTGTCTCTACCTGAAAAGTCATATTCTTGCCAAAACGCACCTGACAGTCCTTCTCTGCGGCACCACCCAGCGGCAGTCCTACAAAATATCCCATATTATTTATCTTTTCTAATTCGTTACTTTTTAAGTTAGCAGAGAGAGGGAGAATAAACCTTAGGTTTAGAATTGCCAAACCTCTACTTCAGACTTCTAAACCTCTACTCTATGATTGTAAACCTCTACTCGTCAATTATCACTTATCTTCCTTCGGTTTCCGGTCGAAGAATGGATTCTTGGAGGATGCACTCACCGGAATGGCAAAGACAGTCTTGCATCCTTTCAGCCAATCCAAACGCTGAGCGGCAAGTCCGGCAGAAAACATGACACGGGTATCCACCCTCAAATCGGCAGCCATGGCACAAGCCGAACCTACAGCTATCCCTACATCCACCGTATTCAAAGCACAAGGTACTCCCTCCGGACGACCGGCACAAGTGGGAAAACCGCAGTGTCCGCAATTCAAACCTTGCGTCTGCTCGCGCGTACCTAATTATAATTACACATTCAGCCTGCAAAATGTTGTCCGCATCACGGAGAAAGAACTTCATACCGTGCTCTTCAACCATAGCGACCATCTTTTCAGACAGCTTCTTAATGTCTTCACCCGTAACCAGCGCAGCTTCAATCACATCAATACCTTTTCCTTTCGGTGCCGTGCGCGCAGCAGTCAGCATTTGCCTTGCCACGTCAAGCACATGTTCGTGGCGGCAATCCCGTTCATTCTGTATCATAGTCTTTCTTTCCTGAATTAATTAGTGCGTCAAAGATAGCACAAATATTTTTTTGCACTATCTTTGCGATACAGAAAGATTAAAGGAACACCATGCTGCAAATAGAAAATGCCAGTATCGCCTACGGCAACGATATACTTTTCTCGGGTTTCAACCTGCAATTGGAAAGGGGAGAGATAGCCAGTATCTCCGGCCCTTCGGGATGCGGAAAGTCGTCACTGCTGAATGCCATACTTGGATTTACTCCGTTAAAAGAAGGACGCATCGTCTTGAACGGCATTCTGCTGGATAAAGGAAACGTCGACGTTGTCCGTAAGCAGACTGCATGGATTCCACAAGAACTGGCATTGCCGCTGGAATGGGTAAAGGACATGGTACAATTGCCCTTCGGTTTAAAGGCAAACCGGGGTACACCCTTTTCTGAAACCCGTTTATTTGCATGTTTCGAGGATTTGGGTCTGGAACAAGAGTTATATTACAAACGGGTGAACGAAATATCCGGAGGCCAACGCCAACGGATGATGATAGCCGTAGCCTCAATGATTGGCAAACCACTGACCATTGTCGATGAACCGACTTCCGCTCTCGACTCCGGTTCTGCGGAAAAAGTACTCTCTTTCTTCCGCAGGCAGACAGAAAATGGAAGTGCCATACTGACCGTATCCCATGACAAAAGATTCGCCAACGGATGTGACCGACATATAATCATGAAATAACATACACACTATTGGGAACCATAGATATATCATACCTCAGCCTGGGCATCGGATTATTGCTATTATTAATACCGCTGTTTTACATCTGGAAGTTCAAGACCGGACTGTTGCGCGCTACTGTGATAGGTACGGCACGCATGATTGTCCAGTTGTTCTTCATCGGCATATACTTGAACTACCTCTTTTTATGGGATAACCCGTGGATAAACTTTCTATGGGTAATTGTCATGATATTTGTAGCATCGCAGACGGCATTGGCACGAACACAATTGAAGAGGAAGATTCTGCTCCTGCCCATATCCGCAGGTTTCTTATGCAGTGTAGTATGTGTAGGCTTGTACTTTATCGGAATAGTACTGAGAGTGGAAAACGTATTCAGCGCCCGGTATTTCATCCCTATTTTCGGCATACTGATGGGCAACATGCTATCCAGTAACGTCATAGCCCTCAACACCTATTATAGTGGACTGAAACGGGAACAACAGCTTTACCGGTATCTTCTCGGCAATGGTGCTACAAAAGCGGAAGCACAGGCACCTTTCATCCGCCAAGCCATCATCAAATCCTTCAGTCCGCTGATTGCCAATATATCCGTGATGGGGCTGGTTGCTTTTCCGGGAACCATGATTGGCCAGATATTGGGTGGCAGCAGCCCGAATGTGGCCATCAAATATCAGATGATGATTATGGTCATCACCTTTACCGCCTCCATGCTGTCACTGATGATTACAATCTCTCTGGCTTCCCGCAAGTCGTTCGATGCCTACGGTAGTTGTTGGAGCAGTTGGTGACGATCACGGGCATGCCGTAGGTGTCGTGGTAGGCCCTTACGAAGTGGTCGGACGAGGCCTTCGAGGCCGAATAGGGCGAGTGAGGGTTGTATCTGGTAGTCTCGGAGAAGAACTCCTCGCCGTAGGCCGAATGATGTTCTCCGCTCGAGGCCGAGGTCGAGAAGGGCGGCTCGATGCCCTGGGGCCGTGTCATCTCCAAAGCCCCGTACACCTCGTCGGTGGAGATGTGGTAGAACAGCTTGCCTGCCCAATCACCGTTCCAGTACTCCCGCGCAGCTTCGAGCAGCGAGAGCGTGCCCAGGACGTTCGTACGCGCGAAAGTGAACGGATCCCTGATCGAGCGGTCGACACTTCGAGGGCGAAGATCGCCTCGACGGGTTTGCGGAAGGTCCGGGCGATCTTGAGCGCCAGCAGCGTCGAGGGGACGAACTTTCCGGTCTCGACGGCATTCACCGTCTGGCGGCTGACTCCGACTGCATCGGCCAGTTGTTGCTGGGTCATGCGCACTTCGGCGCGTTCCACGCGGATTCTATTCTTCATCGGCATGCCAATATGAGTTATAATATCCGTATTCCACTGAACAATGTAGTCGGTTTCTCCCAACTGCTTTCCACCGACAACGAGCTGGATGAAGAAGAGCGAAAAGAGTATTCCGGTATTATCCAGGCCAATTCGGGTGAGCTTATCCAACTGGTAAACGACGTATTGGACCTCTCACGCCTGGAAGCGAATATGATGAAATTTCAATTGCAGGATTGTTATGTAAAAGAATGGTGCAACGAACTAGGTTTTCTAATACAAATGCGCAGTGAAGGCCATATCCTCCTGAAACTACAAGTGGAGGTAGGAGATGCGCGTATCCATACCGACGTCAACCGCCTTACACAAATAGTGACAAGTATGCTGCTTTATCCGAACGACTGTAAAGAAACGCGCAAAGTCAGCATGTTCTTGGTCAACCATCCGGACAAACACATCATAGCATGCCGGATAGAGAACAGCCCGATAGCCGATCCCAGGTTTGCCTCTCAAAAAGTATCAGTGCAACAGAAAATCAACCAGTTGTTCTTTGAACATTTCAAAGGTACCTATCAAACCGAGAATGTCGAAGAAGGAGAAATCGCAGTGATTACTTTTACCTATCCGACTCTTTCTTAAAAGTTGAAAATCGGCTTAAGCTCCAGCTAAAGCCAATAGTATCAGAGCAATTCGTTTACGAAATTCAAAAACGAACATTTTTCAGTCTCTGCGGTATGCTGTGTCGCTTTCTCGACTCCTTATTTAGACGACATACAAATTATACGTTTTTAATCAAGATTGATAGCAAGTAATAAAGAAAACCACTATTTTTGCCAAACGAATTAGTACTAATAATAATTTAAATCTAAAAGAAAATGGCTTACGTAATTAGTGACGATTGTATTGCTTGCGGAACTTGTATCGACGAGTGTCCGGTTGGCGCTATCTCTGAAGGTGATATCTATCATATCGACCCTGAGACTTGCACAGAGTGTGGTACTTGTGCAGATGTTTGTCCTTCTGAAGCAATTCATCCGGGAGAATAATACAATCCCAGTATCAAAAACAAAAGCGTGGGTAGATAAACTGCCTGCGCTTTTTTATATCCCCCACGTGAAATTCAGTACCTTCACCCCCCTCATTGTTATTTTCTATATACGGATAATACGTTAGTTCACAGACATGAACACTTTGTTCCATAAGTATAAAACAAAGTGTTCATATAGTAGAAAACAAAATCTGGCAGAGGTGGAGAACAGTGTCTATCGGCTTGCGAATGCAATCCGCAAGGCGCAGAAGCGTGCCAATGCTCTGAAGAACATCGTAATTCCGGATTTTGAACATAATATCAAGTTCATAACGGATGCACTTGAGGAAAAGGAGCGGGAGGAGTTTTCCCGTCAGAAGGTCATCAAGGCAACCAAGGATCGAAGAAAAGCTGAAGAGTCCGCAACTCAATGTCATCAACTTAAGGTATCTTGACAAAAAAAGAGTATTCAGTATAGAGAACAATCAATATGTTCCTATAGAGGATACTTTTTTTTGAAAAATAAGTGCGCAAAAAAACACGAATTTGGCACTATCATACTATTTCACACTACATCAATAAGAATAACGATAAGTCATTCTATGTTTATTCAATCGCTTTTTCTGTCTGCTATATATGCTATTTCTGTCTTGGCGTATTGGACAGAGATGACGCATCATCTCTTTATCCATTTTTACTGATGCTTTTTTGGCTAGCTTTGGATGATCATAATACACAAATATCTTCAGTAGATAGTGTTTCAATTTTTCACTCGCATAATTTCTTGCATCCTGCAAAGAGAACCAGCGTGCCGCTTTGCCTGTTGTATGGTACTTAAGTTTTCTTTTGAACATACGATATCAGATACAGCATTGTATACTAATGCACATGCGTATATATCCTGCTTTATCAATTGTTCCCGATAACCTGAGAATTCTTCCATCTTTAATTGTGACTTCATGGAGCGATAGCAGGTTTCTATGTCCCAGCGCAGATGATACAGTTCCTTCATACTTTCTGTATCAAAATCAGTTTCAGAAAGATTTGTCAATAATATCTCTGTAGCTGTTCTTCCGTCATTGAGTACGATTTGGAATTTCACAAAACGTAAATGGTAGGTAGTATTCATAAGTTTTATCCGAAATGATCTATCCTCACGGAAGTGATTACTCCGCAATCTATCATATATGACATCAATCCATTTATCATCTTCATCATCACGAAGTTCTTCACATTCCCTTTTAAAATCATTTGCTTTTAATCGAAAGACAAAATATTGACCGCTTTCTAACATCTGATCGATCAGCTTAATAGAAGGATATCCTCTGTCAAATATACAAACCATTTTTGATCCTTGAGGTAAGATATCTCGTGCATAACCCAAATGATCTTCTGCGCATTTGATTTCCTTTAGCATCGCCAATGCGCCAATGTACCGTAGAACTTTTACCAGGTTTATCAAGAGACACCACCTTCACCCCTTCTATAGCTTCTCTCACTTCGTCTATAGTAGCAAATTGGGAAAGCATCCAGTTCACCACCTGCAAATCCGACAAAGTAATTGCATTTTGAGCCTCATCATATTCTTCATACTTCCCATAATGGGGAAAATAAAACAATCCAGCCGAAAGCCCTACTTCATTCAGTCCTTCAGCCACAAACTCTTTCTGAATGATAGCCAGTCCTACCAGACCATATTTAGCCCGAAATCTCAAGCCATTTACACCCGTTGGAGTATAAGATACCAAATCCTGTCCTCTGGGAACAATAACATATTCACTCGGAAGATAACTGTCCCCCCACTCTATAGTACGTGCCTGCACATATCCGCCATCTTCAGCGAGGAATGAAATACCGGTACATGCCGATCCGCTTGCAATGCCTGTCAGCAATAAGGCCAAAGCTATCAAAATCTTTTTCATAACCATTTTAAATCTATTTATGATAGTAAGAACAAAGCATCGGACATTTTAGTTCTTGTTTACGCAACAAAGATAACCAAAGCCATCAAACAATGTTCCGGCACTGATTGCCATACAAATAGATAAGAATAGAAAAACAAAAGGAGTGACAAGTTCCCAATCGAGTATATACAAAGAAGTAGGAGGTGAATTTACAAAACACACCTCCTTACCCTTAAATTATTTATTCAGCAAACAATTTACTACATCTTTCTCCCGTTCTTTAGGTAATACGGTCAAGCTAACCACCGTCCCCCCTTTTAGAACAGCCTCTACAGTAGTCTGTCCTGTAGCATGCAATTTGAAATGCACATCCCAATCTTTAGGCCAAGCAGGAAACAAT
>ENA-OPSG01001001-OPSG01001001.1-human-gut-metagenome-genome-assembly--contig:-NODE-1001-length-15383-cov-3.591597_pt1 | contig 15383 bp, 9 predicted proteins | sample MGYA00241454_ERZ501900 | MGnify/ENA primary metagenome ERZ501900 (study PRJEB25962, sample SAMEA2042225) | human gut metagenome | biome: human gut; feature: human-associated habitat; material: faeces... | reverse complement strand
AATGCAATTTTAATATTATTGTATTTTTTCAGTAATATCTTGGGAACAGCGTAAGCTGGGAGCGTGCTTCGAGGAGCGTTGTGAAAATATGCCTGATGGTGAACTTATTTCTGTAACAATTAGTGATGGAATAAAGAAATTCTCTGAACTTGGGCGACATGATAATTCAAATCAGGATAAGTCAAAATATAAGAAAGTATGTATTGGAGATATCGCATATAACTCAATGAGGATGTGGCAAGGAGCAAGTGGATACTCTCCGTTTGAAGGAATTGTAAGTCCTGCGTATACTGTATTGAAGCCGAATGTGAATATTAACTCAAAGTGTGTTTCTTATCTATTTAAAAGGCAAGATATGATACATGTTTTTCAGTTAAATTCACAAGGAATTACTTCGGATAACTGGAATTTAAAGTTTCCTGCATTAAGTCAGATTGCAGTTAGCCTACCGGGAGATATTAAAGAACAAAGTAGAATTGCAACATATTTTTCCAATATTGATACCCTCATCACCCTTCATCAGAGTAAGTTAGAAAAATTGCAGAAAATAAAAAAATCTATGCTTGAAAGAATGTTCGTATAGCTTTTAGATAAAATTAGGACAAATAAAATAGTTGTAAAAATAAATAAGCTAATGTTTAATTGAAGCGTAAAGCATTTATCGTGTTTTTTTAGATATACTAGTGAAATGCAATTTTAATATTATTGTATTTTTTCAGTAATATCTTGGGAACAGCGTAAGTTGGGAGATGTAGCAAATTCATTCGAATATGGGTTGAATGTTGCTGCTAAAGCATATGATGGAATTAATAAATATATTCGTATTACAGATATAGATGATGTGTCTTGTAAATTTCTATTTAACAATTTAACATCTCCAAATGTTAACATATCAGAAGCTATAAACTATCAGTTAAAAAAGGGGGATATATTATTCGCACGAACTGGTGCGAGCGTAGGAAAAACCTATCTTTATAGTGAAAAAGACGGGATGGTATTTTATGCAGGATTTCTTATTCGTGCAAAAATTAGCTCAAGTTATGATTCGAATTTTATATTTCAAAATACACTTACAGAAAGCTATAGAAGGTATATTCAGATTACATCTCAACGATCTGGTCAACCTGGAGTGAATGCTCAAGAGTATGGAGAATATAAATTAATGATACCAAGATTATTGGAGCAGAAAAAAATAGGTAATTATTTTAAGTATCTTGATACTCTTATCACTCTTCATCAGCGAAAGTTAAATATCCTAAAAAGTGTGCCAAAATTTTTGTTGGGTATAGTTTGGGAACAGCGTAAGTTGGGAGATATTGTAACTCGAGTTATAAGAAAAAATGAAAATTTAGAATCTAAGCTTCCTTTGACTATATCTGCTCAATTTGGTTTAATTGCTCAAGACGAATTTTTTGATAAACGAATTGCAAGCAAAAATATTAGTCATTATTATCTTATTCGTAAAGGTGAATTTGCATACAATAAAAGTACGTCAATGGATGCTCCATGGGGAGCGATAAAACGTCTTGAACATTATGATAATGGCGTTTTATCGACACTTTATATTATGTTTAGAATTCTAGATGAAAATAAGGTAAATTCAGATTATATCGTTTCTTATTATGTTACAAATTTATGGCATAAAGGGGTACGTGAAGTTGCTGCTGAAGGTGCAAGAAATCATGGATTATTGAATATTGCTCCAGTAGATTTTTTTGAAACAACATTAACAATACCAAGTAATGAGAATGAACAAAAGAACATTGGAGAGTATTTTAGACGTTTAGATCGCCTCATCACCCTTCATCAACGACAGCAAAATTTATGGAAATTTGTAAGAAAAGGAGTAAAGTTATGGATAATTTTAACAAAGAATCAGATTTTGAAGCGGCCTTGATTACTGCGTTGCAGCGTTATGGCTGGGAAAAAGACGTTCTTAAGAATCCGACTGAAGAAGATTTGCTTCAAAACTGGGCTAATATTCTCTTTGAAAATAACCGTGACATCGATCGTCTGGGGGATTATCCGCTTATTAAGGAAGAAATGGATGACCTTTTGGAACAGATCCGTCGACTTCGTACTCCTTTAGCCTTAAATGGCTTTATTAACGGTAAAACGGTAAGTATTATTCGCAAAAATCCGGATGATACTTTGCATTACGGCAAGGAAGTAAGTCTTAAAATTTATGACCGTATGGAAATTGCAGCCGGCCAAAGTCGTTACCAAATCGTACAACAGCCTCGTTTTGACCGTCGTGAAAAGGTGTTGCAGGATAGACGCGGTGACTTGATGCTCCTCATCAATGGTATGCCGGTTTTTCACATTGAACTGAAAAAGTCCGGTGTACCTGTCATTGAAGCGGCTAATCAGATTGAAAAGTATGCACATGAAGGGCTCTTTTCAGGGATTTTCTCATTAATTCAAATCTTTGTGGCTATGAACCCAGCCGAAGCCTTATACTTTGCTAATCCGGGGCCTGATGGGCGCTTTAACTCTGACTTTTATTTCCATTGGGCTGACTTGAATAATGACCCAATCAATGACTGGAAAATAGTGGCGGAACGGTTATTATCCATTCCAATGGCACATCAATTGGTAGGTTTTTACACGGTAGCCGATGATTCCGACGGCGTTTTAAAAGTAATGCGTAGTTATCAGTACTATGCATCGAATAAGATTTCTGACCGTGTGTCTAAAAATAACTGGCATGAGGGGAATCAGCTGGGCGGTTATATTTGGCATACTACGGGCTCCGGTAAGACGATGACGTCTTTTAAATCGGCACAGCTCATTGCGAATTCAAAAGATGCGGATAAGGTTATTTTCTTGATGGACCGCATCGAGTTGGGGACGCAGTCACTCAAGGAGTATCGGGCGTTTGCGGATAATGCGGATGATGTACAGGAAACGGAAGATACCATCATGCTTATTAGTAAGTTGAAGAGTTCTGATCCGAAAAATACTTTGATTGTGTCTTCGATTCAAAAAATGAGCAACATTAAAGAGGATGCGGCCAGCAAAATGAGGGCCAAAGACCTTGAGGATATGAAGTCGAAACGACTTGTGTTTATTATTGACGAATGTCACCGCTCCACGTTTGGCGACATGCTCTCCACGATTAAGGCTACGTTCCCGAATGCACTCTTCTTTGGTTTTACCGGCACGCCGGTGTTCCGTGAAAACGAGCAAGTTATGACGACAACGGCGGATATTTTCGGCGATGAGCTGCACCGTTACAGTATTGCTGATGGTATTCGTGATAAAAACGTGTTGGGCTTCGACCCGACTATGGTCATGGTGTATAAGGACAAGGAATTACGCCAGCGGGTGGCTGTGAAGGAATCAGGGGCTCAATCGCTCGAAGAAGCTATCGAAGATCCGGTTATGAGTAAAAAATACTATCACTTTATGTCACCGAATGAAGTTCCTATGGCAGGCAAACAACTGGATGATGGGAAATACCAAAAGGGTATTGAAGATTATTTAGGCGAAGAAGCTTGGACGAATGATGACTATGAATGGGCTGTGGTTGAAGATATTGCTGAAAACTGGCTGACTCTATCGCGGAATAATCAATTTCATGCCATATTTGCCACTAGCAGCATTCCGGAAGCCGTTCGCTATTATCGTAAATTTAGAGAACGATATCCTGATTTAAAGGTGGCCGGTCTTTTTGATCCGACAATTGATAATAAGGGCGGGGACCGCTCACTTTTTAAAGAAGATGGCTTAAAGATTATGCTTGAGGACTATAATTCTATTTTTGGTCAGAACTTTGATATTGGCGGCTATGCTAAGTATAAAAAAGATGTGTCGGCTCGTTTAGCTCATAAGAAACCATATGAACGGGTAAACCGTGAATTTCAGCTGGATCTTTTGATTGTAGTGAATCAGATGCTGACAGGTTTTGACTCAAAGTGGATTAATGTTTTGTATCTGGATAAAGTGATGGTTTATCAGAACTTAATTCAGGCTTTTTCACGAACGAACCGTCTTTTTAACATTAATGAAAAACCATTTGGCTCAATTCGTTATTATCGTATGCCTCACACGATGAAGCGGAATATTGAAGATGCTGTGCAGCTTTACTCCGGTGACTGTCCGCAAGGCCTTTTTGCCGATCATTTGCCGGATAATGTGCGCCATATGAATGCGACATTTAACGAAATGGTGGCTATTTTTAAAAGTGCCGGCGTGTCTGATTTGGATAGATTACCGGAGGATACACCATCTAAAGCTAAGTTTGCAAAATTATTCCGCGAATTTTCAACTTATATGCAAGCAGCTAGACTTCAAGGTTTTTCATGGGATAAAAGGGAATATTCCTCATTAGTTGATGTTGAAGATACCAGTGTGGAAGAAATCATTTACTTGATACCTACGGAAGATGACTATCTGATTCTTGATCAACGTTATAAAGAATTGCGAAAGCCTGGTGATTCACCGACGGATGATGGCCCTGAGGAAATTACATTCCCGATTGATCCATATCTTACGGAACAGAATACCGGTGTCATTGACAATGACTATATGAATTCGCGTTTTGAAAAATGGCGCAAACAATTAGATGACCCAAATTCCGACCCGGCTATGATAGAGGAAACGTTGACCGATTTGCACAAATCCTTTGCCTTCCTTTCACAAGAAGAACAGAAGTATGCCAATATTTTCCTTCATGATATACAGACCGGTGATGTAAGCCTTGTACCGGGCAAAACATTCAGAGAGTATGTGACCGAGTATGTGACGGCTGCTAAGAATCAACAAAATAAAAAGATTTCAACCTATCTTGGGATTGATGAAACGCTTTTGACCAACTTAATGGATGCTCATGTAACTAAAGATAATCTGAATGAATATGGCCGTTTTGATGCGCTTAAAGCTACGGTTGTTAGAGAAAAAGCACAAGAATATTTTACAAAAGTAGATAAGAAGAAGTTGCCGCCATTCCGCGTAAATAATCGCGTAGATGAGTTGCTTACAAAATTTGTGCTTGAAGGTGGATTTGATATTCAAGATCCGGATGAAGAAGACAACGTAGAAAAAGTTGGCGAGTAAAACGATACAAAAGAGTGAAATGCTATCGGCGATAAGCTCTAAATGTAAAAGAAAAATAAGACTGTATAAAAATAGTGCCTCCAATCCTTCGTCGGCGTAGGAAGGAGGCACTTATGTCAATTGTAAATAAAGCAACGGATTATTTAACGGACTATTATCGTAATTGGGTAGCGGTTTATAAAGAAGGCGCTATTCGTAATGTTACGTTATCTAAGTATCATATGAGTCTTTCTTGGTTGCAACGACTGGCTCCGGAGCTCAGGCTTTGTGATGTGACGCGCGTGACGTATCAGCAAATCATCAATGAGTATGCTAAGGAACATGAGCGGCAAACGACTATGGATTTTCATCATCAGTTGAAGGGAGCCATCCTTGATGCGGTTGATGAAGGTCTGATTCCTCGAGACCCGACACGCAAGGTTATTATCAAAGGGAAAGCACAAGCGCAAAAGAAGATTAAATATTTGAATCAGTTTGAGTTACACACCTTGCTAAAAAGTCTTGATCTCGGTGATGAAGTTAACTGGGACTGGTTTATTTTGCTGATAGCTAAGACGGGCATGCGTTTTTCAGAAGCATTGGCTATTACACCGGCCGATTTTGATTTTGCCCATCAAACCCTATCGGTTAGTAAGACATGGGATTACAAAAACGGTGGTGGTTTTTCACCAACGAAGAATAAGTCGTCGGTTCGCAAAATTCAGATTGATTGGCAGGTTATCATGCAATTTGCCTTTTTAGTCAAAGATTTGCCACCGGATAAACCAATTTTTATACGCAAGGACAAGGTATATAACTCGACTGTAAATGACTTGCTTGAACGGTGCTGCCGAAAGCTGGATATTCCTGTGATTTCAGTTCATGGTTTGCGTCATACTCACGCATCGATTTTGTTGTTTGCCGGAGTTTCCATTGCCAGTGTTGCCAGGCGGCTTGGGCATGCCAGTATGACTACAACTCAGAAGACATATTTGCATATTATCCAAGAGCTTGAAAATCAAGATGTGGATCTCATTATGAGGTCGTTGTCTAATCTTATGTAGGAAGTAAATAAATCCGCGCCGATGGGGGATTATTTGAGATAAGATAAATAACTGCATAGGGATATTTAAATATATCGTTGACATCGAATAAAATAAAACATATAATAATTCCATGATATATATTTATATCACGAAATATAGATTTGATAAAAACTAAGGAGTCCTTCGTTGAAGAAGATGAAGCGGTGACTCCGAGAAAATAATCAAATATAAGGAGATATATATGATGGAAGAAAATAAGCAAGATGTAAATAAAACACAAGCAAGCCTAAAGGTGTCTATGTTAAATTTGGTGCCTTTGCGAGCAGGTCAGACATATCTTGATGCCTATAAAGATATGATTACTTTGGCTCAGGCCGTAGAAAGTTACGGTTATGAGCGTTATTGGATTGCCGAGCACCATAATATGAAATCCTTGGGGAGTAGTGCGACTCAACTTTTGATTCAACATACTTTGGCTAATACTAAAACAATTCGTGTCGGCTCCGGTGGTGTTATGTTACCGAATCAGAGTCCGTACTTGGTAGCAGAACAATATGGTACATTAGAAACTTTATATCCTAACCGCTTAGATTTGGGCTTAGGTCGCGCTCCGGGTACTGATCAGGTAACCGCACGTGCACTTCGACGCACAAATAATCTATATACTGATTTTGCCGAAGAGTTGCGTGAATTAAAAGGCTATTTTGATGATACGAATGGTGTTCATGCTTATCCGGCAGCCGGACTTCAAGTGCCGTTTTACATATTAGGCTCCAGTACGGACAGTGCGTATTTGGCGTCTGAATTAGGCTTGCCATATTCCTTTGCCTCTCATTTTGCACCGGCAATGATGGAAGAAGCCGTAGCTATTTATCGGGAACGTTTTAAACCGTCCAAAGTGTTGTCAAAACCATATGTTATCTTAGGTTTGAATGCTGTATTGGCAGATACCGATGAAGAAGCTAAACGATTGGCGACGACGCAGACGCAGCGCTTTATTGATATTATCACCGGAAGTAATCAAGGCTTGCAGCCACCGGTAGAATCAGAAGCTGAACTTTGGGATAATTATGTGGAAGCCAAACGAGCACCTCATTTTGCTCCTATTTCCTTTAGAGCCGAGGACATTGCTTTCAGAGAACAAGCGGTAGTAAGACAGATGACCTCCGTTTCGTTGATAGGCAGTCCGGCTACGGCGGCTAAACAGCTTAAGGACTTGCAAAAACGTGTAACGTTTGAAGAAATCATGGCGCAGAGCTTAATTTACGATCAAACTGCACAAGCTTACTCGTATAAATTATTGGCCGATGTGGTGAAAACTGTATAGGAAAACCGTAGGTATGAAATTAAATCCTACGTTAATAGAGTTTAGTTTATTAAATTCATATTAATTTTAAATAGAAAATGCAATGAATCTTAAGTTTAAACAGGATTCATTGCATTTTTTGTTTATACCACCTATTTAATGATTCAAAAAATAAAGCTTAGTTATGAGAATAATTCATAATTTATTGACGATTTCAAGATTTTTTAAGTATAATTTCTTTATAAAATATTTATGAAATTTGAGAAGTTTAATCTATAAAACTGAATGAATTTATATGATTATTTCTTTAGAAGTTGTAATATATTAACACTAAAATAAGAGAATTTCATTATTTAAACTATATGAGAAGAGTTGATAAATTGAGAAAATTAAAAAATATCAATTTAAATGAAATATGGGAAAAAGAACAGGAATGGCTTAATTATAGACTTTCAGATCGTAAATATAATGATTGTGTAGAGTTGAAGTTTTGGGAAGATTTAGCACCGAGATATTCAGAAAAATTTAATCTATATCGAGATGTACCGGGTTTAGGTGAATGGCTTCATCAAAAAATTGGTAATAATAAAAGGTTGCTTGAAGTCGGGTGTGGAGTTGGAAATTTTACCATACCTTTTTCTAAATACAGTAAGGAAATATTAGCTGTGGATTTTTCGCCGGCCATGCTAAATGAATTACTAAAAAATATTGAATATGAAAATATAGAAAATATACGAATGCATCATAGTAAATGGGAAGAATTTGAAGAACCTTATGATGCAGATTTTGTTGTGTCGGTTAACTCTTTATATCGAGTTCGTTATATGGAGACGGCATTGAAGAAAATTTCAGAATACGGCAAGCAAGGTTTTTTTATAATTCGTACAGTATATAAACCCTATTTGCATGAAATTTTTGATGAATTACGTATAGAGTATAAAACAAATAGTGATTATATGTTTATGCCCATGATGCTTTGGAATATGGGCATATCAGCAAATGTTCAGTATACGCGATATGGACGGCCTATTTCTTTTCAGGCATGGAATGATATAGAAGGTCAGATGATAGACGATATTGGTGAAGATAAATATTTACAGTATAAAGACGAGCTTAGTGACAGATTTCTTCAAAAAGCAGTAAAAGGTGAAAATGGATTTACTTATATATCGGAGCAGATTATAGAAATCATATATTCATTCAAAGATGGTAGTCATTTTTCATTGTAAGAAGTGGGAAATGATTATAACCTTAATTTTTATTTTTTGCCATGGAAACAAGGAAACATCGGTAAAAATGAAAATAAATTATTAGTCGTCGATGTTTTATAAGGAGAGATTTGTATGACGAATAAGAAACTTTTATCGGCACTTATTATGATGGCATTAACAACCTCAGTACTGGGGAGTGTTTATGCGGCAGATGAAAGTAATGGGGATGCAGTAAAAAGAGATAAACCATACGCTGCTGCCGAAGAAATTGAAAAATTACCGGATATTGTCGTAATTGGGGATCGTAATAAAGAGCGTGAAGTATTACCGGGGGACTTTGTGTATACTAAGTCACAAACCGGCTTTTTAAGTGGTAAAGATACGCTTGATATTCCGTTTACACAAACAAATTTCACTGAAAAATCGATGGAGATGTTTACCGGTCCGGATAAACCAATGGACTCATTATTGGCTAATTCGCCATCAATCCGACAAAGCGGTTCAATTTTACACGGAGACTTTTTCTTCCGTGGATTTAGAACTAACGGTACTAACTTTTATGTAAATAATGTGCCAGGAGTATTTACTCAATTTAATACGCCTTTATATCCTATCGAGTCTTTAGAAATGATTTCCGGGCCTAATGTTGGTATTTACGGTACCGGTGTACAGTATGAAACAACTAATCCGGGGGGGATTATTAGCGTTAAGACTAAAGTTGCTCCTGATAATCGAGTATTTGATTTTACTCAGACTATTTCCGGTAGAGGTTTGTTTGGTGAATATTTAGATTATGGTGAACGTTTTGGTAAAAATAAAGAATGGGGTATTCGAATTACCACTGAAAATCTTAATGGCCGAAGCTCGGTAAAAGGTACAAAAATTAACGGGCAAGGTATTTTTGCCAATATCGACCACCAGTCAGAAAAATCAAAAGATAATTTATTTATTGGGTATCGTAATTTAGATATCCAAGGCGGCTTGCGTTGGTTTATTTTAGACAGTTCTGTGACTAAACTCCCTGGTGTGCCAAAAGGATCCAATGATTATAGCTTTGATGGTATGGTTAAATCAACTCACGGTTGGTTAATGACATATAATCATGAGCAAAAATTTAATGAACATTGGGATGGTTTTGCTAACTTTGGTATGCAGAGAAATGATTTGGATCGAAATGTTATGGCCAATGGTGGCAGTGGTTACGTGCTCAAGGAAGACGGAACATTCCCTGTAACTGCTAGACCGGGTGGAACACCGCAAGAATATTATTATTGGCAATTAGGCACTACGGCGCATTATAATACCGGTGATATAAACCATGATATTACGTTGTCATATAATCAGGCTTGGCGTAACAGAAAAACAGCGTATAATAATGGCTCTTTGGCTACCATTGGTTCCGGTAGTCTATATGATGGCATTAATCAAATATTACCGGCACCGACTAAATTTGATACTCGTTGGAGCAATAAAACTCGCGTTGAAAGTTTCTCGATTATTGATTATATGACTTATGAAAAATGGAATGTCATTTTTGGTTTCCATAAACATGAGGCAACATCTAAGTCTTATAAATACTCAGGAAATACAAGTAATTGGTCTTCTATTGATACGATTAAAACTGATGCAACAAGTCCTACTTATGGTTTTATCTATCATCCAAATGACAATTCTTCGATTTATGCGAGTCATACAGAAAACTTTGATGCCGGTAGTGGCGTTAATACTACTTTTGAAAACTATGGGGATGTATTACCGCCATTAAAGACCAAACAAAATGAAATCGGGTTTAAATATTTAAAAGATGATTTATTATGGACTTTAGCATACTATGATATCAAACAAGATAATTTGATTAGTGTGTATAAAACCGGCTATAGTAAACCGTTCCAATCTAAAGACGGACAAGCTCGCCATAAAGGGCTTGAATTGGCTGTTAACGGTAAGTTGGCTGATAAGTGGAATCTATTCGGTGGTATTTCCAGAATGAGTGCTAAACAAGAAAAAACTACAAATGGCACTTTAGATGGTGTACGTGTTAATGGTACCAGTGAATGGACTGCTGTTTTTGGTGCGGAATACAATCCTAATGAATTCTGGAGCTTTGTAGGTCGTGGGATTTATACAGGTAGATCACCTGTTATGAATGAAAAAATTTGGGCCGGCGGCTATACAATATTTGATGTAGGCGCTACTTACAAAACTCATTTCGGTGAAGTTCCGGCAGAATTATCCTTAATGGTTAATAACGTGTTTAATAAAGATTACTGGCAAGTTTCTCGAGGCAATCAGGTATACCTCTCCTTGCCGAGAACATTAACATTTACAGCTAAACTTCATTTCTAAGAAAAGGTATAGATTTTTGAAAAGCATGGAATTTTATTAAATTCCTTGCTTTTCTAATATTCGGACTAGTAATTTTAGGGAGATACTACTAATGAAAAAAACTATTCATAAATCAGTGTCAGGTTTGCTTGCATTGGGTTTTATCGGTTCAATTATGCCTACGGCGATAGCAGCCGAAAGCGATTCTCCATTGGATACCGTTTATGTAATTGCTTCTAAAAATAGTAATAATGAAGATGCATTACCGGGTGGTCTTGTTAATGAAAATGCAAAGTTAGGGATTTTGGGTAAACAAAGTCTTATGGACATTCCGTATAGTGAAATGTCTATGACTGAAAAAATGTTAAAAAAGTTTGACGATCCGACTCAGCCGCTTGCCAATGTACTTTTAAATAATCCTTCTATCAGAACAAGCACGACATCGCCGATGTATACTGACTTTTCTATGCGCGGTATTAATATGAACGGTAATCATATGATGTTGAATGGAGTTCCAAGTTTGTTTTATCAATTTAACGGACCTATTACTCACTATATTGATCGGATTGATATAACCTCAGGCCCAAATGCAGCCGTCAATGGTGTTAGTATGTCAAATAACGGTACTAATAGTGGTGCGACACCAGCTCCGGGCACTATTAATATTGTTACCAAAAGAGCTACAGATAAACCTAAAGTAAGTTATACGCAGACCTTTTCCGGCAGAAGTAACCTTGGTGAATTTATTGATATTGGCCGTAGATTTGGCAATAATAATGAATGGGGCGTCCGAGTTATGGGCGAGTATATGACCGGTGAATTATCACTAAAAGGTGCCGAGAAAAATGAAAAGAATATTTTTCTTAATTTAGATAGACAAGGAAAGACAAGTTTTACGAATCTTTTTATTGGGCATTTTGACCTTCGTGTTAATGAGGGACAACGATGGTTTACATATGGTGGTAATGGTACTGAGTTACCAAGTGCTCCGGATTCGAATATTCCTTATGATTATAAAGGTACAACTAAATGGATGCATGGTTGGATGTATACCTTCAATCATGAGAAGCAAATCAATAAAGACGTTAGTTGGTTCACTAATATAGGTCATTCATTAAGAAGTGGCAATAAATATAATTCCAGTTCAGCTCTAAGCTTTGATGAAAAGGGGAATTTCTTGTCGTCTAACGTAGCTAATGCTCAAAATGAAAGTGGATTGAATACTTATTTCCAAACAGGTATTAGAGGTAACTTTGAAACCGGAGTAGTAAAACATCAAGCCTCAATAGCGATTGACCGTTCTTGGGCGAAATATTGGAATGATTCAAACAATGGAACAAGAGGAACAATCGGTGGTAATATTTATACCGGAACAATTTATTCACCAAACTTTGCAATACCTGCATTACGTTATGCAAAATTATCGTGGAATGAAATAAATACCGGTGTTACTATTGCAGACTCGCTTAGTTATGGTAAGTGGGATGTATTGTTAGCAGCTTCTCATAAGCATGAAAATTTCCAAAATAAATTGAGAACAGGGCAAGATATTAAAAATGATGATTGGCTACCTACTTTTGGCGTGACTTATAAACCAAATAATGATATTGCAATTTATGCTAGCCAAACTGAAAGTTTGTCGCGAGGTGCCGTGGTTGTAAATGGGTCACGAATTTATGATAATGCGGGGGATACCTTGGCTCCATCTACCAGCAAGCAGCGTGAAATAGGGATAAAATATAATTTCGAAAATATCTTTACGACACTTGCTTATTTTGATATTGACACTGAAAGCTTGATTGATAAAGAATTGGACAATGGCTTATATCATCGAGTTGCCGATGGCCGTGATAATTACAAAGGTTGGGAATGGACTGTTAATGGTCAACCGGCCGATAAATGGACCGTTACCGGCGGGCTTTTATATATGAATGGTAAACGAGAAAAAACTAATGGTGGTACGGCTGACGGAAAATTTATTAACGGTGCCGCTAAATGGAGTGGGGTTATTGGTGCCACTTACGCACCTAATGAGCAGTGGAATATAATCAGTCGTTTGAATTGGGTTGGCGAAGCTTTTATTGATAATAGTAAATCACCGACCGGAGCTACCAGAATCCCGTCATATGCAGTATTGGACTTGGGCGTTGATTACAGCACTGTTATTTCTGATGTTCCGGTTACATTTAAAGCTATGGTTTATAATGTTACTAATAGAGACTATTGGATTGGACGAGGTAGTTCAACCACTTTTGGCTTATCTATGCCGCGTACATTTATGTTATCTGCTACGGTAGAAATATAATAAACTGTTATTCCCGGAGGTGATTTTTTGAAACGGTTAATAAACAGAATGTATCTGTTGTTGTGCGTCCTTTTATGTATAGGGTTTATACTAAGCGGGTGTGGTAATCAACAATCGACAGAAGAACCTGAAATTGTATTGGCTGCCGCAAGAGATCTGGCTCCGGGAAATAAGGATCCGTATTATTCAAGTGTTATTTTAAAAACGTGGGAATCTTTGGTAGGTATTTCGGATGATGGAAAAATAAAACCTATGCTTGCAGAATCTTGGGAGTCTAACGAAAGTAAGACCGAATGGATTTTTCATCTGAAAAAAGGGGTAAAATTCCACGATGGAAGTGATTTTAATGCGGAAGCTGTATTAGCGAATTTTTATCGAATCACTCATATGAGCTATAAGCCTTCAACGTTTTATGGCTATCAGGTTAGTCGCATTTATCCGGGATTAATTAAATATGAAGCCGATGATGCGTATACGGTTCATTTATATTTTGAAAAACCGGTTCCTATGTTAATATATCGAATGGCGGGATGGGGGAGTTGTATGTTCAGCCCTTCTTCTTTTGATAAAGAAAGTGGCGATTTTATTGATATAGCTAAGGGAACCGGACCGTTTAAGATTGTTGAAAGAAAAGCAGATAATTATACTGTATTGGAACGATTTGATGAGTATTATGGTGAAAAGGCTAAGGCAAAACGTATACGGGTTCGCGTAATAACTTCGCCGGAAGCCAGATATTCGGCATTAAAATCAGAAGAGATTTTTGGTGTATTGGATTTAGGTGGCGTCACGCCTATAATGGCTGAAGATCTTATGCGTGACGGTCGTTTTCAAGTAAATAGTGCAAAATCAACAATATCACATTATCTATCAGTAAATGGAACCAGATATCCTTTTAATGATGAACGTATGAGAATGGCTCTAAATTTAGTGATTAATCGAGAACAAATTGTTCGTCATTATTTTAGAGGCTATGGCACACCAACGAGGAATTTTTTGAATAGCACTAATCCTTTTTCAAAAGTTTATCCGCCTGAAAAAAATTTAGAAGAAGCAAAAAAATTAGTGGATGAGGTATTACAAGGAAAGCGTCAAAAGATAGTCTTTTTAATTCCGCAATATGGTGCCGCAAGATATCCGTATAAGGTTATTTCTGAATTTATTCAGGCAGAATTAAAGGTATTGGGGTTAGATACTGAGATTGTTTTGATGGATGGAATGACAGCCCGTAAGGCTATGGCTATGGGAAATTATGATTTATCAATAGGAACCAGAGGTTTGGGGAATCTTGATCCAACCTCTTTATTGTATGAATTTTTTGATACTAAAGGCCCTACTAATAAAGCTAGTAGTTTCGGATATTCCAATCCTCAAATAGATGCGGATTTTGAAAAGTTAGTTGGTACATATAATATTGAAGACCGTGCTCAAATATATACCGATATTTTGAATCAGTTAGTTGAACATCCCGCGGTAGTACCGCTTTTTGAAGATCAAAACCTGGCTGTGAGCAATAAAAAGTTATCCGGATATGATGCTGTCGTATATGGTATTACATTAGATAAAGTATCTTGGGTAGGAGAGGGAGATGTGAAATGATTGCTTTTTTCGTTTATGCAGCAAAAAGGCTTCTTATAATTTTGCCGTTTCTTATAGGTCTCTCTATCATTTCTTTTTTGCTTGGCATTATTGCTCCCGGTGATCCGGCATTAACATTATTGACAATGGATGGTTCAACGGAACCAACTGTTGAAGATTTGGCGGCTATGCGTCATTTATTGGGGTTAGATCAGCCTATATGGCAACAATATTTAAACTGGCTTATTCATGCATTAAAAGGTGATTTCGGCATATCTTATTTAACTCAAAAGCCGGTGTTAGCTGAGATTTTGAGACGATTCCCGGTTACCTTTCATTTATCCTTATGGGCAATGGCATGGGTATTGTTTTTGGGTATTCCTTTTGGTGTATGGTCTGCCAGATATAAAAATAAAAAATCTGAATTTTTAGTACGAATTTTTATATTGCTTTTTATATCAGTTCCCAGCTTTTGGTTAGCAATCATTTTTATGTTGATTTTTTCCGAGGAACTTCACATATTGCCATCAAGTGGATATGGCGACATAACTCATATGATAATGCCCTCCTTTGTT
>ENA-OPSG01000986-OPSG01000986.1-human-gut-metagenome-genome-assembly--contig:-NODE-986-length-15548-cov-4.500484_pt1 | contig 15548 bp, 12 predicted proteins | sample MGYA00241454_ERZ501900 | MGnify/ENA primary metagenome ERZ501900 (study PRJEB25962, sample SAMEA2042225) | human gut metagenome | biome: human gut; feature: human-associated habitat; material: faeces... | reverse complement strand
CTCTTCTTGTTTATCGAAACCTTCCTCTCCAAGTTCTGACGAACGGAATAGAGAAGAAAATAATTCTTCAAAATTTGGCACTTCCTGTTTAGGCATCAATCCTAAAAGGCCTCTAGCTGCCTTGTTACCATAGAGAAGACTTCCTGTTTTTCCTACCAAGATAACTCCCTCAGTCATTGACTCCATCAAAGCCGTAAAGCGGGAAGCTGAAGTTTTCAAGGAAGAATACATTTCCTGATTATCCATAACAATTGCAATGGAATGGGCGAGCCTTAGAAGAGGACCGGAGGCGAACGAGGAAGGATTTCCATCTCCGCAATCAAAGTATAAATAACCCAATCTGCTTCCATCATTAGCTTTTACAGAGATGTACTGAAACACGCTGTTCCCGAGCATCTCCTTGGAAAAGAAAAGCGTAGGAATAGTAAAAATATCCTTGAATCGATTAATAGTTTTTGCGATAACAACGTCTACCGAGTCCTCCAGAGGAGCCAATAAAAGCTGCAGGCTCTTCAACTCTTCTTTTCTTTGGTTTAAAGAAGCGGTCCGTTTTTCAACTTGCTCACTCAATGCTTCATTAACAGACTCAAGCCTTTTTTGGCTCATCAGAACTGTGGCCGCCATTTCTTCGAATTTAGTTGAAAGAAGCTGCAGTTCTAAAGGCGCAGTTTCTTTGAACACGTCGTCCATTTTAGAAATCTTCCCGGTTTTCTCAAACGCACTGAATTGCTCAATCAACTTATGAACAGCCTCGTTGAGCTGTCTTCCTAAGACCGTCCCAACCACAAAGGCCGCAAGAATTGCAGCCAACAGGAAAATACCTGAAGTCGTTAGTGATGAAAGAAGTTGCCTATCTCGAATTGCCAGAGGCTGACCCACAGCTAAAAGAAGATCACCTGGAGATACTTTCATTGCCGTTATTACTTGGGCTTCATTTCTTTTCTTGTCTGTTCTCCAGACGGCCGGAGAATTCTTTATCTTTTCATGCACCTCCTCGTAGAAGTCTTTTCCTCCGAGCGGAGAGAATGAAAAGTTCTCTCTTTTGATGGGTTTCTGAAAGAAACTTTGTCCTGAACTGTCTAAAAGCTGAATAGAGAACGGTTCGAGACCGATAATATGTTCGAACACTTCAGAAAAATATTTTTCAGAAACGCAAGTTGTCAGCCAATAACCTTTGAGCAGTCGCTCTTCCTTCACGGGAGAGCCAAAGCAGTACTGCGGCTGAGTACCTTCCGTATATTTATAGAATTCAAAATTGCTCGCGGCGTGTCGAAACTTCTGACTGAGTAAATGAAATAATCTTTCATCTCCGGGACCTAGATTCTCCGACTCATGGAGATTAATGGTCTTATCGGAGAATCCCTCTTGAGTAGGAATGAGAAAAAGGGAGTTAAACGATGTCTGACGCGTAACTCTGGTCTGTGCCCATTCTTTGAAATAACTTTTTGGATTCTGTAAATGAATTGATAATGAATCCAGACTTGAATCTAAAAATGATCGGATAGTTTCGATTTCGTTCGAAAGCTGTCTTCCTAGCTGCTCCATTACTGCGATCTGTCTAACATCATTTTCCTCATTTTCTCTTTGAATCTGATTAAGATGCATGAAAGCAAGCATGAACAATGGCATTAACGCTGTCCAGGTAATTGCTCGGGTTAAGTAGCCGCGAAAATCCTTCTGGATCATTTGCTCTTCCACTCGTACCTTTACAGTGGTGGGCAATGGAACTGAGAAACTAGGGTTGGGAGAAGGCATTTTTAAATCCTCTTTTTTCGCCATTTTTACATAGTGAAAATCTTTTGGTAAGTGTCTTTCTCATTTTTTGTTAACTTACACCATTCAAGTAATTACCCCGAAAATGTATCCCGAGATACAACTCTTCTCTTTTTCGTGTAAAGAAAGTTACGGACAAAACGAGCTTACTCGGAGCAAAATACTCCCTATGGTGATTGGCAAATTAGCTCGATAATTCAAATAGTTATTTCTGTTAGCACTTAATTCCAAGGAGACTATATAAATGAAAAAACTGCTCACTATTGCCGTTTTAGCAACATTGTCCACAATGACATATGCCGCCGACAAAGTTATCGACACTGACATCGTTGTCGTCGGTCAAGGCGCCGCCGGTACAGCAGCTGCTTTCGCAGCAGGCGAACTTGGCGCTAAGGTCGTCGGATTAGAAAAGAAAGGACTCCCGGGCGGAACAGGCAACTTCTCTGAAGGTATCTTTGCAGTTGGTACAAAGATGCAGCGTGATTACTACATTCCTCTCACAAAGGATGAAACCTTCAAGAAGATCATGAACTACGGTCACTGGAGAAGTAACGCTCGTCTCGTAAGAGCTATCGTTGACAAATCCGCTGACACTGTTGACTGGATGATTAAGCACGGCGTTAAGTTTGAAAAACTTACAACAAACTATCCAGGCGGTCTCTACACTTGGCATATTTATGAAGGCCGCGGAGCCGGTTGGATTAACCTCTTCCAGAAGAAATCAAAGAGCGATTACGGTGTTGAAGTCCTTTTCAATACACCTGCTGAAAAACTCCTTATGAAAGACGGTAAGGTTGCCGGCGTTATTGCAAAAGACAAAGACGGCAATACAGTTACTGTCAATGCGAAAGCCGTTATCATCGCAACCGGCGGTTTCGCTGACAACCCCGAAATGATGAAGAAGTACACACGTTTCCCAAATACTGACGGATTAGCACAGTCCGGTAAAAACGGTGTAGGTATTCAGATGGCTTGGTCTGCCGGCGGCGGTAAAGAAGGCTTGGATGTTCAGCAATCTTATCGTCCGGGCCCAAGAGGAGTGGGAACGACAAATCACGTTTCCGCAACAGCTAAGCAGCCTCATCTTTGGCTGACACCGGGCGGCGATCGCTTCTGCGACGAAACAATTATGGGTGACTGGCCCGCAGCCGGCAACGCTCTTGAAAGAATCGGCGGCCAGATGTGGGTTGTTTATGACAACAAGAACCTCAATTCCATGAAGCATGACGGTATCGTCCAGGGCGTTGGCGTAATGGTTCCAATTGGTGCCAAACTCACCAAGTTTGAAGAAGAATGGCCGGCAGCTGAAAAAGCCGGTTGGGCAGTAAAAGCTAATACCTTGGAAGAATTAGCCAAGAAGACCGGTATGGATCCTGAAAAACTGAAAGCCAGCGTTGAACAATACAACAATGCTGCAGAAGTTCGCCATGACGCACTCTTCGCAAAAGATCCGCAGTACATCTTCCCAGTTAAAGAAGGTCCTTTCTACGCAATCAAGAGCGTTGCCTCCTCTCTCGGAACACTCGGCGGCATCAAAGTTAACGATCGTCTCCAAGTCGTCACAGACAAGGATAAAGTTATTCCTAACCTCTACGCAGCAGGTTCCGACGTCGGCGGTATGTACGGTGACTCTTATGACCTCTTGATGGCCGGCTCTACCATTGGTTTTGCTGTTAACTCCGGCAGAATCGCTGCAGAAAGTGCTGTCAAAGATCACAATATCGGCAAAAAATAAAAAATAGTTTCTCCTGAACTGAACGGAAACCGCCCTCGGGCGGCTTTCGTTTTGGCTGGAACGGTGTAATACCGACTTTTCAAAACTTGGTGCACGTGAAAAAATTGACCCGTCCAATATTGAAATAAGAAACAAATGCGTCAAATTTTTCATGCCCTTCCCTGGATCCCTCCGAAGGAACCGCGAGAAGTCGCTGAGCTGTTCTCCCAGTATGGCGTTCCGCTCACTTATAAGTCAGGTCAGCTGCTTAAAAGCCGCGGAGAAAACAACAAACTATTCCTGATAACGAAAGGAGCGGCCGCCTACTACATCGCTGACAGATATAAAAGTCACCCAAGCGTTCTCAACCTATTAATTCCAGGCAGATCTGCCTGTGATTTATCCGCTTTGACTGAAACCAAAGTCAATGTAACGACCCGCGCAATCGGCCCTTGCGAAGTTTTGGCTATGCATCCCCATTTGATTTCCAAATTTATGCTTGAACATTCGGAATTCAGTCTTAATTACGCCAAACATGTGGTCTTCAAACAAGAATGCTCAATAGAAGCGATGGTTGCCAATTTCACATTAGAACCGGAGGAACGGCTCAGGCGCTTACTCAAAGTTCTTCTCATCAGCTATGAAAAACCGATCCCGCCAAATTCTTGGATTCGGATTCCTCTCGACTTAACGAACGAGCAGTACGGTTCCGTCGTAAATTTGACTCGTGTCTCCGTAAGCAGACTCTTTTCGGATTGGACGTCTAAAGGTCTTTTGAAAAAGAGTGGCCGCACTGTGTATGTAATGTCTTCACTGTTCGATAACATGTACGATTGGGTTAAGTAATCTTTTGGACAACGTTTCCTTACCTCTGGAGAACCATAAAAAATGAATGTAGTTATAACAACCGTAAATTTCACAGATACGGCTCTCAGCAAGCTTAAAGAAGCAGGACTTAACGCATGGAAGTACAGCGGACCTGCCTTGGGTGCGGGCGTAAGCGAAGATATTCTGTATGAAGCAGTTAAAGATGCCGACATCATCATTGCAGGCACGGAAACTTATTCACTGAGCCTTCTTAAACGGCTGAACAGACTCAAATTCATCTCTCGAAACGGTATTGGATACGACGCAATAGATTTGAATGCTCTCAAAGAGCTCGGTATCGGTCTGACCCGAACTACAGGTTTTGTTGAAGGTGCCGTAGCCGAACATGTTATGGCATACGTTCTTTATTTCGCTAGAAGAATTGATGCTCAAAACAAATTGATGCATAAACATGTTTGGAAACCAACATTGGAACCGGGTGCCAAAGGAAAAACTTTAGCTCTTTATGGCTTCGGAGGAATTGGAAAAGAGATTGCTAAAAGAGCCGTTCCTTTCAAAATGAATGTGATTTACTACTGCCGTCATCCGAATCTCGAGGATGAAGAAACTTATGGTGTCAAATACGTCGATGAAGAGACCCTCCTTAGAGAGGGAGACTTCCTTTCTCTGAATGTTCCGTTGACTGATTCCACTTTTCATCTAATCGACAAGAATAAATTAGATCAGATGAAGACAGGCTCGATTTTGATCAATATTGCCAGAGGTCCCGTTATCGACGAATTTGCAGTGGCAGACGCATTAAAGTCCGGAAAACTTGGAGCCGCTGCAGTGGATGTATTTCCCACCGAGCCTTGCACGAACTCACCTCTTGCGGACTGTTCGACGACAGTTCTCACCCCTCATACAGCTTCTTCTACTGTAGAAAATTCTGCTGAAATGAACATTGCAGCCGTTGATAACGTCTTAAATTACCTAAAAGGAACTCTCAACAACAGATACTTGGTCATCAAAGGAGTTCGCTAACGAAAATCCTCCTTTTGACCATAGACACCGAAAGGAGGATTTTGAATTGCTTGTAAAAAAATCAGTCGTTTGCTATACAGCGGCTATCTAATCGACCACGATAGTGTCTTACCCACTGAGAAAACTCTATCCCTTTAGAAAGGATCTGAGTTTCTACCGGAGGAAGCGTTACTTCGGGAGCATGCATTTGCTCTGGGCTTAGAGCTGAGTAGGAAACTCGGATCTCTTCCTTATTACCAACTTTCCATTTTTCGAAAGTCAAATAGCCTCCCGGAACATTCTCATTTTTCATTCTATCCGGCTGCTTCCAGTTCAAGTCAAACAGGGCACCAAGATTGGCCAAGTTAGTGTCATGCCCGACTAAAAAAGTATATTTAGGACCGCCTGCTTTTTCTAATGACTCGATAATCTTCGCTCCTAGGGCCGATCCTTTATACCGAGCCACTTCCATATCCCGGTTAAGAATTGAAAAAACGCCAACCCGTAAAGGCATAACTTTCAGAATTTCCGCCCATGGCATTTGGCCCCAGCCCGGGATTTGGTCGGGCCACTGGCCCCACTCTAAGGCCAGAATTTCCGTAAAGCTTGAACCATAGTAAGGACCCCCGCTCAAACCAACTTTATGTTTACTTGCATGCCCTACCATTTCGCCGGAAAAATTGCCTTCGGTGACTTTATTTAATAGAGATATCTCGTGAGCGTAGACCTTAGAGACGCCTCTAGAGTTTTGAGTCAATTTCTCGGCTAAAGAATCAGGATGTCGAATCTTACAAACCTTGGCTTTAAGCGGTGAAAACAGCTTCGAATGTTTTGCAGAAGTAACTTTGACCTTTATTCCGCACTGTGGGAATAAGCCTTCGCTTATAGCCTCAGCAGTTTTAATTGTTCGTTCGTCCACATCAGCAATGATTTCAACTTCATTCGGATTTGGGCATTGACTAAAAATGAACGGACTTATTTTGCGGTTTTGCTTCCAAGTTCCCTTAACCAGTCCATATCCTCTTGGGGTCAAATACCCTTTTTCTACTCCCCACTCAGGCCATTGACGAGGACTCCATGAAGCAAGCATTTCAGCAGACTGAGTCGGTGACCGAACTCCATGTCTAGAAACCACTACAACTTTCTCCAGTTCTTCATAAACCAGTGTCCCTGGAATCAGCTCTTGAGCAAAACTTGAATTACATACGGATATAGCTAACGCAGAAACTAGATAGGCCCACTTATTATTCATAATCCACTCCAGGAGGTTACTAGGAAGAATATATAGCGTGAAAAAAGGTTTTCACTTTAAAAGTAACCGAATCGGTTAATCTGAAATAGTCAACAAAGTAGCGTTCTAATTAAGAAGTTTTTCTTGCTTCGAATAGCGGAAAATGAATCATTAGTTTCAAATTTTAGCTAAAGACCCTTAGAAACCAAAAGAGAATGTATTAAATTATTTCAATCAGAGTCATTGCATCTCTTTTTGTCAATCCGTTATTCAATTTCTTACTTTTGCAAAAACGTACTTCTCTCTTGCAAAGACTGATACTCAATAGTTCTTTAATGGAATAACGCACTTTTTCCTTCTATCAGAGAGGAATATTCTCCTTCAAAATAATGCCTCAAAAAGTTGTTTGATTGAGTGAAACTCCTTAAGATTTTTCTCGCTTACTTATTCGAATTAACACATTGGAGTTTCAAATAAAATTATCTGCACGTAATGTTTTAGAAGGTAACGTTGTTTCCATCAAAGAAGGCCCTGTTCCCACAGAATACTATCGAACTCGCCTGCGGCACACAGGTTGTCTCCTCTATCACTTCTACTTCTGCAAAGTCTCTTAACCTTGAAGTCGGCAAAAACGCTTATGCTGTAATCAAGGCTTCTAACGTTATGGTCGGCACAGACAACTAATTAATTCTCACCTCTGAGAATTAATGCGCGAAAGCGCATCAGCCTCCTTCAAGAGTCTTTGCCTTTTTCAGAACTTAGTCCTGTGAGAGCCAATTTCGGATCTCAGCCACAATGGCTTCAAACGCTGAAAATATAAGTAGCTAAGGCTAAGAAAATAAAGAAGCCGCCGGAGTCTGTGATGAAAGTAAGAAGAACCGAGCCACCTAACGCCGGATCCCTTCCTAATTTTTTAAGAGTGAGCGGAACAAGAATAGCTACAACGGCACCCATCAGCATATTCAACATCATCGCCATAAACATAGTCAAGCCGAGAAGTTTACCGTCCGGTGAGTTGTAGTAAAGAGCCCAAGCAAAAAACCCCGCAATAATTCCCCAGATAAATCCGTTGATAAGAGCAACTAAAACTTCTTTCTTAATAACGTCCAACTGGTTTGATTCTGTAATCTGGCCTGTCGCTAAAGAACGAACCAGCAGAGTTAATGTCTGGTTGCCGGAATTCCCAGCAATACCTGCAACAATTGGCATCAAAGCGGCCAAAGCCACAACCTTTTCGATTGTCCCGTCAAATGCAGAAATCACGCGGGATGCAAAGAATGCTGTAAATAAATTGATTCCAAGCCAAATCCAGCGGGCTTTTGCAGATGACCAAATAGATTCGAACAAGTCCTGATCATCATCCAAACCGACGGCGCCGAAAGCTTCTTCATCACTTTCTTCACGAATAATGTCAACGACTTCATTAACGGTCAAACGGCCCACCAATCGTCCGCTTTCGTTAATAACTGGTGCACTAACGAGGTCATAACGTTCGAAGGCGGAAGCCGCATCCCCGACATCTTCCAAAGGGGAAAGTGTCAAAACGTCTGCAACCATCACATTTTTAACCAACTGATCCGGAGCATGAGTAAGAATTCGGTCAACCGGAAGAGTTCCCATTAACCTCTCGTCTCGGTCTACTACAAATACTTGGTCAGTGTGATCAGGGAGTTTCTTTAAACGGCGTAAATAGCGAAGAACGACATCGAGCGTAACATCTTGCTGAATTGAGACGATATCGAAGTCCATACGGGCACCCACGGAATCTTCCGGGTAGCTCATTGCCGCCCGCAGCTGTGCTCTCTCTTCGTGGGAAAGACCTTCCTGAACCTCAGCAACAACATCCGGCGGCAAGTCTTCAACAAGATCAGCAATCTCGTCGGTGCCCAACTTTTCAACGGCATCGACAAGCTCGTCCTTGTTCATCGCATCAATAAGGGTTTCACGAACCGCTTCATTGACCTCAACAAGAATTTCACCGTCCTGACTAGACCTGACACAGTCCCAGACAATCAGACGTTCATCAAGAGGAAGAGCTTCCAGAATATAGGCAACGTCAGCAGGATGCAGTTCAGACAGAGTATCTCGGAGATCAAGCCGGATGGCCTCTCTGTCTTTCAGATCTTTTCTATCCTCGGCCTCTTCGCCTTCTTCGATTAACTGTTGGACAAGTGCCAAAGCACGTGCCGCTGCTTCGGGGTCACGTGCTGAAATCTCTTCATCCTTGGCCAAGCCAATAGTGTTTTCTTGAAGACTCAAGCTTCACTCCTCAAAGAGACACCTTGTCTCTCACTTTTCTATTTTTTCGCTAACAGTTTCCTAATATATTCATAGACCGGCGTCGTTTCGGGCCGATGTCCAAGCCAGAAATTATAAGAATCAGCGGCCTGCTCGACAAGCATTCCCAGGCCGTCAGATGTAACTTTTGCCCCACCTTCTTTTGCAACTTGCATAAACGGTGTCGGATCAGCAGCATAAACCAGATCGAAAGCTAGTTCACAATCTTCAAAGGCATTTGCAGGAATTAGAGGAGCCTTATTCTGAAGACTTGCGGGAGTGGCGTTAATAATAAGATCGTATTGTTCAGAGCCTGTCTCATCGTACAAAATACTTTGAATTCCGAATTCATCGGCCAGCTGCTGAGCCCGAGCAACCGAACGATTGGCAACTGAAATCTTTTTAGGAAGTTCGTCAAGAATGACTGGGAGCAGTCCTCTAACACTTCCGCCGGCACCTAAAATCAAAATATTCTTATTTTTCAAAGAAAAGTTCAGGCGCCCTTTTAAATCCTGGACAAAACCAATCCCATCGGTGTTCTCTCCGAGAACTTTATTTCCTTCAAATTTGAGAGTGTTAGCGGCGGTTGCCTGTCTTGCATAGGCCGTCGTTTTAGTGGAAAAACGATAAGCATCAACCTTAAAAGGAATGGTCACATTGACACCCTTATATCCCTCTGAGATCAGATCTTCAATGTAACTTTCAAATTCTCCTAATGGAATTTCTATTTTTTCATAAGAAATATTGTCGCCAAACTGTTTAGCAAAGGCTTCATGAATTTCCGGTGACAAACTGTGGGCCACGGGGTTACCGACTACGGCGTATTTCGATTCTTTACCCATGTTTTTCCCTTTCTTAAAAATTTTTAAAATTTCTTTTTTCCAAATAATAACACTCTCATGGGATGGCTCAATAGCTAATTTTTCTTATAAAAAATTTAATACCCAGAGAGCAAAAAAGATCTTCCGCGCAAAATTAAACCTGCGGGGTCATTTTGCGGGTCTTATCCCTTGATTCCCAAAGGGCAAAACGAATCTTTTTTACTTTACGAAGCCTTAATGCATAACTTTGAATATGTAGAAATTTCTTTCAGAAACCATTTTGAATTCCCAAAAGAAGAAATCTCTTAACTTGCTTCATTAGATTTTGGTTGTTCCGAATCACTGGAATTAGTCTGAGGAGCTGGATTTTCTTGTGGCTCTTCAACTTCAACGAGCTCTTCCTCCGATAAGTCTTCGGAATCCTCCTGATCCAAAACTTCAACTAAACGCAGTTCGAGAACAAGCTCAATGTAATCGATGCCAACTACTTTCATAAGAAGGTTCTGGCCTCGAGAGTACTCCGGAAGTCCCGGCACTCTCTGCATCATTGGCAAACCTTCCAAGCGAACCAAATCCCCCTTAACGACGGTGACTTTTATATTTTCGACTTTTTCCTGTTCAATCCAGCGTAAAGACCAATAACGGTTCATTCGAGTCTGGAAGTCATTAAAGGCGGTGTATTTCGTATCGAAGTTGGAAATAATGCTGAACAAATCCAGATCATTAGCCTTAAACGGAGGCTTCTCATCTCTGACGGCAGCTATCAATTGACGTTGGTTAACCATGTCGACGTAACGCCGCAGCGGAGAAGTCGACCAAGCGTAGTACTCAACACCGATTCCGTCATGCGGTCCCGGAACGGAAGTCATCTTCACTTTGCCCATTCGTTGACTGCGGTAGATGCCGGCAACCTTCTTTTTCTCCAACCACTCACCCCAAGAAGCATTGGCAAAAATCATTACCTCGGCCACCAACAAATCAAGTGGAGCACCGCGTTTTCTGCCTTTCAGCTCAACGGTTGCGTTTTCATCTTCACCTTTCAGATCAAAATACCAGTCAATTTTTCCTACCGGCTCAGGACGCCCGCGAACTTCTTCGCGTTTTTGCTGAAGATGTTTTGCAAAATGCCACACCCAGGACATTTCCTTACCGAACGGTATGTCCAAAGTATTGTCTCGGACAGCCTCTTCTGTTACTTGGCTTTCAATCTTGTCGTACCACAAGTTGGCGGCGATTTTGATTCTCTCTAATCGTGTTTCCGTCACAACTACTTCGAACGTCTCGTTATCTACTAAAGCATACAAAGATAAAACCGGACAAATGTTTCCTTCATCCAAAGAAAAGGCTTTAACCCAGCTTTTCGGCAGCATCGTTGTCTTCAGACCGGGAGCATACACAGTAGACATTCTTTCTCGCGCAGCTTTATCTACTTCAGAGTCAGTCAAGATTCCAAGACCGGGCGCTGAAATGTGAATACCTAGCTTGGTTCTGTTGTCTCCCACGGGTGTCACGGAAACCGCATCATCAATTTCAGTTGTGTTGGAATCGTCAATCGAAAAAGCTTGGCCGTCAGCAAGAGGAAGATCCTCAAAACATTCCTTCTGAGGTTCCGGAAAGGTCTTCGGAAATTCCTTTCCTTTAGGAAAGTTAATTGAAAAGAAATTCTCTACGTGGTATCTCCATGCGTTAGGAATCGCTTTTACTTCTAAAAGCAGTCTTAGAGGAGAACAGCTTCTAATGTCAGTGGCTTCTTTCAGCGCTTTCCACTCAATAGAGTTTTTGTCGGGCTTAGACAAAAGCTGAATTGCCTGAGCAGCGATAGCCTCGGGAGCTCGGCCTTCGAGAAGTTCCTTGACGTAAGCATCTTTTTGTTCGTCCAGCTTTCGCTTTCTTTCAATTGCCGCCAGAGCAAGTTTGAGAGTCTCTTCGGGAGCTGCTCTGTATTTTCCTCGACCTTTTCTATAAAAGTAGACGGGATAGGCATGAAGACGGAAAAGAGTTCCGGCCTGTTCAAGCTTGCCGGCTTCTTCCCCGAAATATTCCTTTGCAGCATCCTGATAAGTAAATTCTTCAGCTGCAGCGAACTCCCAAAGCAAATCTAAATCAATAGTTTCAGCTACAGCCTGAGCCTGCTGAATAAATTCGAGAGGAGAAGGGGCGGAAAATTCAAAAAAACTATGTGATTTTTTAACTTTTATTCTTTTTCCTGTCGGTAATTCAATCTGATAAGCAGCGTCCGTCGCGTTCAGAATGACTCCTGCCTTAAAAGCACCGTCTTCTTCGAAAAATAAATTCATTGTCATCCTTTCTTTGAGAAAGCAGATCTTACCTGGAGATCCTGCCATGAAGGAAATTCATAACATCATCTGCAAGAGAATCAAACCCTGAGAGTCTATGGTCCGCTCCGTGCACTATCTTGACATTAGTCTCATGGTAAAACTCCTCACCATCGTGCCAATTGAGCACTTCATCCTTATCTCCCAAGATGGTCAAGTAATTAGAAGGAGCTTTAAGACTGTTAACGGCTAATGCCTTTAATTCTTCTTCGTACTCCGGATAGACAACGATTTTGTCGCCGGTTTGTTCCACGTAGTGCACCCCGACCTTATCTTCCATAAAAAGCCAAGGACGAACGGCAGGATTTAAGAGAACCGCCTTTTTACTAAACTTTTCCGCTGCCCAGGTGGCATAAAAACCACCTAGCGATGAACCGATAAAACAAAAATCGTCCGTTTGAACCTGATCTACGGCAGCCATAATTATCTCGGCGGCTTTCTTCGGTCCTACAAAAATTTCCGGAGCAATAAAAGGAATTCCTCTTTGAAGATGCCTTTGCGCCAGAATCTTTCCTTTGTTGGAATACGGAGAAGAAAGAAATCCATGAATATAGATAGTAGTGCTATTCATTAATAGACCTCTGTCGGAGAGCATTCAGAAGTTTTTCATGGATATTGCCGAAGCCTCCGTTGCTCATTACCAAAATTGTATCTCCCGGCTCGGCAGTCTTCACTGCTGCTTCGGCCACTTCCTCAAGATGACTAAAGACTTTAGCTTTATTCCCAAGCGGCTTGAGAGCTTCTGCCACATCCCAATGCACTGCAGGAGATTGAAAACAGACAACTTCATCGGCCAACTCCAATGATCCGGGAAGTTTGTCTTTCATGCTTCCAAGTTTCATCGTATTTGACCGAGGTTCAAGCACCGCAATGATTCTTCCCTCTCTCTGGACGCTTCTTTGTGCCTTAAGAGTCTCTTCAATGGCGGTTGGATGATGGGCGAAATCATCAATAACTTTGACTCCGTCTTCCGTTCCTCTAAGTTCCAGTCTGCGTTTTACACCTTCAAAGGATTCCATATGATGCAAAGCATCGACAGCAGAAATTCCGATTGCTGCTGCCGCAGCTACTGCGGCAATTGTGTTCATTCGGTTATGATGTCCGGGCAACGGAGAAGAAACTTCTCCGATTTCCTTGGAACCGGAGAACAATCGCGAATCCTCATGATCTTTTAATTGCCAGTTGTCCGAATCTGAAGTACCGAAGGATTCAGCCAGCGTCCAAAGCCCCATTTCTAATACTTCTTTAAGAGCTTCGGATTCGCCGTTATAAATTACTCTTCCCTGCGATGGAATAGTTCTGACTAAATGATGGAACTGTCTTTGAATTGCCTGGATATTCGGAAAAATGTCGGCATGGTCATACTCTAAGTTATTCAGAATTGCCACCCAAGGACGGTAATGAACAAATTTGCTTCTCTTATCAAAGAATGCTGTGTCGTACTCATCTGCCTCAATAACGAAGTATTCTGAGTCAGTCAAACGGGCAGAACGATGGTAATTATTGGGCACTCCTCCGATTAAAAAGCTTGGGTTCAAACCAGCTTCTTCCAAAATCCATGTCAGCATGGAACTTGTAGTGGTTTTGCCATGGGTGCCCGCAACAGCTAAGACTTTCTTCTTCCACAAAATGTTTTCTGCGAGCCACTGTGGTCCCGAAGTGTATGGAGCCCCTGAATTAAGAATAGCTTCAAGAAGAGGGTTTCCTCGAGAGATAGCATTACCGATAATATACAAGTCAGGATTTAACTTTAACTGCTCAGAATCGTAGCCCTCGATCAGTTCAATCCCAGCTGCTTTAAGCTGATCAGACATTGGGGGATAGACAGCTGCATCACAGCCGCTGACTTTTATATCTAAGGATTTGGCAAGCTGAGCGATTCCTCCCATAAAGGTCCCGCAAATACCAACAATATGAATATGCACAATTTCTCCGAACATCTATCTCGTAATCAGAGAACTATAGATCGAGGCGCTCTTTAGTCTCAAGAATATACATAAGAAATTTAGTAACGATTTGGACATCGGGCAGCTCAGAATAATTTTTTCTTGGTTTTGCGGCATTCTGATCGCCTAGAATTTGTTACGTTTTCATAGAAATCTAAGGACACCGTGATTCAGCCTAATAAATATGCAGCCCTTGCTGCCGGCATAATCGCCGAAAAAGGGCTTTCTTGGAACGAAGCCAGAAGCGAAATACTTGAAAGTAATCCGCATCTTTCCACTTCTATGCTTCCGTCCGATGAACAAATCGAGACGGCACTAAGGGAACATTACGCAATTTTTGATCCGGAAGGACATAAAGAGCGTCTAAGGGAGCTTCGGTTGATGGCTCTAACGGTCATGAAGGAGTTAGAGCAATACTCTCCGCTTTTAACTAAAGGTGTTCTCAACGGATGCGCAGATAAATTCTCTAATATTTATATCGATCTAGCTGCGGACGATCCTAAAGAAGTAGAGTTATTCTTGTTGGATAGAAATATTGATTTTGAGTCTTATCCGATAGAAGGAAGAACTAAAAGAGATCCGGTTGAAGAACTTATCGTCGAAGCCCCTTCGTTGAGAAACGGTGTACTTCGGGATCAACACATCTCTGTCTGGGTAGTATTGCGCGTCTACGACGGGCACCAGCAAGGAAAGAAAAAGCAAAACAAACTTCCTGATCAATGGCAAATCGAAGAAGAAAGCTTCAAATTTGCCTCAATTGAAGATCTTAAAAAAATTCTTGATAAAACTAAATAACCAGGCCATTTTCTGCCTTTTTCGCGTATCTTCGCCGATCTTTACATTTGTCTTTGACGCTTTAATAAAGGACTTAAAACTCTTTTCTCCCCCTCACAGATCCATCAAGATAGATACAAATAGCCCGATTTCTTAATGTTTTTAGGGAAAGTTAAGTACTATACTTACGAAATAAATAACTCTAAGGGGAGCTGAGAGATTTTCCGCCATCCTCCCCTGAACGTGATGAACAAAATTTTGCTGCTTAACGGCCCCAATCTAAATCTTTTAGGCAGAAGAGAGCCTGAAAAATATGGATCTGTGACCTTAGAACAAATTGAAAACGAACTTAGTCAAAAATGTGCTTCTTACGGTGTTGAACTGATTTGCTATCAGAGCAACCACGAAGGAGATCTTGTTGACAAAATTCATCAAGCCGCCAGAGAAGAAGTCGACGCAGTCATCATCAATCCCGGCGCATACACTCACACAAGCATTGCCATTAGAGATGCCTTCTTGTCAGTCAACATCCCTTTCATAGAAGTACATCTTACCAACATCTTTGCTAGGGAACCTTTTAGACATCATTCCTATCTATCCGACATTGCTAGAGGATGCATTATTGGCTTAGGGTATAAAGGGTATCTGCTGGCGGCTGAATATTTAATTAATTCTAATTAGAGAAGAGGATCATCATGGATCTGCGTAAACTTAAAACACTTATTGATTTGGTACAGGCTTCAGGAGTTTCCGAATTGGAAATTACTGAAGAAGGCGAAAAAGTCAGAATCGTCAACAAACCGGTATCTGTTGCTCCACAACCAGCCGTCCCGTTCAGTTTCAACT
>ENA-OPSG01000985-OPSG01000985.1-human-gut-metagenome-genome-assembly--contig:-NODE-985-length-15567-cov-12.389118_pt1 | contig 15567 bp, 12 predicted proteins | sample MGYA00241454_ERZ501900 | MGnify/ENA primary metagenome ERZ501900 (study PRJEB25962, sample SAMEA2042225) | human gut metagenome | biome: human gut; feature: human-associated habitat; material: faeces... | reverse complement strand
GGTAAGTGCTGGGGGATTTCTTATTTTGTCAAGATACGGATTATTACTTACTTACTTTTAAAATATGCTGCGATTTTATTTCAGTTCCCATATAATAGTTGTAGAGAGAGGAGGGATTAGATCAGATGATTCGGTTCTTTGAGTTGCGTAGCAGAAGGTAGTATATAAATTGGTAGGTCTTATGAGCAGATGGTACGTGAGGGAGTATTCATAATATATTTTTAGATAGTAAAGAGTGGGATAATATGTTAAGATGGTGTAAGAGTTATACAACTACAATCTAATATTTATGATTAATTTAACAATGAATAATAAAATGTGAGGGTAAATAACATGGATAAGTTAATAGAGAAAATGGGCTTATATGATATCTGGACTGTACTTTTTCCAGGTGCAATTTTCCAGCTATTATTTAAAACAATTTTTGATTATATGTTGTCATTACCAGAACAAGTAAAAAACACAACAAGCGTGATTGAACGAACATTTCTTTTTTGTAAATCTTATATATATGAGCCAGGAACAGTATATGAATTACTGATCTTTCTTTTAAGCTCTTATTTTGTGGGATTACTTCTACACGAATTTAGTAGTATATTTAAGAACAGGGTTATGTATAAACATGGGAAGCCTATAGAGCTTTTGCTGGATTACCAAGGTGGTGTTTTTGAGCAAGAACAAATCCAAGTATTGATGCCAATGTATATTAAGTTAAAAGGAAGTGATTTTACGTTAAATGATAAGGAAAAGCAAAGAGAAGAGAGTCGCTCATTATTTCATAAAATTAATATGGATATGCAGAGGCGGAAGAGAGCAAATGAATATGTAAAACTAAATGTGATTTATAATACATGTGCTACATTAGGAGTTGCAATTATGCTTATTTTATGTTTGGCATTAGCATTCGAAATAGAATTTATGATTCTTAAAAGACAAGATTTAATATTATCATTTATAAGTTTGGATGTGGTGCTCATTCTAGGAATATATATACTTCTAAATAGGAGTAAAAGATATTATAGATATTGGACAAAGAATATTGTTTTAGCATATCAAGACCTATATATAAGTGAAGAAACAAATTCATAGGAGTAAAATTGGTATGGATGTGTTAAAAATACATAATGAGGTAATGTTATGAAAAATGTAGATTTATTGTTAATTAACCCTCCGTTTCATAGAAGAAATGGAAGTGGAACAATTTTTCCATTGGGTTTGGGATATATACTTGCGGCAGTAAATATAAATGGATTAACAAGTGATGTAATAGACTGTTCACATGTTATATCAACATATGAACCTGGCGATTTGAATAAATTAAAAGAATATTTACAGATTAATTTAAAAAGTTATACACCTACGCTTGTTGGAATCGGCCCATGTATTACAACACAGGTAAAATCTTTAAAAATTATATCTGATTGTTGTAAAGATATTTATAGAAATGATAGAATTTTTGCGGGCGGTCCATTAGCTTCGATTGATGGTCAGGAATGGTTTTTTTTTGATTTTTTAGGACTTCAATATATTGTAAAGGGGGATGGAGAAAAGGCGATTGTTGAAATGCTAAAGTGTGCAAAAAAAGGTGCGGAACTTTCGGAATGTAAATATGTAACGAGAAGAAATTATAGTTTTTTTAATGAAATTGAGGATATTAGTAATATTTCTTATCCACAAAGACCCTTTATTGAAGATAATATAATTTCAACAAGGAGAATGGATGGGCATAATAAAACAGCGACTATGATAACTTCGAGGGGATGTTTATATAATTGTAAATATTGTGTTTCAGGTAATATGAAGTATAAGCAGTTCAGAAAAAGAAGTTACAATGATATTATTGATGAAATGCAATATCTTAAAGAAAAATATAAGATTACAGACATTATTTTTTATGATGATTGTTTTTTTTATAATCCTCAAAAAGTACACCAGGATGTTTTTGATTTTTGCTCTATGTTAATACAAAGGAAGGTTGGTATGACATGGCAGATGGAGATAAGATGTGACTTATTTGAAATAATGAATGATAGGGACGTTATGTTACTATATCAATCAGGGTGTAGACAGATAAATTTAGGTATAGAAAAAGTATCAATAAGTGGTTTGAAGTATTTAGGTAAGAATATTTCTCTTAATGGATTAGCAGATCAGATTAAGTATGTAAAGAATATTTCTAAAATAAAGATCGCAGGTACTTTTATTTTAGGTGGAAAAGACGAGACGAGAGAAAATATTGAACATACTATAGAAGTCTCTACAAATATGAATCTTGATTTTGCCCATTATAATCCTTTGTTTATTTATCCAGGAACTCCAATATATCAAGAATGTTTTCACAATGAGAAGGACTGGGTTGATTATATTATGAAGGATACGTGGCCTTGGGGAGAAATTGTTTACCAAAATAAGTATGTGAGTAGAGAGCAGTTACTTGAGTTGGTTAATTATGCTTATGAAAAATTTTATGAAGAATCATCATACAAAAATAGTATAATGGTAAAGGATAGATTTAATTTAAATAGTAGAGGTAAGTAGTATGAAAATATATGATAGATTATATAAAGAGATGAAATTTCCTCCCATTATCATAGAATTATTAAACTGCCCAGGTCTTTTGCGGTTACGTGATGTTAGGATGGCAAATAATCAATTTGTTGCATTCCCATCATTTGCATCGTCATCACGTTATGAACACTCTTTGGGAGTTTGCTATCTTGCTGGTATTTGTGCAGATAGTATGGAACTGGCTGAAAAAGATAGAACAGAATTGATGGTAGCTTGTTTATATCATGACGTTGGAACGCCTCCTTTTGCGCATGCAATGGAAGAGGTCTTGCAGATAAAGTTCGGATTTGACCATGAGCAAAATTTGAAAAATCTAATCATGGGAACAACAGGTGTTTTTGATAGAGAATTTGCTCAAATCTATCAGGGACAGGGTTTAAAAATACTGAGTGTGTGCCAAAGTAGAGAGGCCAGGAGAATAGGTTTAGATATTCATCGCATCGCTCATTTAGCAGCAGGAGATTCTCGAGAACTTCTTTCAGATTTAGTAAATAGTAAAGGTATGGATTTAGATAATATAGATAATATTTTTAGGGCTTCATCTGCAATGGGGCTAATAGCGGGGGAATGTGGAGAAACAGCAAAAATGCTTGCGGGGTCTTTTGTTGTTAAAGAGGGACAGATTTGCCTTAATGGGATGTATGTTGATCAAATACGAGAATGGCAAAGGATACGTGATTTGCAATATACTGCGATATTTGAAAGTATAGAGGATTTTGCCTATCAAACAATGATAAAAAGAGCTATAAATTTATTGTTAGAGGAAGATTGTAATACTACAGTGCTTGATATTAATTCATGGCGATTAACTGATTCGGAAATGACATATAATGTTTTATTAAGGCATACTAAAAGCCGTGATATTATGAAACGTGTCTTGTTATGCAAACCATATGTATGCTTGGGAATTCTGTATGTTAAGGGCAATGGAGTAGTCAACTATATAAATAAAAATTTACAAAAAATAGAGAAGGTAGCGGGAGAGTATTTCGTGGATTTTATGGGTATGACGGACAAAAAGATAAAATCAATAGGAATACCACCTGTTGTTGCAAACTTTTATCCAGATAAAAGGAAAAGAATGATAGCAAATAAAGTTTTTTTATGGAATGAGGAGATTAAGGTTTGTAATTCAGAAGATTATCCACAAGGAGTTTTACTGGGCCTTTTTAGCCCTTTTAGCAATAATAATTTTAAAAATGTTGAGGTTGAGGGAAAAAACCTTAGAAAGAAAATTTCTTTCAGAAAAAGTGAGTTGGAAGTAATGTGTAATATCCTGGAAGAGGGATTGTTAAAGAATTTTGAAGTATCGTTATATGGAGGTGAGGATAATGGAAAAGCTTATTCGGACTTTGAATCAAATCAATTGGGACTTTTCTGATTATAATAGTTTGAAATTTCCTATAGATATTAATTCAATACCATGGTATCCAGCAACTCTGCCACCGCCAATACCCAAATTTCTAATTGCGCTATTGTCAAAGGAAAATGATATTGTTTTTGATCCTTTTGGAGGAAAAGGAACAGTTGGTGTTGAAGCGATAAAACAAAACAGACGCTTTTATTATAACGATTTGAACCCATTTGCAGCAGATATTACAAAAGATATTATAAATATACTTAAGGGCTGTTGTTTGGATAGGAATCACGTCTTAAAGCTTGTTGAATTAGATACAGAAACCTTAAAGAGTATAAGAGTGCGTTTTGTGAAAGAAGATGTTTATGAAGGGAAAAATGAGGAAATTATTAATAAATACTACGCCTATCAGTTGAGTATTGATATTGATGTACTTGGTTTAAGCCGGGAGTTACCTTATTGGTATCATATTGATACTTTGAATGAACTTGTTTGTATATATAAATTACTAGAAAGTAATCATGATACCTATTCATATTATATAAGAAAATTTGCTTTTGTATCTATTCTGAAAGAAGTTTGTTCCCAGAGAGGGCATTTTACATATATAACAGATAATTGTAGACCCTCTAAGATCACATATTTTGATGCGTTTACTGCGTACCTCGCCATGTTGAAAAGAATTAATGATTCAGCGGCAGACTTTATTAAGCAATTTCATACAACGAATAGTACTGGTAATTTATTTGATATAATAAACAATTCATATATAAATTGTGGCGATTCACGTAGGCTCGATTGGATTGAGAATAACAGTATAGATCTTGTTATCACATCACCCCCATATTTATGTGCTCAAGACTATGTAAAAACAATGCGACTAATTAATCTTTTTTTCCCGGAAGAGAGATTTAAAGATTTAACAGAAAAAGAGATCGGAGCAAGAGCTAGAAGAAAAGGTAGGGCTGCAGAAGTAGTACAAAGTTTTTATGATGACATGGATAATGTGCTTAATGAAGTAAGTCGAATTTTAAAAAAAGATAAGTATTTTTGTCTTGTTATCGGACAAGGAAAAGGAAAAATAACAAAAGAGTACGATACTATCAACGATATATCTACTATGGCTATAACAAAGCATAGCTTTGAAAAGGTATTTCAAACAACGAGAAGAATTAACTATAAAGCTGTTAGGATTGGCGGAGTAGATAGTGAAGAGATTATAATATTTCGTAAGATAAACTAGGGAGGATAAAAATGTCTTTACCGTGGGTGATTGGAGTACTTTCCACTGATTTTGATTTACATGATTATCGCGAAGCAATTATTAACTATCTAAAACAAAGTAATACTATAATTTCTGCTTTTGAATCTCCTGATTTTCCAGTAGAACCAGATAAACATTCGCATGACGTTTGTTTAACAGCTTTAAAAAGAACACATATCGCTATTTTAATAATAGACAAGAGATTTGGTGGTATTTATTACGATTCATCGGATGTGTCTATTACAAAGGAAGAATATATATCTGCAATTGAAAAAGGAATCCCATGTCTTGTTTTTGTAAACAAACAATCTTGGGAGGAGAGGCATTCTTATTCCGTTGATTTGAAAAAATGTGGAAAGTCACCTGAGGAATTTGAAAAAGAATATAATTGTAAATATGTTAGTGACATTAGAACAATTTATTTTATCAATGATATTCAAAAAATTTATGAGGATAAAAATTGTAGTAATTGGATAACTTTTTTTGATAGCATACCTGATTTGATAGAGAAATTGCATGGTAAACTTAGTGGTCTATCTCGGTATTGGATAAAGCGTATAGTTAATAGGCAGAGAGATAGTTTGAAGGCCCGAAAGACATCTACAAGTTTTTCGATGTCTTTAGGAGATGTTTTCGATAAAGGGTATTATATGGAGCCTGAATATAATGTTGAATCAGGTTCTTTATTAACAGAGAATCAGGGTTTGGAAAAAGCTATAGTTAGTGAATTATCTAATCAAAAATCTGTCCTTGTTTATGGCGAGGCAGGTTATGGGAAGACAACAATCTTAGCGAGGAGTTTTTTAGAACATGTTGCGAAATTTAATAAAGAGGATGGATACGAAATTCCTTTTTATATTTGGTTGAAAGATAAAAGTAGCGAATATCATTTTGATTTTTATAGGTACATACAGGAATGTTTTGAAGTCTATTATAAGAGAATGCCATATCCTTATTTGGATGTTTCGTCTATAATGCCATATTTTTATTTAGATGGCTTTGATGAGATTGCAGAAAAAATTTCCAGAGAAGAGGTAAATAGTATTATTTCATCATGTATATTTAAATTTCCTATCATGTTGACAAGTCGCATTCAATATGCCTTACGTTATTTGGGTAATTTTGAATTGGCCAATAAATTTAATGTTCGTATAAAGATAAACAAATGGGATCCAGAAAAGGCTAAAAAATATATTGATAATTTTTGTGTTATAAATGGGAAAAACAAAGAATATGTTGATAAAATTTACGTTTTATTAACTGATAACAAAGATTTAAATGATATTTTAGATAATCCATTACTTATTACAATGTTACTTTGGGTAATTGAAGCTAATAGAATGGATATTCCTGAAACAATTTCTACTAGGGTAGAACTTTTTCAGGAATGTTTTAAGGAAATGGCTCGGCGAGAATTGCATAGAGCAAAAATTTCTAATTTAGTTGAAAATGATTTAATATTAATTTGGTCTTATTTTGCTTGGCTGATATATCAGGAAAGATTGTTGAAAAGAAAACCTAAAGTTAAAAATTTACTTTTAGATTTACAAAATAATTATCTTATACAATATGGTGAAAATTATAATGATTCTATATTAGAAGTGGTCTTTGATACAGTGGGAGAATTTGTATTTGGAACTTTTCATGAACAATTTTTAGAGTTTTTGGTTGCTAATACATTATACCATGCATGTTTGTATAAGAAGATGCCATATCCAGAATTTCTAAAATATGTTATACGCCCAGAAATTAATAGATATTTTAGAGCAATTTGGAATGAAAGTTTAGAAGAAGAAAAAGAAAGTATTGCTAATAATATTTTTGATAAATACATGGATAATTTAGGTTTAAATGATAATATAGCTATTTCGACCAGAGTACATGCCATATATCATATTTCAAGGTTAAATAGTAAGTTACGAGAAAAAAATATTGAAAGGGCGTTTTCAATTGAGACGAATATTTCAGTGCGTTTATCTTTGTTTTTTGGAGCAATTAAAATGGGAAAAATGAATGAAGAAGAGGACTTCTATAATCTTTTACTTGAAAACCAGGAATATAATGTAGCAAATAGAGGATATCATCTGGCATATTATTCTGACATGCCGTCAGATGGAGAATTACCGTTTCTCGATACAGGTGAAGTAGATTGGTCAAATACATTAAAAGCGTTTATTAGACATTTTGAAAGTAAAAAAAGAGAACAATATTTTTTACGCAGAATAGATTTGATTACAATGTTACAATTAATGGAATCAAGACAATCAACAGGACCGCTTACTAGAAAAATTTTGGAAAATTTTGAACAACTTACCTTTCATCCGGTTATTCGAAATGAGAAAGATTTTCAAAAGAAAATAGAAAAAGCTTTTAATACTGTGAAAGCGAAATTTGAAGAATTCTGTGAATTGTAATTTTCAAAGAAAGAATTAGGGTATGCTTATGTATAGATATTGGGGTCAAAAAGGGGCGAAGTGGACCGGCGAAGGCGTCGGCCTTTTTGACCTTAATATCATATTATATAGTTGGCCTGGATTCTATCAGTTGCATTTATAAAAACAAGATATTAAAATATTTATTTTTAGATCATTAATATATTTTAGCATAGCTATTTTTTGAATAAATTAGTTTAATCGGACATCAGATTCATATGTTTTCTTCAATTATTAGATGACTTAAATTAGAGCATCAAGCGATTCCGAATAACAAATAAAGTGGATTATATCATTTCCGCTTGGGGAGAATTGCGTCCTTCCACCATCATTATTATCCACTCAACAAATGTCGAGAGTTTGTGTAGAATTGTGCAGAAAATAAGGAATAGCTTATTAACGAAAAGTGATAGAAAATGATAAATGTTAAAAAATGGCTGAAAAATGTTTAGGAAGAGTATTGTGGTGATTGAACTTTTGTGATAAACTCTTTGTAAAGAGCCAGTAATGTTCAATTAATTTGGACTTTTTGAAACTATTTTTAGTTTCAAAACGGTTTGTCCAACAGGTAGCACGATAGAAATCGGAATGCTTGTTCCAAGCTTTCCAATTTCTATCGCACTCCCTGTTAGCCAAAGCAGTTTTATCAAGTGGCTCTTTTTTGTGTGGGAGAAAATGATGAATAGGACGCCGGAAGAAGTTATTAATTTAAGACCACTTGTTTTTTTATGTGGACCATTATATGATCCATCAGATAAGAAAGACCGAAGAAAAATTTTGCGACAGTATCTGACGAGATATAAAACGACACTTAGTTATAATGGAAAAGATTATGTGATTGAACCATTTGCATTGATTATTGATAAGGTTTTTAACACAGAAGATCTGGAAAATAACCAAAATATTGCATTGATAGAAGAAGTGATTGCTGCATGTGCATATAAAAATTATATTTTTATAGATACAATGTCAACAGCTTTGGAGTTGGGACTTTTTGCAAATAGCTATTCTCAAAACAGAACCACGGCATTACTGCCAAAAGATTTCAGATCGTTTAAACCATCAATAGGATATTTTGTACAACAGACGATAAAAAAGTCGGATAATATTGCACTTTGTATTTATGGGAATAAAAGAATCAATAAATTTATTGATGGAGGCAGACAGGTTATAGAAAATCTGGTTGCTTTTAAATCACATCAAATTCCACGCGAAATAGAGCGTGATATAAAGAAAGACTTTAGCAAAGGAATAGAGAGCTTTATTCTGCGGATTGAATTTACAACAAATATTAAGGATGCTGAAAAAATCTTATACCAGGTTAATACAGAGGGGATTCGAATGGTTATTCCTCCACGAATTTTATTTTATTTGGTAGAAACCTTTGGAAGTATTAACAATATCAAAAATGCACTGCTGGATTATTTTGAATATTATGAGTGCGAAAAAGATAAAGAGCTGGTTATAATGTCTATATTAATACGAAAAGGATTGTGTATTCTGGAGTTGGATTCGCCGTTTGAATATAGCATCATCGATGTAATTGGGAGCATGAGCTATTTCATAGAAAAGTTAAAAACTCGTGTAGCCTTTCATCAGAATTATGAGCGACTGCGGTATGCTCCGATAAAACGTTGGAGATCTCGAAAACGATTTTCTGCATGCGAATTATTGGGCCTGGATATTATTGAAATGAGGCAGATGCAGTCACTGTTTGGATATAATAAGAAAAAATCTGTTATATCCAAAAACCTACTCATAAATGGCAAGAAAAGGAAAATAAAAATGTATTCTTGCACATCAGAAGGCTTTGCTTTAAGAAATTTTCATTTAAGACTTATGAAGCAGTTGCAGAAGTTATTTGAACTGCAGCCATATAGTTATGCTTATCGCAAAGATAGGTCGATTTTAATGTGTATGAACCAACACATTGACAGTAAATTTTTCTTAAAGATAGATATTAGAGACTTTTTCAATAGCATATCAAAAGGGAAAATGAATAAAATTATCAAGTGTCATTTGTGCTACGATCCTAAACAGGCTTATGAAGATAATGTGATATGGAGAAAGAGCAGGTATTTAGGTGAGTATGTAAAGGAATGGTTGGGAATTAAAGAAATTACAGATATATGTTTTGTGAATGGTCGGTTAGCCTTGGGAATGGTTACATCACCAATTCTATCAAATATTTACATGGATTTCTTTGATGCACGGTTTCATGATAACTATCCTGAATTAGTTTATACAAGATATTCCGATGATATATTAATTTCATCTGGAAAATGGTTCGACTATAAATCTATTTTAAATTTCATTGCAAAAGAATTGTGCTATCTTGGACTGGAGATGAATGAGCATAAGGTTGGATTTTATAAATTGAAGCAAGCGGGTGATCATATTAAGTTTTTAGGATTAAATATAGTCCATGGACCAGCGGAAGAAAATTATATTACAGTTGGAAAGCAGTATATAAAAGATGTTTGTTCCAATATTTCTCAATATGAAAAAAAGATAGGATTATTTAAAAAATCTCAAATTATTGGGCAAATAGAATATATTAAGTTTATTAGTACCAGAGATTATTTGCAATTGCAGAAAATATATAGAATCAAAAATCATAAAGATTTAAACGTGGAAGAATTGAATCGAGTGGGATTGTAACAATAAAATTAGAATATAGTTATAATCTGCAAGTGATGACATGAACAATATTAAATGATCAAAGGCAGGTGATTGAATGGAGAATCAAGGTGAAATCATTATTTATCAAACAGAAGATGGCCTAACACACATAGAGGTGAAAATTGAGGATGAAACCGTCTGGTTGAGTCAACAGCAAATGGCAGACTTGTACCAAACCTCTAGGACGAATGTGGTCGAGCATATAAAACACATTTACGAAGATGGTGAACTGGATGAGCAGTCAACCTGTCGGAATTTCCGACAGGTTCGTCAAGAAGGCAATAGAGAAGTTGCAAGGAATATACCATTTTATAATCTTGACATGATCATATCACTTGGATATAGAGTAAAATCATCGATTGCCACGAGATTTCGGCGTTGGGCGACAGAGCGTTTGAGGGAATACATGATTAAAGGCTTTACTATGGATGATGAAAGGTTGAAAGGCAATGGCGGTGGTAATTACTGGCGTGAATTACTTGAACGTATTAGAGATATCCGCTCATCTGAAAAGGTATTGTATCGACAAGTTCTGGATTTATATGCCACAAGTGTAGATTACGATCCTCGTAGTGAGGATTCAATAGAGTTCTTTAAAATAGTGCAGAATAAGCTGCATTTCGCGGCTCATGGCCATACAGCGGCAGAAGTGATATACGAACGAGCAGATTCAGAAAAGCCGTTTATGGGACTTACTACATTTTCGGGAGAACTTCCGGAATTAAAGGATATTAGTATTGCAAAAAATTATCTGAATGAGGAAGAATTAAAAGTTTTGAATAATCTTGTTTCTGGTTATTTTGATTTGGCTGAAATTAATGCAATCGAGCATAAGCCAATGTACATGAAAGATTATATTGACCAGTTGGATGCTATTTTATTGTCAGGTAATAGAAAACTGCTTGCGGGATATGGAAAAGTGAGTCATGATCAGGCAATGAAAAAGGCAAAGGAAGAGTATAGAAAATACCAAAAAAATACACTTTCACCGGTGGAGCAGGCATATATGGAAACTATTAAGGACGTTGGTGAGAATGCGAAAAAGAGAGTAAGAAAAGAAAGAGGAAATAGAAGATGAATCTTGAGTAGGTATGCAATGGCTTGCTGTGCATTTGAGCGGGATGTTTACTATTGGAGTTCCGCCAAGGGGCAACTATATATTTCTGCCATCATTATTATCCACTCAACAAATTGTCGAAGTTTGCGTGGAATTATGCCGGAAAGAGATGATGGGGAACATAAATTTATGAGTGAAAATGGATAGTAACTTTAGTTGTCTGAAATATTTATAAACGCATGAGTAAAATGAGGAGGAAGATAAATGAGTTTAATTCCAAGTGGTTTAAGTGTACAAGAAGCATATCGTAGATATAGAAATGGTCAAATTGTTGTTAATAGGAAGTATCAGAGAAAATTAGTATGGACACAGAATGAAAAAAGAATTCTTCGTTAGCAGTCGATATTGAAAATGCACTAATGAGATATAAAAAGGAAAAATTGATTTCAGATATTAAAAATACATTTTCAGTTTTAAAAAATACAATTGAAAGTGTAAGTAATGAGGATAATTTTTTGAGAAAGACTTTATATCCTGATTCAAGAAGTCCTATTAAAAATGCATTTTATACTTTATTTATGGCATTTTATAATATGTTAGTAAAAGAGGATTTATCACCATGTGATAATAATCGTTTGTTTGAAAACTTAAAAAATCTTCAATCAAAGATTAAGATGAGTACACATTATACAAATATTGAAGATCGTAAAAAAAATATAGCATTAACAGAAGGACTAATAAGAGGAACCTTTGTAAAGAAGGAGCCATCATCTTTGAATCATGGTGCGGGTTTAGCTTTAGATTTTGAAAATTCCATTCGTAGGTCTAAAATTGAAACACCAAGGTATGAATTTAAACAAGGTTTTTTAAGATTATCAGATGACCGGAAATATGATAAAGAATTAGAAAGTCAAATTATTCATACTATATGTGCAATGGCTAATATCGGTCCAGATAGTGAGGGTTATATATATATTGGTGTAGCTGACAAAGAAAAAGATGCTGAAAGAATTAAAATTCTGGATGGAATAGAACCAATGAATATATCAAACCATTTTGTAGTGGGGGTAGAAAGAGAGGCTATAATACTTGGGATTTCGGTGGAAAACTACTGTAGGAAGGTTTTGAGCATTATTCAAGAGTCAAAATTATCAAAAGACTTAAAAATAGCAGTTTTGACTAAAATTGATATTATAGATTATAAAGGGTTGACAGTAATTAGGATATGTGTACCGAAACAAGATGAACTTTCATACTGTGGGGAGGATATTTATATTCGACAATATAACAACACTGTAAAATTAGAAACCGCTAAAGAAATTTTGGCAGTAAATAAAATATTTGAACAAAGATAAACGTAATGCATAGTCTGTTGCCTTTTAGAGAAAAATAATCAATATTTGTATTTTGAATTTGTATTTTATTGCTATAAGCGCATAATAGAAAAGATATTAATAATACAGAGGATGAATATGAAACTTGGAAAAGCGTTTGAGTTATTTATAAAACACATTCTTAATAAATGTAGGGTTTTCTGACGTGAAATTCGATGGATTATATATTTTTGATGGGGCTCCTGGCCAAATGATTCAAGGGCTAGGGGAAGCACACAATGCAGATGTATTATTGGAGCCTCCAGCTCAAACTCCTTTTTATTCTTGTACAAGGTTGTTAATTGAATGTAAAGACTACCGCAAGAAAGTAGGTTTGAATATGATAAGAAGTACACTGGGTCTGAGAGAGGATATTAATCATTTTGACATTGTAGATGTAAATAGACTCTTGGCCCGAAGGAGGCAAAATAGAGCGGGAGTTGTCTATCCCTATGAACGTTACACTTATCAGGTTGCAGTCGCTTCACTCAGCGGATTTACTGTTCAAGCCCAAGAGTTTGCAGCAACGCATAGAATTCCTTTGCTGGAATTTGATAAAATGCCTTTTTGGAGTGATTTTTGGATGTTGCTTGGTTATGATAATGTTTCTTTCGGTGATAGTATAAGGGGACATAGAATACCTGCTGTGCATATGGCTGAAAATCAAATCATTGAATTCGCTAATGAAATCGGGAGACGTATGGCTGTTGCTGTAACAAATTCTGGTCAATTGTTGTTTTTATACCGGATAACAAGGGAAAATAATGATTTTTCTGACTCATATACATTGCATTGGAGTAATTCATCTCATCCCTGGGAATTGCGATCAGGGAATCAAGTATATTTATTTCAACTTCCAAAAAGTATCATGAAGTTGTGGTTAGAAAATTCTACAAATGATCTTGAACTAAAAAAAGAGGCTATTAATTGTAAGGCAGGTTTTTTATCAAGTATGATTGTATATTATTCGCACCATTATCTGCCAACTGCGAAAATGATTTCAATTGATAAATATGATTTGGAACGAGCCAGACGAAATTTATAGAGATGATCTAAAATGGGAAATTCTTGAGTCTTTGTAATGTTTGGAATGAAAGTTTCTTTTGGGAATGCAAGGAAAGAAGGAACAAAGCGGGGAGAGGAGAGTCGTTTATGTCAAAAAGGAAAACGGACATTACAATACACAGTTCTGCCGCGGAGTATTTGACTTATGTGGCTTCAGTCGGGGATAGTAACGATAGCTTTGAAATGCGTTATGAGGATGAAAATATCTGGCTGACGCAAAAAATGCTTGCGACTTTATATGATGTAAATGTGCGTACAATCAATGAACATATTAAAAAAATTTATGATGATGGTGAACTGGCACAGGAGTCAACTATCCGGAAATTCCGGATAGTTCAAACAGAAGGTTTGCGGCAGGTGAACCGGGAAGTGATTCACTATAACCTTCAAATGATCGTTGCGGTCGGCTTTAAAGTTAACAACGACCGTGCCGTAAGATTCCGCAAATGGGCTGGTCAGATTGTCAAGGATTATACAATTCAGGGCTGGACGATGGACAAAGAGCGCCTGAAAAAAGGGCATATGTTCACCGATGAATATTTTGAACGACAGCTGGAAAATATTCGTGAGATACGCCTATCTGAGCGCAAGTTTTATCAAAAGGTTACAGATCTCTATGCCACAGCGTTTGATTACGACAAAGATGCCAAGACTACCCGGCAGTTTTTCAAAATGGTACAGAACAAGATGCATTGGGCTGTACATCGGCATACGGCAGCAGAATTGATTGTAGAGCGTGCAAATGCTGAAAAAGAACATATGGGTTTGACAACATGGGAATCAGCGCCGGATGGGAAGATCGTCAAAGCTGATGTAAGTGTTGCTAAGAACTACCTGAGCGAAAAGGAAATGTCCTATTTGGAGAGAATCGTTTCACTTTATCTTGACTATGCGGAGTTACAGGCCGAACGAAGGATACCGATGAGTATGGAGGACTGGGCAAAGCGCCTTGACGGATTCCTGGAGTTTAATGGGAATGAACTGCTGATGGGACCGGGAAAAGTCAGTGCAGAGCAGGCAAAGCTTCATGCAGAGACTGAGTTTGAAAAATATCGTATTGTTCAGGATCGATTATTTATGTCAGATTACGATAAATATTTGTTAGAATTAGAATATCAAGCAGAGCAAAGTGATGAGTAAAGTTGATTATATCGTTTCCGCTGGGGGAGGAGTATACCTTCCCGCCATCATTATTATTCACTCAACAAATGTGGAGACAATTGTCGAATTATGTCAACATTTCTGAATTAAGAAGATTCAGGTAGTAGATAGAAAGAAACAGCACTAAGTTTTCACAAGTATTAAATTCTATGGTATTATTTAAAGGAATATGTGGACAGGGCATTCAAAAGAAACTTGATGTCTTCTCAGTGAGGAACAATAATGAATTCGAAAAGGTTTGACTATGCCTTTTGAGAATCTTTTTACAGCTTCAATACATGTGGAGACTGAGTGGCGTTTTCAAAGAAAGTTTGATTTTATGCTTAATTGAACGATCTATCCTGAGAAAGTGATTCTGAGTTGCTTAATTTAATAAAATAGGAATATTTTTCGAATATGTAAACAATTTCTTTGTTTTTTATGAAAACTAGAGTATTATTGTAGCAAATAAAGGAGTTTCCAGTATGGATAAACATAGATTTTCACAATTATATTGGAAAAACTATATTTCTGTAGAGAAGGAATTTATGCAGACACTAAGTTATATACTGAACGAGAGTATGAAAGTTTTTCTGTAAATAGCTATTAAGCATTAGGTCTTCTATGAT
>ENA-OPSG01000979-OPSG01000979.1-human-gut-metagenome-genome-assembly--contig:-NODE-979-length-15612-cov-112.547085_pt1 | contig 15612 bp, 17 predicted proteins | sample MGYA00241454_ERZ501900 | MGnify/ENA primary metagenome ERZ501900 (study PRJEB25962, sample SAMEA2042225) | human gut metagenome | biome: human gut; feature: human-associated habitat; material: faeces... | reverse complement strand
TAAGTAGCAAAGTTGCTAATAAGGTTGAAGACATTAATAAAAGCGTCAATATTCAATTTTATCTTACTTCGGATAGTGAGCGTAAAGCACTCAAAGCTGCTCGGACGAAACTTCGCACTGATGCTCTCAAGAAATATACAGAACTTATTAATAATCCGAATAGCGCACTTATCGACAATGTTGTTGTATCGACAGGTAGCGTAGGTGATTATTCGGAATTTATGGCAATGACTGCCGATGATAAGCAATCTGTTCTTCTTGAACTTATTGACAGTGACCCGCAGAAGTTTATTAGTATTGTTGATGATAAACATCTGGAGATGAAAGCTAAGATTACTATTTATCTTTGGATGAATATTATTCGACAACTTCCGAATAGTTCTATCATTGTCGATGCTTCTAATCCGGAAAATGTTATTGGTAATAATATTAATGATGCTATCTCGTATTTCTCGAATGATAACAACAAAGGTATTGTTGCCGAGTGGAACGCGAAGTATCGTAGTTTGAAAGGTTAGTCATGTATGAAACGGTAAAAGAGTTACACATCGAAATAGAGCAACGAATACAGCAGATAACATCTAATAGACATCGGAGTATTGCTCCTCAGTTTATTGATATGATGCTGAATCGAGCTGCCGTTAAATATATACAAACTAAATCAAATAGGAAAACTAATTATAAAGGCGAAGGTCTTGAAGATAGTAAAAAACGTGTAGATGATATTCAATCATTAAAACGTGAAACACCGTGGCTTAAACTTAAACGTGATAAGCAAGATGCGGATTATCCAAATAGAGCTTTCGTTATTCTTCCGGGTGATTATTTAAAACTTATTTCTTCTACTTCTCGATTAACTTATGGTAAAGCTCGACTTGTTGAGAATTTACATGAGGTTTATCCTGATGATGAAGTTAAGAATTTATATTATCATCTAATTGATTTGTCTAAAATTACCTTAACTGGTGATGAATTTAATGGACAAATTATTATTAATGGGAATGAGATTGATATTTCAGATATTCTTTCTCTTTATGATAGTGATTCAGATAAGATTGATTTGTATGAAATCGCAGGTTTGACTTGTGATAGATTACGTCAAACTCTTTCTAATGAATATAATGTTTATTGGGAGAATCTAATTGGTCGTTATTATAAAGATTGCATTATTATTACTTCTAATGCAAAAGATGAAATTACATTGAAAGTTAATAATACAGACATTCCTGTTATTACTTATAATACTACTTATGACGAGTTCGTAAATGTAGGAAATAAGTTTTCTGAAAATGATTTAATTGCTACCGAAAATATTCGAGCTACTCTAAACAACTTCTATGGTAATAAAAATAGACATCTTAATCCAATAAGTGAACTTGTTGATGATAGGTTGTTTGTTTATTACGGTGATGATTTTTGTGTTGATGCGGTTAAGATTTCATATATTAAGAAACCACGTCTTTTTAATATTGATATTAACCAAATGTCAGATATGGAAGTTACACCTGATTTCATAGATAGTGTAGTTAGCGATATTCTTCTTGTTCTTAAAGATGACAGTTTTAGTGCTGTTAAACAACAATCAAATTTAGAATAGAAAATGAAAAGTGTAATTGTCGCAAATGATTTTCTGACAACACTTGCTAATAATGATGTTAGCAAGCTGACTCGCGGACAAGCTGTTCTTCTTAATTCGGCTGGTAAAGTCGTTGCAGCTGCTTCGGATGTCAAAGATGACGAAATGTTGCAGTTTGTTCTTGGTCTTGGTGATGGCAAGGTTAAACGCGGCGTTTGGATTAATCCTAAATGGTCGAAGCAGCACAAAGAAGAGTATCTTGCTCCTGCTGGTAAAACGTATAAGTTTACGAATCTCGTAGCTAATCGTGGTATTGGTTATCAAGGTTTCGATGCTGAGGTTATTATCTCGTGCAAGCCTATTAATTCTTTTGGTGGTTATCCTCTGGAAGTTTATAATGCCAGCGTAACTATCAACGGAATTGACGAAGCAAGTGCAGATATTATTGCTCGTCTGAAAGTTGAGGTTAAAAAGACTTTGACTAAGATTAATGCTCGCTTTGGTGCTGATAGCATCACGATTGATGATTTTACCGAAGCAAGTGTTACGTTCACTGGCGCCGCAGGTTTTGAGTATTATGTGACGTTTGATGGTATTCTTCGTGCTACGCTTGAAGAGGGTGCTGAGAATCAAACTCCGGTTGGTACTTATGACCAAGTTGCTAAACTTGAGAAAGAAGCAGATGTTGCCGGTGTAGGTTATAATCCTAATTTCAAGGAATATGACCGTGTTTATGGTGATATTTTTACAGCTACCGAGGGTGTTATGTATGACACTTATGTAATTACTTCTCGTGCTGATTTCACACATCCCTTTAATTTACATACAGAGGGTTTACAGGTTACTCAATTTATTGCTATTGACAATACTAAAAGTACTGCAATTACTGCACTCGAAACGGTATTGGCACTCATTAAGTAAGAAATTGATTTGTTAAAAATGTAACCACAAGGATAACTCCTAATGCTATTAATTGTGGTGTTAGGAGTTATTCTCTTAATGATGCTAATGTTATGTGACAAGTGGGCGTGCAACCTCCTGCCCCACCGGGGAGCGAGGCCGCAGGCCGAGCCATACAAGTTGCACCATTATTATTATTAATCGTCATATAACAATAAATACGATTAGTATTATGATAAAGAAAATATGGAATAAAATAACTACTTTTTTAAGTGGTTATTATTCAGAACATAAAGACGATATTATTATTGGTTTCGTCATTGCTACTGTCGTAGGTATTTTATTTAAGACTACTGTTGCTACTTGGTTTATGAGTTTATGGATTACATTAGCTTATCAAATCATTACTTGTGGTATTCAAGCTGCAAGAAAGAAAACAGTAACTGGTCTTAAAATTCATCCTATTATTATTAATTTTGTAGTTGGAGTATTTATTTCGTTATTGTTCTTGGTATGGCAGTAATTAATCTTCGAAATGTTGTAGCGCTCGGTGTACTTGAAGATGGTGTATATCCGAGTGTTTATAATGGCCAAACCGGAGAATATATTGGTACAGTAGATGGTGAAGGTGCTGGTGTTAAAACAGTTCCTACATTATATATGTACTATCGAAAGAACGGCCACCTATATTTATATAGGACAAAGGAGAGGATTGAAATAGACTTAACTAATGTAACTGCTTACGATAATAGTGCTCTATTTAAGCTAACTGAAAAATCTGATATTAGTTCTGCAAAGATTACCGAGTTTGAATCTCGAAATATTGATGTAGGACATTATGAATATAAAGTTCCGTGGGTTAAATCAACTCAACAATATCTTTATATACTTGTACCGATTGTTCGTTCTATACATACAATTACAGTACAAGGTATCATAAGTAATCAGATATTCACTCTTACTGGTATTTATGTTCATGAAGGTAAATCTTGGTGGATTTATCGAACGAATGTAAAGACCAATTTTGATTTTAATGATGCTGTTAATGAGATTCTTGATGTTCAAGTATATGTTCGTGAGCTTACAGCAGAGGACTTAAATCCTATTGAACAACTTACGAAACTTTTATTTGAACATATTAATAATAAGTTTAATCCTCATGAGGTAACAAAAGAACAAGTTGGTCTTGGCAATGTTGATAACACTGCCGATATGGATAAACCTGTATCTCGACCTCAAAAAGAGTACATTGATGCTCTTGAAAATAGGATTAAAGGTTGGTTCAAACAGTTGAATGTTTGGATTAACAATCATGTTACAGAAGTTAATAAGAAGTTTCAAGATGTTTGGGCTGCTATAAACAAGAAACTTGATAAAGAAGATTACGAAAATGACAAAGATAATTTCAATGCTCATATTCGTAATTATGATAATCCTCATAGAGTTACTGCCGCACAAGTTGGTTTGCCAACAGCTGCAAGTGATATTGAGAAATTAAAACAAAAAGCTCAAGAACTTCAAGGTTTGCTTATTAATAAGCAAGATAAAACTTCTGAAGAACTTGTTACTGATAATAAACGTATTGTAGATGCGATTAATGAGATTTATGGTATTGTTGTAGAACACAATAATCATGTTCGTAGCAACAGTATTAATCAAATTGAAGTTACAAGCGAGATTCCTACTACGTTTGAAGATGGTACACTTTGGATTCGTATTCCTCGAAATGAAGAAGATTATATAACAATTAAGATTGAAGCTGTTCCGGTTGATTCTACTATACGAATGATTAATTCAGAAGGTAAAGAATCGGCAGGTATTGGTAGTGCAAGTCTTGAATGTTTAATTCAAAGTCGTTTACATTATATTGTAGAAAAAGAGAATTACATTACAAAAGATGTTTATGTCGATATAGGTGTTGAAGATACAACAATTAATGTTGTTCTTACACCTAAGACTAAAAAGACATTAACTGTAAATGCAACTCCTGATAATGCTTTAATTATATTTACTGATAAACCTTCTAATGTAGTTATTGCTCAAGGTACTGGTACTCTTACATATGAAACTTATGACCCGCGTGATATTTTGATTCAGATTAGTGCAAGTGGATATGAAACTTATGAAGAGCGTATTACATTAGATGAGAATATAATTCGTGATATTACTCTTACAGCTCTACCGGTTGAACAAGGTGCTGTAAGTCTTACGGTAGTTGATAGCGAAACAAAGGCCAAAATAGCCGCATACGTCTATGATAAGGACACGGGTGGTATATTAGGTCAAGTCACAAAAGATACGCCGCTACAACTCACCGGAGATGTCAATACGAGCCGAATTTTGAGGTTTGTTTCGTCGGGTTATATAGAGGTTGAACAACTGGTAACTTATGCAATTCCTACCGCAGAAGTTACTGTTGAAATGGATAAAGTTCCAGTTCAAACTGGTACTATCTATGCAACTGCTGTAAATACTGAATCTACTGCTTTAGACGGTGTTACGTTTGAGTATAAACTCAGTACTGAAAGTGATTGGAAACCTCTTAGCAATGATGAATCGACTACTGGTAAATCTGAGGTTGTTACAGCTCCAGTTGGAACAAGTGTTGATTTCCGAGCTTCTAAAACTGGTTATATAACTAACACCGGAACTGGTACGATTAATTCTACTGGTGAACATAGTGTTACTATTGTACTTGAAGAGTTACCGCCTGAACCCGAAGAGGTTTCTGTAACTATTAAAGCTTATGAGATTTATGATGATAATAAACTTTATTTAGCTGCTGATATTAAAGAGATATCAAGTACTGGAACTACCGTTGGTACAACCAGACCTGATGAACCTTTGGTAATCACAAGGAATAAAGGTAGTGTTATAACTTATTATGCTTTACCGTTATCTTCTGATTGGTATAATATCGGTAGTGAAGAAGTAGTATTTGATACTGATAAAACAGTTGAGATATTATGTCTTCGTAATAATGACGGTCTTATTAAAGTTCGTACACGGGATGCTTTAACTGGTTGCATGCTTAGTGATACTATTTATGATGAAACTGGTAAACAGATAGGTAACTGTGGTTCATCAGAAGATGGTTATGTTAGTGAAGCTAATCCTATTGGTTTTAAACGTAATTATAAGACGTTAGGTGATAATCGTTATGAAGCTACTGAACCTATAATGTTTATTGCAGCTAAACCTTCTGAAGCTGTTGTCAATTATATTGATTTACATCCGAAAGAAGGTCAAGACTATATAGCTCTTAAATTTATAGATTCTGTTACTAAAGTCCCTATTACCACAGGTATTAGTTGTTGGTTTAGTTCTTCTGTTAAAACTATCGTTACTGATTATCAAGGTATAGCTCATATTAGTGGCACTTATGATTCCAAAGTTGTAATTTTGGTTAGACGTAATGGTTACGTTGAATATAATCAAACTTATGACAGTCTTGCAAATCATAGTGTTACAACTATTGAATTAGTACCTGAACCAGTATTTGAAAACGATGGTATTGATTATATGCAAATAGAAGGTGATGGTATTGAACATCCTATATTTAGGGTTGGTGATGTCGAATCTAATTAACGGTTTAATGATATGAAAGAATCAGTAATTCGTAAAGTATTTTGTGCCTTAAACTGGCCTCCGAAAACTGGTGCTTTTCAGAAGTTAATTACTTTTGTAGTTGAAGGTTTAGCCACTAAGGCTGAATCTTCAACTGTTCAACAATTACAAACAAAAGTAGAAACTCTTGAAAGTACTGTTAATACATTACAAGAAACTGTTACTACTTTAAGTGGTAAAGTGAGTACATTAGAGAGTAATTATACTTCTTTGGAAGGTCGTGTAACTGCTCTTGAAACACCGCAAGGTTAATATTAATCTACAACTATGGCACAACTTAATCTTCTTGAACGAGCTACGGAAGCTGTCGTAATGCTTAATGGTAATCGTCGGCAGGTTCTTGATATGTGGCTTAATGGTAAAAAAGTTTGGCCAATAGATGAACCTGTTGTAGAATTAGCTGTTGATAAAACTCTTGTTATTCTAAATAAAGATAATAATTATCATGATACCATAACTGTTTTCGCAAGTGATACAGCTGAATGGGAATTTGGTAATTAGTTTGTTATTATAGTTAATCGACCAAAAAAAAAACAAATGGCAACTATTCCGAGTTATTTATCATGGGTTCCTAAAACTGGTACTGGAAATGCACAGATTAAGATTAATTCTGTGAATCCTTATACTGGTCGTACAGATAGAAGTACTTCAGTTCCCGGTAAGATTGTCGGAAAGTCTAACGCAGTTACAGTCACGGTTCTTGAAAAAGCTGCTGATGAATTTATTACTCCCGATGGTTTAACTATCAATGTTGCTAAAGGTGGTGAAACAATTCATGTAACTGGTAAGTCTAACTCGAAACTTCTTACATTTACATGGAAAACTAACTTCGGTATTGCAAATGTAACATCATTTAAGGTTAATGGTAGTACAACTGCTACGTCTGGTACTGCTATTACTGGTGACCCCGGTGCTACTGGAGAATATACTTATGATGTTACTGTTGTTGTACCGAAGAACGAAACTATCGAAGCTCGTTCTGCAACTCTTCAGATTAAAGGTGAAGGTGCGAGCGTTGTTAAAACTATTACTATTACTCAGGCTCTTGGTGACAGCTATCTGTATCTCAATTCGCAGGGTACAACTACCGCAACTGTTACTATTCCGAAGGGTGGTGGTGAGCAGACTCTGAGTGTTCTGTCTAATGACGAATGGACATTCGAACCTGCTGAATAAATTAATTAATCATTTATGAGTGTTATCACTAATAAATGGAATGACGGGAGTGGAGATTCAATTAATATTGAATCTCCCTCTTTTCAAGGAAATCAGACTGTTAAAATTTCATCACCTGTTCAAAAGGGTACTTCTAAAAGAAGTATGAAGTTTATTGGAAAGTGTAAAAAAGATTCCAGTAAACAAGTTATTCTTACTGTTGAACAAGAAGCATCAACTTATACATATGATTTAACGTTAAATAGTGATAATACTGAAATTGCCGCAAAAGGTGGAACTGCAACTATTACAGCTGTACTTAAAACGTATCGTAATGGTAATTTAGTTAGTACAGATAATGTTACACCAGTTCTATCAGGAAGTGCTACTGGATTTTCTATATCTGGTACTACGGTTACTGCAAGCAATCGAACTACCACAGCTGGTAACAAGAGAGCTATTGTTGTAACTGGTAAATATTCAAATACATTTGATGGTCAAACGGTATCATCAACTATTACTATTTATCAAGAAGCTAATATGGCTTCTTATGGTGCTTTAGAAGGTGGTTCACTTTCGGCATCTGATATTCCTGCAAGTGGTGGAACATCTTCGACCAATGTTACTAATATGTCACAGACGATTAGTTATACATCTGGTTCGACTCGTGCTGGTACAGTTACTTACTCAAAAACAGATGAGATTACAGTTTCTTCTCTTGGAACCACAGTTAAGGCAAGAACTAAGGTTGGACAAGTTACTGTAACTTATACTGGTGAAGGTGGTGCAACTGCCAATAAAACTGTTAATATTTATCAAGCTGAAAATAAAGTAACTAATAGTAATTACAATCCTCGAATTACTGCTTACGGAACTCCTACTATAAGTATCGGTAGTGGTTTAACAGCAGCTGGTGGTTCTGCGACTGTAAGTGCTTCTGTTACTAATACTGAAACTTATAATGCTTTGTATAGTTCGGGTGCTACTGGCCCGAATCAAACACGAAGTGTTGGCGGTAGTTTATCAATTTCTATGACTGCTAACGGTAATAATAGATTCAGTTTATCTGGAAATAAGATTACTCATAGTAGTATGGGGACTAATGAAACTACTGATACTGTTACTATAAAAGCTGTAAATGACGGAGATAGTTCTAAGTCAGCTACTGCTTCTAAAAGTATAGTAAACAGTAAAAGTGTTAAATCTACTTCTGGTGGTGTTTATACATATGGTAATGTAACAGCTGGTACAATTACGAATGCTACGATTCCTGCAAGTGGTGGTTCTGCTACTGCTAAAGCTGGAAATGGAACTCAAAGTTGGAATAAATCTGCTACTATTACTACTTATGAATATACATCTGGTGCTACAAAAGATGTTACTACTGAAGCTGCTTCAAGTGGAACTGCTAATGTTGTTCCGAATGTAGCTTCTATTACTGCTACTGCTTCTTCGAAGGGTACAACTGTTTCAGCTCAAACTACTGTTAAAAGTCAAGCTGTTACATGGTCTGCTAATGGTAAATCTGCCAATGAAACTATGTATATTTATCAAGAAGCAAATGCTGTAATAGATGATAATTACGATGAACATCTTAGTTCTTATGGTACTCCTAAAATGGTTATTGCATCTAATCTAATTACTGCTGCTGGAGGTACTGCACGTGCAACTGGAGTAGTCAGAAATACTTATACTTATTATGATTTATATACATCTGGTAGTACAGTTCCTTATACAAGAACTAAAGCTGGTGTTTATAAAATCGAAATGATTAGTAATGGTAATAATAGATTTTCTATGGATGATACGTATTTGATTACACATTCATCTATGGGAGCTAATGTTACAACTGATACTGCTAAATTTAGATGTTATAATGAAAGTGATAGAACAAAATATGTAGATGACTCTATTTCTGTAAGTAATAGAATTGAATCATATAATTATGGTTCTTGGAATATTAGTATTTCTGCTAATCCTACTTCTCTTCCAGCAACCGGTGGTACTTCTACAATCACTTCGAGTTGTACTCGTTCTAAAACTCCTGTTTATACATCAGGTAGTACTGGAACAGCAACAAGTGAAAGTGCAACTCCAATATTAGCTTTAACAACTAATCCGGGAGGTTTTACATTAAGTGGTAATAAATTAACAGCAGCTAATAATCCTATTGGAGCAAAAACTGCTACTGTAACTGCAAGTTATTCTGGTGCTACTTCTAAGTCAGTTAGTGTTACACAAGCAGCTGGCCCGGATGGTATTGGGTATATGCAGATACAAGGTGATGGAACAAATCATCCCATTTTTAGAGTAGGTGGTGCTACAAGAAGTGTTGAACCTATGTCTATTAATGAAACTTCGGAAACTGCATCTGATGAAGATGTTAGTATATTTGCAAGCATTAAGAAATTTCTAACTAAATTTGTTTAAATTATGGCTAAAATAAATAAAGCAGCTCTCAAAGCATATTTCCAAACTGGAAAAATACCTACTCAATCTAATTTTGCTGATTTGATAGATAGTGTTATGAATATTCCCGATGGGGGGGGGGATTCAACATTAGTTCTTGGTAATGGTGATAAAAACGATGCTCCTTACGTAAATGGTTATAGATTTGTTAATAATAGGGATAGCAATACTTATTTAATTATTTCTTGTTGGGATAATGATTTAGGTGATAATGTTCCTGTTTTATTATTTTATTTTCCAACTGATAGTCCAAGTACTAATTCTGATACAATAACTTATCATGTTTTAACAAGTAGTGAAGTTATGGACATGTATCAAGAATTAGGTGGGACTTTTAATGCAGCATCTGATGACCAAGTTGTTTCAGCTATTAATTATTTAGCTTTAGATTGGTTTAAAATATTTAATAGATATAATAATAATCCTCCTGCACCGAGAGTTGTAACATACAGTAGTGGTAGTGAATACATTACTTGGTATGTTTATCCTGCATTTTACAATAATAAATGGGTAATAGGTTATGCGCTTGAATGTACTATCGAAGGTGGCGCTGGTAGTACATATCAACATTTGATGGTTCAAGGTAATAATGTTGTTGAATTTAGTTATCCAGATAATGTTATTGTTGATAGATTACGTAATGGCACTTGGAATAAAAAACTTCTTTAATCTCTAATTATTATTAGAGATTAAACTATTATACAAATTCATTTAATTTCTAATAATTTTAGAGAAATGACACTTGCACAAATTAAAGCTCTATTCAAAACTGGAGCTATTCCTACACAAGCTGATTTTGAAAATTTGATAAGTAAGATTCCAAATGATGATTTAACTATGGGGGGGGGACAATACATTAAGACTGTATAATCCGAGTGCTCCTCATGTTTGGGGTTATAGATTTGTAACTATTAATGATAATTATACATATATCTTTTTAGGTGTTTATGATGCTTCTGGTGGAGAGATTGTACCTTTTTTAATTATTCAATGTAATCAAGGTAGACCACTTGAAGGTGGTGCTGCTATCAATTGGGCTTTTCTTACAGATGCTCAAATGATGCATATGTATAATGAAATTGGTGATTTACATAGTCCCGATGATACAGCTCTTACTAATGCTATTCCTTCTGATATTCAATGGAATAGAATGAATTCAAATCCTACTGTACGAGTCATTTGTACAAAAGGACAAGAATCTGATATAACTTTTCAATGTTTTCCTGCTAAATATAGTAACAAATTTTATGTAGGATATGTTATTAAAGAAGAACATTCTTATAATACCGATACTTATTGGAGAGGTGTTGTTAAATCTGGTTTAGCTATAAATGATATTTCTTGGGATAAGTCTGATGAAGAGTTAGCAAGTGTATTAAATGGCTCTACAAGATTTACTTATACTAAAATATAAAATTAATAATCTGATTGTTTAATTGATAATAAGATTATTAATTCATTTAATGTTCAATAAGTTATGAATCATATTAATATTAAACTAAATCTTATTATGCAATTAAATATATGGCAACTAAAAGTCAGCTTAAACAATATTTTGAAACAGGTAAAATACCTACACAAGCTCAGTTTGGTGAGCTTATTGATTTTTTCATGCCCCAACCTTCAGATGATGCTGGTCAAAGAAGTAATCAAACTCTGAAATTTGGTCAAGATGATGAAATAGAAAATCCAATTATTAATGGATTACGAACAGTTCATTATAAAGAAAATGATACTAATATCTATAATTTTTGGATTTTTACTAATTATAATGTTAACGATGCTGGTATCGCAGTACCGTTATTTATTATGTTTAGAATGAGTGATTCCAATCCGGGTATTCCTTCTTCTAATACTAAATTCCGTTATTATATTCCTTCTGAATTAGAAGTTCAATCTTGGGTTAATCAAGGTGTTGATTGTGATAGAGCTACTGATGAAGAACTTTGGAATGCTTTACAAAACTTTCAATATAAAGATTGGCCCGAAGGTGGTGGTTCTTCTGATAATTCTAATTTCAAAACTTGTGAAATTGGTACTTCTGAAAGTGCTATTTTTGAAGTAGTTGAAGTTCTGTATGATACTGAACGAATTAAAATTCCGGTTTCTATTAGATTTCTAAATGTTGGTTTATCTGATATAGATACTCATTCTGTTTGGAATCTTAAAATAGGTGCTAATATAACAAATGTTCAAAATGATTGGAATAATATTCTTGCTAATTGGGAAGATTCTAATATTTATGATTTAGTTATTGAATTTAGAAATGATTATTTTATAGATGGGGGGGGGTCTTTAACCATTAATAGTATAATTTCAGAACCGGGACAATATAATATTGTTGCGTTTGGTTATGATTCTACTGCATTATTTACAGCTTTCGAATTAACATTAACAAAACATACGAATGGACGTTTTATAGTAGGTTTGTTAAAACAAACTGAATATATAATTGCTAATGGTCAATTTAGACCTAAAATTACATGGTTTTCATTAGCTGGTAAAGTTTTAGGTAATATGCCTTATTATACAGGTTCTAAAACTTTTGGTGATATTGTTTCTTTTGCAAGAACTAATCTTAATAGCAATACATCAGAACCTAATCTACAAGGTTAATTTATTATGAATTATGATTAAAGTTTATTGTAAATTCCTACCGTTTAAAGGATATTTATGTATGACGATATTATGGTGGTTAATCATACGAACTGAATATAAAGATAAAATTACTGAAACTGTTGAACGACATGAAACTGTTCATAGTTATCAGCAAATTACTCTTTTTGCTACAAGTTTGTTGGTTAGTATTATATTAAGTCTTACTACAAATTATTCTTGGTGGGGATTACTTGCTACTCCTGCAATTCCTTTATTAGCTTATATTGTTAGTTGGATAATTGAAATTATATTACCTCCTTATGACCGAGCTTATAAAGATATTTGTTTTGAAGGTGAAGCAAGAAGTTTAGAATCTGATAAAGATTTTAGAAAGAAATTGTTTCCTTTTAGTTTCTTAAAATATATTCCGAATAAGAAATATGGTGGTCGATGAAATTGATGAATGGTAAATGGAACAACTCGTAGGATATTTCGTTGAGTTATTCAGTACTCATTTCGATTTATCGTTTATGCTTTGTGTGAATGTTTTAACATACATACTTATTAAAGCAATAGATGATATTAATGGTGATAAATCTGTTGGTACATGGACTAAACGACTGGTTATGTTAATTAGTTGTTTTGCTATTGCCGCAGGATATGTAGCAGGCGGATATGAAAATACTACAATTCTTATTAATTCTGCTATTCTTGCACCAGTTGCTTGGAGTTGGATATTTAAACCGATTCTAAAAAAGATTGGTGTTGATTATAAGAAAATTGATAAAACTACTAAAACTAATTAAGTCATGGCAAAAGTAACTCGTGGTGCTGGTACAGCTGGCATTAAATCTGGTGATGTTAAAAAGATTAAAAAAGGCTCTAAAAAGAAATAAAACACTATGGCAAACTTTAAGCACAAAGTGTTCTTATTAATTGCTAAATGGATACCCGTAGCTGTTGCTGCGGGTATTCTGATTAATAATACACTTGCAATGTTAGATGTCAAAGATGTAATATTAGATTTATTTGATATTACTGTTGGTAGTTCGTTAGCTTTCGTTATAATGATGTATGCTTGTAGTTATGTATTTAACTTTTGTTATTGGCATAAAATTGTTATAACTTATGACCTATTTGTGCTATTATATATTCTGCTAATTCGTTATACTAATATTGGTGAGTGTAGTGACGGTTTATTACTTACAATTCATTATATTCTTGCAGGTATATTTATAGCACTAATTTTGTATGTTAAGAAAAGGTGTAAAATTACTGATTAAAAAGATGATAGATTATAAGAAAGCTCTTGTAGCAATTCTCGAAAATACTCTTGAGAATATTAATGCTGGAAATACTAATATAACTGAAGAAGAAGCTTCTGTTATTATAGACCATCTTACAATGCTTAATAAAGGTGTAGCTACTGTTTCGAAAGCATATGCTTGTGAACACGTTCTTCATATTACATCTAATAAATTTGATTATCTTGTTAGAAAAGGTATTATTCCTCACGGTCGTAAACGTTTAGGATTTAATGAACTTAGTTGGGTTCTTAAAGATTTAGATGAAGCTAAACGTTATTTGGCTAATAATAATGATTAATAACCTTTTGCGCTTGTAAATCCCGTAATCTTAATAGGTTACGGGATTTTTCATATCCTTATATTATTGGAGATATTAGTTGTAAGTTTATAGTGTAATCGATTACTCTATCATTTAATAACAAACAAACTAATATCAATAATTGTATGAAAATGATTGATACTGAAACTGGCCATGAGATGGTTGAAGTTTCTGGACATGACAAGAAAGAGTATGCTTCAAAAGGCGTTGCAGGTACTGGTCTTGGACTTGGTATTGCTGGTACGGCTTTATGGTTGTTAAGCGGTGGTCTTGGCGGTGGTTTATTCGGAAATCGTGCTGGTCTTGCTGGTGCAGCTGCAATCGGTGCCGAGGGTATTGCAAAGAAAGAAGATAAGTGTGAGCTTATCAATGGTATGTGGACTTTGGCTTTTAATGGTCAGACCGCTCGTTTTAATGACCGTCAGACGATTAATGCTGAAATGTTTGGTCTTTATAAGAGCCAAGTAGATGCAGACTTTGCTCTGTATAAAAATCAGCGTGATGGTTTTGATGTTACTAATGCTCGTGTTGGTGAGCTTGAGAAAGAAGTAGCTGTTCTTCGTGCTACTCGTCCTTATCAGGATGCTCTTATTCAGGCTGCTATCGCTCGTGTTGCTGAGCAAGCTGAGTTTAATCTGTTCCGTCGTACTTGTCGTATGATTTCGGGTGAAGTTGTTCTTCCGAATACTCCTACGGTTACAGGTTATAGTTCGTATGACCCTTGCGCTTGTCGTGCGACGACACCTGCTCCCTCTGCTAATTAATCTACTCTTTCTATTCGAGAAGTATTTCGGTGTAAAAACCGGAGTACTTCTCCTTTTCAATTAAATCTTACAATTATGAATGGCCCTACATTTAATATTGGATACGACCCAATTCTTTCAAATCCTTTTCCTCAAGCTGTTGATTATACGAAAGAAATTGATGAGCGAGTAAAATATCTTCAAGCCATTAAAGATAAAATGGCTGGAAGTAATCAACAAACTAATCCGCAAAAAGATTCTTTATGGACAGCTATTGATAATGAAATTAGTAGTTTAAATGAAGAACAACGAAATATATTATTTAGTGATACTAAATACATTCAAATAGATACTCAATTAAAACAACTCGTTCAAGAAGCACTTATTAATTCTGTTAAAGGTGTAATTGAACAATCTCAAGTTGGCAAAGATTTACTTACACAGCAACTTAATTATGTTAAGTCGAGTAAGAATGCAATCATAGCTGAATCTAATAAGAAATTAGAACTATTTAAAAAGTTCCAAATTGCTGCTTCAGCTAATCCCAATCTTACTTATAAAGAATTTTGTGAATCTATAAATAAATAAACTATGATTAACAAAGATAATTTAATTGAGGAAATTCTGAAATTTATTAATACTAAAATAGCTGATATATCAAGTAATAATCCTTTATTTGATATTGTTGCTAAACCTTATATATCAAAAGTTGTAACTAATAATGTTTCAAAATTAGATAAAGCTTTATCATTAATTGCAGATGATAAAGGTATGGTAGATGCCGATGGTTTACTTACTGATATGATTGACCGATTAATTGTTTCAAAAGCTAATACAATTAATGGTGTAACTATTGGTGAAGGTTCTGTAAAAATTACTATTCCTTTTATGAATAAAACTGTTGTTTTTGATAAAGAT
>ENA-OPSG01000967-OPSG01000967.1-human-gut-metagenome-genome-assembly--contig:-NODE-967-length-15819-cov-9.927620_pt1 | contig 15819 bp, 15 predicted proteins | sample MGYA00241454_ERZ501900 | MGnify/ENA primary metagenome ERZ501900 (study PRJEB25962, sample SAMEA2042225) | human gut metagenome | biome: human gut; feature: human-associated habitat; material: faeces... | reverse complement strand
CCTTCTATTCGTTTGAAGACTTCTCAACACAGTTACAGCGTTACAATAGAAGGCATTATAATCACTTCCCCATGCGCCCCTTAGGATGGAAATCACCCGCTACTGTTCTGATGGAATTTATCCGGCGAAGTGTAACATATGTTTGACAAACCTACAAGCCCCTTGCCCACATAACAAAAGTCCCTACTCCGCGACGACATCTTTGATCGTTACCTGCAATACGTCAATACCCATTCCCGTCGTAAAAGCCACTTCCTTTTCTACGGCACGACGCAGCTCGGCCGTTAATTTTTTCAGGTTCTCCCCGTAGCGCACGGTAACGGTCAGATCGATACGCAACCCGTTTACGCGGGAATCGCGGTTTTTCCGGATACGTATTTTATTGATTTTCACCACGCCCTGCAAGGCGCTCGTCGTATGCCGCACAAGCGAAAGCAGGACGGCATCGGAAAAGACGAGCTTGCCGTAATAACTGAATACGGGCCGGACGACGGAGTGTTCAAACTCGGATGATTCCTTACCGCCGCTTCTGTTAAAAAGAGAACGCACCGAATCGAGAAGATACCCGTGGAAATGTGATTTAAGTTCCATTGTCGGCACGGGAATGATGTGACGCCCTTCCTTTACGCGTTGTTCCCGGGCCACCGCCATATCTTCCGGCGTCGACACTTCTTCGATGGTAATAAAACGGGCCGGCGCCGGCAGCTGCAAGACCGCGACAATACGTTCAATCATGTGCTTTGACGTGCCGAGGATGAGGAGCCTGTCCGTCTTGATATGGCGCAACGCCCCGCGCATGGCGGCGGCATCTTCTTTATTTGAGAAAATGGCCGTTTTCACGGCCTTCATATAATTGGTCTCGTCCTTTGCCGAATGACCGGCAACGATACGGTTGCGATAAATCAAAAGGCCGTCGTCTATAATCGCTTCAATTTTTTCGTCGTAGGCAACGACGAGGGCATGGTGGCTTTTCCCCGTACCGCTGGGCCCGACAAACCCGATTATCTTCATTTACTCTTCGCCTTTCCTTAGATCCAATAAGGCTCGGACATCCCTGCCGTCGACAGTATATACACCGATTTGTTCAGGATATCTTCCCGCTGTGCCGTGAAAGTCGGAGCCGCCGCTGACAAGACGCCCCCGCCTGCGCGCCCCGGCAAGAAACTCGTCATATCTGCCGCGGTTGCGCGGATGATACACTTCCACCCCGTCAAAAGGCTTGCCGAGAACTTCGGCAAGTCCCGACTTCACCAATGACGGATGAGCCAGGACGGCGATACCGCCAGCCCCGTGAATAAGGTCGATGCACTCTTCAATACTGCACCGTTTATAGGGTACATACGCCGGGCCGCCGCGATAAAGGAGCGTATTGAATACGGTCTTCACATCGGGGAAATAGCCGCGGCTGATAAGCATGCGCGCAATATGAGGACGTCCTACGGTGCCGCCCTTGTCCAGGATACGTTCGATTTCCCGCCGCTCCAAGGTATAGCCGAGAGCCGTACAACGGGCGATCATTTCCCAGGCCCTGTCCAGGCGCCGTCTTTTAAAATCGCGGCAGTAGCCGCTCATGTCCGGATCTGCAGGGTCAATATAATAACCGAGGACATGGACATCACCGCCGTCGTATTCGCTGCTCATCTCAATTCCCGTAATAACGCGCAGCCCGTCGGGAAAACGGCAGGTTCCGTCATAAGCGGCAAGAGTATCATGATCGGTTACGGCAATCGTATCCAGGCCCGCCGCAAACGCTTTTTCAGCCAGGTCCTCCGGCGCCAAGACACCGTCGGAACAGTTCGTGTGCATGTGTAAGTCGACCTTCACTGTGCATCGCCTTTCAACAATTCGAGGATTGTTTTAATACCGACACCGGTCGCGCCGTAATAGCCGTTCTCGTCCTTCTTGTCGCAAAAGGCCGTACCGGCAATATCCAAATGAATCCACGAGGTTTGTTCCTTAATGAAATGTTTGATAAAAAGTCCCGCCGTGATAGCGCCCGCATCGGGGCCGCCGACATTTTTGATATCGGCGATTTCACTTTTCAACTGCTTTTCATACTCTTTGTCGGCCGGCAGCTGCCATACTTTTTCATGCACCCGCGCGGCGGCTGAAAAAAGCCGGTTCATCCATTCCTGGTCATTGCCCAGCATACCGCTTCTGACCGTCCCCAGGGCGGTGACGCAGGCGCCGGTAAGAGTCGCCAAGTCAATGACCTTCCTGGCGCCCTTGGACTGTGCGTAAGCGACGGCGTCGGCCAGGACGAGGCGGCCCTCCGCATCGGTATTCTTTACTTCTACGGTTGCTCCGTTGAACATGGTAATGACGTCGTCCACATGATAGGACATGCCGGACGGGACATTTTCAGCCAGGGGCATTACCGCCAGGACATTTACAGGGTATTTGAGGAGCATAAGGGCCCGAATAACGCCGAGCGCCGTCGCCGCGCCGGCCATATCCGATTTCATATGTTCCATGCCGGCGCGGCTTTTCAGGGACAGGCCGCCCGAATCGTACGTAATGCCCTTACCCACGACAGCCAGGACATCACGGCTTTCCGGATCGCCCGTGTAGGCGACGGAAAGGAGCTGCGGCGGGTTCATACTACCTTTGCCGACGGAAACGATACCGCCCATGTTGCGCTTTTCCAGATTCCACTTATTCAGCACTTCTATGAAAATAGCGTCTCCCTTGCAAAGAGCCGTAGCCGTATCAACGAACTTCCGCGGCGTCAATTCATTAGGCGGCATGTTGACGAGATCGCGGACAAAATAAATACATTCGTAAATGGAAGAGTAGATATAGCAAAGGGTATTGAAATCTTTGCTCTTTAAACCGGAGGTTATAAGATTAATGTTTTTAATGACCTTGGACCCGTCCTCCGTCTTATACCGATTGAACTCGTAGTTACCGTACAGAAGACCGTCAATGAGCGTCTCCGCCTCCATATCGAGAGTGTCGATATAAACGGCCAGCTCACTTACGCCTTCACGCATGGCGGCAGCCATGATCCGTTTAGCTCTCTCGAATTCACGGAATGTTCCCCGTTCCGTGGAACTGTCCTCAATGCCTGCAAGAAAATAGGTTTTCACCGTATCGTCGACAACGGAACGCAGAACATTGACACTGCCCGCTCTAAGGGCGGCAGGGCGGCGATCCGTGTAGGCGCGGATAAGCGCGCTCTCTTCTTCCGATACGTGCGCCAGGGCACGCAGACGATGATCAACGCCTAAAACGATTGCATCGGGATTACCGCTTCCGTTACAAGTAATCATGCTATCCTCCTCCATGTTACGAAATAAAAACCATACTTTGTATTATACTGGTAAGACCCTTTGTAAATCAAGATTTACGCGCCTTTCGCCTTTTGTTTCTTCATGTGCGGCACAGTGTGGTAATCCCCGTAATCCTGCAAAAACGCCCCGTCCCGTACTTGATTTTTATTAGTGAATAGTGTAATATATTGCCTGTGCCGAAGGTCGGCTCATATATACGGACCATTAGCTCAGCTGGCAGAGCACCTGACTCTTAATCAGGGTGTCCAGGGTTCGATCCCCTGATGGTCCACCATTACATACACGATGACCACGCTGTTTCCGGCGCGGTTATTTTTTTGACGTCAGTACGCCATCTTCTTTATATTTCCCCTCTTCTTTTCAGTATAAAGTATGATATGATAAGCATAATGATATATACAATAATTAATGCTTTATAAAGGAGTATTCTATGACCATTACTGTCAGCAAAAAATTTATCGCGATTTTTATCGCCCTCGTCATTATTATCGCCGGCGCTTACGGGTATTATCACTTTGTCTTTACGCGCACGCCCGAATATTCCGTCAACATTATCCGCACGGCCGTAAAAAACCATGATGCGGAAACTTTCAACAAACATGTCGACATAGACAGCATCGTCAACGATTGGATTGACAAGGAAGTGGAAAAAGATGCATCCGTAAAGAATGATCCGCTCGCTTCCGCCCTCGTCCCCGTAACCAAAAATATTCTCGCCGGCTCCATCAAAAATGCCGTTACGGCGGCTGTTGCCGATACGCAGGCAAACAGCTCGAAGACCGACGCCGCAACAAGTTCTCCCATTGATAACGTGACCGCCGACAAGGGCGATCTTTCCCTCAAAGACGTATCATCCGTAAAAAATGCGGATGACACGGCGGAAATCACGTTAGTCGTTGAAAACACGGCGAAAAAAACGTCCGCCACAATTAAACTGAAAGCAAGCCGGCTCACAGACGGCACATGGAAAATCATCGCATTGGAAAATCCCGAAGAATTGGAAAAATTATAGAACGGTGAAAGCGCTCGACTGAAGCCCATGCACCGATCAGACGCTTATTTACAGGGAACGGCTATGAACGTGTTAATCAGCGCCTGCCTCCTCGGCATGACTTGCCGGTACGACGGCAAAATCAAAACATATGAAGCAATTGACGCCCTCATGGAAGAGGCGCAAATCACTTTTATCCCCGTCTGTCCGGAACAGGCAGGCGGCCTCGCCACACCGAGAGCGGCGGCGGAGCGTTCCGGCAAACTGGTCATAACGGCTGACGGAAAAGACGTGACGGCACAATACGAACGCGGTGCCGCCGAAGCCTTGCGGCTGGCCGTGCGGTATCACTGCGCCTACGCCGTTTTAAAAGAAAGATCCCCGTCTTGCGGCAGCAAACGTATTTATGACGGTACCTTCACGCGAACTCTCAGGGACGGAACGGGAGTAACCGCAGCCCTGCTCACCGCTAACGGCATCACCGTGTTCGACGAAACGGAGACGGCAAAACTCTTACATACATTGCGTACATAAAAAGCCCTTGTATTTACAATGCAAACGGCCTTTGATACAATGGAAAAGTACGCAAGGAGGTAATATTTTGAGCAGATTTGTACGGGAAATTTACGAGTGGGTGTATTCTATTATCATCGCCCTGGCTATTGCCATGGTCATTCACATCTTTTTTATCCAGCCGACGCGGGTATCCGGTGAATCAATGGTACCGACCCTTCATAACGGGGAATATTTAGCCGTTGAAAAGGTTGACCATATTCTCGGCAGAGAACCGGATTACGGCGACATCGTCATCATTGACAGCCGCGTCCTTTACAACCGCACGTGGATCGACGATGCCGTCGAACCTTTACATAACTACATGGCTTTCTTCGATCATAAGCTGCAGACGAAAAATGTGTGGGTCAAACGCGTTATCGGCAAGGGCGGCGACACGCTTGCCTTCCATGACGGCAAGGTATGGCGCAACGGCACGGCCCTGGACGAACCGTATATCAATAACGGCGAAATGGATTACAGCCGCGAAGGCGAAGTTACCGTTCCGGAGGGATATGTCTTCTGTATGGGCGACAACCGCAATCACAGTACGGACAGCCGCTTTATCGGCCCCGTCCCCCTGGACCATGTCCTCGGCAAGGTCATTTGGTAGCCCTTATGTTTCGTTCGTGATATAATTACCGTATTGATACTAGAAAAGGCGGTGTTTTACGTGAAAGCAAAAAAAATCCTTCTCTCTTTAGGCCTGGCAGCCGTTATGTCCGTTTCCGTTTGTGCGGCAAAAGCCAATATCTGGCAGTATAACCCGAACATTGCCATTGACATGAACTCGGCCAAAGTGACGACTGAAAACGGCATGACTATCCTCACCTTCCAGACAACGGAAACATTCGGCGAATCTACGGACCAGTGTACATACGTGTACAATGTCGACGAACAGACGATTCAGCTGAAAGAACTCGTTTCCAAAATCGGTAAAAAGAAATTTAAACAGCAATTCTATCCTCAGTCCATCGCCGACGGCAACGACGTTGTAAAAGGCCGTGCTCATATGGCAACGCTCGTACTTCAGAAAGTACAATACAAATAACCCCCCGTTTTTCAAAGACCGTCTCTTTACGAGGCGGTTTCTTTTTATGCCTCCTGACCGCCGTTTTTCGTTTTACGCACACGCTTCCCGTCATATGAAATTGCCAAAAGATTTGTTACATACTATAATTTAAAGTGTTGTTTTCGTTATAACAAAACCGTAAAGGAGCGCTTCAGATGACAGAAAAGAAAAAGCAACGCAATACTGCGGACCTCCTGGTCGAATGTTTGGAAGAAGAAGGAGTTCATTATATTTTCGGGATTCCCGGCGAAGAAAATTTGGCCGTTATGAACGCGTTGGAACACTCGAAAATTGAGTTTATAACAGTACGTCACGAACAAGGCGCCGCTTTCATGGCGGATATTTACGGCCGGCTCACCGGCGAAGCCGGCGTCTGCATGGCGACCCTCGGACCGGGAGCAACCAATTTGATAACCGGAGTTGCCGATGCCGACAGCGACGGCGCACCGCTTGTGGCTATTTCCGGTCAGGTCAGTACGGACAAGATGCACATCACGGCTCATCAGTATCTGGATTTACGCGCTATGTTCGAACCGATTACGCGCCGTGCCTATACGGTTGTCCGCCCCGACACCATTGCCGAAATCACGCGCCTTGCGTTTAAATATGCCGAACGGGAGAAGCCGGGCGCAACCTTCATCGATCTGCCCGTAAATATCGGCCTGATGCCCGTAAGCGACGAAGAACGGCCGCTGCATCATAAATGTATCAGGCCGGAAACGGCTCTGGAAAGTTCAATTGACGCGGCGGCGGAACTCATTTCTTATGCCCGCACTCCGGTTATTCTTGCCGGCAGCGGCGTTATCCGCAGCAAATCGGCACAGAAACTGACGGCCTTTGCGGAAAAATTAAAACTGCCCGTCATCAACACGATGATGGCCAAAGGAGCCGTTCCCTTCGACAATCCCTACTCGCTTTGGACCGTCGGTATCCCTATGGCCGACTACCAGACCAAAGTTCTCGAAAACGCGAGCCTTGTCATCTGCGTCGGCTACGACATCATCGAATATGCACCGAACAAGTGGCACCGCAGCAATGCCGACATCATCCATATCGATACGCTGCCGGCCGACATCAATAAGACCTACCAGCCGGAAGTTGAGGTCGTCGGCGATATTACGGATTCGCTCGATCGGATCATGCATAAGGCGGCCCGCCTCCTTGAACCGAATTATGCGCTCACTGTCCGCAAAAAAATGGTTGCCGAGCATGAACAGTACCGCCATGACGCGTCCTTTCCCATGAAACCGCAGAAAGTGCTCATCGACGCGCGCGAAGTCATGGGTCCCGACGACATTGTCATCACGGATGTCGGCGCCAACAAAGTATGGGCGGCCCGCCACTACAACTGTTACAAGCCGAACACCTGTATTATTTCCAATGGCTTCGCCACAATGGGTCTTGCCGTTCCGGGCGCCATCGCGGCCAATCTCGTCCATCCGGATCGCAAAGTCCTCGCCATCACGGGCGATGCCGGCTTCATGATGAACTGCCAGGAATTTGAAACGGCGCATCGTCTGGGTTCCCGCTTCGTCACGCTTATTTTCAACGACCGAAGTTACGGGCTCATCAAATGGAAGCAGGAAATGCACTACGGCCATCCCTGCTACGTTGACTTTACCAATCCCGATTTCGTCAAACTCGCGGAAAGTATGGGAGCCGTCGGCTATCGCATCACAAAAGCCGAAGACCTCCTGCCGACATTGAAAAAGGCTTTTACCCTGGATAAACCGGTCATTATCGACTGCCCCGTAGACTACGGCGAAAACATGAAGCTCACGGCTCATTTGGAAGAATTGGAAGAAACCTTATAAAGGCGTTGCGGAACTGAGACGTTCCGGATACGAATACAAAAACAGCCCCTGCGCCGATCGGCACAGGGGCTGCTTCTTTTATCTTATTCATCCTGTTCGGGCTTATTTGTCAGATAATAGGATATACGGCTGAGACCGATGGACAGGTCTTCACGAAAAACATAAACATGCGGCGGCAGATTGAGCCGAATCGGCGCAAACGAGAGGATCCCGCGTATGCCGCCGGCAACCATCTGATCGGCGACCTGCTGCGCCACGGAGGCGGGAGTCGTGATAATACCGATTTGGATACCTGCGCGGCGGATGGTTTCTTCCATTTCCGAGATAGGGGTAACGACGATACCGCCGACATTTTGACCGATAATCCGATGATCCACGTCAAAGAGGCCTTCCGTTCGGAAACCGAGCCTCCCGAAAGTTTTATAATTCGCAAGGGCCCAGCCTAAATGGCCGATGCCGGCAATACCGACCTTCCAATGCTGCTGCAGGCCGATAATTTCGACAATCTGCTGGCCCAGCTCACTGACATAGTAACCCACGCCCTTTTTACCGAACGCACCGAAGCAGGTCAGATCCTTTCGGATCTGTTCCGGCGTAATGCCGAGCCGTTCACCGAGTTTTTCCGAGGAAATGATATCGATGCCGGCATCCTGTAATAATAATAAATCTCTATAATATAGCGGCAGCCGTTCGATGACGGCGTCAGATATAACTTTTTTCTGTCTCATAATCGGCTCCTTCTGGGCTTCACATAGCTTATATATCAGACGGCCTTCCGTCCGGTTAAAGTTCACTGCATACATGAACATTATATATTAATGTGAATTTTTTCGCAAACCGTTTTCGTTACTTCTCGTATGCTTTATTGTTATTGCAAAACAAAGAACTAATCAGCCAAAACATCATGGATACTTGCGTGCTGAATAAATCATCGTCGCTGATCCCCGTCACGGCGACGGCGGCGACAACCGCAATAATAACGGTTGCCGTCATATACTCAAAAGAATCTTCAGCAGTACCGCGCAGTATGTCCCGACCGTAACGCAGGTGTCCGAAAAAGAAGGAAAAGAACGTGCAGAAACCGAAAATACCCGTTTCCGCGAGGATATTAAGAAAGAGATTGTGACAGTGAAAGATCACAATGCCCGCCTTTTGTATCAATTCGTTATAAGCGGGATACGCAAATTTAAAAGCGCCCCAGCCGATACCGAAAAAGGGATGGTCCAACCACATGATAACGGCGTCACTCCACATATCAAGACGCATAGCGAAGGACGTATCCGCTTCTCTGTACGAAAAGATGGACACCAGCCTGTCGACAATGCCGCCGTGGTAAAAAGCCAGCACTAACGGCACCGTTAAAAAGAAAAGCCAGAGGCGCTTATCACGGACAAGGCCGAAAATAAAGACGAGCACTGCCGCCCCCATCCAGGCGCCGCGCGAGTACGTAAGCAGGAGGCACAAACCCAGGAAGCAGAAGAGCCCTGCCGACATAGCGCGTTCACGTCCGTCTTTCGTCCAAAATGTATACCCGCCGGCAACCGACATGGCCATGAGCAGATAACAGGATAAGAGATTCGGATTATAAAGGGTCGAATACATCCGGCGCCGCAGCAGGGGAAAGGCCGAACGATCAACCCATTCCGTCTCCTGCAGGGTCAACATATGAACGTATTGATAAAGCCCGTACAAAGCGACAAAGAAAGCGCTCGCCAGAATAACGCGCAAGAAAAGCCGCTTTTCCTCTTCTCCTTTGACGAAAAGCACGATTCCCAAAAAAAGCACGGTATACTGTAAAACCGTAAAGACGTAAAAAGCCAGGCCCAACCACGCCTGCGGCGCCCCGGCAAGGGAAACCAGGGCCGTTGCCGCAAAAGCCAGGGCCGGGTAGACGAGAGGTTTGCCCGTATATGCGGGCAAACCATATTTCACAAGGTAGAAAATCCCCAGAATAAAGGCCGCGCTGAAGAAGATCTCCATTATATACAGCTGTAACGGCACAAAAAAAGCGGTCCCCAAGAGAGCATATACAATACGTATTCTGGCTTTCTCCCGAGGACCGTCGCCGTGTAAAGTCAAGAGGTTCATGCGATTATACTCCTTCCGACTCCAATTATACGGGCTTACGATATTCTTGTCTATACCGCCGCGGCGTATCGCTGCCGCAGGCAGCGGCGGATATCGCCCTGCATATAAAGAGAGCCGACAACGCAGCACACGGCATCCGCCCCGGTTACGGCCAGCGCCTGTGCATATGATTCAGCACCAGCACTTGCAACAGTACCAGTCCGATAAACCACTCTATTCTTTGTAGATAAGTCAACATCAACCTTCTTACTTAGTCGTTTTTACCTGCTTTTCCAACTCCAATTGTTCCTCCTGCCCTTTTTGGGCAATTACGCGCACATCATTCAAACGGGCGAAGTCCGTAAATAGTTTCACCCGCAGCAAATAAGACAAGCCATCGTGACTATCGGCGATATCATCTACCGTACCCACCGGAATGCCGGAAGGGAAAACAGCACTGTGTCCACTGGTTACAATGGTGTCACCTAAAGAAAATAATGAATGACGGGGCATATCCTTTATAAAAGCAAATTCGGATGAACCGCCATCCCATTTCAAGAAGCCGAAATAATCACTCCGTTTTATCTTACAGCTAATACTGCTTTTGGAATTCAATACCGGAATGACAATGGAGTAATGTGGAGAGGTGAGATAAACAATACCAACCACACCGCTTCCATTTACCACTCCCATCTCACTACGAATGCCATCCGCTTCTCCTTTGTCAAGTGTAATATAGTTATCAGCATGAGTCACACTGTTATTTATCACGCTAGCCTTGAATATATCATATCCTGCCAGTGCTTCCTGCTTAAGCTGTTCTACACCACTGCTGTCTTCCGTCGCTTCAATCAAAGCTTTACGGATACTCTCCAACTGCAATTCCAGTTCCACATTTTTCTGTACCAACTCATCGTTGATCGTTTTCAGATGAAAATATCCGGTAACATTATTGGCTGCATCATACATAGCTCCCGAAACAAAATTAGCAGATGTAAAGAACGCACTCCCCTGATAACTGTTGAAGCGGAATAATAAAGCAAAACTGATTATCTCCAAAAGGACAAAGAGAAACCAGTAGTTATACTTTAAAAAGAAATTCAGCAGATTTTTCATTAATACCAATTGTTCAATGTGCTAATTTGCCAATGTGCCAATGTACTGCGCTATCCATACCGCATGGCATTAGCAAATTAGCAAACTGCCTCATTAGCAAATCATTTACCGCATCAAAAAAGAGAAACGATCTACATTCTTCAGTGCAATACCGGTACCTTTCGCCACACTCAGCAAAGGATCTTCGGCTATATGGAACGGAATATTGATTTTGTCTGTCAGACGCTTGTCCAAACCGCGCAGCAAAGCACCACCACCAGCCAAATAAATACCGTTCAAAACAATATCAGCATAAAGTTCAGGCGGAGTCTGTTCCAATGCACTAAGGATAGCTGTTTCAATTTTTGCAATACTCTTTTCCAAACAATGCGCCACCTCCTGATAACACACCGGAACTTCCATGGGAAGAGCAGTGATACGGTTAGGCCCGCGTACAATGTAATCTTCGGGAGCATCATCTCCCAAATCAGTCAAGGCAGCGCCTACATGTATCTTGATACGTTCGGCCATACGTTCACTCACCTTCACATTGTGCTGACGGCTCATATATTCCTGAATATCGGCTGTAAGATCGTCACCGGCAATACGTATCGAATTGTTGGAAACAATACCACCCAATGAAATCACGGCAATTTCTGTAGAACCACCACCTATATCAACAATCATATTACCTTCAGGAGCCTCTACATCAATACCGATACCAATAGCCGCGGCCATAGGTTCAAAAATCAAATAAACATCCCGTCCTCCCGCATGCTCAGCACTGTCACGTACCGCACGAAGCTCTACTTCAGTGCTACCCGAGGGAACTCCGATCACCATACGCAAAGAAGGAGAAAAGAAACGATTACCCATGTTCACTTTCTTTATTAAACCGCGCATCATCTGTTCACAGGCATTAAAGTCGGCAATAACCCCGTCGCGTAGCGGACGTACAGTACGAATATTCGGATTTTCCTTCTCGTACATCATTTTAGCCCGTTCGCCTACGGCAATCATCTTGTCGGTACGGCGATCAAGCGCAACGACCGAAGGTTCGTCCACTACAATCTTCCCGTTATTTAAAATGATGGTATTGGCAGTGCCAAGGTCCATCGCAATCTCTTGTGTAAAGGAGAATAATCCCATAAATTCATTTACAATTTAGCAATTTACAATTGACATTTGCAATTTACCATTTACCTGAACAATGCTGTATAAACAGTCCGATTGTAGCCGCAAATGGTAAATTGCAATGATCTTAGTGTTTAAAGTGACGAATCCCTGTAACGACCATAGCTACGCCATGTTCATTGCAGTATTGGAAAGTCAACTCGTCTTTTACAGAGCCTCCCGGCTGGATAACAGCTTTCACACCCTCCTTATCCGCTATCTCTACACAATCGGGGAAAGGGAAGAAAGCATCACTGGCCATCACTGCGCCATTCAAATCAAACTCAAATGATTTTGCTTTTTCAATGGCTTGTTTCAATGCATCCACACGTGAAGTCTGACCTACACCGCTAGCCAGCAGTTGTTTGTTCTTGGCCAGTACAATAGCATTACTTTTACTATTCTTCACAATCTTATTTGCAAATAACATATCTTCTATTTCAGTCGCCGTAGGAGCTTTTTCAGTAACCTGCTTCAAGTCGGCAGGAGTTTCCACGTCCAGGTCTCTTTCCTGAACCAAAACCCCATTCAATAAAGAACGGAATTGTTTCTTCGGCAATTTAGCTTCCTTACGAACCAAAATAATACGGTTCTTCTTCTGTCCCAGAATCTCTAATGCATCTACATCATAATCCGGAGCAATAATTACCTCAAAGAACAGTTTATTGATTTCTTCCGCTGTTTCTTTATCAATCACGGCATTAGTAACCAACACACCTCCGAAAGCCGACACCGGATCGCCTGCCAACGCATCTTTCCATGCTTCCAGCACAGTAGGGCGCGAAGCTAATCCACAGGCATTATTATGCTTCAGAATGGCAAATGTCACCTCATCAAATTCATCAATCAAATCAACGGCCGCATTGATATCCAACAAATTGTTATAGGAAATTTCTTTTCCATGAATCTGGTCGAACATCGCATCCAGATTTCCATAGAAATAACCTTTCTGATGAGGATTTTCACCATAACGAAGTTGTTTTTGTTCTTCCACCGCGCAACGGAAAGCCGAACCTTCACCACCATCAAAATAGTTAAAGATAGCAGAATCATAATGAGAAGAAACAGCAAACGCTTCTTTTGCGAACCAACGGCGTTCCTCGCGTGAAGTAGTAGCGCCATGTTCCAGCAACATATCACGGAACGGCTTATATTGTGCCTGACTAGCGATAATCACCACATCATTAAAGTTCTTAGCAGCAGCACGAATCAAAGAAATACCACCTATATCAATTTTTTCGATGATAGCTTGTTCTTCGGCCCCCGAAGCCACAGTTGCCTCAAACGGATACAGGTCAACGATGACCAAATCTATTTCGGGTATTTCATATTTTTCTATCTGTTGCATATCTTGTTCCAAACCACGACGGCATAAAATACCTCCAAAGACTTTAGGATGCAGTGTCTTCACACGTCCGCCCAAAATAGAGGGATAAGTAGTAAGATCCTCCACCGCTTTGCAAGGGAAACCTAAAGATTCGATAAACTGTCTTGTACCTCCTGTTGACAGGAACTCTACTCCTTCTTCGTGTAGTTTGGTTATAATCTCGTCCAAACCTTCTTTGTGATAAACCGACACCAATGCGGTTTTAATTCTCTTAGCCTCTGACATTTTTTATAGATTAAGTATTTGGGCTACAAAGGTATAAATTTTCACTCTATAAATTCCACACATAAACGTGAAATATTATTTATCCACTCATATTTGTTTCAAAAAAGAAGAGATCCGCCACTAAATATGGATAATAATAAATTAAAAATCAAGTTGTGTGAATCCGTGCAATCCGTGGCGAACAAAAAAACGCCTGTAACACAAATGTAACATATATGACATTTTATCATAATATACCTCCCGTACCTTTGCGCCCAATAAAATAGAGAGACAAAATTATATGGAAACAATGTTTTTGGGAATCGTCGTATTCCTTTTTCTGCTAGCCATATTCGATTTGGTAGTAGGCGTCAGCAACGACGCAGTGAACTTTATGAATTCCGCCATCGGTGCTAAAGCCGCGTCATTCAAGACCATCATCGCCATTGCCGCTTTCGGTATCTTCATCGGCGCCACACTGAGCAACGGTATGATGGAAATCGCACGGCACGGTATTTTCAGGCCTGAACAATTTTATTTTCAGGAGTTAATGTGTATCTTTCTAGCAGTTATGGTAACAGACGTAGTCCTATTGGATATTTTCAATTCCTTAGGAATGCCTACCTCCACTACCGTATCCATGGTATTCGAACTATTGGGAGGTACTTTCGTTCTAGCTCTTATCAAAATAGCAGGAGACGAAACTGGAATGCTAGGATTTGCTGATCTGCTGAATACGGAAAAGGCATTGTCCGTCATTTTAGGTATCTTCCTCTCAGTAGCAGTAGCTTTCTTCTTCGGCACATTAGTACAATATCTCTCCCGTCTCCTCTTCACATTTAATTATACAAAGAAACTGAAATACACTATCGGACTGTTCGGCGGTATTGCTGTTACGGCCATTATCTACTTCATGTTGATAAAAGGTCTGAAAGATTCCGCCTTCATGACCACCGAAAACAAACATTGGATTCAGGAAAACACCTTGATGTTAGTAAGTTGCAGTTTTGTGTTCTTCACCATTCTGATGCAAATATTGCATTGGTGCAAGATAAATGTATTCAAGGTGGTGGTAATGTTAGGTACTTTTGCCTTAGCTATGGCTTTTGCAGGCAATGACTTAGTAAACTTCATCGGTGTGCCCTTGGCAGGCTTCTCAGCTTATACAGACTTCATGGCTAATGGAAACGGTGAACCAATGGGATACTTGATGAACTCACTGAATGGTCCGGCTAAAACCCCATTTCTTTTTTTATTTTTAGCAGGCGTCATTATGGTATATGCGCTGATTACTTCAAAAAAAGCGCAAAATGTAGTGAAGACTTCGGTAGATCTCTCGCGTCAGGATGAAGGTGACGAAATGTTTGGTTCTTCCGCTGTAGCACGCAGTATTGTCCGTTCTACCATGAGCGCTTCGGAAAGTATAGCTAAAATATTGCCCGACAATCTGAAACGATGGGCCGACAGCCGTTTTAACAAAGATGTGATGATTATGGAGAACGGGGCAGCATTTGATTTGATACGCGCTTCTGTCAATTTGGTACTGGCCGGTCTGCTCATAGCTTTGGGAACCTCTTTGAAACTCCCTCTTTCTACCACTTACGTAACTTTCATGGTAGCTATGGGTAGTTCATTAGCCGACCGTGCCTGGAGCCGTGACAGTGCCGTATACCGTATCACCGGTGTGCTTTCTGTTATCGGTGGATGGTTCATCACTGCCGGAGCCGCTTTCACGATCTGTTTTGAGCATGAAGGCGTGTTTACTGCGGCTGACCGTGGCTTCCAGCGTTTCTTCAAGGCGGGTGAGCCGAAGTGGGATCTGAAAACGGACTGGCAAATCATCAGTGAAATTGCCACTCGTATGGGTTATCCGATGCACTACAACAACACCCAGGAGATCTGGGATGAGTTGCGTCATCTGTGCCCGGATTTCTACGGTGCGACTTACGAGAAAATGGGCGAACTGGGCTTCATTCAGTGGCCTTGCCGCGATACTTCAGATGCCGATCAGGGGACTTCTTATCTGTTTAAAGAGAAGTTTGATACCCCGAACGGTCTGGCGCAGTTCTTCACCTGCGACTGGGTAGCGCCAATCGACAAACTCACCGACGAATACCCGATGGTGGGGGAATCATTGTTTATTTTCTTTTCCTGCAGGTACTAAGATGTTT
>ENA-OPSG01000946-OPSG01000946.1-human-gut-metagenome-genome-assembly--contig:-NODE-946-length-16053-cov-6.148831_pt1 | contig 16053 bp, 16 predicted proteins | sample MGYA00241454_ERZ501900 | MGnify/ENA primary metagenome ERZ501900 (study PRJEB25962, sample SAMEA2042225) | human gut metagenome | biome: human gut; feature: human-associated habitat; material: faeces... | reverse complement strand
AAAATAGTGATGATAGAATTTTTTTATCCCATCAACACTATTTATTATACAACCTGAAAAAATAAAGGAGATTAATTATATAAAAAATTAATCCCCTCAATAAATTTTTTCATTTTAGCTTTTTTTATTTGTTTTTTGTTAATTCTCCAGCTCCAGCTCCTAAAGCTCCTCCAATAGCAGCTCCAATAGCAGTACCTCTAACATCATTACCAAGCATAGCTCCAACAGCTCCTCCTGCTAAGGCACCACCTGTTGCAACTTTTTCTGTATGAGTACATCCTGCTAAGATACCTGCAAACACTAAAATAACTAATGATATTTTTTTCATTTTGTAAACCTCCTTTATCTTAGTTGCCCTTATTATACTTCATTTTCAAAAAAAATCAAGTATTTATTATAAAAATTTAATCAAGTCCTTATTGTTTCTACGAATAGTGTGAGATTTTGATGGCATACTACCTTCTTTATGATATCCTAAAGTCATAGCTCCTATAATTTTTATATTTTCAGGTATTCCTAAATTTTTTCTTATAGCTTCTGGTTCTATATATCCTATCCAACAAGTTGATAAACCTAATTCCTCTGCCATTAACATTATATGAGTCATAACAATAGAAATATCAACTTCTCCACTATCTTTATTATTGTCCAATGGATTTTTCCAAGATTCATCTACATTATATCCAAAAACTAAATAACAAGGAGCATTAAAATTAAATTTAAAATCTTTCATCAATTTTGCTTTTCCTTCTTCACTATTAACAACATAAATTCTTTGAGGTTGGTTATTATGAGCAGTTGGTGCTAATTTACTAGCTTCTAAAAGTTTTGAAAGATCTTCTTCACTTATACTTTTTGTTGAATAAGCACGACAGCTACATCTGTCTGACATAAGTTTCAATAATTCCATATAATTCATCTCCAATATTTTAATATATGAGAATTATAATATATTTTTATAAATTTTTAAAGACAATTTTTATTTTATTTCTTCTTTTAATTCTTTTACAGAATTAAAAATATAATCAGGTTTATAGATAGTTTCTTCTAACATTTTTTTATCAGTTTCGCCACTCATAACTAAAATTGAAGTTAAACCATTATCTATTCCTGTTCTAATATCTGTATATAATCTATCTCCCACCATTGCAAGTTCAGATTTTTTTAAATTATATTTTTCTATAATTGCATCTATAATATGACTATTAGGTTTTCCTATAACTGTTGGTTCTTTTCCAGTAGACGCTTTAATAAATGCTATCATTGCTCCAGCATCAGGCATAAATTTTCCATTTTCTAAGGGACAATTAAAATCAGGATGAGTTGCTATATATTTTACTCCATTTGCTATATATTCACATGCTATCCATAATTTTTCATAGGTTAAAGTTGTGTCAAAACCTAAAACTACAAAATCTATATTTTTATTTCTTTCTTTTACTAATTCAAATCCAGCCTTTTCAAACTCATCTTCCAAATCCTTAGTACCTAATAAAAATACTTTTGCTTTCTTTTTCTTTTTATTTAAATAAATTGTAGTTGCTTCCCCTGAACTAAATACATCTTCCCTGTGTGCTTCTATTCCCAATTTATTTAATTTTTCAACATATCTATCTTTATTCTTTGAAGAATTATTTGTTAAAAATATATATCTTATTTTTTTCTCTTTTAATTTTTCTAAAAATCCTCTTGCTCCATCTATTAACTTATTTCCTAAATAGATAGTTCCATCCATATCAAGTAAATAACATTTAATATTCTTTAATTTTTCCATCCATCCTCCAATTTAATATAAGAGGCTGTTGCAAATTAAACAATTAAAATGTGAGTAAAAAATAAGTGAAATTACATTCTAAATTTTAGATAAAAAATCAAATAGAATGAGCCGAGCAAATCTCACTGTGTTTGAACGAAGTGAGTTTAGTGAATTTGCAGCGAATTCTTGATTTTTTATCGTTAAGAAATTTAGCTAGTAATGAACTATTTTTTACTTCATTTATAAGTTTGCAACAGCCTCTTTATTATATTATAATATTTTACTTCAAAAATAAATTTGGTATAAACAATGCTATTGATTCTGAATAAGTTACTAAAAGTAAAACTACTAAAAGAGCAACTATAAAAGGCCATACTTCTTTTATAAATGCCTCTAACCGTACACCAACAATAGAGCATACAGTGAACATCATAGAACCAAATGGTGGAGTTAATCCTCCTATCATTATATTAACTATAAATATTACTCCAAAATGTAATGGATCTACACCTAATTCTTTTACTGCTGGTACTAAAAGTGGGGCAAGTATAACAAGTGCTGCTCCTCCTTCAATAAACATACCTACAAATAATAGAAGTGCATTTATAACCATTAACAATACAAGTTTATTATCTGTAAAATTCATTAAAGAATTAGTTATAAATTGAGGTATTCTTTCAAGAGTCATATAATAACCAAAAACTTTTGCAGAAGCAATTATTATCATAACTGCACCTGTACTCTTTACAGTTTCCATCAATATTATAGGAATATGATGAAGTTTTAATTTTTTATATATGAAGAAACCAACTAAGAAACAAAAAAATACTGCAACTCCTCCTGCTTCTGTTGGAGTGAATACACCTATTCTCATTCCCATTATGATACCAAATGGAATTGCAAGAGCCCAAATTGATTTTATAGTTTGTCTTAAAATTTCAACAGGTCTTGCCATTCTTTCTCTTGAAGGCTCATAACCTCTTTTTTTAGAGATTATATAAACAGTTACCATCATAGCAGCTGTCATTAAAATTCCAGGTGTATATCCTGCTAAGAACATATCACCAACAGGTACATTTGCTATTAAAGCATAAAGAATTAAGTTTGTTCCTGGTGGTATAACAGGGCTAACAGCAGATGAAGCAGCTGTAACTGCTGCTGAAAATTCTTTTGAAAAACCTTTTTTAATCATTTCAGGTACTAATATTTTAGATTCCATTGCAGCATCTGCATTTGCAGAACCAGATATTCCACCCATCATAGCACTTAATAAACAATTTACTTGTGCAAGTCCACCTTTCATATGTCCTGCTAATACTTCTGCCATATTCATAAGTTCCTCACTTATTCCAGAATAGTTCATTACAGAACCAACCATTATAAAAAATGGCACTGCTAAATAAGGAAAAGATTCAACAGATGTAACAAATTGTTGTATAACCATATCCATAGACATAGTTGTATTTAAAAATATAAAATAAAACAATGCTGATCCCATTAAAGCAAAAGCTATTGGGATATTTAAAAAGAATAATACAAATAAAACAATTACTGGATATAAAGCTTCCATTTTTTCCTCCCTTATTAGTTACTTTTCTTTAAAAATGCTTTTTTAAAACTTCCTACTGTAAAAATTATTGAATATAAAGTCATAAGTGCAAAACTTATTACAATAGAAATATTTATATAACCATAAGAAAGTTCTAACGCTGCTGTTATTTTTGATGAAGAGCTAACATACGTAAAACTAAACACACACATAAGTCCACTTAAAACAGTAAGTAATATATAAGTTAAAAATTCCACAATATTTCTAATTTTTTCTGGTAAAAGAACTACAATAGCTTCAACACCTATTAATCCTTTTTCTCTATATGCAGCAGCAGTTCCTAGAAATATAGTCCATACAAAACAACCAACTGCAATTTCTTCTGTCCAAAAATATGTGAATTTTAAAAAATATCTAGTAAATACATTCATTATAACAACAAGTGTTGTTACACTAATAAATATACTTCCTATATATAATTCAAATTTTTTTAAAAAATTTTTCATTTTGAGCCTCTCTTTTAGGTAAAACAGGCTGTTGCAATTTTAAGATGTTTGCAGCAGCCTTTAATAGATTCCTATTAACAAAAACTTAATAAATTATTATTTTCCATTTTTAATATCTTCTCTAATTTGAGTAAGATTTTCCATAATTTTATCATAAATGCCAGGAGTCCATTTAGGAAATTTTTCATAAACTGGTGCAATAGCTTTATTAAATGCTTCTGCATCAACTTCATGGAAAGTAACTCCATTATCTTTTAATTTTTGTGCATATTCATCTTCTAGTTTCTTTGTTTCAGTTAAATTATCTTCTGCACCTTTATCAAATTCTTCTTGAATTATTGTTCTTTCTTCATCAGTTAAACTATCCCAACATTTTTTTGAAATACATACTGCTGAAACTCCAAGTAAATGACGAGTTAAAGAATATTCTTTAACATTTTCATATTGTTTTGTCCCATAATAACTTAAAATAGAACCTTCAAGTCCATCTATAACTCCTTGTTGTAATGCAGCATAAGTATCAGGATAAGGCATTGCAACTGGGTTTCCTCCCATAGCTTCAATAGTGAATGTATATAATTGGCTAGTAGGAACTCTTAATTTTAACCCTTTCATATCTTCAGGAGTTTTTATAGCTTTTTTAGCTTCAATATTTCTAAATCCAAATAGCCAATCCAAAGATAATACTTTGATTCCTTTTTCAAGAGCTTGTGCATTTAAGTCTTGAACTAATGGAGTTCTAACCATTCTTAAATATTCATCAAAACTTTGGTATAACATAGGTCCTGTAACTGCATTATAATCTGGAACATAATCTCCTAAGAAATTTACACCATCAACTAATATCCAATCTGAACCATTTGCAACTTGTTCCATACCATCTTTACCAATTGGTAAAGTACCACTTGTAAATAATTGTAATTCCAAACTTCCATTACTTCTTTTATTAATAGCTTCTACAACTTTTACTAATGATTTTGCTGTTTGTTCATCATCAACAAATTTTGTTGTAACTTTTATAACTCTTGCTTCTTTCTTTGTTTCCCCCTCATTTTTAGTAGCTTCTTCTTTTTTTCCACCACAAGCAACTAAAAGTAAAGTGAAAAGTGATAAAAAAATCAAAGATAAAACCTTTTTCATAACTGCCTCCTATTTCCTTTAATATCTAGTTTTTTGAAAATCAATTTTTATTCAAAATACTTGATTTCCATACACCGTTTTATATTATCACACAGCTTGTAGAATGTCAATATTTTTATAAAAATTTTATAATTTTTTAATTTTATTTGTTTTTTTATAGAACATTTTATATATCTATTTTCTTTTAAATAAAATTTTATTTGAAATTTTAAATTTAAAATTAATTTAATTTTTTATTTAAAAAATGTTATAATAGACCATATAAAATTTATTATAAACTAGGTGAAAAAAATGAATAGAGATGAAAAATTAAAAAAACTTATTGAAGAAATAAAAAATGATGAAGAAAATAAGAAATATACAGAACAAGGTATTGACCCTCTTTTTTCTGCACCAAAAGAAGCAAGAATTGTTATTGTCGGGCAAGCTCCAGGTATAAAAGCTCAAGAAAATAGATTGTATTGGAAAGATAAAAGTGGAGATAAATTAAGACTTTGGATGGGAGTAGATGAAAAAACTTTTTATAGTTCAAATTTACTTGCTATAATACCAATGGATTTTTATTATCCAGGAAAGGGAAAAAGTGGAGATTTACCCCCAAGAAAAGATTTTGGAGAAAAGTGGCATAATAAAATTTTAGAATTATTACCTAATGTTGAATTATTTATATTAATTGGAAAATATGCTCAAGGATTTTACTTAAAAGGTAAACTAAAAGATAATTTAACAGATACAGTTCATGCTTATAAAGAATATCTACCTAAATTTTTTCCAATAGTTCACCCATCACCTTTAAATATTAGATGGTTAAAGAAAAATCCTTGGTTTGAAGAAGAAGTTGTTCCTAAATTAAAAGAAATGGTAACAAAAATTATGGAGAGGTGAAATAAATTTTTCTTGAAATAAGTTTATATAAAATTTCTTTTAACATATTTCAACTGCTTGATAGTCATTAGTGTTTCGAGCTCTATAAAGGCTCACTCAACAATAATGGACATCACAGTAATCTTAAACTGGACAAAAAATAAGTGAATTACATTCCAAATTTTAGGATAAAAATTAAATAGAATGAGCCGAGCAAATCTTGTTATGTTTGTACGAAGTGAGTTTAGCAAATTTGCAGCGAATTCTTAGTTTTTATCCATTAAAAAATTTGGCTAGTAATGAACTATTTTTTACAGTTGTAGTGTTATTTTTGTTCCTTTATCAGTTTCACTTTCAACTTGAATATCAATATCAAGTAAAGTTACAATTTCTTTTACTATAGAAAGTCCTAGACCGTAACTTTTAATTTCTCTATTTCTTGCCTCATCTTCCCTATAGAATCTTTCAAAAATATGGGGCAAGGCTTCTTTTGACATTCCAATTCCAAAATCTTCTATTACAACTTTAATTTTCTTTTCTTTTCTCAATACGACATTTACTGGGTTATTATTTCCATATTTTATTGCATTTTCTATTAAATTTTTAAATAAAAGTTTTAAAAGAGCTTCATCAGAATTTATATAAATTTCAGATGGATTATAATTTATTTTTTGTTTAGGGTATGCAAAACTTAAATTATCTATAACCTCCTTTAATATATTACCTAAATTTATATTATTTTTTTCTACAACTAAATTTTTACTTTTAGCTAAAAATAAGAGTTTTTCAGTTAGCTCCTGCATATTTTGAATCTCTTTTTTTAATACAATTAACCCTTCATCAAGAACTTCTTTATCATTTTTGCCCCAATCATTAAGCATATCAACATAACCTTTTATAACAAAAATTGGAGTTTTAAGCTCATGAGAAGCATTATTAACAAAGTCAATTTGTAGTTGAGATTGCTCTTTAAGTCTTATTAACATATTTTTAAAAGCTTTTTGTAAAATGCTAAATTCAATAAAATTTTCTTCATTAGAAATTTTAATTTCAGAATCTAAATTATAATCTTGAGTAAATATCTTTAATTTTTCAAGAGAGTTTTCAAATTTTTTAGTGAATCTTTTTTGTATCCTTGAAATTATAAATAAACAAACTAATAAGAAAAATATAAGACTTCCAAAATTATAAAATATTAAAAGTCTATTTTTAGCAAATCTTTTAGTAATTTTTACTTCTATTGGTTCATATCCCTTAGGTTGATAGGTTTTAGTAACTGAATAATAATCTAAAAAATTATGTTTTCTATCTGGTAGATAAGGTGGTTTTGTATATTTCTTTCCACGATAAAAAAATTCTACATAAACATCTGGTATTTTAGGTGCTTCTTCCAAAGCAGTTTTAAAAAGTTGTTCATCTGGTAATTCTTTTAATTCTTCCTTTTCTTCAAATTCCCATAATTCATAATCTATAAATTTTTCTACTGTTTGTATATCTTTTTCATTTTCTCTCCAAAGAAAAATGGAAAAACTAACAAGAGCTGAGATTGAAAATGCAGTAAATAAGAGCATAATCCAATAATAAGTTTTTAATAGTTCATTAGATATTTTTTTCATATTCAGTCCTCTTTATATTGAAACATATAGCCAAAGCCACGAATTGTATGAATATATTTATTATCTAAATCAATTTTTTTTCTAAGTGAATTAATATACACATCTACAATTTTCTCTTCACCATCAAAATCGTAACCCCAAACACCTATTATAATTTTTTCTCTTGAACAAGATAAACCCTTATTTTTCATAAAGTATTCTAAGATTAAAAATTCTGTCTTTGTAAGATTAATTTCTTCTTCCCCTAAATAAACTCTTTTAGCAGATAAATCTAATTTAATATCTTTTTCTAAATAGAATTGTTTTTCAATAGAATTTTCTTTATTTCTTGTTGCAACTCTTATTCTTGCTAATAATTCTTCCATTGCAAAAGGTTTACAAATATAATCATTTGCACCTAAATCTAAAAGTTCAACTTTATCTAAAATTGAATCTTTTGCTGTTATTACTATGATGGGAGTATTATTTAATTTTCTAAATTCTTGACATAATTCCTTACCAGATTTTTTTGGTAACATTAAATCAAGTAAAACAACATCATAATAGTTTCTTTCAAATAATTCTGTACCTTGTTCACCATCATAAGCAGAATCCACAAGATATTCCTTATGTCTTAATTCTAATGTTAAAAGTCTTTGAATGTTTTTATCATCTTCTACTAATAAAATTTTTATCATTTTTATCACCTTAATAAAGATAATAACATAATTAAAAAAAAAATTCTATAATTTTACCAAATCTTAATTTAATTTTTATTAAATCTTAATTTTTGTTTTCTATAATGAGTCTGTGAAAGGGAAAAGTTAATTTAATCCCCCTTTAATTAACTTTTCCATTTTTCTCCCATAAAAATGATATAAAAATTTAATTTATATATAGAAAATAAGGATGATGAAAAATTATGAAAAGAATATCAATTATTGCACCAATTTATAATGAAAAAGAAAATATTGAACTTTTAGTTGAGAAAATTAAAACTACTTTAAAAGATAGATTTACTTCTTATGAAATTATTTTGGTTGATGATGGAAGTACAGATGGTAGCAGTGAGCTAATTGAAAAAATTGCTTCTACTGACCCACATATCAAAAATTATCACTTTACAAAAAATAATGGACAGACAGCAGCACTATCAGCTGGTTTTAAATATTGTACAGGAGATATAGTTGTAACTATGGACTCAGATTTACAAACTGATCCAGAAGATATTTATCTTATGTTACCCTATCTAGATAAATATGATATGGTAAATGGCAAAAGAACAACAAGAGAAGATGGTTTTAAAAGAAAAATATCTTCTTTAATAGGAAATGGAGTAAGAAATTTTATAACTAAGGATAACATAAAGGACACTGGTTGTCCTCTTAAATTATTTAAAAAAGATGTAGTAAAATCTTTTTATTTATTTGAAGGAATGCATAGATTTTTACCAACACTTGCAAAAATAAATGGATTTTCTGTTATAGAAGTTCCAGTACATCACTTTGATAGAGTACATGGAGTTTCTAAATATGGAGTTTGGAATAGATTATGGAAAGGATTAAAAGATGCTTTTGCCGTTAGATGGATGAGTAAAAGAAAAATTAATTATGAGTTAAAGAAAGAAGGTGAATAATTTGAATTTTTTTATGATTTTAGGTTTTGTGGGACAATTCTTTTTTTCAATGCGTTTTGTAGTTCAATGGATAGCTTCTGAAAAACATAAAAAGAGTGTAGTTCCTCTAGCCTTTTGGATATTTAGTATTTTAGGAAGTTCCCTTTTGCTTATATATGCAATTTATAGAAAAGATCCTGTATTTATTTTAGGACAAGCTCCCAACTTATTAATTTATTTTAGAAATATATGGTTTATAAAACATCCTAAAAAGGAGAATAATAATGCTTTCAAGCAATAAAAAAGATATATTTATTTTACTAAGTCTTTCAATCTTTGCTTTTTTATCTGTTATATGGGTAAATGAAGTAGACATTATGGAAGCAAGAAATTTCATAACTGCTCGTGAAATGTTAAAAAATTCTGATTGGTGGACAACAACTTTAAATGGACAACTTCGTTTTGAGAAACCACCTTTTCCAACTTGGCTAACTGCATTTACTATGATGTTATTTCATAGTAAATCTGAAAGCATTTTAAGAATACCTAATATATTAGTTTCCATTTTTACGATATTATTTTTATATATAAGTATAATTAGAATAAAAAAAGATAAACTTTTTGCATTTCTATCATCATTTGTTTTATTAACTACATTTATGTTTATAAAGACAGGTGCAGAAAATACTTGGGATATATATACTTATGCTTTTGCTTTTTGTGCTTCACTATCCTTGTACATATATATGCAAGAAAATTTAAAAAAAGATTTATTTTTAACAATAATTTTTCTTATTTTATCTTTTCTAAGTAAAGGTCCCGTTGGATTTTATGCAATATTTATACCCTTTATTATTGCTTATTTATTTACAAATCCCAAAGAAAAATGGAAAGGAAAAATAAAATTTATTTTCTTAGCAGTAATTGTTGCTTTTGCTATTTCTTCAATATGGGCTATATCAATGTATTTTAATCATAGCAATTATTTTTTAGAAATTATGAAAAAAGAAAGCTTAACTTGGTCAACAAAACATAGTCGTAGTATTTTCTTTTATTTAGATTACTTTGTATATATGGGTTCTTGGATATTCTTTTCAGTTTTTGTTTTTTTTAAAAGTCCTAAAAATAAAGAAGATAAAATCTTTTATATTTGGAATATAATCTCTTTAATCTTTATATCAGTAATTCAAATGAAGAAAAAAAGATATGGGCTTCCAATCTATTTAATATCATCTTTAAATATTGCACAATTATGTGTTTATTATTTTAGGACACCTTATGAAAATCTTAAAAAAATAGAAAAATTTTTATTAAGATTTCAACAATATTTTATTATGTTTGTTATTTTTTTAAGTTTAGGATTTTTAGTATATTTTGGATATATTAAAAAAGAAATATCTTTTATACTTTTTCTTTTATATGTTTTTATTCATATTATATTTTTAATTTTAATTAACGTTAAATATACAAAAAATAATTATGCTGAAAGAATTATTCTTTTTTCTGGTTTGGCTATGTTAGTTTTAAATTTTTCTTCTTCTTGGGTACTTGAAAGTAATTTTATAAAAGATAAAATGTTAAAATTTAGAGTTCCTGTCAGTCAAGAAGTTATTGCAAATAATTTTTCAATATATTCAAATGATTTTGATATTGAAGAGGTGTGGAGAATAGGAAAAAATATAAAAGAATTAGTTAATATTCCTATGGAAAAAGAAATATTTTATTTAGGAGGTAAAGAGCCAGAAAATTTAATGAAAGTATATAAAATCATAAAGATTTATAAATATCAAAAAATAAATCATAAAATGGATAATTTATATTATTTAGAAAGGAAGTAAAAATGAATGTATTAATTACAGGTGGAGCAGGTTTTATAGGCTCACATTTAGTTGAAAAGTTTTTAAAAGAAAAACATAGAGTTATAGTAGTAGATAATTTTGATTCTTTTTATTCAATGAATATAAAAATTTTAAATATTTTAGAGTCAGTAAATAAAAAAGAATTAAAAGAAAAAATTTTAAATTTGAAAGATGATGAAAAATTAAATTTTCTAACCAAATATACTGAAAGTGATAATTATAAATTATATGTTGAAGATATTTGTAACTTAGAAAATTTAAAAGAAATTTTTATAAAAGAAAATATAAATTTTGTAATAAATTTAGCAGCCTTAGCAGGAGTTAGACCTTCTATATTAAGACCTTTTGATTATGAAAGAGTTAATATTAAAGGTTTTTTAAATATTTTAGAACTTTGTAAGGAATTAAAGATAAATAAATTAATCCAAGCCTCATCATCTTCTGTATATGGAAACTCAAAAGCTGATATATTTACAGAAGATACAAGAGTAGATTTTCCAATTTCTCCCTATGCAGCTACTAAAAAAGCTGGTGAAGAGTTTGGAAGTGTATCCTTTCATCTTTATGGGATAGATATAATACAATTAAGATTTTTTACTGTCTATGGAGAAAGGCAAAGACCTGATTTAGCAATACATAAATTTGTGAAAAAAATAGAAAATGATGAAGAGATTATAATTTATGGTGATGGAAGTACTTCAAGAGATTACACCTATATAAAAGACATCATAAATGGAATTTTTAAATCTTTTGGATACTTAAACAATCATCAGAATGTTTATGAAATTATAAATTTAGGAAGTTCAAGAAAAATAAATTTATTAGATATGGTAAAAATAATTGAAAATAAATTAAGTAAAAAAGCAAAATTAAAATTTATTGATAGACAGGCAGGAGATGTTGATAAAACTTTTGCTTGTATAGAGAAGGCAAAGAAAATTTTAAATTATAAAGTTAGTATAAAATTTGAAGATGGTATAGAAAATTTTGTTAATTGGTATAGAAAAAGAAGGGTTTAAAAATGAAAATAGCAGTTATAGGTACAGGTTATGTTGGTTTAGTTCAAGGAATAATAATGTCAGAATTTGGTTCAGAAGTTATCTGTGTTGATAAATCTCAAAAAAAAATTGAAATTTTAAATAAAGGAGAATTACCTATATATGAACTGGGGCTAGCTGAACTTTTACATAAAAATCAAAAAGCTAAAAGGATTTCTTTTACAACTGACATTGAAAAAGCTATTAAAAAATCAGAAGTAATTTTTATTGCAGTTGGAACTCCTGCTATGGAAGATGGTAGTGCTGATTTATCAGCCGTTTTAAATGTTGCAGATGAAATTGGAGAATATATAAATTCATATAAAGTTATTGTAGATAAATCAACTGTTCCTGTTGGAACTGGAAGAAAAGTTATAAATATTATCAAAGAAAAAATAAAAAGTAGAAATGAAAATATAGAATTTGATGTCGTTTCTAATCCAGAATTTTTAAGGGAAGGTAAGGCAGTTAATGATTGTTTAAGACCTAATCGTATTGTAATTGGTACTGAATCAGAAAAAGCAAAAGAGATTATGTCAAAAGTTTATAATGTTTTATATATAAATGCTACTCCATTTTTATTCACAAACTTAGAAACTGCTGAAATGATAAAATATGCTTCAAATGCTTTCTTAGCAGTTAAAATTTCATTTATTAATGAAATGGCATTGCTTGCTGAAAAAGTTGGTGCTAATACACAAGAAATTGCAAGAGCTATGGGAATGGATGGAAGAATATCTCCTAAGTTTTTACATTGTGGAGCTGGTTATGGTGGCTCTTGTTTTCCAAAAGACACAAAAGCTATTGTTGAAATAGGAAAAGAATATGGTGAAGATATGTATGTTATATCTGCTGCTATTGCAGCCAATGAAAAACAAAAGAAAAAAATGGTAGAAAAAATTAAAAATGCTATGGGCAATTTATCAGGAAAAGTAATAGGAGTTTTAGGTTTATCTTTTAAACCTGATACTGATGATATGAGAGATGCACCAAGTATAGATATAATAGAAGGTTTAATTAAAGAAGGAGCTAAAATTCAAGCATATTGTCCTGAGGGGATTAAAGAAGCTATATGGCGTTTACAAGACTATGAAGAAAATATTATCTATTGTGCAGATGAATATTCAATAGCCAATGGTGCTGATGCAATAGTCTTAATGACAGAATGGAACCAATTTAGAGGTATGGATTTAAAAAGACTAAGAAAGAGAATGAAAGATAACTATTATTTTGATTTAAGAAACATAAATATAAAAAATGAAAAAATTAGAGAATGTTTTAAATATTATCCAACTGGTGAAAAATATGTTGCAAGTATTTAAAAAAAATAAAATTTTGATAGTTATCTTAGTTTTATTTTTAATTCTTCCTTTTCTTCGTGTTCCAGATTTAAGAAATGAGACGAAATATTTGGATATTGTTCAAGAAATAGTTGATAAAAAAAGTTATTGGGTTTTGTATTATCAAGGGGAGCTCTATCCAGATAAACCTCCATTATATTTTTGGCTCTTAACAGTAATTTATAAAATTTTTGGTAAGGATTTATTATTTCCCTTATCTCTTATTTTTTTGAGTTATCTACCTTTTTTAAGTATTTTGGGTTTAGCTTGTTGGCAACTAAATTATCTAAAAAAAGAGTGGAAAGATAAATTTTTATTATATTCTTTTACTATTCCATATTTAATGGGAATTTCTATTTTTTTAAGAATGGATATGTTAATGGCATTTTTTATAACTTTAAGTCTTTCACTGTTTATTTATTTTTATTTTAATCAGAGTAAAATAAATAATATAAAATTATTTTTTCTGTATTTAAGTATTTTTTTAGGAATTTTTACAAAAGGTGCATTAGGTGGGATTCTACCAATTTTAATTATCTATATATTTTTATATTTAGAGAATAATTTAAAATTTTTTAATATGTTACATTGGAAAAGAGGGCTAAAATTTTTATTATTTTGTTTTTTATTATGGTTTTTTATTTTATTTCTACAATCTAATGGAATAAAATATATCTATTTTTTATTAGGAAAACAAACAATAGGAAGAGCTTATAATTCTTATTCTCATGCAAGACCTTTTTATTACTATTTTATATATCTTCCTTTGACTTTTTTTCCTTATGGAATTTTTTATATTTGTGGATTTTTCAAATATTTAATAAATTTTGAAAGAAGAAAGATATGGACTTTATTTGAAAAATGGGCTTTTTCTTGGTCTATTCCACCTTTTATATTATTATCTATTATAAGTGGGAAACTTCAAATTTATTTATTACCTCTTTATATAGGAATGATATTTTTATCTCTTATAGTAAGAGAGAAATTAATAAAAAAGTATAAATTTATAAGATTAATAGAAAAAAATATTCAAAAATGTATTTATATTTTATATTTTTTCCTTCCAATAGGACTTCTTATCTATAACAATTATTTTGTACAATAAAAAAATTAACTTTTATATAATAGAAAAAAATTGTATAATACAATTGAAATATAAAAAAAGGAGATTTAAAAATGTTTTCAACTAAAAGAAAAGATATCTTTGTTTTGATAGTTCTTTCTATTTTTGCTCTTTTATCATTTATTTGGATAAGAGAAATAGACAGTGCAGAAGCAAGAAATCTTATATCAGCTCGTGAAATTTTACAAAATTCTAATTGGTGGACACCCACTGTGAATGGACATTTTTATTTTGAAAATCCCCCTTTACCAATTTGGTTGACTGCTTTTGTGATGATGATAACTCATTCTCATTCAGAAGTTATTTTAAGATTGCCAAATATGCTATGTTGTATTTTCACAGTTTTATTTTTATATAGAAGTATGATTAGAATAAAAAAAGATAGGCTATTTGCCTTTTTATGTTCTTTTATCTTATTAAGTACCTTTATGTTTATAAAATTAGGTGCTGAAAATAGCTGGAATATTTATACTTATTCTTTCGCCTTTTGTGCTTCATTAGCTTTTTATGTGTACATAAAATATGACGAAAAAAAGAATTTATATAGAATGGGTATTTTATTAACATTATCATTTTTAAGTAAAGGACCTGTTGGATTTTATTCATTGTTTATCCCTTTTTTGCTTGCTCATTATGTAATTTTCCCAAAAGAAATATTTACAAAAAAGACTTTATCTGTGATTTTTTCAATGATTATATCTATTGCTATTGCTTCTATTTGGGGAATTTCAATGTACTTTAATCATGGAAATTATTTCTTAGATGTATTAAAAAATGAAGTTTCAGCTTGGTCAACAAAACATAGTCATAGTTTTATATTTTATACAGATTTTGTTGTTTATATGGGATCTTGGCTGTTCTTTTCTATCTATGTTCTATTTAAAATTCCCAAGGAAAAAGAAAGTAAAGTTTTTTATCTTTGGACTATATTAGTTTTAATTTTTATATCATTGATAGAGATGAAAAATAAAAAATATGGTTTACCTCTATATTTGACTTCATCAATAACTATTGGGCAACTATGTATATATTATTTTAGAAAACCTTACCTTGAATTAAAGAAAAGGGAAAAGACATTGCTTATAATACAACAACTTTTTTTAATTTTTGTAGTAATAGGAAGTTTAGTATTTTTAACCATTTTTGGTCTTATTAAAAAAGAAATTTCTTTTGGATTATTTTTTCTATATGCTATTTTACATCTTTCATTTTTATTCTTGTTTGCAGTAGGTTACACAGAGATAAGTTATGCCAAAAGAGTTATAATTTTTACTGGCTTAACTATGTTACTTGTAAATTTTAGCTCCTCTTGGATACTAGAAAGTAAATTTATGAAAAATAATTTATTGAGATTTAGAATACCTGTTAGTCAAGAAGTTGCTGAAAATCCTGCTCCTATATATTCACAAGACTTTGATATAGAAGATGTATGGAGATTAGGTAAAGAAATCAAATCCTTAAATAAAAATATTCCTGATGAAAGAATTATATTTTTTTTAGGAAAAGACGAACCAAAAGAATTATTAAAAACTTATGAAATCAAAAAAGTTTATGATTATCAAAAAGTAACTCATGATATGGAAAGATTATATTTATTAGAAAAAATATATTAAAGAAAAAAGGTTATTTGTCAAATAGTGTTGATAAAAAAGTTTAGACTTACAATTAA
>ENA-OPSG01000936-OPSG01000936.1-human-gut-metagenome-genome-assembly--contig:-NODE-936-length-16144-cov-2.522904_pt1 | contig 16144 bp, 14 predicted proteins | sample MGYA00241454_ERZ501900 | MGnify/ENA primary metagenome ERZ501900 (study PRJEB25962, sample SAMEA2042225) | human gut metagenome | biome: human gut; feature: human-associated habitat; material: faeces... | reverse complement strand
GCTTTTCTTCTGAAATTTCTCCTCTTTCATACATTGCACTATACATGCCGATCTGTTCCAATGTCAAAAGATCCGGCCCCGCATCCATAACGCCTCCAGTGATCACAATCGAAGGAATGTTGACACGACCAATTCCCATCAAATGTGCCGGCATTCCTTTATCACAACTGGCAACAAATATCCCGCCATCAAAAGGTGTCGCATTGGCATGAATCTCAATCATGTTGGCAATCGTATCACGAGACGGCAGGGAGTAATTAATTCCATCATGCCCTTGTGCTTCTCCGTCACAAATATCTGTCGTAAAATATCTCGCCCCATATCCCCCTGCTTCCGCAATACCTTTTCTGGCTTCTTCTACCAATTCAAATAAATGTCCACTTCCCGGATGACTATCACCGAAAGTACTTTCGATCATAATCTGTATTTTTGACAAATCTTCTTTTCCCCAGCCTGTTCCCAGACGAAGTGGATCCAGTTCCGGTGCTATCTTTCTTAATTTTTGACTTCTTAATTCCATAGAAATACTACCTTTCTTCGTACTGTATTCTCACATTTTACACAAACCCCAATCTATTTTCTACTAGAAAAATTTATTTTTGGAGCAATGTAAATGTCTTCGCAGTATGATCTGACTTCATCACAGGCATCGGCAATCCCGCATACATCAGACATGCTCCGGACAATTCCAGACCAAGCTCTGGAATCTCATAAGTCTTATCTTCCTCCAACCCTTGTAACTTCACATAAATAATCCCTTTATTCGCACTTGTTTTTAACTGTACAAAAGTGAAAACTGCTTTGCTCTTATCTCTTGCCACAGACATAAATGCGACAAATTCCTCTCCCAAATCAGTCAAACGATAATACTCACCAAATGCACTTACATCTGCATATTTTTTGTAATATTCAATCTGTTTTTTTACAGCTTCTTTTTCTTCCTCGCTCAATTCATCTGGATCCAGTTCATATCCAAATGTTCCATAGTATGCTACAGAAGCTCTTGTATCAATCGATACACTTCGTCCTGTTTGCTGATTTGGGCAAACAGATACGTGTGACCCCATGGTACAAGGAGGATAAAAGAAAGACGTCCCATGCTGAATTCCAATTCGCTCAATCGCGTCTGTATCATCCGAACACCAAATTTGTGGTGCATAATACAATACACCTAGATCAAATCTTCCTCCGCCACCACAACATCCTTCAAATCTAACGTCTGGAAAAGCTGTGGTAAGTTTATCCATCAATTTATAGAATCCTAATACATATCTATGACAAAGTTCTCCTTGTCGGTTCGATTCTAAAGCTGTTGAATAACGATCTGTCATACTGCGATTCATGTCCCATTTAATATAATCAATCTGTGCATCCTTAAATTCATCATAAATCTGTTGGAACATTGCTTCCACTACTTCATCTCGGCTATAATCCAAAATCAACTGATACCTCTGCCATGTAGGATTTCTTCCCGGAATTTTAATGCACCATTCTGGGTGCTCTTCATATAATTTAGAATCTTCACTTACCATTTCTGGTTCAATCCAGATACCAAACTTTAATCCGAGATCATGAATTTTTTTTGAAAGTCCTGCGATACCACTTGGCAATTTTTCTAAGTTGCATTGCCAATCTCCAAGCCCTCGAAATTCATTCGTTCTTCTTCCAAACCACCCGTCATCCATAACAAACATTTCAACACCCAATGCTTTCCCTGACTGGGCAATTTGTATAAGCTGTTCCTCATCAAAATCAATCATCGTAGCTTCCCAGTTGTTTAACAAAACAGGACAACGCTGATCCTCAAATTTTTCTGGAACCAAAAAGTGTCTTACTACATCATGATAGTTATGGCTTAACCTCGTTAACCCTTCTGAGCTAAATGACATAACAGCTTCCGGCGTTGTAAAACTTTCCCCTGGCTGCAATTGCCATAAAAATGTATCTGGATGAATTCCCGCAACCATTCTCGTTTGCTTGAAATCATTAACTTCTACCGTAATTGCAAAGTTTCCGCTATAAACAAGCGCTGTTCCATAACAGTTTCCTGCTGTTTCTGTTGCATCTTGATCGCATAACACAATCGTAGGATTGTAATAATGGCTGGAAATCCCTCGGATACTGTCCACCACTGATTTTCCATGACGTACTGCTGTTCTTTGAGCATTTCTCTCATGTCCCCAACTACCATAAAAATCAATCTGATCCATACGATCAGTTGGAAATGTCAGACATGTAGAATGTGCTGCATTTAAGAAAATCGTTGTATCTTCCATATTCTGAATAATCGCATGTCTTGTGATCACATCACATGACTCCAGTACCCCATACAACAATGTAACTTCTACTTTTGTTGCCACGTCTCGCAAAACAACTTCCAAAGTCATCCAATCTCCATCTTTTTGACGCAAAGACGGCATTTCTTTCATTGTATATTTCCCATCATAGATTCGATGTGAAACATAACGAAAATCAATGCAATTAGATCCATCTGCATGTATTACACTACACGCAGATGTTTTAAAATCAGATACTCCAAATCCTGGATATTCCTGCTCTAACAAATCAAGACACAACGAACGATCCTGCTTCATTTCATAAGGATTCGCTTCAAATCCGTGGCGCAGACGAACTGGCAAGTAATCGACAGATTCATTGACCTTTCTTCCATAATATAAATGTTCCAAAAAGCCAAATTCTGCAATACGAAATTGATAACTTGTATTTTTTGTATTTAATAGAAATACCTTTTTTTCTTCATTAAAAACAATTCCCATTGGTTCCTCCATACTCTGCAAATTATTTTACTGCACTGTCGACCATACCTTGAATGAAATATTTCTGTAAGAACAAGAACAGCACAATGACAGGTAAAATTCCAATAAATGCTGCCGCCGCCGCTCCATTCATGTTTGCAGCATCAGCAGAGAAAAATCCCGCAATTGCCAGTGTAACTGTTTTTACTTTTGGGGACTGCAGCAAGTACAGTGCAAACTGATAGTTGTTCCAGCAAAACACCCCTGTAATGATGATCACAGATGCAGTAACCGGTTTTAGCTGTGGCATAATAATCCTAAAAAATGTCTGAATCGGTCCACAACCATCGATCGCTGCCGCTTCCTCCAGTGCAACTGGAATCGTAGAAATAAAGTTAGCATAAAGAAAAATACTGGTAGGCAACTGGAAGGTTACCAGAGCAACTATGATTCCCCAATAAGTATTGATTCCTCCAACATCCGCCATAAAGGAATAAAGCGGTACAAGAATACTTAAAGGCGGAATCATCATAACACCCATAATAAATCCCTTGACCCATTTATTTAATTTGCTTTTGTTTCTGGAGATTGGATAAGCAGCCATTGCTCCGATCACCACGATTAAAATGATGGATAGCCCGGTAATCAATATTGTATTTTTCAGCGCTAAAAGCATCCCACTCTTATTTAAGGCAGTATAGATATTTTTCAGATAGAAATAACCCGGAAGCACCCATCGTGATGAGTGATCATAAGGTGATTTAAATGCCAGTCCTATCACCATGTAAATCGGTATGATATGGATGAAAACAATGAAGATAGCCAAGCAATATTTCCAAAGATTTGATTTCTTTTTATTCTGCATTATACATCCACCTCCCGTTTATCAAAAAATTTCATTACAACGTTACTGACAACCATGATCAACAGGAATGCAAAAATACCAATTGCCGAAGCATACCCTGCTGACTGGGCAGAGAAATACTGATTCGTTACCAATGTAGATAAGGAATGTGTAGTAAATCCTGGTCCACCACTTGTAAGCGCCATAACCAGATCAAACAATTTCAATCCACCAATCAGGTTCAAAATTGTGGAAGATGAAATTGCCGGCATCAACAATGGAAATGTAATATGTTTAAATCTCTGCCAGGAACTGGCGCCATCTAACATTGCTGCTTCATAGTACATATTCGGCACATTCTGAAGCCCTGCCAAGTAAATAACCATAGATACCCCGACAAACTGTAATGAATTTACCATTACAATAATTGCAATTGTTGCACTAGAGTTGGCCAACAAATCTACTGGTTCATGTCCAAGTAACATAATAATGTCATTCAATGCTCCTCCATCATATTGGAACAAGAAATACATAATATATCCCATAATCAATGGTGCAATCATCACCGGCATATAAATAACAGTTCTTACGATAGAACGACCTTTAAATTTTGTGTTCAAAAACAATGCATACGCCAATCCCAATACATTCTGAATAATTGTACTTGCAATACCGTACACCAACGTATTTACTAGTGCCGTTCGAACATTTGCATCCTGAAATAATCGAACATAGTTATCTATCCCTACAAACTTCATTGTTTGAGAATATCCATTCCAGTTGGTAAAGGATATTCTAATACCATGCAAGAATGGATATATTACAAATACAAGGAATAATACAATTGCAGGAATATAAAATAAATTAATCGCTGCTTTTTTTTGTACTTTCATTTATTACTCCTGTGCTTTTTTCTCTTCATAACTATTCTTCATTTGTGTCACTGCTTCTTCAGTCGCATTGTCCTGTCCAGACAAAATTGTTCCACCTGTTACACAAAGATCATTCCACATTCCACTTGGAAGATATTTTCTATCAAAATAAGGAATGTTCAAAATCTCCGCATTGTTTGTATATTTTTCATAAAATGGTTCCAGACGTCCTGTGTCACTTTCCACATTATCTAATCCAGATGGCATTCCGCATTTTGTTGCCAATTTTGCACAAATATCTTCTCTGGCCATGAACTCCATAAATTTCTTTGCTTCTTCCGGATGCTCTGTTGTCTTTGACATACCAATTGCAAAATGTTCACCTGTCATCAAAGATGTTTTTAATCCATCCTCTCTTGCTGGCAATGGCATAAATCCCATCTCTGTATCAGGATTCTGTACATAAATTTCAGAGATACCGCTTGCTGAATGGAACATAAATGCCGCCTCTTCTGCTGCCAATGCTTTGACACCTGTCATAAAGTCAGCTGTTACAGCATCTTTGTTGAAATATCCTTCCGCATTCCAACTTGCAACCTGATCTACAACAACATTCCATTTTGACCAGTCAAAGGAACCGTCTAAAAGCGCTTCTTGGTTTGCCTCATCCTCATTTGTAATAAAAGTAGGAGCAATAAAATCCATCAAGTTACCAAACGTATAACTATCTTTTCCACCCATCTGAATTGGTGTTTTACCAATCGATTTTACTTTCTTACACGCTTCATTGAAGTCATCCCATGTCTTCAGGTCATCCACATTGACACCTGCTTCTTCCAATACATTTACATTGTAGATAATACCTGTCAGATCCATATCGATTGGAAGTGTATAAAGGTTGCCATCTTTGTCCGTAATCTGCTCTTCTATACTGGAAGAAATGTGCTCAGCAAATCCAAAATCGTTTAATGGTTCCAAATACTCAGCATAACGAGCCACTGCCCACCCATGAGTTGTCCAAATATCCGGCAACTGATTAGATGCCATTCTTGTTTTCATAATGTCTGAGAAGTTACTTCCAGGCATGATTGCTTCTACACCGATCCCTGTCTCTTCTGTAAATTGTTCACAAACAGCCTGTACTTCGTTACTAATTGCCTCACCGTTCAAGTTATATAGAAATTCAAGTGTAACGTCTGTCTCCTGTTTTTCTTTTTTTGCAGTTGTTTCTGTTGTTTCTGTTTTTGGTTCTTCTGGAGCTTTCGAACACCCAGCTGATGCAATAGCCATCGTTGCGATCAGCATTGTCACAACTAATTTTTTCATAAATCTTTTCCATTCCTTTCATAATTTCATTTCATCGCCGGCTTTTGTAAGATGATTGTATCACGATAGGTTTTTGACTAAAAGTGACTCATTTCTACACTTTGGTACTATTTTCTACGATTTTATTGACTCGAAAAGTATATTTAAATATACTTCTCTCAAGGAGGGACACACAATGCACAAATCTCAAAATTTTCAAAATAAATCCATCATTATCTTTCTCTTAAGCATTATCATCCCTATTATGATTCTGTCTTCCTGCCTTGCTTACTACTTGCAAAACAAGATTCAGACTCAGAACAAAACTTATTTTTCTACTACGTTGTATTCTATTTCCAGCAATATGAGTACCTACTTTTCTGACTTAAAGAGATTAACCCTGACACCATATATTTATGATGATATTATCAATTTCTACACAGCAGTCGACAATGGACAATATACAAAAAAAGGCCCTGAAAGCTACAAGGTGGAGACCTATCGTAAAAACTATATTTCGTGCATCCAACGTTTACTGATAACTTCTCGTGAGGATATTCTGGCGATTTCTTTTCTACCTCAGAATCTAAACAACCAGATAATTCTTACCACAACAAAAAATAAGGATTTGATTGAAACTTCTGATTACATTTACAGAAAAGAAAACTGGTTTATTGACAGCTTTATCTCTGAAGAACCTTTTCGCTATTCTATTTCAAAACCTATGCCATTTATGTCTTCACCTTCCAGGGTGATTTCTTCTTTCCATACGGTAAAGAACATTTATACAAAACGAAATATCGGTGTCATCCGCATTGATTCCTCTTTGGACAATATCCAGGAGATGTTCCAAAATGTAAAATTAACACCTCACTCTGGATTTATTATCGCTGACCAAAGAGGAGAACCACTTTACCATGTTGGAAATTTAGACGGAGAGACCGTGCCTTACTTGTTAACGAAGAATAGTAAGATTCGAACATCCAGTGATACTTATACACTCTATCGAAAGAATATTGACGGAATGCCTTGGACATTGATCTTTTTGTCTTCCGACAAAGACAATCGACAAACGATTATTTTTATTTGGACACTGGCCGGTGTTTTGAGTGTTTTGACAATGCTCTTTATTCTTCCGAAAGAATTCACGGAAAACAACTTTCATGTTAAATTCGATCTTAAACACAATGGAATCTGCATCAGAAGGAAATTTAAATGTTCATGTTCCACAAGAAGTTCTATCAGATAAAAACTTTTTTGTGGCAAAAGAGTTTTTTATGATTGGAGAAAATTTGAACAAAATGATCCATCAACTGGATCTCTATATCCAGCGTTCCTACAAATATGAGATTCAACGGCAGGAAGCCGAATATCGCGCATTGCAAAATCAAGTCAATCCTCATTTTCTATATAACACATTAAACTGTTTCCTATCTCTGAATCGACTGGGCATGAAACAAGAATTGGAAAATGGTATTTTGCAGCTAACACATATTTTCCGTTATACATGCAACAATGAAAAAATGACAACTGTAGAAAAAGAACTAGATTTCTGCACGCAATACTGCAACGTCATGAAAATACGTTTTGAGGAACGGATTACATTCTATTGTGAAAGCGATATGGTATCTCATCCACTCGAGATTCCCCGCCTTCTGATTCAACCTTTTGTTGAAAATGCAATTAAACACGGAATGGAGCCTGATGGAAGAGCAATTACGATCTGGATCACCTCCAAAGTGATAGAACATACACTTACCTTAACTGTACAAAATAATGGAATTCCTATCGACCTTTCTGCTCTTCAAGGTTCCGAAAAAGTAGGAATTACTAATGTGGAAAATCGATTAAAAATTTTCCATCCCGATGCAAGATTGGAAATTAATCTCGTCGATGATATTACAACCTTTGCAATATACATTCCACTAAGTACTATAAAAAATGAAATTGACTCATAGCAACACTAGTAGAGAGGAGGAATTTTCAATGAATATCATACTAGCAGATGACGAACGGCTACCACGCCTCGGATTAAAAAGCATGATTGAAGAACTATTTCCCAATCAGCACACGTTTATTGAAATCACAAACGGTGAAGAACTTCTTTCATATGTAGAGCAACAGACTCCCGATGTGATTTTTCTTGATATTCATATGCCTAAATTATCCGGCTTGGAAGCATTTTCACAATTTTATCAAAAAAATATCCCTGTTGTTATGTTAACAGGTTATGCCGAATTTTCTTATGCGAAAGAAGCTCTAAAATACGGAGCAATTGATTATCTCTTAAAACCTGCCGGACTCGAAGAGATTAAGAGAGTTATGATGCAGATCTATCAATTAAAAAAAGATGCATACGCTGTATATCAAAAAAATTATGAACTGGAATGTAAAAAGATCTTGAATTTATTTTTCTCTATCCACTTTATCCAGCAGCCAAAATTTGTAAAACCGCCTTATACGGCAATGCTCTTTTACTTTGATCATGATCCAAACTCATCAAAAAAGAACTACTTTGATTTGTTGTCAACTTCATTGGAAAAATTATCAGATGCTTACTCTTTTCCTTGTAGCTGCAGTTTTCTTCCAAGTGGAGAGCTGCTCTTTCTCAGTAGCGGAAAGATACCTTTAACTTCTTTGAACCACATTCCGGAAGATTTTCGTAATTCCTCTTCCTGCCTGGCAACCGGATTCAGTTGCTATGCTGATTCGATTGAAGAATTATTAAATACAATTACTTACATACAAAAAATGGAAAGTATCCGCCTTTGTACTCATTTAGGAAAATGTATCTTTCTCACAGAACTAAAACAACAGGAATTTTTCCTTCCATTTTCCTCATTGATCGATAAAGCAATTTTCTCTTTACAGCTCAATGACACAATGCATCTACAAAAAACACTTTCAGAAATTCAAAATTTAAAAGAAGGAGAATTCTTACTTTCCAAATGTGATACTTCCTTGTCAATGATCTTTCATCGATTATTTCATCACCATGTTTCTACCCACTCGATTTTACAACTAATTGACAGTATCAAACATATGTACAGCCAGGAAAAAGAGACTGATATTATTCAGAAAATCAATCTTTATGTAAATCAAAACTATATGAATCAAATTGGAATTAACACGATTTCAGACTTGCTTGGTATTTCTCCAAACTATTTAAGTAAGACTTATAAATTGAAAACGGGGGAAAACTTTACAGATTATCTTACAAAGATCCGAATGCAAAAAGCGATTGAATTAATCGAATCTGGTTCCTGCAAAACGGTACGGGAAATTGCAGAAAAAGTAGGATATTTTAGCACACGTTACTTCACAAAATTATTCTTAAAAACAACCGGGGTGACACCTTCTGAATATCTCAAACAACATGTACCTCTCTAAAATTGCTAATTGCGGTGCAAATTCTGGATTTGCCATATACTTTTCCCGAATGATTTCTTGCACTTTCTCCCTTTCTATGTTATTCTGTAACCACGGTTTGAAACGCTCCCGAATGCAAAGGCTACTTTGTTTCCGGGAGCGTTTTTTTGTCTAAATTACCATTTATATTTGGGAGGCTATATGAATAAAACTATTTTTAAAGATTTTTCTAAATATGTTTCTTTCAATATTTTAGGGCAGATTGCTTATTCCTGTTATACGCTGGCAGATACTTTCTTCGTATCTGCGGACATTGGCACAAACGGGCTCACTGCACTGAATCTTGCTTTTCCTGTATTTTGTATTATCAGCGGAACTGGACTTATGATTGGTATTGGAGGCAGTTCCCGATTTTCTATCCTGAAAAGCCGTAATGAATCCAACACTGCTGATCAAGTATTTACCAATGGACTTATACTGGTACTTTTGTTTGCTTCCATTTTCTTTTTTACAGGACCATTTGCTTCCCAGCATCTTGTAACAGTTCTAGGTGCAGACATCCAGGTGTTTGAAACAACAAATCGTTATCTGAAAGTTCTCATGCTATTTGCTCCTGCCTTTTTATTAAACCATTTCCTTCAGTGCTTTGTCAGAAATGATGGGAATCCTTCACTTTCCATGGCAGCTATGATAACCGGAAGTTTTTCCAACATTGTTTTAGACTACATTTTTATTTTCCCTTTTCATATGGGCATTTTCGGGGCTGCCCTTGCAACCGGACTGTCACCAGTGATAAGTATGCTAGTATTGCTTCCATATTTTCTGAAAAAAAAGAATTCTTTTCATTTGACAATTCCGAATCTTGTTCAAATGAAAAGAACTACTGCCAACATCCTTGCAAATGGTATTCCGCCTTTTCTGACCGAAGCCGCTTCCGGTGTTGTGATGTTTTTATTTAACTTTATTATTCTGAGAATTTCCGGAAACACAGGCGTCGCAGCATTCAGTGTGATCAGCGTGATTTCGCTTGTGGTAATCTCCCTGTATACCGGTTTATCACAGGGAATACAGCCATTAATTAGCCAGAATCATGGGGCAGGAAATAAGAAAAATGTGCAAACGCTTTTGCGCTATTCCCTCATAACTTCTATCCTTTTATCCATTGTGATATATGGGATTATTTTCTTTCATGCACCCCGTCTCGTTTCTGTTTTTAACAGCGAACAAGATTTGATTTTAGCCAGCTATGCAATCCCCGGCTTAAGACTTTACTTTACCGCCTGCCCGTTTATCGGATTTAACATTGTTCTTTCGACCTATTTTATTTCCATAAACCATCCGCTTCCGGCACAGATCATTTCCATACTCCGCAGCTTTTTTGTTTTAATACCAATGTCATGGCTACTCTCTTGCTGCTTTGGAATGACCGGTGTCTGGCTGGCATATCCCGCAACAGAACTATTTGTATTTCTCTTTGCATTAACGAAGAGGCCGTGATAGCAGAAATCATTTTTTCTTGTCTACGGTCGAATAGCTACCTTAATGACGCCTTCTTTTCGATTTTCAAAAATATCATATGCCTGTTCAATCTCTCTTAGTGGAAATGTATGGGTAAGTAACGGTGTCGTATCGATTTTCTTCTGTTCTATTAACCGTAAAATTTCATCACAATCACATCCGTCTACCCCTCCGGTCTTGAACGTGAGATTTTTTCCATACATTTGTGGCAATGGCAAGATCTGTTCTTCTTCATAAAGAGCTACCACAGTCACAATGGCATTTGGTCTGGCTACCTTCCATGCCAGCTCAAAAGTATTCCTTCCTCCCGCTACTTCCAGCACGCGATCAGCTCCACCATGTCTACTGTGTTCTCTGACAAATTCCTCGACATCAGTTTCTTTTGGATTTACTACAAGCACATTCGGATAATGCTCTTTCACAAATGTAATTCTCTCGTGATCCACCTCACACAAAATAATCTTTTCAGGATTTTTCAACATCACACATAAAAGTGTACAGATTCCCGTTGGCCCCCCGCCAATGATGACTACAGTATCCTCGCTTCCAATTTCAGAAATTTTTGTTACCCAGTATCCCGTAGCCAGGATGTCTCCGACAAACAATGCCTCTTCATCCGTAATCGCATCTCCAATCCGATTCAATCCCTGATTGGCATAAGGCACACGCACATATTCTGCCTGCCCTCCGTCTATCCTGCATCCCAAAGCCCATCCGCCATTTTTATCTGTGCAGTTATTCACATAACCATTTTGGCAGAAAAAGCAATTCCCACAAAAAGTCTCTACATTTACAGCTACACGATCTCCAGGTTTTACTTTGGTCACCTTGCTTCCTACTTCCTCCACAATGCCAACCATCTCATGCCCTACTGTAATTCCCGGTACCGCCCTTGGAACTGCTCCATGTTTGATATGAGTATCGCTCGAACAAATACTCGCCAGCGTTACGCGGACGATCGCATCCTCTTCCTCTTGAAGAACCGGCTTCTCTTTTTCTTCCAACATAAATTTCCCCTGCTCTTTGTATGTATATGCAAGCATCTTCTTTCCTCCCAATCCTATTCAACACCGTTAACATCTATTTTTCTTTCATTTTAACTGACTTTTCCATCACCAAATACGAATGCTCCACATAGCAATCAGAAATCCTAGCAGGAACCCGAGATTAACAACTGTAAAATGCATTGTGTATCTTCTTTTTTCTTCCGGATAGGCCGCTATGAGAAAACGATACGAGATTAAACTCGCCATGGATGCGATCATAGTTCCCAATCCTCCAAGGTTTGTTCCGATAATCAATTTCGACCACTGATCTGTAAATCCTGAAAGTAACAGTGCTGCCGGAACATTGCTGATTACCTGCGAAGAAATGACCGCAGTCAATATTTCATTCCCATTCAAAATACTCTTTAGGAAATTACAAAACATAGAAATTCGCCCCATATTTCCGATAAAGATAAAAAATCCTGCAAAAGTAAGAAGAAGAGAATAATCAATCTCTTTAAAAGTTCCACGGTCGATCATAAACACGGCCAAAATTGTCACGAGCATTACAACCCAAACAGGAAGCAAATGCGATACGCAAAGAAGACACAATAGAAAAATTATTGCATAAATAGCTACTTTCCACGGATTTTTCACCTTTTCGCTTTCCCGCATCTGTAAATCACCAAGCACAACACATTTTCTCAACAAAATCATTCCAAGCAACATCACTGCTGCAAGTAGTGTGTACGGCAGCATCAATTTAAAAAATGCACTCAATGCCATTCCTGATTTGGAATACAGATAAAGGTTCTGTGGATTCCCAATTGGGGTAAACATACTTCCTAAATTTGCCGCAACTGTCTGCATGACAATTACCGGAACAATTCGTTTTCTCATATTTGCCATCTCCAGCACCTGTATTGCAAATGGCACAAATGTAATTAAAGCTACATCATTTGTGATCAACATACTAAACACAAAACATAAAAACACAAGAATCAGTTCCATCTGCCGACTATTCTTCACAACTGTGATCAATCTTCCAGCCGCCTGTCCAAATACGCCTTCCCGGCTCAGGCCTGCCATGACTGCCATCAGACAAAATAGTAACCCTAGTGTATGAAAATCAATATAGTTCAAATATTCCATATCTGGCGGCACAACAAACGATGAGATTCCTGCCAGTATCCATGCGATCATCAAAATCTTATTCATTTTTCCTTCTCCTTATTGCATTCCGTGGGCACCCCTTCAAACATGCTCCGCATCGAATACATTCCATATGATTTGGGCTCTCATAAGGCGTGATTCCCATTTTGCACTTACGTTTGCATAGTCCGCAACGATTGCAAGAAGACTCTACCTTATAGCGGAAAGGTGATATTTTCTGAAAGAATCCCAAACACACACCGAATGGACAGAAATATTTGCAGAACGGGCGATAAATAAAAAGTGACAATATAAAAATAGTTGTGAATCCAAATACTTTTATAAAAAGAAATGCTTCCCTCCAATTTTCCTTATTTGGCAAAAAAACAATGGGAATAAAAAACAATAATGCAAAAAAAATAATGTACTTTATTTTTCTCAAATACTTTTCGTAAGGCAACTGAAGTAACTTTTTAGGGAAAGGAATTTGAAAAATCACTTCCTGTATAATTCCCAATGGACATATCGCAGAGCATGCCCAACGCCCACCGATGGCAAGCACCAAAAATATAACAATAAAAACCATGTTTTCCTCTCTTGCAAATGATATTTTTCTTCCTTGTAGAATTTACTCTAGTCGTATTTCCTTTTATGTATACTTGAAAAAGTTCTACATTTACTAATCTAATCGTATATTCTAATCTACTTTCCTTATGAAAGCAAGAAGAATTCATAATAGAATTTGCCTAAAGTCTCCAAATTACTGTACTTTCCCCATCTGGCATAAGGATAAGGGATATACATATTTAAAGTTTCTTTCTAAAAAACATAACTCTTATTAGGAACATATCATTCTCTATCTCAGCAATTATCGTTCCGTCCATTCGCTCTACCAAACTTTTTGCAATTGAAAGACCAAGCCCTGTAGTATTACTTGTTCGTGCTGTATCGGCTTTATAGAATTTTGAAAAAATCTTCTTAATATCAATGTCCCCTGGATTTTCCAAATCATTTTCACATAGAAAAATTATGTCATTATTCTCACTGAAAAGCTTCATTCTGATCTTTTGACTGCCATGCACCAATGCATTTTTTATAATATTCTGCAATATTCTTCTAATTGCTTCCGTATTTCCCTCTATCAGAATATTCTCCTCGCAAAAATCAATCTCAGGTTCCAGGCCTTTTGTCTGAAATTCATCATAGAACGAAAATACTGTATCATACACACATTTACCAAAATCAACTGTTTCCATCTTCAACTCATACTGTTCATTCTGAAGTTTTGTATATGTAAATAATTCTTCCAGTATATCCTTTAAACTTGAAATTCTGCTTTGGATTACTTCTATGTAATGTCGCTGCTCTTCTTCTGAATCACTTTGTGCCAGCAATTGAAAGTATCCATCAAGAGATGTCAGCGGTGTTCGAATATCATGAGAAAGATTTGTAATTGTCTCCTTCAAATGTTCTTCATTTTTCCGTGCATTGTTCTTAATCTCTTGCGACATGTCAAGTACTTGATTGATACTGTCCACAAGCTTTTCGAATTGTTTAAAAGGAACCATTACCGTAAGGCGAAGATTTGTCTGATTTTCTTTTAGAAACTCAAGTTGGCGGCAGGTATTCTTTACCTGTCGCCTGTACATTAACAGTATAAATATTAATCCAACAGCCAACACTGTTGATAAAACAGCCCATAGAATCATATAAAACCTCTATCGAATATCTCGTTTCTTTACAATTATCGTAGAAATGAATAAAGATACAATTGCAAATGCTACTCCAACGGCAACACCTCTTACCATAACTTCTGATGTGCTATCATACAATATCCTTTCCGTCCTCATGAAAATGATGCCGGGGCTGATGTATATATGCCTTATGACTACAGCTTAAAGCCGGGAGAAATTGCCCGTATCCCTTTAGGCTTTGGGCTTATGATCCCTGATGGTTTTGCCGGATATGTATTTCCGAGAAGCAGCATGGCAGCAAAAGGATTGGTCTGTGAACTGCCACCGATTGATTCCGGATACCGTGGAGAAATTCATGCGATCATCAGTAATGTGAGTTCTACAGCTCAAACACTACATAAAGATACACGTGTAGGTCAGTTGGTGATTACTCCTATCGTAATTGCAGATTTTGTCCTAGATCTAGGAAAGTCAAGAGATACCGATGCATTTGGCAGTACCGGAAAATAAAAATCCATAAAACTAGAGGTGCCGAATTATCTGTTATTCGACACCTCACACAATCAAAATAACTTGTAGAAAGGAACTACTACTATAGTTACATTTGGAAGAAAATTAAAATATTTCAAATAAAGATAAAAATATCGATTAAGTAGATCCTAATTCTGACTTTTTGTCGATGTTTCATCTGCCTTCTTCTTTATCATTTCCATTGTACACTCAATATAATCATTTAAAATCTGAACTCGCGGTGCTACTCCCATTTCCGGAAATTCGCGCTTCATTTTTAATAGCCGGTCAACCTCTGATTTTAATGCGGCATCAAGTTCTTCTCTCATTAATTCAGAAAATAACATTGGTGGCGGGCAATTATAATCCAAAATCCATTTTGCAGCAAGCAGAGGTCTCAACACGTAAAAATACTTCTTAATTCTAACTTCATCAGTCTTTAAATACTCTCGATAATTCGTTTCCGCCATATGCAAATAATAATACAATCCTTTTTTCTTTGAAAAATATACCGGCAACAGCTCTTTTAATCGTTCAAACTCTGCCGAACCGCGATAAATAATCGGAGATGCACGCCATTCAAACACCGTCGGATTTGATTTATACAACAATTGCAATGCTTTTTTCACATCCCACCCGTTAATATCCAAAACATCATCGTATTTTACCAATGTATTGCCAACAGCATCTTTCAATGTCATATCCAAAACATCATCGAGCTGCCATTCAATCACATCTCTCACTTCATCCAACCGTAAATACTCTTCTTTGCTGTGAACATAAATAAAACGAACATCATAGTCACTGTCTGGGGATTCAAAGCCCCATGCCCTACTTCCGGATTCAACCGCCATAATAATTTTCACATGTTCCTTTGATTCGATTTCCCTTAACTTTTCACTGATAGCTATACGCATTCTGCTCACTCCTTTCGGTGCTTTATTCCGCACCTTGAAATCTTCGATTATTTTCTAGTAATTCTTCCAGTGTTACCGGCTCATAATTGTTAATCATACATCCGGCATTCAATGCCCGTTCCTGCTGCTTCATAAATTCATACACTTCGTCTTTATTGTTATGAATATGACCATAGACATGATAAGAACCTCTGTGTTTTGCATTCCAATCTGCTAGGGGG
>ENA-OPSG01000888-OPSG01000888.1-human-gut-metagenome-genome-assembly--contig:-NODE-888-length-16772-cov-5.945026_pt1 | contig 16772 bp, 16 predicted proteins | sample MGYA00241454_ERZ501900 | MGnify/ENA primary metagenome ERZ501900 (study PRJEB25962, sample SAMEA2042225) | human gut metagenome | biome: human gut; feature: human-associated habitat; material: faeces... | reverse complement strand
CTGGTCCCTACCTTAGACTAACTGCAAGAAATGCAAGCATTTCTTGCAAGGCTGTAACAGCCTGTTATTTTTGTTATTTCTCCTTTTGAAAAGCCACTCTTTGGCTACCGTCAGCAATGTATATTATTCCACATTTCTTAAAGCCTAATTTAAGAAGTAAATTCTGCATAGGCTTATTGTCGGCATGGGTGTCTATCTTTATATTTCCACATTTTTCAAACGCCCAATTTATACAGAAGCTACCAACACCTTTTGTCTTTCCGTCACCGGCTATTCTATGAATATATCCATAAGGCTTCTCGTTTAGCCATTGACCATCATATATTTTGTTATAGGTTTCATCAACGCCTATATTATATACAAAAGTGCCAACTACTTCTCCGTCTTTTTCACAGATATAGCTTTCATTTTTATCTATATCACTTTCAAGAACTCCCTTTGACGGATAGCCATTTATCCATTGTTCCATATTGCCTGTAGAACGCATAAAAGCTCTGGCAGTTTCATAAATTTCAAGCATTTTGGGAATATCATTTTTTGAAGAATGTCGTATTATCATATTTTTAGTCCTTTATAAGATTTATTTAATTTCTTCATTGTTTAAAAATCTATATCTTCCTTTACCTTTACCTTTAACAGAAGTTACCACCCCTGTATCAATTATTTTGTTCAAAACTCTACGAGCTCCTGAACTTGAGAAATGAAGTATATCTGATATTTCTTTAGTACCAAATATTTGATTTGTTTCTATTTCATCGTATATAGATAATATATTTTGCTTAGTAGCTTCAAGATAATTTTGTTCATCTAATCGTAATTTCAAATTTTTAAGTGTAACCTTTTGGTTACCAATCGCTACATCTTCTGTATCAATCGCTACATTTTTTGTATCAATCGCTACATCTTCTGTGTCAATCGCTACATTACCACCTGAGCTATTTTTATTTCCGTTGTATATAGTAGCCTGAAGCATAAAAGCATTCGTATAATATTCTGGCTCTTTCAATCCAACAGTTTCCAATTCTATACACATACGGTTAACACCTTCGCCATACTCTTTTACAAAATTATATGCTTTCAAAAATTCTGCAATCTTTGGATTTCTTGAAAAATGAGTGTAACGCATATTATCTGTTTTTACTAATCCAGGTAATTTGCCAGGACTTTCAACTACTATACGATTATCAAACATTTTTATTTGAATATCCGTTCCACTTATGCTATATGCTCTGTGAGTTACTGCATTTACTATTAACTCTTGTCTAACAAATTTAGGGTATTCTTCCTCTGTAACAAATTTTCCATTTGCACCCAAATAGGTCTTTTCCTTTACCTGAGTATCAAGGTACTTAATAGAATTATTAATCATATCAAGTATAGTACCTTTAAATATAACATCTTTGATTACATTCATTTCCGTTCCAAATTTTTCTTGTGTTCCTTCGTACTTAATAAAACGAATTCTGGCTCTAGGGAAAAAGTTTTGAGGATTTCTGCCAAATAATAAAATAGCCGCTGTACTTACCTGTATACAACCATCTTTCTCTTTTATAAAGCCTTTATTTTGTTTTAAATATTCTAATGGTGTTTTGCTATATCCAATTTTATCTACATAATTTTTAACTAAATCTAAGTTTATATCATCTATTCCTGCATCTGGAACTATTTTATCCTCAAAATATCGCTCGCCTTTGTCATAGGTAAGTTGTAATCTTTCATCAAATTTAAGCAGTTTAGACTTATCTCCCACTCTTAAATAAGCTTCATCAGCTTGATTTGTATGAACTTGTGGACTAGGTTCTATGTGTATAAGCAGTACATGATTCTTTCTTCCTTGATAATCTACACAAGGTACTTTCTCTATTTGTACTGGAATTGTCGGGTTACAAAAATCAAAGGGTACTCTCAAAAGTTCATTATATTTCTGAACTTCAAAATCCACACCTTCTATTCTTCTGGTTTTATCTGATATACCTACTGCTATAGTTCCACCGTCTGCATTTGCAAAAGCTACAAGAGGTATTGCTAACGCTTTTGGCTCAATATTAATACTTTTACGATCAAATATTTGCATTTCCTCAAAAGATAAAACTTCTTCTATTGTCATAACTTCAATTCCTTTTTAATTGCTTACACTACAACTTATATTGTCCTATCATTAATAATATATTCTCTCAATCTATTTTCTGTTTCATTATCGGCATAGAGTTCAAAATAGTAGCCCTCGTCTTTATTTTCAGATGCTGTAATTTCGCACTTACCGTGGACTATGCTTAAAAGGTGACCTTTATCATAAGGAATAAGGACTTTAATGGACTTTTTAAAGCTCTTTATAATATCCTCTACCTTTGCAATCATTTCCGGCAAGCCAATGCCTGTACCGGCTGAAATTGCCAAGGTTTCCATAGCTCTATTATCCTTTGTAAGAGGCATTTCAATATCATCTTTATCTATTTTATTATAGACTGTAACAATAGGCTTTTTATCTGCTCCAAGCTCTGCCAAAGTCTTATAAACTGTGTTCATTTGCTCACGTCTTTTTGGATTTGAGGCATCTACAACGTGAACAAGCAAGTCGGCATACTTTGCCTCCTCTAAAGTCGCTCTAAAGGCTTTAATAAGACCATGAGGAAGTTTCTGTATAAAACCTACAGTATCTGTAAAGAGATAGTTTGCACCACTTTGAGTTTCTACAGCTCTTGTAGTAGTATCGAGAGTAGCAAAGAGCTTATCTTCTGCCAAAACTCCTGCACCAGTAAGGGCATTAAGAAGTGTTGATTTTCCGGCATTTGTATAGCCTACAAGGGCAATTACCGGAGTCTGATTATTTCTATTTTCTCTCAAAAGGCTTCTATGTCTTTCAATTTCCTTTAAGTTCTTATTCAAGTCAGAAATTCTGTCGGCAATGCGTCTTCTATCTACTTCCAACTTCTTTTCACCAGGACCTCTTGTACCTATACCACCACCAAGACGGCTCATTTCCTTACCACGTCCAGTAAGGTGTGAAAGGTTATATCTAAGCTGAGCAAGTTCAACCTGAACCTTACCTTCGGCTGACATAGCTCTTTTTGCAAAAATATCAAGTATTACAAGAGTTCTGCTCATCACCTTTAAATTAAGAGCATTTTCCAAATTTCTAATCTGAACAGGGCTTAATTCATCATCACAAATAACACCTGTTGCATCTTTCATTTCTGCAAAGGCTTTAAGCTCATCAATTTTACCACTACCTAAGTAAGTAGCTCTGTTTATTGCCCCTAATTTCTGAATCATTCTGCCTACTACAACTGCATCAGCTGTATTAGCTAAGTCCTCTAATTCATCAAGACAACTTTCGGCATCAAATTCATTTGTACCGTCATCAACGGCAACCAATATTACTCTTTCGACTTCTTTTTCTGTTTCAAACAAAGGGGTTTCCTCCTTCAAAAATTTACTAATTAATTTTCTTTATTCAAAATTTCAATATATCTAGCTAAAGCATCTTTCCAATCAGGAAGTGGCTTAAATCCATTTTCAACAAGTTTACTCTTATTAAGTCTGCTATTTTCAGGACGCTTTGCCTTTGAAAGACCGTATTCCTCAGTAGTTACCGGCACTACATTAGTAGTATAGCCAGCCTGTCTGTATATTTCACAAGTGAAATCGTACCAACTAATATAACCACCCTCATTAGTTGCGTGATAAATACCATATTTATCTGTTTCAATCATATCTACTAAAAGTCTGGCAAGGTCAAAAGTATATGTTGGTGTACCAATCTGGTCATTTACAACTCGAACTGTATCGTGGTTCTTTCCTACATTGAGCATAGTTTTGACAAAGTTTTTGCCGTTTATTCCAAATACCCAAGCTATTCTGACAATATAGAAATCCTTTACATACTTTTGAACAGCCTGTTCACCTAAATACTTTGCATAACCATACTCATTAAGAGGTGTAGTAACCTTATCATCAGGCTCCCATGGACGTTCACCTTCACCATTAAATACATAGTCTGTGCTAATGTACATTAACTTAGCATTTATTTCCTTACAAACCTTTGCAATATTTTCTGTACCTTCACCATTTATTTTATCGCAAAGTTCCTTGTTATCCTCTGCTAAATCTACTGCTGTATAGGCTGCACAATGAATAACAGCCTCAGGCATATTTGCCTTTATAACACTTTCAACCTGTTCCGGATTTGTTATATCCATAGTGTCAACATCAACACCAATAGCAGTGTGACCTCTTTTTTCTAATTCATTTACAACATCAAAACCTAACTGTCCTTTTACTCCTGTAACTAATACTTTCATATATGCCTCCTGTAAAGCTGTATTTATATATTTTATTTTACCACAACGGTATATAACAGTCAATTTTTACTAAGGTTTATAGTATTGAATTTAAGAGATATGTAATACTTTCTAGGGTACTAATTAATTGACAAAATTATCAAAGTGTAGTAGAATGAAATAGCTTTCAGAATAAGGAAAGTTTTAATGTAAGAGGAGAATAATATGGCTGTTGATGTAAATAATAAAAACGAAGAAATCCAAGAAGTAGACAAGGTTTCTGGCGAAGTAATAGAAGAAAAAGAAGCCGAGGAAAAAGAGGCTGTTACTAAATCGCAAAGTGTTATGAAAGAGGTTTGGGATTGGGTAAAAACCATTGTTGTTGCCCTTGTATGTGCCGTACTCATTACACAATTTGTTATAGTAAATGCCAGAGTTCCTTCAGCATCTATGGAAACTACTATTATGACGGGGGACAGACTTATTGCTAACAGGCTTAGCTACAAGTTCAGTGACCCTCAAAGATACGACATTGTTGTGTTTAAATTCCCAGATGATGAAAGTGTTCTCTATATAAAGAGAATTATTGGTCTTCCTGGTGAAAAGGTTACAATAAGAGATAACCAAGTTTATATTAATGACAGTACAACACCTCTTGATACATCTTTCCTCCACGAACCTATGGTTACAGAGGATGCTACATACTATGTTCCTGATGACAGTTATTTTATGATGGGTGACAACAGAAATAATTCTGCTGACTCTCGTTTCTGGAATAACAAGTATGTAAAGAGAGATAAAATAGAGGGAAAGGCTGTATTTAGATACTTCCCATTTACTTCAATGGGTTTATTAACTAATAAATAATTTAAGGAGTGTGTGTTATGAAAGAAGTAACTAAGGATATGATTATTGGCGATATGCTTGCTCAGGATATGAGTATTGCTGCAATTCTTATGAACGCTGGTATGCACTGTATCGGTTGTCCATCTTCTCAGGGCGAATCTCTTGAAGAAGCTTGTTTAGTTCATGGTATGAACGTAGACGAAGTTGTTGCTGATATTAATACTTATCTTGCATCTAAATAATTTAAGAATAAATAATTAGAACAAAGTTTAAAAGGTGGTATGTCAATCTGATATGCCACTTTTTTTATTATATAAATAGATTTTTCAAAATATTTTAATAGATACATTTTAATCAATAAGCATAATTGACTTTTATCCCTAAATATGGTATATTGAGCCTGTCAATTTGCAAAATTTAAAACTAAATATATATATTTTTTAATATACTTTTATGCAAAGTATTATTTTTTTAGAATTAAGTTAGCATAGACTAACCACTTATTTACAGCGATTTCTGACAATGTCGCTGTAATTTTTAACAATTCGGTTAGTCTATGCTAACTTAAATATATATTGGTTTTTGCATTTCAAGTTAAACTAAAAGATAAAGGAGGTTCTGTATTTACAATTTTTTTAACTCTATACATTACAAAAAGAAAGGATATTAAAAAATGAATTTTAAATTTAACACAAGAAAAATTGTTTCATTCTTGTTAATTTTAACAATGATGCTTAGCACACTTGCATTTAATGTTATGGCAAGTACAACTTTTAAATTTGGTAGCAAAGAAACTGCATTATCTGCTGGGGAATATACTTTACCAGTTAAGTTAATGAATGCAAGCAATATTGCAAATGCTTCTATGTCCGGTAGTTGTATTGTCGGTGGTAGCTTAAAGGTTGATGAAAATGGAAAGGCTACGGCTTATGTTGACTTACAGGCTGTTAGTGTTTTCGGTGTAACTGCTTTTGCTTCTGACTGGAAGATTTATCAGGAAAGCAATGTTAGTAGCTCAACTGTTAATGCTACTGTTGAAAAGACTAATTTTGACGGCAACGTTACTCAGATTTCCTTTGCTGTTCCTGACAACTCTTGGGACGGTGTTTACTTGAATATGTCTGTTCAGGCTATGGGTATGTCTCCTGATGCTTTCTTATCTATGGACTATGCCAATGCCACTGTAAAGGGTAATGAAGTAAGCGACCCTGTTGTTACAGTATCTGACTGTATTGTTTCTGAAAATGTTGACGGTGGCAAGTATGCTTACGGTTGGACAGCAGAGGTTCAGCCTAATGGTAATTCTCTTAGCCAGATTGTATGGAAGGTATTTTTCAAAGACCAAAACAGTACAAAGGAATTTACTGAAAACATAAATATTTCTGCTAATGAAACTGAAACTTCTGTATTTGGTTTAATACTTTCAGCAAGTCAGGACAAGGCTAATAGCTATGGTTTACCAGACAATGTACAGGTAACAGCAGAAGTAAAATAATTGGAGGACATTATGAAAAAGATATATTACAAACCTAATTTAGATATTATTTCCTTTAATTCACAAGATACTACATCAGTAACAAATATTAGTGCTGTAACAAACAGAATGACAAAGGCTAAAACAGTTACTGTTATAGATATGGACGAAATTACATTCTAAATATTTTAAGGTTCAGAACAAATAACTTCGTTATTTGTGACTTGCTTTGCAAGTCATCGGATTTATCTTTCCGATTCACTATTCAGAACAAATAACTTCGTTATTTGTGGCTTGCTTTGCAAGCCATCGGATTTATCTTTCCGATTCACTATTCAAAAAAGAGATAGGTTTAAATTTTACCTATCTCTTTTTTAGAAAGAAAGGACAAATATGAAATACAATAAATTAACAGCTTTTTTATTGACTTTTGCTACTTTAATAAGTGCATTTGCCTGTAACACAATGGCAGACAGCAATTTTGAATTTGGCTCAAATAAAGTAAATCTACAGCCTAGCACATATTCCTTACCTGTGAAAATGATGAAAGCTACAAACATAACTTCTCCGTCAATGGCAAGTTCTTGTATTAAAAATGCCACTATTACCATTGGAAATGACAACAAGGCTAATGTAGCTATAGACCTTCAAGCTGTATCAATAATGGGTATTAGTGACTGGGCTGAAAACTGGCAAATATACAAGGGAAATTCAGCTAATGGCGAAACCTTTACTGCCGACACCCATACAAACGAAGAAAACAAAGTTGACCAGATTTCCTTTGAAATACCTGACAACGCATATGACGGTGTATATGTAAATCTTTTCGTTCCTGCTATAAGCCTTAATACCAATGCTTATTTAGCCTTTGACTACGACAATGCTGTAGATACAAATACTAGCAAATTTTATACAGGTACTGCCCATATTTCACAGTTTGGAGAATATGACATAAATGCTACAGTGGAAGTAAAAGGCGGCAAAATTAAAGGTATTACAGTAACAGGAGATAACTTTAAGGGTACATATGCTACAATAAATCAAAATATGCTACAAACAGCCTTTAACGGACTGAAAGATGCTTTTACAGGAAAAGATGCAACTAATGCTGAAGAAGTACACAATATTGATGCTGTAACCGGTGCAACATATTCCAGTAACGGTATAAGAGATGCTGTTATGAATGCCTTAAATTTGGCTATTGAAGACGAAGTTATTAATTTACCTACAGAACAGCTTAAAGCCGGTATTTATAGTGTAGATATAGCCTATTACAGCGATAATGTAGCCCACAGTCTAATTGAAAATGAAAAAGCAAAGGCTACTATTACAGTAGACAACAATGGCAATATGAGTTTATCTACTGATGTAATTAACGGTACAGTAAAAGAGCCTTTATATATTTTAGACTTTAACGGTTACTACACGAATAATGATTTAAATAACAGCCTTACAATGGAAAATGCTATTGTAGAAAAAACTCCTACACCTTACACAGACGAAAACATTACTGCCAGTACAAATGTTGTAACAAAAGTAACTTTTCCTTTAGAGGGAGAGTATTCTGTAATTTACAATACAAATGCCAAAATGTATGTTCCTGCTATGAAATCTCTTAATGGAAATGTTTCAGGTGTTGAATTTGAAAATGGCAAGTTTAACAGCAACTGTTTTGTAAAGGTATACTGGGACAGTATTGAAAAAATAGGGGATTTTGTAAAATACGGCGATATAAACAACGACGGAAGTATAACTGCTGATGATGCCTCTTTATTACTTCAAAATGTCTTGAATAGTACAAATGTAGACAATGGTGATGTAGATTGTGACGGTATAATATCCTCAAGTGATGTAGCAAATATACTCCAAAAAGCCTTAGACAGTACATTTATTATGAAGTGTGAAATGTAAAAATGTAATAGTGTTATCTATACTCTGAAATGAGCCACATAATCGTGGCTTATTTTTTTATAAATTTTGCAACGATTTAATATTTTCAACTGTATTATTAATAGATACAAAATTATTACAAAATATGATTGATAATTCTGCTCTTAACATATATAATTAAATTAAAGAGTTGATAATATTTTAACAAAGGGAGGGTGTTTTTATGAAAAAATTTATATCATTACTTTTGGCAACGTCTATGGCATTTGCTGTACCGACATTTGCTGACACAGAAGGTCAGAGCTATGCTGAAGTGTATGCTGAAAAAGCTAAGGAGCTGTTTGGCATTACTGACCCCAACTATACTTATAATTTTGAAAAAAATGATGACGGCTACACATATTTTTTAAATTGGAATGACTATTTAGTTGCTTTCGATTCAAAGGGTAATGTAATATCTTTTTCAAACTGGAAAAACGAACCTAATAAAAACAACAGTAATCCAACTACAGAAAAACAGATTATAGAAATTGCAAAGGAAAACTTAAATAAAATATTAGGCGAAAATTCCAATAAAATGAAGTTGGAAAAATGTGAATTTAGTTTTGGCACATGGGATGTAGATTTCTGTCAGTATATTGGAGATTACAAGGCTATATACAATGACGCCCATATGAATTTTGATGAAACCGGAACTCTCTTAACATATAGCTGTAAAGATAAATTTGATGTAGACATTGAAGAATCTGACAATATTTTGGATTACGAAACTGCAAAAAAGAAATACATTGAAAATGCCGGTTTTGGTAAAGTTTTTACTACTTCATACGACTTTGATACAAGAGATAATTATCTGTTCCCTTGCTTTACTACAACAAGTTACACTACATCTTACATAAGTGCCACTAACGGTGGAAAAATAGATACATATGACGATGTATACTATTCCAACAAAGCAAGTGACGTATATGTAGAAACAGCAGGAGCTTTATCTGACGCAGAAGAAAAGACTATAACCAATATAAAAAATTGCATATCTCCTAAAGAGGTTGTTGAAATAATTAAAAATAATTTTGGTTACGAATTTTCTTTAAATAATTTAAGCACCAGATATTTTAGTAAAAATGGTAAATATTATACTTCTATTTATGATAAAGTCAATATAACTAATTGTGCTACTGTTTCTTCCAAAGGACAGGTTGTAATGTTTCAAAATTATAACGAGGAAATAGATAAAAATAGTATTATTTCGAACAAAGAATTAGACAAAATAGCATTACAGTATGTTAATTCTTTAGGATATAATGACTATAAAATATTTGATATTTCATATAATGATGATTATAGTTATTATATATTATATAAATATGTAGACGGTGTATTAAATTATAGTGATTTTTTAACTATTGTTGTTAATCCTGATGGTAGTGTCAATAAGTTTTATTTTTCTGATAGCACCCTTGAAGTGCCTAAGTTTGAAAGTGACTTATCTGTAGAAAATGCCTTTGATAAATGTGCCGATACCTTTGGTTTTACCTTAAAATACGTTTTAAATAAAAATGATAAGGCTGTTTTAGCTTATTCTTTTGATGATAATCCGTTTTTAAGCCCTGAAGGTAAGCCTATAACAAGTAATAATGAAGAATATGTACCAAAAATCTTCAATGGATATACTGATATTGATGATTGTCCACAGAAGGAATACATTGAAAAACTGGCTGATTTAGGACTAAGATTTAATTCTTCTGAATTTTCTCCTAATTCTACATTGACATTTAATGATATTAAAACTTTGGAAAGTAACTCAAATATAGTTGATTTTTATGAAATAAATTACTTTAAAAATATTTATACTGACGACCATAAGATGACTAAATACGATATTTCAAAGCTATTTTGTAGCATATTAGGTTTATCTTCTTTATGTCAGAACAGCAACAATTATAAGACAAGTTACAGTGATGTTTATGGCGAAAATTTACCTTATGTAGCACTTTGTGAAAGCCTTGGTATATTTAATAGTGGAACTGAATTTAATGGCAATTCTACTATTACGAGAGGAGAATTTGCCCAAATATTATATTCTTTTATAAAAGCAAATGCACAATTTACTAATCAAGGTTATATCAGTATTTTAAAATAGGGGAGGGGAAATTATGAAAAAATTTATTACGCTGTTATTAACTGGTACTATGTTATTGTCTATGCCTGTTTTAGCTAATGATGATGATAATTATACTGGTGCTATAAATCAAGTAAAAAGTTTATTTAATGTGCCGGAATACGAAAATTTTGATGTTACCAATGACGGTAGTTCAATGGTTTTAAACTGGGAAAATAAAAGTAATGGTGACTATGCTACTGCATATTTAAAAAACGGTGTTGTAACATTCTTTATTAACTCAGACGAAAAAACTAGTGAAAAAGGATTATCAGAAGCTCAGCTTACTAAAAAATCCAATGAATTTTTAAATAAAATTTTAGGCAATGACTATGAGAATTGGAAATTAAAATCCACACAGACATATTCTGAGTCTTCTACTGAATTTACCTATGTCAGATATATTGGAAATTATGCCGTAGATGAAGATTTGATTGATTTATCTATTTGTAATTCTGACGGCGAAGTAGTTAGATATGCAAGAAGTTTGGACAAAGCTCCTAATGTTACTATACCTAAAAAATTAATTTCTCCTGTTGATGCCAAAGATATATATTTAAAAAATTCCAATTTTGGTCCTTGGTACACTAAATATTCAGACAAGCCTATATTTACATATATTACTACAGGACTAGATAATGATACGGATATAGATTTTCTTTACCGTACAGAATTTCCTTGTGTAGATGCTGAAACCGGAGAATTGTTTTACGGAACTGGCTATATTGACTCTTTAAATAACTTATATTCAGATGCTGATTTGAATTCCAGTGCTATGGCTAAAGCTGAATACAGCGAAGATTTTCAGCAAAATACCGATGAATTTATAACAACAGAAGATGCTGTCAATATTATTAATAAGAAATTAGGTCTAAATCTTAAGGCAAAAGATTTTGATTTTGTATATTCTATAGCCGAAAAAAACAGTAAAACAGCTTATTTTAGCAAAAAAGACGATATTTCATCTTTTTCTATAAATGATAAAGGTGAAGTTACAAGTTATGGTTGTTATTCTGATGATAATAATGACAATATTTTCATAGATATAAACGAAAAAGCTGATGAAATAATAAAGAAAAACGGTTTTAATATACCTGATTTTTATAAATTTAATTATTCAAAGAATGAAATCAGATACTACAAAAAAATAAATCGTATTCCTAGTACAGAGGAGTATATTGATATTTCTTTTAATTCAAAAGGTGAAGTTAAAAGTTTTAACAATTCATTAGAAACTGTAACTTACAGCAATGTAACTCCTACTATATCAACTGATGAAGCCTTTGATATTGCAAATTCAAAATGTAGTTTTATTCCTACATATGTTAAAGATTACAACAACCCTGATAATTTCCGTTTAGCTTATTGCTTTAACATTAAACCAATGATAGATTGCGAAGGTAATCTCCTTACAGGCAATGGACAGAAATATTACAGCAAAAATCAAATTTATGCTGATATTACAAACAAAGAGGACAGGGCTAATGTATTATTCCTTTATCAGGCTGGTTATACTTTTGATAATTTAACTAAGTTTGAACCTGACAAAACCCTTACTTTAAAGGATTTAACAAAATACTTAAACGGAAGATATACTTTAGAGTCTATTAACAAGTGTTTAAACACCAAATATACTGAAAAAGACGCAGATACTCCTTTAACTGTAAAACAGGTTATTATACTTCTTGAAAGCTACACATACACTAATAACCTGCCAATGTTAAGCTCTGCATTTAAAAATCAGGACAATGATGTATACACAAATATTGCATTAAATATAGGTGCAATTAAAAATGCTGAGGGTTTGGATAACAATGCCACAAGAATGGATTTAGCCAACTATGTTTACAAAATAATATACGGTCAAAATGAATAAAACACAAAAAGGATTGACTTTTTTAGAGTCAATCCTTTTTGTTATTCTTCAATTACTTTTTCCTGTTGTTCTTTCTTTTCTAATCTCTTATTTGCCCATTGACAGAAAAGGGCATAGCAAACTGATGAAAGAGGTATAAACAAGAGTATACCTACAATACCCATTATATTTCCACCTACAGTAAGGGCTACAAGCACCCAAATTGACGGCAAACCTACAGAACCACCTACAACATGAGGATAAATCAAATTACCCTCTATTTGCTGTATTACAAGGAATAATATAGCAAAATAAACTACAGTTATAGGACTAACCATAAGTATAAGAAGGGCAGAAATAACAAAGCCTAAAAATGCACCTATAAAAGGTATAAGAGCAGTAAAACCAATTAAAACACCTACTAAAAGGGCATAAGGCATTCTAAATATAGACATTGACACAACGAACAATGTACCAAGTATTACAGCCTCAAGGCACTGTCCTGTAATAAAGTTTGCAAATGTAGTGTAGCTAAGCTCAGACACCTTTATAATATAGTCATAGGCTTTTTTATTAAATATAGCCTTTAAAGCCTTTGAAATCTGTCTTGAAAGTGTTTCCTTTGCCAAAAGTATATAAATGGCAAAAACAAAGCCAATAGCCACATTTACAACAGAATTTACAATACCTCTTACAACTCCCACTGTAGAGCCTAAAAAGTTGGTTGTAACATCACTTCTGAAGAAGTCTATTAACATATTAAACAGTTTATTTGCATCAAAGTTAGAATACTGATTTAATATTTCGTTAATTTGGTCATCGTTTACGTACTGGTTTACAAACACCTTTAATTTTGGTATTGACCTTTGGGCTGTGTATATAACCTGTGCCAAAGTATCGCTTAATTTAGGCACTACAATAACAACAACACCTGTAACAACTGCCAAAATAACTACTATTGCGAGAATAAGGCTTAAAGGACGTTTTGCCTTTCTTGTAAATTTATTATCCTTTACAAAGAGCTTTCGCTCAAAAAAGTTCATTGGAATATTAAGCACAAAAGCCAAACAGCCACCCAGTATAAAAGGGCTTATCATTCCAAAGACATAACGAAAGCAATTCCCTACAACATCAAGATTTTGAAAACATACCAAAACACCTATTGTAAAAACAATAAGGAGCATTAGTATTTTTATATTTTTCTTGGTAAAGTTCAATTATTTACCTTTTCTTTTTCTTTGGCTCTACCTTTACCTTATTTCCGTCCTTATCCATAATGTAAAGATTATCCATAATGTTCTTTTTCATACCTTTTTTAAATTCGGCAATATATTCTTTTCTAAGGGCATCTCTTTCTTTTAATTCTTCATCAGTAAGTCCCTGTGTTTTATTTTTATGAGCAAGCTCGTTTATTCTCTTTACAAGTTTGTCCATTTTGTTTTCAACTTTTTCAATTACTTCAACAGTTTCTTCAAGAACTTTTTCTTCTACTTCCTTAGCTTCGCTTTCTATTTTGGCAGTTTCTTCGCCAACCTTTTCAGCTATTTCCACAGCCTTTTTTTCTAATTCTTTTTCAAAAGCCATTTTGTACAATCTCCTTTCTTATAAAGCATTTACTCCCTTTCCAAAAGCAGGGAAGGGAGTAAATTGTTACTTACTATATTATATACGTAATATTATCAAAAAAGTTTAATTATTTGATTACCTTGTGACCACCCATATATGGAAGGAGAACTTCTGGAATAGTTACAGTACCGTCTGCATTCTGGAAGTTTTCAAGAATAGCAGCAGTTGTTCTACCAACAGCAAGACCACTACCATTTAATGTATGAACGAACTGAGCCTTGTCCTTAATATTGTCCTTGAACTTAATGTTGGCACGTCTTGCCTGATAAGATTCGAAGTCAGAACAGCTTGAAATTTCTACGTATCTACCGTAGCTTGGCATCCAAACTTCAATATCGTAAGTCATAGCAGAACTGAAACCTAAGTCACCACTGCAAAGTCTAACAACTCTGTATGGTAAACCTAACATTTTAAGAATATCTTCTGCATCGTTAGTAAGCTTTTCAAGTTCTTCGTAGCTGTTTTCTGGTCTAGTAAACTTAACAAGTTCTACCTTGTTGAACTGGTGCTGTCTAATTAAACCTCTAGTATCTCTACCAGCTGAACCGGCTTCTGCTCTAAAGCAAGCAGTATATGCACAATACTTAATAGGAAGTTTTGCACCTTCGAGAATGTCATCTCTGTGAAGATTTGTTACAGGTACTTCTGCTGTAGGTACAAGGAACATATCGTTATTAGCTACTCTGAAGGCATCTTCTTCGAACTTAGGAAGCTGACCAGTACCAGTCATAGATGCTCTGTTTACCATAAATGGTGGGAAAATTTCAGTATAGCCGTGCTTTTCAACGTGAGTATCAAGCATAAACTGTGTAATAGCTCTTTCAAGTCTAGCACCAAGACCCTTGTAAACTGTAAATCTAGTACCAGAAATTTTAGCTGCAACTTCTGCATCAAATAAGTCTAAATCCTTACCAATATCCCAATGAGCCTTTGGTTCAAAATCAAACTTTCTCGGTTCAGAGAACTTTCTAAGCTCAACGTTTTCTGTATCGTCCTTACCTACCGGAACTTCCGGATTAGGAATATTAGGAATCTTTAGCATAAAGTTTCTTAGCTGTTCGTCAATATCCCTTACCTTTTCATCGTCAGCCTTAATATCATTACTCAATTCCTTCATTTCGGCAAATATTTGGTCTGTATTTTCACCGTTTTTCTTCATTTGAGGAATTTGCTTTGTAATTTCGTTTTGTTTAGCCTTTTTCTGTTCAACTTCTGTAAGAATTGCACGTCTTTGCTTATCAAGTTCTATAGCAGGCTCAATATCAAGCGGATTGAAACGCTTTTTTAAAGCCTCCTTTATACGTTCAGGTTCTTGTCTTAATACTTTAATGTCTAACATCTTAAATTTATCCTTTCTTTAATTTATATTATTTTTAATGTTATCGTATATAATTTTTTGGTCACTTGAAAGATCGTTGTAATTAACTTTATCAAGCGTTTCAAGTGCCATTGAATTATTACCGAGTGTAAAATAACCGTTTGCACTTAGTAATAAATCATTTTGTGACTGTTTTTGTGTAAGTGATTCATTATCAGATTTAAGCTGTATATTTTCTTCGGATAATTCTTGATTTTCTTTTTTTAGATTACTGTTATTTTCCAGTAAAACTGTATTTTCTTCACTAAGTATTGATGCTTTTTCGGAAATACTCATTTCTTTATCCGGTGATTCACTAACTTGCGGCTGATTTTTTTGCATATTTGTCTGACCTAAAAACGAAAAAATAATCAGCAATACCGCAACTATAAATATTAAAGCGGTGTAGAGAAACATAGATTTGTTATCATTCTTATTAGCCATTGTTTTCAGTCCTCTTTAGTTTACTTTTTGCATTTTCAAGTGCAGCATTTTCTTCATCAAGAAGTTTTATAGGTGTCTGACCGCCGACAATTTCACGCACATATGTATTGCATGAATTGTGTCCGTAAAGCGATGTTAAAATGATACCGTCGTTGTTGTTATTCAAAATAGCAAGTGCAAAGCTTAGTTTTCCTGTAACATCGTCAAATGCATCAAAATTAACAACAGCTACCTTTTTTAGTGAAATGTTAGAATCATTTTCACAATTTGCAAGTCGTGACATCAAAACCGCGTCTGATGTATCATTTACAGTCTTTGATAAATCATCAACTTTATCGTAATAATCTTTTAAAGCACTTATAATATCGCCTTCATCGGAATAATCCATAAGTGTGTTGATTTTTGATGAATTAATGCTGTTGCAGATGAAACAAATAACTATAAGTATCATCATTATTGCAAGAGCAATAAAAATAAGTGTATTTGTATCAATATTCATTCTTATTCTCCTTTTATATTAAAAAATCCAAGAACACGTTCTAAATCTTCGTTTCCGTAATATTCAATTTCAATTTTACCTTTTTTAGCGGTATGATTGATTCTGACTTTTGTACCCATTGCAGAAGATAATGTATTTTGTATCTTCTCGATTTCAATGTCATAGGCCGTTTTTTCAGACTTTTTCTTCTGTGGCTTTTTCTTTTGAAGTTGCTTTGCAAGAGCCTCGGCTTGTCTTACATTTAAGTTATCTTCGATAATACGTTTTGAAAGTGCTATTCGCAGTTCTTTATCGTCAAGCGAAAGTATCGCACGTGCGTGACCGCTTGTTAAAGTACCTA
>ENA-OPSG01000887-OPSG01000887.1-human-gut-metagenome-genome-assembly--contig:-NODE-887-length-16803-cov-5.049379_pt1 | contig 16803 bp, 17 predicted proteins | sample MGYA00241454_ERZ501900 | MGnify/ENA primary metagenome ERZ501900 (study PRJEB25962, sample SAMEA2042225) | human gut metagenome | biome: human gut; feature: human-associated habitat; material: faeces... | reverse complement strand
GGAAAAACTTGCAGCATTCCGTCACAACTGATATCAGTACAGATAACCTTACGGACCCCCTTCTCTACATAGTCTTTCAAGAACGGAAACAGTTCGCAGCCACTCTCATCCTTCCAACCATTGACGGCTATTTTATGCTCTTTCACATCAGCGCCAAGAATAATTTTCTCGGAACCATACATTTGAAGCCATTTGCAGAACAATTCGGGATTCTTCACAGCAATGCTGCCACCGGTCACCATCTGCGCACCGTTCTCAAAAGCTATCACCAAATCTTCATCACTCTTCACCCCACCTCCAAAATCAATAATAAGAGACGTACGCACAGCTATCTGTTCCAACGTACGGTAGTTTACCACATGATGGGAAGCCGCACCGTCCAAATCGACCACATGAAGTCTGCGGATACCATGAGCCTCCAGCTCCAGGGCCACTTCCACGGGATTTTCGTTGTACACCTTCTTGCTGTCATAATCGCCTTGGGAAAGGCGTACACATTTTCCGTCAATAATGTCAATAGCGGGAATCAGTTCTATCATTTTATTTACGATTTGACGATTTACAGTTCCAGGAAATTCCGCAAAATACGCTCTCCCACACTTCCACTCTTTTCCGGATGGAACTGTGTGGCGTAGTAATTGCCTTTATGCAAAGCGGCACTGAACGGATGAATGTAATCCGTCACGGCTGCCGTACAATCATTGACTGGCACATAGAAACTATGTACGAAATAAACAAACTCTTCTTTAGTAAAGCCTTTAAAAAGTCCGCTATTCGTCCGGGCAATGGTATTCCATCCCATATGAGGTACTTTATCCTCGTGCCTCTGCGAAATGAAACGTTTCACATCAGTATCAAAAATACCCAGGCAATCCACATCCCCCTCTTCAGAGTGGCGGCACATCAACTGCATGCCCAGGCAAATGCCCAATACCGGCTGGCGTAACTCCTTTATCAGCCTATCCATACCACCGGCACGCAAAAAGTCCATAGTGGTTTCCGCCTCTCCCACACCGGGAAAGATAACCTTATCGGCAGCACGTAGCACAGCCTCATCCGCCGTAATCACTGCCTCTACTCCCAGACGCTTCAAAGCATAATCCACCGAACGGATATTGCCTGCATTATATTTGACAACTGCAACTTTCATTTTTTTAATTGAGAATTGACCATTGAAAGGTAATAATTGAAAGGTAATGACAAGTTCCCCACCATCAACTATCAATTATCAACTATCAACTAATTAAATATTACCGTTTTGTTCTTATATGCCAACACCTTGCGTTCAATATGCTTCTGAACAGCACGAGAAAGCACAATCTTTTCCAAGTCCTTACCCTTGTTCACCAAATCCTGCACAGTGTCCTTGTGTGTAATACGCACCACATCCTGCTCTATGATGGGACCGGCATCCAATTCTGTGGTAACATAGTGGCTGGTAGCTCCAATAATCTTCACTCCACGTTCAAACGCAGCATGATAGGGCTTCGCTCCCACAAATGCCGGAAGGAAAGAGTGATGGATATTGATTATCCTATTGGGATAAGCGTTTATCATTTGCTCGGAAATGTAAAGGTGGAAAATGTAAAGTGTTTATGTCACCGGTTGATGTACAGCTGGATAAGGATGATAAGACGATGGTGCAGCCGGATGTTTTTCTAGTGTGTGATCAGAGCAAGAATACGGGCAGATGTATCTACGGTGCTCCAGATATGGTTATAGAGGTTACCTCTCCGTCCACTAGAAAAAAGGATTTCGGTAAGAAACTGGGAAAATATGTAGATGCTGGAGTACGGGAATACTGGATTGTGGATGTGAAAAATCAGAAGGTGATCGTGTATGATCTGGGAGAAGATTTTGGAGAAAATATGGATCTGATGATATATGGCATGGATGGGGAAGTGCCGGTTGGAATTTATGATGGGGAGTGTAAGATAGATTTTGAGGAAATTGTCAACAGTGTTGTAAATATTTAGCACATTTATATTATAAAAAGAAAAAATGAATATTATTTCAAAATCCAGTACATAACCAGTTGAAAAAAATATGCTATACTGCTGATAGAAGTACTACGAAAAAAGCGGTACAAAAACCAGAAATGGAGAAAAGCATATGAAATTAACAATATTAGGAACCGGAAATGCAACGGTAAGTGAATGTTATAATACTTGCTATGCAATCAGCGATGAAGGGAAACATTTCCTTGTAGATGCAGGCGGTGGCAACCGTATTCTGAAAGTATTAAAAGACACAGGAATCGACATGAATGATATCCACGATATCTTCGTTACACACGAGCATGTAGACCACGTGCTTGGAATTATCTGGCTGGTGCGTATGATCGGACAGAGAATGAATCAGGGAAAATATGAAGGTGATCTTCACATTTACTGCCATGAGGAGCTGGCAGAGAAGATTCAGGCAATCGCAAATATGACGATCCAGCAGAAGGTCTGTAAGCATATGGGGGAGCGAATCCAGTTTGATGTCGTGAAAGACGGAGACAGCAGAACGATTCTCGGATGTCCAGTGACATTCTTCGACATTGGTTCGACAAAGGCGAAACAGTTCGGATTCACCATGCAGCTTAAAAGCGGTAAGAAATTCACCTGTGTTGGTGACGAGCCGTACAATGAGGTGGATTATAAATATGTGAAGGGCAGTGACTGGCTGCTTCATGAGGCATTCTGTCTGTTCGGTGAGGCGGATAAATTCAAGCCTTATGAGAAGCATCATAGTACGGTAAAAGAAGCATGCCAGCTTGCGGAAGAACTCGGTGTGCCGAATCTGTTGTTGTATCATACAGAAGAGACACATCTGGCGGAGAGAAAGAAGTTGTATACGGAGGAAGGACAGCAGTATTATCATGGCAATCTGTATGTGCCGGATGATCTGGAGACGTTTGAGATATAGAAAAGCAAAAGAAAATAAAAATAGATTAGAATGTAAGAAAACCTGCCGACGGGCAGGTTTTCTTGCGTTCATTTTTGATCCGGAAGGGACAATAAAAAAGTCAAAAACCCTGTCCCCATGGCTAAAAAAGATCGAGCATATTATCTAGATAAATCTCTTCCCTGACATGCAGTTGATATTCCGGCTTCGTCATATAATAAAGCAGAAATTCAAGAATCAGCGCACTTCCAAGCCCGCGTCCTTCAATCTTAAAATTAGAAAATCCCATGGGCATGTAAATATTCTGTATATCATCCACACTGATGAATCCGGGATTTTCCATTGCCTTGGAAAAGCGGTAACCGTTACCGCCATCCGGCGAAGCACAGTGAAACTCCGGGGCAGGATTTCCGAGATTCTTCCGGCTGACGGATTCATAACAAATCTTTCTGTCCTTACAGCCGAACCAGCAGCATTCATTGCATAAGAATTCTACTTTATCTTTCTGGTGCTGCGACATCAGGTCTAATTTATCGAATACTTTGTTTAACCGGAAGTCCGGTACAATATAACGGAAATCTTCTCGGTTTATTTCAGTTAAAAAATCCTGAAAATCTGTCAGAACTTTTGTGGTTGAAGAGATAAGGTAGAGATCAGGATAATTTTTTTGTAAATAGTTTAATAAAAGCTCGGAGTGCACGATCACGCCATTCTGGAGTTGGTGTGTATGTGGTGAATTATCAGCATCAGAGGCGTGTTCGAACATTTTACAAAGCTCGTTACATTTCTTATCTGTAAGATGTTCTTCCCGTAGCAACGAATTACTGAACGTCAGTCGGGCCGAGATGCCGTATTCCCGCACTAGATCAAGCACGTCTTCCGGATCAGAATATCCAAATGAAGTACGCCCGCCGCCCCAGATACAATCCGAAGGAGCGCCATAGATCGAGCCAATCTCACACCAGTCGTAAAAATATTCCCTGTGTTTCCGGAATAATGGAAGGAATATGCGGTACAATTCGTAAAATTCAAACAGGCCTGGGAGGTGGTAAAAGGCAGTAGGATTATTATTTTGAATATTTGCTGTAGTTGCTGTATTCATGTGGTTACCTCTGGAAAATTTTCTATGGTTAATGATAACACATTATCCCGGCAGTGAACACGTATATTTCCGCATATGATACGCCACATATACTGCGATCACAAGTTCCGTAAGCGGCATTGCGGACCACAGACTTCCGGGCAGGCAATGTCCTTATAGCATATTTTTAATATATGTCAAGGTTTTACATGCATTTCACTTGCATTATCCACATACATGTGTATAATAAAGTTTGTTCGGTATTTTTGAAAAAAAAGTATAGTAATAGAAAACTTTTGAAAATATGGAGGTGAAAATGTGGATATCGGAAAGAAGCTGAGAGAGCTTAGAAAGCAGAACGATCTGACATTGGAAGATCTGGCTTCGCGCAGTGAGCTTACGAAAGGATTTCTGTCACAGGTAGAGCGTAACCTGACGGCACCGAGTATTGCGACATTGGAGGACATTCTGGAAGCACTTGGAAGTAATCTGTCGGAATTCTTTCATGAAGAGGAAGAAAAGCAGATCGTGTTCGGAACAGATGATTTCTTCGTTGATGAGAAAGAAGATTACCAGGTGGAATGGATCATTCCGAATGCGCAGAAGAACCAGATGGAGCCGATTCTTATGACACTCTATCCGCATAAAAAGAGTCATATCCAGACGTCGTATACGGGCGAGGAATTTGGCTATGTACTGAAGGGAAATATTACGATTATGCGCGGCGGTAAAAAATATAAAGTGAAGGCGCATGAGACGTTTTATATGGATGGTGCGAAGAGTCATTATCTTTATAATCACGGGAATAGCCCGGCAAAGATATTGTGGATCACGACACCGCCAATCTTTTAAAAATAAACCAGAGGGGACAGTAAAAAAGCCGGAAAACCCGTCCCCATGGAAAGGAGAACCATGGAAGAGAAAAAACTAATCGAATTTCGCAATATTGTGAAAAGCTTTGATTCGCAGGTTGTGTTAAAAGGGATCAACCTGGACATATATGAAAATGAATTCGTAACCCTGCTAGGACCAAGTGGATGTGGTAAGACTACACTGCTCCGAATCCTTGGAGGATTCCTGGATGCGGACGAAGGAAAGGTGATCTTTGATAATGAAGATATCACCGACAAGCCGCCGTATGAACGAGAGCTGAATACCGTATTCCAGAAATATGCATTATTCCCACATCTGAGCGTATATGAAAATATCGCATTTGGATTAAAGCTTAAAAAAATGAGTAAAGATATTATTGAACAGAAGGTTATGAAGATGCTGAAACTGATCGGTCTGGAAGGCTATGAGGATAAGAATACGACCTTACTTTCCGGTGGTCAGCAGCAGCGTGTGGCAATCGCGAGAGCACTGGTCAATGAGCCGAAGGTACTGCTTCTGGATGAGCCGCTGGCAGCGCTGGACTTAAAGCTTCGGAAGGAAATGCAGTATGAACTGAAGCGCATCCAACAGGAGGTCGGCATCACATTTATCTTCGTAACACACGATCAGGAAGAGGCACTTACGATGTCGGATAAGATCGTCGTTATGCAGAAAGGTGAGATCCTTCAGATCGGAACCCCGCAGGAGATTTACAATGAGCCGACAAACCGTTTCGTTGCAAACTTCATCGGAGAGAGCAATATCATTTCCGGAAGAATGATTGAGGATTACAAAGTTCGTTTTGATGATATCACGTTCGACTGTGTGGATCAGGGCTTTAAGGAAAATGAGCCGGTGGATGTCGTGATCCGTCCGGAAGACATCGATATCGTAGATGTAAAAGACGGCAAGATGACAGGTGAGGTGTTAAGTGTTCTGTTCAAGGGTGTGCACTATGAGATCATGGTGGAGACGGTTCCCGGAACGAGTGTTACGGTCAATATGCGTGTCATCCGTAATCACGATGTGACCAGCGAAGACGGAAGCGAGAAGATCAGTGCCAACAACTTCTATGTAGATCTGGAAGATGTGGAGAATCTGGATGATAAGGAAATTGTCGCACTGTCGAATGCACAGGCATGGGAGACGGAAAGTGATGAGTACATTTCCATTGCAAATATTGAATATGAACTGGAAGCAAAAGAAGGCCAGTATCCGGTAACATTCAGCACAGCAAACGGAACCAGCATTGAGAGAACCATCTTTGTAGTTAACCAGCCGTTCGTTAAGAATGAGAAGGCAAATGAAGGTGTTATGGCATTCAACTTCTTCAAGACGGTAGATGAGATTACAGAATCCCAGGCATTGGATACGGATCTTAAGACATGGGCAAATGCACAGGGATGGAAACTGACGGATGAAGACCAGAGCGTGGACATCAGTGTAGACTATGATTTTGATCCGGAAGAAGTAACAGAAGGCGTGTATGAGATTACATTTTCCACTACGGGACGTGAGTTTAAGATCCATACAACGGATTATTCGGAGGAAGGACAGGAGGTCGGCCTGACATTCTTCCCGGAAGATATCCATGTTATGCCGAAGGTGGTATTCTAAGATGAAGAAATTTTCACAGTTAGCATTTCCGTACATTGTGTGGGCGGTACTGATGCTGGTGTTCCCGATGGTTCTGATCGCACTTTATTCAGTGACAGACCAGGGAAATACCATTCTGTCGTTCACATTTACACTGGAACATTATGCCAAATTTTTTACCGACCCGGATTTCTTATTAATCCTCTGGCGTTCCATTGTGATTGCGGTAAAGACAACCGTGATCTGCCTGTTGCTGGGTTATCCGATCGCATATTATATTGCGCGCAGTGAGCAGAAAAAGCAGAATGCGCTGATTCTTGTGATCACGATCCCGATGTGGATCAACATGCTGGTAAGAACATATGCATGGATCGGACTCTTAAGTGACGGCGGCCTGATCCAGAGAATCTTACAACTGGTGGGATTGGGAAAGGGGTCTCTTCTTTATACAGAAGAGGCAGTGCTTTTGGGAATGGTATATAACTTTCTGCCATTTATGATCCTGCAGATCCAGACGTCACTTAGTAAGATGGACAATTCCTTGCTGGAAGCGAGTGCAGACCTTGGGGCAAGCCCGGCGCAGACATTTAAGCGTGTGACACTGCCGCTTTCCGTGCCGGGAATCATCAACGGGATTACGCTGGTATTTCTTCCGGCAGTCAGTTCTTTTTTCATACCGAAGCTGCTCGGCGGCGGTCAGTATTTCCTCATCGGAAATATGATCGAGAACCAGTTCATTACGGTTGGCGAGTGGAACTTCGGAAGTGCCATTTCCATGATCATGGCGGTCATCATGATGGTACTTATGATGGTTGTCCGTAAGATCGAGATTCGTAACCAGGGCGGAAAGGGGGTATAATCGTTATGAATAATAAGGGAAAACGTCCGATAGGGAAGATCCTTATGATACTGGCGGTTGTGTTCTTCTATCTTCCGATCCTGTACATGATCATATTCTCATTTAACGATGGGAAATCACTGACGAGTTTTACAGGATTTTCACTCCGCTGGTACAAACATATGCTGGATTCATCAGATATGATGGATGCACTGTCGACAACATTCAGTATTGCATTGCTTGCGACCTTTATTTCAACGGTAACAGGAACAATTGCAGCAATCGGTATCAGTAAATCAAAGAAGATTGTGCGTGACCTGATGGAGCAGATCAACAACCTTCCGATCATGAATCCGGAGATTGTAACAGCAATCGGATTTATGTTATTATTTATTACATTTCATGTGGAAAAAGGTTATGTAACGATGCTTCTGGCACATATTGCATTCTGTATTCCATATGTTATGTTATCGGTCATGCCAAAGATCAAATCGTTGGATCCGAACCTTGCCGATGCGGCAATGGATCTGGGGGCAACACCGTGGCAGGCACTGACGAAAGTTGTTGTGCCGCAGATCACGCCGGGAATCGTAGCCGGTGCATTGATCGCATTTACCATGTCAGTGGATGATTTCATTATCTCTTACTTCGTAACCGGACGTGGTGTGAAGAACTTAAGTATCATGGTGTATACGATGAGTAAACGTGTCAACCCTAGTATCAATGCAATCTCGACACTGGTGGTTGTGATCATCACGATCGTACTTGTGATCATCAATGCTGCACCGGCACTTTTTGCAAAACGTGCGAAGAGAAACAGCATCGGCAGACGAAATGTACTGGTACCGGCAGTTGCGGTTGTGTGTGTACTGGCGATCGTAGCCGGAGTTGTGACATATAATAACAAGAAAGAGCCATTGCCATTCGAGGGGCAGACGCTTCGTATCTACAACTGGGGCGAGTATGTAGGCGAACATATTATCCAGGATTTCCAGAAAGAGACAGGGGCAACGGTACTTCTTGAAAATTTTGATTCGAATGAACAGATGTATATTAAGGTTGCAAATGGAGAAGCTTACGACATTCTTGTACCAAGTGATTATATGATCCAGAGACTCATTTCCGAAGGATATTTACAGAAATTGGATAAGTCGAAACTGAACTGTATGGATAAATTATATGATGCGGTCAAAGGACTTCCGTATGATCCGGAGAATGAATATTCTGTTCCGTATTTCTGGGGAACAGTCGGAATCGTGTACGATAAGACCAAAGTCGACATCAAAGACCTGGAAAAAGAAGGCTATAATATTTTCCTGGATCAGAAATATAAAGGGGACATCTACCTGTATGACTCAGAGAGAGATTCCTTTATGATGGCATTGAAGGCATTGGGATATTCGATGAATACGTCTGACGAAAGCCAGATCCAGGAAGCGTATAACTGGCTGGTTCAATGTGTACAGACCATGAAGCCGGAGATCGTTACCGATGAGATCATTGATAACATGGCACAGGGAAGGAAGGCACTTGGTCTGATCTATTCCGGAGATGCGACATATGTGATCAATGAGAATGAAAACATGGGATACTACATGCCGGAAGGCGGAACCAACCAGTGGTCCGACGCCATGGTCATTCCGAAGAATGCGAAGAATCCGGAACTTGCACATGCATTTATCAATTATGCAAGTGATTATGACGGAGCTTATGACAATTCAAGTTATGTAGGTTATACATCGGCGAATAAGAAGGTTATGAAAGATCTGTATGGCAAGGGCGGAGAGTTCGAAGGAATTGATGCATATATACCAAGAACAGATAATAAGAATGATGAAGTCTTTGAGTATAATGAGGAGACGAAGAAAGAGATCAGTAATCTTTGGAGTAAGGTGAAGATTGCGGCTAGTAATACGAATTAAGGGGCCAATGGGACCAATGGGGACGGGGAAAATGGAATTTTCCCCGTCCCTGTTTCTATTTAAACACATACTTCTGGATCACATCAAACGACGCCGGCCCAACATCCAGAACCGCCTTATGAAACCGCATCTGCGTAAAGTTATCACCCCATTTATTCACCGCATTTTTCTTAAGTTCCAGAAATTCCAGATACCCAATATAGTATTTCAGATAATTAGCCGGATCGGCAATGATCAGATCATAGATATCCTCAATGGTCGCATCATCCGTTATTCCATAAGTGTGGAAAAAAGCCGCCGCATCGGCAAGCTTCCAGCCATCGTAATGGATTCCCATATCGGTAAGTGCATATAGTCCCAGAATGACAGATGAGTTGCGTTGAAATAATGTAGCCTGCTCTTTCGTCAGTGTGGAAAAGTAGTAGCTCATCATCTCGCTGTAAGTGGCCCAGCCCTCGGTGTAGCCGCCATAGTTCAGTACACAGCGGATTGGATCGGGATGAAGGCTTGCATAATAGACATTCTGATATAAATGTCCGGGGTAGCCTTCGTGGGCGAGGGTGGTGAAGAGAGAGAGGTTGTCGGTGAGGTGCCCGTTGTTGATGTAGATTACATTTTCAGAAGTGTTGTCGATGGCCGGAATCATGTAGAAAGCCGGGCTTAAGTAGTCTTCCATGGATTTCTGGACGTATTTGATCTGTGTATGAATCTGTGGATATGGTGGAAAATCTTTCGTAATCTTGCCTGATAATGTGGATAAGATCTTTTTCGGATCAGATTCGGCGAGCAGTGTACCCTGGGGGCTGAAAATGTCAGAAGTTACGGAGGATGAGGCGGAAGAGGAATCATCAGTCAGCACCCGTTGCATAACTGTAAGATCCGAAAGTATCTGTGTATTTGCAAGATTTTGTAACTCTGCAATACTGCGGGAGGAACCGGTCTCACTTCTTACCAGATATTCGTAATAAGTCCGGCCATTCGGAAGATAGCACAGCCCGTTATTGTTTTTGCCGGAACTGCGGAGTTCGGACAAGCCGGAAATAAGTTGTTCATAGGCCGGAAAAATATATTTTTTTATGTAAACGTTGTTCTGCCGGGTATAGGCTTCCCGCTGCTTTTCGGTAAGGACACCGTCTTTGGCAGAAGCAAGTTCTTCTAGTCGTTCCACAAAAGAAGAATAGAGATAATTGCTTTCTTTTAAATTAACAAAATCCCGGCATTCTTTGATGATGGAGTCAGCAGTGTAGGAGGCCATAAAAAGACCGGATTCGGATTTTGTGTGTTCAAAATTCAGGATAGATCGGAAGTATTCCGGCGTCCTGGTAAGGAGTTTCAGGTAATTATCGATGTCGGAAATTTTATAAAAGCGGTATTCGGATAAGATAACAGGAAGCTGTGACTGAGTTCCGGTGAGTGGCGCAAGCGGTTCTTCGTAAAGTGTATAGGGAGCCAGATTATAAGCAGAAGTCAGATAGTTATCCAGCACATCATAGGTGAGACGGTTGTCTTTGGAAAGAGAAGTTCTGTTATGAGACTGAAGTCTGGTGCGTTCCGCATCGACACTTGACCGGACGAGCCCGGGGGCGGTAGTACATTGTCCATAAGAAATGGGTGTATTATTTATGCCATAGTTTTCGGGATTTTTCAGGGTGTAGTGGAGAGTGATCGTGTTCCCGCTGATTTCCTGACGGAAAAGTTCGGATGTATATTTAGAAAATGCCTGATCTGCGTCCTGGTGAAAGTGAAGAAACAGGACGGAAAGAATCAGAAATGCAGCGGCAGATGGGAGGAGCATGAACAGAGGCTTCTGCCGGAATTTTTTCAGAAATTTTTGCATAAAAATCCCCATATAAATCATTTGTAGTATTTATATGGGGATTTCCTGTAAATATGTATTATCCTTATAATCCGGTAATCAGTTCAACAATAAAGACGCCGAGACATGCGAACAAAGATACCTTCAGCAGACTCTTTCCCCGGTAAGCCAGGAATACAGCAATGATAAATCCGGCAAGTGCAGACCAGATATTCGCAGTGGCACTGAGGATTGCCGGGAATGTCATAGCAGCAAGCGTCACATAAGGGACATAGTATAAAAATGATTTGATATACGTGCTTTTAATCTCTTTGCGGATCAGCGTCAGCGGAAGCATACGGATCAGGTAAGTAACTGCCGCCATCACAAATATGTAAATGTAAATATTATGATTCATGGTGTGCCTCCTTTGTACTGTCACTCAATTCGCCAGCTTCTTCCAGTTCATCGTATTCGTCCTCTTTCACAGGGAAGAAATAAGCCGCAATTCCTGCAATGATCAGAGTAATGATGATAATACGGAATCCGGATGAAATATTCCTAAGCCCGGGTGTTTTGTCAAATAAAAAGCTGGCTGCCATGGAAATGACAACAACACCTGCGAGTACACGGTTGTTACGGGCCGGCGGAATGATGATCGCCAGAAACATACCATAAAGTGCGACACTTAATGCACTGACAACACGAGCCGGTAATATATTACCGGACAGGATTCCAAGAAATGTACCGAATACCCATCCGAATACAGAGATAAATATAACCCCGTAAGAATAAAAAGGACTCAGCTTCCCACCCTTACAGACTGTGACACCGAAGATCTCATCGGTTACACCATAAGCAATGAAAAACCGGTGGATCAGCGGCGCTTCCGGATTAATCTTCTGCGAAAGTGCGCAGGACATCAGACAGTATCTTAAGTTGATGATAAGCTGTGTGATGGCCATCTCTATATAAGAAGCGGTCGATGCGATCAGCGACAGCCCTGCAAACTGTCCGGCGCTGGTCACATTTGTCAGAGAGATCAGAACTGCATCAAAGATCGAAATTCCGACTTTTTTTGCCATGATCCCAAATGTAAATGAAACCGCTATGTATCCAAGACAGATCGGTATTCCGTCCTTGAAACCGGCGGTGAAATATTGTCTTCTGGTCATAATAAATTCCCCAATCTTATGTATAGTTTCTGTAAATAACGAGAATATTATAAGCTCTCTGATTGGTTGCGTCAATGATGTGAAAAGTGGAAGATGGGAGAGATTGAGAACAAAGATAACAGTATACTATGTAAACGAATAAAAAAATGAATAGAAATAATTCAAAATAGCTGCCGAATTAGTGGAAAACATATAAAACATATAAAACATATAAAACCTATTGACAAGGTAGGGTAAAAGCAGTATCATACGCATATCGAATCTGAGATACGAAAAATACACATAGATGGAGTGATGAGTATGATAAAAGTAGAACACGCAAACAAAACCTTTTCCGGAAAATACGGTAAGGTACATGCCTTGCAGGATGTAAGCATCCATGTAGAAAAGGGAGACATTTACGGAATCATCGGATTCTCCGGAGCCGGTAAATCCACATTGATTCGTCTTGTAAATGGACTTGAAACACTGGATAGCGGAACTGTAACGGTTCATGGAGAAGAACTTGGAAGTCTGAAGAAACCGCAGCTTCGTAAATTAAGAAGAAAAATTGGAATGGTATTCCAGCAGTTCAACCTTCTGGAATCCAAAACAGTTTATCATAATATAGCATTGACGCTGATTCTTGAAAAAGTACCGAAGGCTGAGATTGACAAGAAAGTCAAAGAAGTTCTTCGGTTTGTAGAACTGGAAGACAAGAAAGACGTGTATGTCAGCCAGCTTTCCGGTGGACAGAAACAGAGAGTCGGAATTGCAAGAGCATTGACAACAACACCGGATATCCTGCTTTGTGATGAGGCAACCAGTGCCTTGGATCCACAGACAACAGAGGCAATTTTGAAACTGCTTAAGAAGATTAATCGTGAGATGGGGGTTACAATCCTTCTGATCACACATCAGATGCAGGTGGTTCAGATGATCTGTAATAAAGTAGCAGTCATGGAGAAAGGTCAGGTAGTCGAGGCGGGAAGTGTACTGGATGTATTCGGAAAACCGCAGGCACCAGTTACAAAGAGATTTGTTCAGACTGTTGTGAATGATCAGATCCCTGAAAGCATCATAAGTCTTGTAAAAGAGCAGAAAGAACATTTCCGTGTAGAACGATTGAAATTTATCGGAAGCAGCGTAAAACGCCCGGTTATCTCAGATATTTGTCATGTAGAAGGAATTGTAGTAAATATCTTAGGTGGAGGCGGTGTCGGAGATTTGGCACTGACTTATGGATACCAGAGAATGAACACACCACTGATGATTTTCACAGTTGTAGTACTGGTTATCTTTGTACAGATCCTTCAGTTTGCAGGAAATACAATTTCAAGAAAATTAAGACAGCATAAATAAATATCAGAGTTTTGTAAGAAACAAAAAAGACAGGACAACAAGCTTGGTAATAATAGTTGTGAGTGTTTACAGTCGCTGTGTAACGACAGCCGGACATGAGATAGATAAAAAGAATAGGGAGATTTAGATTATGAAAATGAAAAAATTTATTGCAAGTGTATTAGTAGCGGCAACAGCATTTGGTCTTGTGGCATGCGGAAACTCAGGATCAGGCGATTCTGCAAAGAGTGATTCATCAGCAAAAAACACAGATAAGAAGGAAATCGTCTATGGAAAATCTCAGGGACCATATACAGAGCTTTTTGAAGATGCCATTGTTCCGATTCTTGAAAAAGAGGGATACACAGTAAAGGGCGTTGATCTTTCTGATCTTCAGACAGCAGACGTTGCATTAAATGACGGAGATGTTGATGTTAACGTTGAGCAGCATACAGCTTACATGGAAAATTTCAACAAGAGTTATAACGGAGATCTGGTAGCAATCAGCCCGATCCCGACAGTGCCGGCAGGTGTATATTCTGATAAATATGATTCGATCGATGATATTCCGAACGGTGCAAAAGTGGCAGTTCCAAACGATGCATCTAACACAGCACGGTGTTATCTGATGCTTCAGAAGATCGGCTGGATCAAACTGGATGAGAATGCAGATCCATCCGCAATAACACAGGATGATATCACTGAGAACCCACATAACATTAAGTTTACAGAGATGAACAGTATGACAATCCCGGCTGCAATGGCTGATTTTGATTATGTAGCAATTACAGGAAGTGTTGTATACAATGCAGGAATCGATGCTTCTACAGCACTTGCGAACGAAGATATCCAAGATTACCTTGTACTTCAGGTTGTAGTAAAAAAAGAGAACAAAGATGCAGCATGGGCACAGGCAATCGTAGATGCATATCATTCTGATGAATTCAAAGAATATATGAAAAAAAATAATGATGGATTATGGTGGATCCCAGAAGAACTTCAGTAAGTGGTTCTGAGCGGAGTTAAAGAAAGCGAGGTAGAAGCCATGGATCAGACGGAAAAGTTAATTATAGATATAATTGATCAACATAGAGATGAAATTATTGAGTTTGCAAGAGATATTTATACACATGCGGAACTTGGCTATAAAGAATTCCGTACCTCACAGAAATTTGTAAATAAGATGAAAGAATTAGGACTTCACACAGAAACAGGATTTGCCATCACAGGTGTAAAAGCATACCTGAATGAAGAGAAGAAGGAGAATGCAAGTCTTGCACTTTTAGGAGAGTTGGATGCTCTGAGAATCCCGGAACATGCCTATGTAAATCCTGAAACAGATGCGGCTCACTGCTGCGGACATCATGCATGAATGCCGTAGCCAAAGGTGAGCGTTACTGGCTGGATGATGCCGATGAAGCCATCTTGAAGCGGACGAACCGGGAATTTGAACAGCTCACCCCACTGGAACAACTCTTCCACAGCCATTTCCGTGCGGCAGAAGAGGATGAGGAGGGGCAATGGATGATGCCCATGCAGATTCTTTCCACTTTACAGACAAAGACGCGTGACCGTCTGGCAATCAACAAGGTGGCCGTATTCGGGCGGACGCTCAAGAAGCTTGAAATACCGAACAAGAAGTCAAGGCAGGGGACACTGTATCATGTAATGCCGCTGGATTAAATGCTCTGCAGTAACCCCGCACAAGCATCTTCCAGAATGTCCAGCACATACTCAAAACCTTCGGAACCGCCGTAATAGGGGTCCGGTACATGGTCGGCATGGGTAAACTTTGTACAGTATTCCGTCATGCGGTGTATCTTGCTCCATTCGGCGGTTGAAGGGGCACGATCTTTCAGGTCGTCGATGTTGCGGTCGTCCATACCGATAATCAGGTCGAAGTTGTAAAAATCCTCGGTACGTACGGGTCGCGAAAGATGCGTCAGATTGTATCCACGGCGGGCAGCATGGGCACGCATCCGGCTGTCCGGCAGTTCGCCCTGGTGATAGGACAGAATGCCTGCAGAATCGATTAAAAACTCATCCGCACGTCCGGCTTCTTCTATCAGATGTTTCATGACTCCCTCTGCCGAGGAGGAACGGCAAATGTTGCCGAGGCAAACGAAAAGTATCTTCTTCATATTTCTTTAGTTACGAGTTATTTACATCGGGTCTACATCATAATACACTATCAACGACTTGAAGCGGTCTTCCGCCACCATCTCCTTTTGCACCTGGACGAGCAGCTCGCGGGCACGTGCCATTGGGGCATTGGTTTCTATCTTCAAGACAATCTTTCGGATGAACAGGGTCTGTACGCGTGCTACGGGCGGCTTGTCCGGTCCCAGCACACGGTTGCCAAAGACGGTGCGGAGCTTGGCGGCCATAGTCTGTGCCATGAGGTCGAGCAGGGTCTCGTTCCGGTTCTTCAGGTAGACATACACCAGGCGGTAGTAGGGCGGGTAGTGGAACATCTGGCGTTCGGCAAGCTGCCCGCCTACCATGGCTTCGTAGTCGTTGGCAATGACTTGCGGGATGATGGGATGGTCGATGCTTTTGGTTTGTAGCACCACCCTGCCGCGCTTGTTCTTCCGTCCGGCGCGTCCGGCAACCTGCGCCATCAGCTGGAAGGCGCGCTCGTAGGCGCGGAAGTCGGGATAGTTCAGCATGGTGTCGGCATTGAGTATGCCCACAATGCTGACGCCCTTCTTTTCGCCCTCGCCGGTAGTGATGATATTTCTAATTGCCACCATCTGTATAACTTTGCATTCCGGCAGTTGAACCGTCTTCTTTTCTCCTTTAATATCCAGGAAATTATTATCCCAACCTGTAACTTGCATAGAGGCGTAGAATATGCCAGCGCACACCACAACCAATCCGGTAAGCAACATTCCAAATATTATATAAGTTGTTCGTTTCATAATCTTCTTCTTTATTAATCAATAAAATCAGAATGCAGCCTTGAAACCTGCATAGAAGTTACGGCATTGGGGAGAACCGGTACTCAGCTCCAGATGTTTTCGCTCTTTAGAGATGGTAAGCAGGTTGTTGCCTCCGCAATAAACACTTAAACCACGAATAAATGTTCCTTTGAAAGTATTTTCGGGGAAGTCATATGTTAACTGCGCTTGATTCAAGCGGAAATAGTTACGCTTGTACATCCAGAAAGTGGAGTTGCGGTAGTTATTGTCTCCATTGGTTGTTGTCAGGCGCGGGTAGGTGGCCACATCTTTGGTCTCCTCAGTCCAGCGACCCCATACTATTTCTGAAACCTCGCCATCTCTGCCAACGTGAATCCGGCGGAAGGATAT
>ENA-OPSG01000885-OPSG01000885.1-human-gut-metagenome-genome-assembly--contig:-NODE-885-length-16859-cov-3.850690_pt1 | contig 16859 bp, 19 predicted proteins | sample MGYA00241454_ERZ501900 | MGnify/ENA primary metagenome ERZ501900 (study PRJEB25962, sample SAMEA2042225) | human gut metagenome | biome: human gut; feature: human-associated habitat; material: faeces... | reverse complement strand
AGGAGAATGGCGTGAACCCGGGAGGCGGAGCTTGCAGTGAGCCGAGATCCCGCCACTGCACTCCAGCCTGGGCGACAGAGCGCGGGAGAACCGGATCTTGCAAGGATGAGGGAGGCGGCCGGATATTTGACAGGCACACATTTTTTTGCGGGGTATACGGATAAAAAAGATAACAGATCTGTCAGACGTACGATTTACTCGATCATGATCAGAGATGAAAGAAAAGACTTTTTGCCGTGCGGAAAATCCGATCAGATCGGGAATGGAAACTGTATTGTCATTCGATATGACGGAACGGGATTTTTGTATCATATGGTGAGAATATTGACAGGAACTTTGCTTGAAGTCGGGATGCGGGAACGTACCGCCGAAAGTGTGAAAGAGGCGCTTTTGACAGGAGACAGATCAAAAGCGGGGTTTCTGGCTCCGGCAGGCGGACTTTTTTTGAGAGAAGTACGGTATGAATGAGAAGAGAGGGACAGGTAGTGAAAGCATCTGTCCTTTTATGCTTTACCCGGAAACAGGTTCTATCAGAGTGATATTAATATTATGTGAGAGAGGTGGATGATAATGAAATTTATTTCGTGGAATGTAAATGGAATAAGAGCGTGTGTGCAAAAAGGTTTTTTGGATTTTTTCACTGAGGCAGATGCGGATATTTTCTGCATACAGGAATCAAAGATGCAAGAAGGGCAGTTGGAACTCGATTTGCCGGGATATCATCAGTATTGGAATTATGCGGTGAAAAAAGGATATTCGGGAACGGCGGTGTTTACGAAAAAGGAACCGTTGTCTGTAACTTACGGTATCGGAATCGAAGAACATGATCAGGAAGGCAGAGTGATCACATGCGAATTTGAAGATTTCTACTTTGTTACGGTATATACGCCCAATTCGCAAAATGAATTGGCGAGACTTGATTACCGCATGAGATGGGAAGATGATTTTCGTATGTACCTGAAAAAACTGGAAGAAAAAAAGCCGGTCATCGTAACCGGAGATATGAATGTGGCGCACAAGGAAATTGATCTGAAGAATCCAAAGACAAATCGAAAAAATGCCGGATTTACAGATGAGGAGAGAGGAAAGTTTACCGAACTTCTTGACGCGGGATTTATTGATACGTTTCGGTATTTTTATCCCGATCGGGAAGGAATTTATTCCTGGTGGTCGTATCGCTTCAGCGCAAGAGCAAAAAATGCCGGATGGCGGATCGATTATTTCTGTGTTTCGGAAAGTTTGAAAGAGCGTCTGAAAGATGCGAAGATTTTGACAGATGTGATGGGATCGGATCATTGTCCTATTGAGCTGGATATGGATTGAATATAATATGGGAGGTTGTTTGAAATGACAAAGATTGATATTATTTCGGGCTTTTTAGGAGCTGGAAAAACAACGCTTATTAAAAAACTGCTTTCGGAGGCGTTTGCGGGAGAACAGGTTGTTCTTATCGAAAATGAGTTTGGAGAGATCGGGATTGACGGCGGATTTTTAAAAGAATCAGGAATCGAGATCAGGGAAATGAATTCGGGTTGTATCTGTTGTTCTCTTGTCGGAGATTTCGGCAAATCTTTGAGAGAAGTTGTGGATACTTATCATCCGGATCGTATTTTGATAGAACCGTCGGGGGTCGGAAAATTATCAGACGTCATAAAGGCGGTTCAAGACGTACAAAGTGAGATCGACGCTAAGTTAAATAGTTTTACGACTGTTGTGGATGTGACGAAATGCAGAATTTACAGAAAAAATTTCGGTGAATTTTTCAGTAATCAGATAGAATATGCGGGCGCGGTTATTTTGAGCAGGACAGATAAGGCAAAACCGGAAAAGATCGAAGAAAGTATTGCTATTTTAAGAGAATTGAATCCGAAGGCGCCGTTTATTACTACACCTTTGGAACAACTTGCGGGAAGTAAAATTTTGGAAACGATGGAATCCGTCAGATCAATGGAGGAGGAACTCCTTGCGGAGGTTGTCTGCCCGGAGTGCGGTCATCACCACGGAGCGCATCATCATGACCATGGAGAGGATGAGCATCATCACGAACATCACCATCATGACCACGGAGAGTGCGAGCATCATCACGAACATCACCATCATGATCACGGAGAGTGCGAGCATCATCACGAGCATCACCATCATGACCACGGAGAGTGCGAGCATCACCACGACCACCATCATCATGACAATGGAGAGGACGGACCTCACCACGACCACCATCATCATGACTGTGGATGTGGTCATGATCATGCCGGTCACCACCATGCAGACGAAGTGTTTACGAGCTGGGGGCGTGAGACGATCCATGTGTATTCGGAAGAACAGGTCGGGGAGATTTTAAAGAGTCTTGAAAATGAAGAAGAGTATGGCGATATCCTTCGAGCAAAAGGAATGGTCAAAGGAGAAGACGGAACATGGATCTACTTTGACATGGTTCCGGGAGAATATGAAGTGCGTACCGGAGCGCCGGAATACACGGGACGTATTTGTGTGATCGGAGCAAAGATAAATGAAGAAAAACTGGAAAAACTGTTCGGCCTTTAATCGGCGAACATACAAAGGAAACGAATGAAAGAGCGAGAACCGGAAAATATGGAATGAAAAAATAAGGAGGGAAAAATAAAACATGAATGAACCGGATGTAATGGTTTATTTGATGACGGGATTTTTAGACAGTGGAAAGACCGGATTTTTAAAATTTACATTGAAGCAGGATTATTTTCAGATCGATGGAAAAACATTGCTCATTCTTTGCGAAGATGGAGAAGATGAGTATGATGCGATGGAAATGTTAAGATACGGCGTTGTAATAGAGCGGCTGGAAGACAGAGAAGAACTGACAGAGGAGTATTTGGCGGAATTAGATCGAAAGCACGAGCCTGATCGAGTTGTCATTGAATATAACGGAATGTGGAAGGTCAGTGATTTTGAAAATATGAAGCTTCCTAAGGGCTGGGGGATCGAGCAGAAGATCACAACAGTGGACGCAAGCACATTTCAGACATATCTGACTAATTTAAAACCGCTCTTTGTAGAAATGGTAAGAGGCGCCGAGATGGTTCTTTTTAACCGCTGTGAAGATATTAAGCCTCTGGCGGGATACAGGAGAAGCGTCAAAGTAGTCAGCCCTCAGGCGGAAGTTATATTTGAAGATGAACAAGGAGAAGTGGAAAATATTTTTGAAGATGACGTGCCGTATGATCTGGATGCGCCTGTAATCGAGATTCCGAGAGAAGATTATGGTATCTGGTATGTGGATATGATGGAAAATCCCGCCCGATATCGTGGAAAAGTTATTGAAATCACAGCGAAGGTGTTGAAACCTTCCGGATTTCCGTCAAAAGTGTTTCTTCCGGGGCGGATGGCGATGACATGTTGTGCGGATGATACGACATTTCTGGGATATGTATGCAGAAGTGCGTACGCTCCGAAATTAAAAGCAGGACAATGGGTAAAAGTACGGGCGAAAGTACGGTTTGCGAATGTATCGGTTTATCGCGGAGAAGGGCCTGTTCTCGAAGCGGAACATATCGAGGCGGCAGAACCGATAGAAGAACTTGTCTATTTTAATTAGAGATGAAATGAGTATTGAAAAGACGAAAAGAAGACCGGCAGAAGAGTCGGACTGGATTTGAAGAAAAAAAGAGGAACGCGAGAGAAAAGGAGAAAACCTATGAAATTTACAAAAATGCAGGGCATAGGAAATGATTATGTTTATGTGAACTGTTTGCAGGAAACGATAGAAAATCCATCGGAACTGGCAAAGAAGATCAGTGATCGGCATTACGGAGTCGGTTCGGACGGGCTTATTATGATCAATCCATCTGATAAAGCCGATTTTGAAATGGAGATGTATAATGCGGACGGTTCTCGTGGAGAAATGTGCGGAAACGGGATTCGCTGCGTGGCGAAATATGTATATGATTACGGCTTAACAGATAAAACAAGTATTTCTGTAGAGACATTGGCAGGTATCAAATATCTTGATCTGACTGTAGAAGACGGGAAAGTTGTCCTTGTCAAAGTTGATATGGGAAAACCGATGCTGCGTCCGGAAGAAGTGCCTGTTGTTTCGGAAAAGGAAGAAGTGATAGATGAACCGATTACCGTGGATGGACAGGAATATAGGATGACATGTGTTTCTATGGGAAATCCTCATGCAGTCGTATTTATAGATCAAGATGTAAAAGAATTTCCGCTTGAAACAGTCGGAGTAAAATTTGAAAATCATGAAAGGTTTCCAAAGAGGGTGAATACGGAGTTTGTAAATGTTCTTGACCGTCATACGGCGCAGATGCGCGTGTGGGAGCGGGGATCGGGAGAGACGCTGGCGTGCGGAACCGGAGCATGCGCAGTCGCCGTTGCCTGTGCGTTGAACGGATTGACGGAAGATGAGGTGACAGTAAAACTGCTTGGCGGAGATTTGCAGATCAAGTGGGACAGAGAAAAGAATACGGTATATATGACAGGCCCTGCGGAAGTTGTATTTGACGGGGAGTGGAAGTAGCTTCTTTGTTGACAGATTTTAAGGCTGCCGCTTTGACTGATATGATGCCCCCCATATAGGACAATGATGTATAAAAGTCCGATATGGGGGTATTTTTATGTCCGGAAAAACTGAGATAATTTTTACTTTCCCTTTTTTTTGATTATTTTTTTGATAAGCAGTATGAGCAAAAAATAAATTACGCATACTACAATTCCCGAAGCGCAGCTCCATGAAGTGAGTACATACCAAAGGCCTTTTACTCTCTCGATTTGATAAGCGGCTATTTCTCCTCGTTCAAGAACAGTAAACCCTAATATAGCGATCGGAATGCATGCACCTAAAATGAATGCTATAACCGCTCCCAAGACTGTCAGTATTTTTTGATAAAATCTTACCTTTTTTAATGGATTGATCTTTAGGTCAACGTTGGTGTTTTGAATGTCTAGCTGTGTTTTCATTGCGGCCATCTTTTTTTGGCACTCTCTGCACTCGGTTAAATGTTTATCAATATCTTTTTTCGTTTGTTCCGATAATATATCATCTTGATATAGTGGTAACAGGTCGGAAACGATGTAGCATGGAAGTCTTTTATTCATCTTTTAAAATCTCCTTTACAATTTTTTGTTTTCCTCTAAAAAAAGTTACTCTTGTCCAATTTTCTGTTTTGCCGATTATTTCTCCGATTTCGGCAAAAGACAAGTTGCTGACCAATCTTAGATACATGACCTCTCGTATCGGTTCATTCATGTTGTGTATCAACTGTAAGATTTCTTTTTGTTCCCATTGAACGTTTACTTCTTTTTCATCCGCTATTTCCTGAATATGATCATTTGTAGATAAGATTTCTTGACGTTTTCTTAAATCTTTCAACCAAACATTTTTCGCGATTCCGCATAACCAGGTTAATATGGAACTATTCCCCTTAAACCGATCGATGCATTGGACAGCTTGAAAGAAAGTTTCTTGAGTAAGTTCTTCTGCAATATCTTCATTATTCGTCTTGCTCAATAAAAACAAAAAGACTTTTCTTGAATACATCTCGTATATTTCTTCGATCACTTGTGCTTTCAACCTCCTTCTGCCAGTTAGTGCCGAATTCTTTCATTTTGTTACAATTATCTTAGTAAAAAAGTAAATAAAAAAGATTATCCAAACATGCAGCTTCCAATTTAAGAATCTGACATGCATCGGATAACCTTAACGAAATTCAATCAGCTTTTACATTATGAAAAATAAAAAATCCTCCATAAAATGGAGGATGAATCGGAGTGACAGGATTCGAACCTGCGGCCTCTACGTCCCGAACGTAGCGCTCTACCAAGCTGAGCCACACTCCGATAAAATAAGGAATTTGTTTATTACAAATTCCAAGCTACGGAAAAGGGACTTGAACCCCTACTAACAGAGTCAGAGTCTGCTGTGCTGCCAATTACACCATTCCGCATTGTACCGTTTTGTGTTGTTTTTTGTTGTTTCCCGTAAGCAACATGGTTATTATATCAGACTCTAAAAAAAAATCAAGTGTTTTTTTTAAAAAAATGAAAAAATGAAAAAATTGTAACAATTCAGCACGCGCCATTCGCAAAACCGCACCACGTGCTTATTGTGGCTGACGCCACTGTTTTACTCATAAATGGGCGCTTAGCGCATACAGATGTCCGTTAGCAAAAACATGCAGACATGTTTTGTGCTTCCCGTACACTGTATGGCTGAACTGTTACAAAAAATTGAAAATTAAGAAAACGGTACATGGAAAAGCTTCCGATGCACCGTTTTTTAAGTTAGTTAAATCCGATCAGGCGTCTTGCAACGCTGTATGCAAGAGAAGATACTTTACGTCCGGATCTTCCCGGGAGATTCATCGTCTGTCCGAGTATACCGTAGCGGATCTTCATATAAGTTTTGTAATCTTTTCGTTTTAAGTAGCTCCACAGTTCTTTCTTTTTAGTTAAGTTCTCCGGTTTTTTAGAACGGATACATAAAATGGATGAAACAGTCATCATGATCGCAAGATAATTAACCATATATTTTCGCAGTTTTTTACTTGAGATCATCCGCAGTTCATACATGGAGATCATTGTCTTGGTTACAAATAATTGCTGATCTATCCTTCCGATCATGATTTTTTCGTTGACGGACTGATCTTCCCGCCCGATAAAATAGCGGTAGAAATCGACATTCAGGTAATAAAGGGTGCGTACATGCGGAAGCGGATAATACACGTAAATATTATCAACATAAAAAGTGTGCTTCGGTAATTTTAACTGGCACAGTTTCAGCATCTCTGTCCGATAAAGAACGGAGTGCATCAAAATATATTGGTCGAGCCGGAAATGTCCGATCTCATCCCAGTGAAAAATCGTATTTTCGGGAAGCACATTGTCATAGCGGATCACTTTTTTATGTTCCATGCCGACTTTTTCGTAAACATAGTTTGAGATTACCATATCGACAAGTGTGTCTTCTTTCACAAATGTTTTTACTGTTTCAAGAATTTTAAACAGAGAGCTTTCGTCAACCCAGTCGTCGCTGTCTACTACTTTAAAATATTTTCCTGTGGCATGAGAAAGTCCGCAGTTGACTGCATCGCCGTGTCCTCCGTTTTCTTTTTGGATCGCCTTGACGATCGTCGGATATTGAGCTTCGTACCGTTCGGCGATTTCCTGCGTTCCGTCTTTTGAACCATCGTTGACGATAAGAATTTCGACATCTTCTCCTCCGATAAGGATTGAGTTGATCGCTTTTTCCATATAGGCTTCTGAGTTATAACAAGGAATTGCAAATGAAATGTATTTCATATCATACCTCCTGATTTTATCTGTCATGTTGTCTAAGGTGTAGTATACATTAGTTATTCTATATTGTAAAATTCAATTTTTTCATATATAGTAAAAGTGTTTTTATAATAGCGAAAAGCTAAAGGCCGGGATTATCCGAAATCTTGGCAGATGCTTACAATCCCGGAATGTGATTTTTGAACTTTCGGTGATTAAAATAAGGAGGAAGAGATGAAAAAAAATGTGATCGTAGGACAGTCGGGCGGACCGACGGCAGTTATCAACGCAAGCTTATACGGAGTTGTCAATGAAGCGTTGAACAGAAAGGATTCTTTTGGTGCAGTGTTCGGCATGATTAACGGAATCGAAGGGTTTGCCGAAGGCCGGGTCATGGATATGGAAGAATTGAAGCGCTCGGGAGAACTGGAATTAGTAAAGACAACGCCCGGTTCATATCTTGGCTCTTGCAGATATAAATTACCGAAAGATCTAAACGACGAAGTATATCCGAAATTATTTGAAAGATTTAAGGAATATGACATCGGTTATTTCTTTTATATCGGAGGAAATGATTCGATGGATACAGTGAGCAAACTGTCGCGTTATGCGGAGATGGTCGGAAGCGATATTTGCTTTCTGGGTATACCGAAAACGATCGATAACGACCTTGTCAATACAGATCATACGCCGGGGTTTGGAAGCGCGGCAAAATATGTGGCTTCAACCGTGCGGGAGATTGCAGTTGACGCATCGGTATATGATAATAAAAAATCAGTGACAATCGTCGAGATCATGGGGCGTCATGCGGGATGGCTTACAGCGGCAAGCGCATTGGCACGAAAATTTGAAGGAGATAATCCGGTTCTGATCTATTTGCCGGAAGTGGCGTTTGATACAGAACGGTTTATACAGGATGTGAGCGCGTCTCTTGAAAAAGTGTCAAATGTGATCGTTTGTATCTCGGAAGGAATTAACGATGGCAAAGGAACGTTTATTTGTGAACTTGCAAGCGAGGTAGGAGTGGATACTTTCGGGCATAAAATGCTGACCGGATCAGGAAAATATTTGGAAAACCTGATAAAAGACCGTCTCGGCGTAAAGGTTCGTTCTGTTGAATTGAACGTAAGTCAGAGATGTTCTTCGGCAATGCTTTCTGCGACGGATTTGCAGGAGGCGGTTGATTCGGGAGCGTATGGCGTAAAATGTGCTTTGCATGGCGAAAGCGGAAAGATGATCGCCTTTGTGAGAGCGGACGGTGAAGAATATAAACTTAGTTACGAGGCAAAAGATGTGAATGAAATCTGCAATCGTGAAAAAGGTGTGCCTGCCGGGTGGATCACTAAAGACGGATCAGACGTAAGTGATGAATTTATCCGTTATGCGAAACCGCTTATTCAAGGAGAAGTACAAGTTCCGCAGCAGGACGGACTTCCGCTGTTTGCATACAGGAAGTAAACGGACAGAGGAACTAAAGAAAAGGAACTAAAGAAAAGAAAATCAAGAAAAGAAAATAAATAGACGACGTAATAAAGAAAAAAGAAGATCATGGTCTTTGCCGGAGATAAAAAGGTTGGTAAAGATCATGATTTTTTATGTTGAAAGTTTCCTGAAGTACATATAATGCAAAAAATGAATGTGCTGCAGTCATAGGAGAATGAATGAGTCAAAAACTGGAAAATCTTTTAAATCTGGCTCTGGATGCCGATCAGGGAGAAAGAGAACGCTCCGAAGAGCTGGATGTTGGATATGATAAAGAAGAAAATGTGTGGGAACTGATCGTAAAATATTCGGGAACACTTGAAGCGGTCAGGCAAACGGCGCGATCGGTTACGGAACTGTTGAACGGCTATGCGGTTATTGTCATCGAGGAAGAACGGATCGGACAACTGGCTCAGCTCCCGGAAGTGGAATTTATAGAAAAACCGAAAAAGCTGTATTTTCAAACTGATGTAGGCAGGCAGGTGTCGTGCATAGATATTGTACAGGATATGCCGTTATCTTTGAGAGGAAAAGGGACTCTTATCGGAATTGTTGACAGTGGGATCGATTATGAAAATGCAGAGTTCAGAAATGAGGATGGAACAACGCGGATTGTGTCTCTTTGGGATCAGTCTGTTAATGGGAGGCCTCCGGCAGGATATTTGGCAGGAACAGAGTATACACGGGAGCAGATCGATGCGGCGTTAGCAACAGAGGACAAAGAGGTAAGGCGGCAGATGGTGAAAACATCCGATGTCAGTGGTCATGGAACAGCGGTGGCGGGAATCGCGGCAGGGAATGGCCGGGGAAGTGAGGGAAGAAGGTTTCGGGGAGCTGCGCCTGAGGCGGAACTGATCATCGTAAAGATGGGAGCCCCCAGAGAAGGCGGTTTTCCGAGAACAACAGAACTGATGCGGGGAGTAGATTATATTGTCCGTAAGGCTGTAGAACTTCGTCGTCCGGTGGCGATAAACATCAGTTTTGGCTACCCCTCTGTAACGGCTCTGATACTTTGGACAAGGAAGTATCAGAAGTGCCCATTAAATATAAATCTACAGTTTTTCCATTCCATACTACTTTATCTATAAATAGTCTCAGAGCAGAACGCTTTTCTTCTACACTCATAGAATCAAAAGAATGGCTGAAAGAAGCAAGCATTTTCGGAACAAATTCTAATTCCGCGTCCAGCATGACAGACTGATTTTCTGAGACTTCTGATAATTCTTTGATGTCTTTCTCAAGTTGTATTTTTTCTGAGTGAATCGAATTAATTCGTTTTTGTATATAAGTATGAGCAGGAGAATCAGCACTTTCAGCAAGAGATATAAGCAGATTATTGATTTGCTTTTCTTTTTCTGAAAGACTGTTCTTTAAAGATTTTAATTCTGCCTTATGCGTATCCCCTTTGGCGAGTAAAGCCTTTTTTGTTTCTTTCCATTGTCTCATAAAGACAGAATCATCTTCTGCTAATTTTTTGATTTCATTACAGACCATCTCATCAAGAAGATTACCGGGAGCATTTTTCATAGCACAATTCTTCTGTCTGCTTTTTTCTTTCGTTTCACATAGATAATTAAAAGAGCGTGAGCCATCCGGTTTGGTAGAATGTCCCATTTTTGGACGCATTTTATTTCCGCAATGCCCACAGAAAATCAGACCAGACAAAAGAGCCTGATTGCTTCTTGGTTTGCGGAATGTTTTAGAAGCATTTAGCGTAAGCATATTCTGTACTTTTACCCAGTCTTTTCCAGAGACAAGAGGAGTATGTTTTCCGATTGCGATAATCCATGCCTCGTATTCTTTCATGTCGTGAGGGATACCACTAGTCTGATTACTCTTATTAAATGCCATAATTCCGTATTTACTGCTACATTCTGATTTCTCAAAGCAGAGATTAGCATTTAATTCGTGAAAATACTCCCATACAGTTTCATCGGCACTGGCATAGACAGGATTTTTTAAAATATTTCTAATAGCAAAACATTTAAAAGGTATATTATTGCGGGTGTAGATATGTTCTTCCTGTAATAATTTCTCTACCATTGTGAGAGAATTTGTTTCCAGATAGGCAGAGAAAATTTTCTGAATCGTCCGAGATTCTTCGGGAATGGGCTCAAGCATATATGCTTTCCTGGTTTTGCCATTTGAAGCAATACTTCCGGTAGTGACAGTGCTTTTATATCCGGTAGGAGTTGTACCGCCGAGCCAATGTCCGCTCCTTGCCAGAGTTTGGAAGTTGTCTTTTAGTCGTTCGGCAAGATTTTCTCGTTCCATTTGTGCAAATACGGAAGTAATCATCATCATGGCTTTTCCCATAGGTGTCGAGGTATCGAAAGATTCTTTGACTGACACGAAACTGATGCCCCATTCAGCAAGTTGGTCAGATAATATGGAGAAATCTTTAACACTTCGGGAAATACGGTCTAATTGATAGCAGATGATCACTTTTATTTCTTTTCGCTTGCAGGCATCTAACATAATTTGAAACTGAGGACGATTGGTATTTTTTCCAGAGTATCCCTCATCTTCAAAGATAATAATAGAATCTTCATTATCTACACCGTAATGAAATTTCAAATATTCTTTACATCGGGTGATTTGATTATCAATGCTTTCACCTTTGCCTGTAAATTTAGATTTTCTTGAATAAATTGCATATTTTCTTGTATCTTTTCCTATCATATCTGCACCCCATAATTATTTTATTTTTCAAACTAATTATAAATGCGGAAGTTGGGAATTGCAAAAAGAATTTTATGAAAGACATTGATAATATACAAAAAACAAGATATAATTATATCAATAAAAAGATATATCAATAAGGTGATGGGAAAGGATGAAGAAAATGATTATTAAGGCTTCAGCAACGCTTCGGAACGATTATGCTTCTATTTCTAATCTTGCAAGAAAAACAAGTGAACCGATTTATATAACAAAAAATGGGGAGGGCGACGGAGTATTTATGAGTATCGATGCCTTTGAGAAAAGAGAGCAGGCATTAGAACTTCGTGCAAAAATCATGCAGGCAGAGGAAGAACGGTTAAGCGGAGCAAAGACAAGAAGTATCTCCGAAGCAAGAAAGGAATTGAGAGAACGTGCAGGAACAATATAAAGTAGAGATTCTTCCTACGGCATGGGAAGATTTGAAAAAGATTGAAGATTATTATCTACTTCAATTTGGTGTGGAATCCGCTATGAAAGTTACAGAGCAGATTTTGGACAGTATTGAGCGATTAGAGAACTTTCCAGACTCCGGTTCTCTGACACCGGATAAATGGTTGAATAAGCAAGGGTATCGAATGGTCATATCTGAAAGGTATGTTTCTATATATCGGCAGATAGGTAAAGTAGTTTATGTGTATCATATTGCAGACACACAGACAGAGTATACGAAATTGTTTTCGTGATGGCAAAGAGGTAGCAGGATGAAAGAATGTCCAAATTGTAGTATGGAATTGCCGGATGAAGCACATTATTGTCCGCGGTGTATGTTTCAATATGAGAAACAGGAAATACAAATAAAAGACAGGCATAGGAAGCATATTCCATTATTGTTAATTGGGAGTGTATTGGTGATTGGTGTGTTCATTTGTATGCCATTTGTAAGGCGTAGAATACAAGACAACATGAACAGCAATTACACAGAGGAGTTGGATATTCCAAATGTCATTAACGAAAATTTTAGGACAGGTGAGAATATTATCTATGATTCCGAAGTGGAAAATGATTTAAGGGATGTGCTTGGAAGTGGGGTTGTTGACATTAAAGCAACATTAGGCGAAGAAACGGATGAAATGTATCGTGAAAATGGAATGGATATCTATACATTCGGGATGATAACTGTTGCAGTAAATCAAGAAGAGGTTATACAAGATATTTTGATTGATTATACAGTAGGAGAAAATAAAAAAGAATATGGTATCTATGGGATTGCTGGGATATCTGATGCTGATGCAGTGAAAACAATATTGGGAACACCGGATCAGGAGTATGAAAAAGAACTCTGCTATCGTTTTGACAGAGAGTTTGGTCTAGGATTGAATATCAATTTTTCTGACGATGGTATGGTGGAACAGTTGGAATATTATTATGTGCAATAATTATAGGGTGTCTTCATTTTCCGTATAAAGTAATTCATTTATCTGATAAATGGAAAACTGATGATTTTTTCCCCATATAAGCAGACTGTCACGTTTTTGTTTTGGGTATAAAGGAGCAAATCCTGCATATTTTAAAAGAGTTTGTGTTTCCTCAAGTGAAAGTTCCAGTCCAAAGGAAATGGAAATCAGTTTGTCACGTGAAGGAATACGCTTTCCTGAAAAAATTTGATATCCATAAATTTCATTGAGTTCCGAATTTTTAATGACCGTTGATTTTTTCAGAGATTTCTCTTCTAACAGCTGGTTCAAATAGTTGGAAAGAGCAGAATCGATCAAATAATCCTGTTCGTTGCTTATGTATTCTTTGACAGACGAACATTGATTTAGTGCGTCCATCAGTTCATCAGTTGGTTTTTTAATCATCTTTATCACCTCGTAGAGAGTATACCATGGGGAAATCAGGTTGGCAATGGGAGAAAGTTATGTATCAGTGGTTAGTTGAGAACTTGAAAGAGTATTATACTTTTGTAAAAGTATTAAAGAAAAAAGACTGCGGTGAAGTGCTTTTATATAAACATAATCAGGTGGGAAACTATGTGGTAGTCAAGAAATTAAAAGGGATTTATCCTGCGTATGAAAGACTGCTTGGGGTGAAACAAGAACACCTTCCCTTAATTTATGAAGTATGTCGTAATGAAGAAGAAACGATTATTTTGGAAGAATTTATACCGGGGATTACGATTGCAGAACGATTGGAACAGGAAACACTATCAGAAGGTTATGTGAGGGAAATCATAAGTCAGGTGTGTGACGGATTATATGCATTGCACTTGAATCAGATTATTCATAGAGATATCAAACCGGAAAATGTAATGGTTATGAAAAATCGAGAAGTGAAAATTATTGATTTTGATGCCGCTAAAATCTATAAAATGTATTCGGAAAAAGATACGAGAACGGTGGGGACAATCGGTTATGCTGCACCGGAGCAATACGGAGAGGCTCAATCCGATGAGAGAACGGATATCTATGGATTGGGAATTATGATGAACGTCATGCTGACCGGAAAACACCCTGTGAATGAGATGGCAACCGGAAAAATCGGAAATATCATAGAAAAATGTATCATGGTAAATCCAAGTAAACGTTATAGGGATGTAATGGAAGTGAAAGAAAAACTAAATAAACTTCGTTACTAAGCTGCGTGCATAGTACAAAAGAACTGCCTGTCATTATAATGATGATAGGCAGTTTTTCTGCTAGTTGGATGAATGGGAACGGGGGTAAGGTTTCTTTTCATCCGTCAGTCCGGAAAGATAGTCCATGCTTGTGTCAAGGGCGAGGGCTATCTTCCGGCATTGTTCAAAGGTATAGTAACGTTTGCCATTTTCTATCTTGGAGTAATCGCTTTGGTCTATACCAGTTAAATGCTGCATCTTGATTTGCGTGTAGCCACGTTCTTTGCGTAAGTCTTTTAAGCGTGACAATAGGTATTGCACCTCCTTTTTGTGGAGTGTTGAAATATAATTAAATTATGTCACGATGACCTATTGACTATTAGGGTGCAATTGACCTAAAATATAATAAAAATGATAAGTATACGAAGGAGAAATGTTTTATGGATAATTTAATGAAAGAAGAAAGAGAAATTTTCAAGGGTGCTGCAAATATGCAGTATCAAAAAGGTCCAGCAAGTGTATTGGGATATAACAAGGGAGGACATCTGACTTTGACAAACCAAAGGCTGATTTTTATAGCACATGCTTTGAATATAGGTCAAAAAGAATATTATATTCCATTGAGTGAGATTAAATATGCACAAAATGGTTTTCACATTTTAACACCGATTCCAAACATGATAAAAATTGAATGTAATAGTGGGGAAATATATAAATTTGTCGTAAAAGGTAAAGAAAAAGATATATGGAAAAAATTGATTATGCAATATGCTTTAGAAGTAAAACAAAAGCAAACGGTAGAATTAAATGATAATGCATCAGTAAAATTTTGTAGTAATTGTGGGAATGAAATTTTGACGAATGCAAAATTTTGTGGGAATTGCGGAACACAGATACAACAATAGATAGAAGTAACTAAGGAGAAGTAAGTATGGGGAAAATATGTTTAAAGTGCGGCAATGAATTAAATGATAATGCAAAATTTTGCAGCAAGTGTGGTAGTCAGTATGAAGATTTAAAAGCAGAAGAGCAGGAGGAAGAGTCTGCATGTCAAGAGGAGAGTAAATTTTGCTCGTATTGTGGGAACAGAATAAGCATGAATGCGAAATTTTGCTCTATATGCGGAAATAGTTTGATACTTAATAATAGCAATCAAGACCAGATGGAAATGCAAAAAGAGGATGTGCTGAGGAAAGTAAAAAAAGGTGTAGGAGGATTCGTTAATACAATTAATGAGATGACAGGTCAGGAGGGAAATGTTGAAATTCGTTTAAAGGAATTAGTTAGTGGAGTATTAAAGAAACACTCCCTGGCGGAACGAGAAGAACTTTTCATTTGTGGAACGAAAAAAACAACTCCGAAAGAAAGTGAAATGGTTGCTGACTGGCCGAAACCTTGGTTGTTTTCAAGAGTTTTTCTGCTCTTTTCAATTGTATTTATAGGTCTTCTTATCGTAATAATGGAATTTGGAAATATGAATGGTATTCCGGGAGCTATGTTTGTTGGTGCGTTGGCAGTACCGTTTTCGCTTGTTGTTTTCTTTTGGGAAACGAATGTGCCAAGAAACATCAGTATTTTTGATGTTGTATCTACATTTTTTGTGGGTGGTGTTTTATCATTGATTTCAACACTATTGTTGTATGAGGTAGTAGGTGTTGGCGAATTAGATTATATTGGTGCAATTCTGGTTGGAATAGTGGAAGAGATAGGAAAAATCATAGTTGTTGGACATTATATCAAAAAGCAAAACACAAAATATATCTTGAATGGATTATTGTTGGGAGCCTGTGTCGGGGCAGGATTTGCAGTATTTGAGACTGCGGGGTACGCTTTTAATGGTCTGCTGTCTTCTCAGGATATTTCCTATATGATTGATATACTGTTCCTGCGTGCAGTTCTCTCGATAGGAGCACATACAGTGTGGACAGCGATAGCGGCAGTAGGACTTGTTTTGGCGAAAGGAGAGAATGAGTTTGATAATAATGATTATTATAAGCCCCAGTTTTTGAAATTTTTAATACTTGTAATTGTTATGCATGCCATTTGGGATATGCCAATTACGTTCGGAAGTTCTATATATTTGATACAGATATTATTGTGTGTTATTGCGATTACAGTTGTTTTAATTTTACTTAGTTCAGGACTGAGACAGGTTTCGTTAATTGCAGATAAGGCGAGAAAAAATATAAGAGACTCCTTCCGAAATATGGAATACAATACAGATGAAAATGATATTAGGGGAGGGCAGAATGATGAGAAAATACTGTGAACAGTGCGGAACAGAATTAGAAGATAATGCAATGTTTTGTCCGGAGTGCGGAACGAAATGCCATTGTGAAAATGTTGAAGTGAAAGAACGATCAAAGGAAAATAAAAGTAAGAAAAAGATATTTTTAATAGGAATGGGCGTTCTTTTGTTGACTCTTTGTATTATTGGCAGTGTGACAGGATTCTTTTCCGATTTCAAAAAGGGGTATAAAGAAGCAGGAAAAGAGACAAGTGCAAAAAGGGGAGAGTCGGCTTTAACAGAAGATGGAAAAGCATATAAGATGACAGTACAAGAGTACTGTGATAGATTTAATGAAATGGCGAATGAATCATGGTGTAGTGGTGATGAGGAGATTTTTCGTATGGAAGTGTATGAGGGAACTTTAGACTCACTACAAGAAGCGGCTGTCTACGATTCAGAGGTGGAAGAATTGATGGTTCAAACTATGACGCCTCAAATGATACTTGGAACGACTTTATTAGAAAGTGAAGATGCGGATGAGTTTCCAAATGGAGAAAATTACTTGAGATATACTTATACCAATCAGTATTCTTTTATTCCAGACAA
>ENA-OPSG01000879-OPSG01000879.1-human-gut-metagenome-genome-assembly--contig:-NODE-879-length-17049-cov-6.337060_pt1 | contig 17049 bp, 17 predicted proteins | sample MGYA00241454_ERZ501900 | MGnify/ENA primary metagenome ERZ501900 (study PRJEB25962, sample SAMEA2042225) | human gut metagenome | biome: human gut; feature: human-associated habitat; material: faeces... | reverse complement strand
CATAGAACCTGTCTTGCCTTTTACTGCACCCTTAGTCTTTCTTTCGACATATTCCGGGTTGACACGAGCAGCTCTTTCAAGAAGACGGCTGTGCAAGTAGAAAACGTCGCCAGGATAAGCTTCACGTCCTGGTGGTCTGCGCAAAAGCAGGGAGATTTGACGATATGCCCAAGCCTGCTTGGTCAAATCATCATAAACAATCAAGGAATCCTGACCGCGGTCTCTGAAGTATTCACCCATTGTTGCGCCGGAGTACGGAGCAATGTACTGCATAGCAGCAGATTCGGATGCAGATGCGGCAACAACGATGGTGTAATCCATTGCGCCGTATTCTTCCAATTTACGTACTACGTTGGCGATAGTAGAAGCCTTCTGACCGATAGCAACATAAATACAGATAAGGTCTTTACCTTTCTGGTTGATGATGGTATCGATAGCAACGGCTGTCTTACCGGTCTGACGGTCGCCAATGATCAACTCACGTTGGCCGCGTCCGATTGGAACCATGGAGTCAACTGACTTCAAACCTGTCTGAACCGGCTGGCTGACGGACTGTCTGTCGATAACGCCAGGAGCAACTTTTTCAACAACGTCGTACTCGTCGGTAACGATTGGGCCTTTTCCATCGATTGGCTGACCAAGAGCGTTAACAACGCGGCCAATCAAAGCCGGGCCGACTGGAACCTGAAGAATGCGGCCTGTTGTCTTAACGATGTCGCCTTCAGAAATATGTTCATAGCTACCCAGAATAACAGCACCGACTGAATCTCTTTCTAAGTTAAGAGCAAGACCGTAAGTGTTATTTGGGAATTCAAGCATTTCGCCCTGCATCACGTCAGAAAGACCGTGAACACGGCAAATACCGTCAGTCACAGAAACTACTGTGCCTTCCGTACGAAGGTTGGTATTAAGACCCATCCCTTCGATTCGCTGCTTAAGCAGCTCGCTAATTTCACTCGGATTGAGTTGCATAGCTTAAAACTCCGTTATTAACTTGTGAGGGCTGCATGCATTTCTGCAAGACGAGCCTTAACTGTTCCGTCAAGTACCTTATCTCCGACAGAGATTTTCACTCCACCAATAAGAGACTTGTCAATCTCGATCTTTGGAAGCAATTTCAAACCAGGGAACTTGTTGCCCAAGGCCTTAACTAAAGAATCGACCTCTTCCTGACTTAATGGGAAAGGAGTTTCGATCAATACTTCTGCTTCAGATCTGTCTTGATGAAGAAGGTTTTTGAATTGCTCGGTAATAGACGGTAACGCCTCAAGTCTGCCATTCTCTATCAAGAGTTTCAAAAGCCGGATAGCTTCAGAGGGAATCTCTTTAGGCAGCATGCCGCGCAATAAACTGTAGATTTGTTCAGAACCCACCTGAGGGTCATTGATTAAATCTTGCAATGCTGGATCAACAACTATCTGATCGAGAGTTTCTAGAGCAAGCAAGACTTTATCAGCCAGACCCTCTTCCTTACTGTCCATAACAGCTGCATTAAGAGCTTCTGCGTAGGGACGTGCAATAGTTGAGATTTCAGCCATGATTACAGTTTCGCCTTAAGTTGGTCTAGCAATTGCTGATGAGCCTTAGCATCGACTTCTTTACCTAAAATCTGAGAAGCACCGGTAACTGCTAAATGCGCAACTTGGTCCTTCAATTGCTCGCGGGCTTGTTGAATTTCTTGAGCAGCTTGGGCTCTGGCAGCGGCGATGATCTTGTCGGCTTCAACCTGTGCCTGAGCTTTAGCTTCGTCAATGATTGCCTGACCGCGTTTTTCGCCTTGAGCAACGATCACTTGAGATTGTTGGCGGGCTGTAGCTTCGATAGAAGCGCCTTGTTTCTTGGCTTCTTCGAGAGCGTGCTCACCGCGATCGGCTGCTGCAAGACCATCGGCAATCTTTTTCTGCCGCTCTTCGATTGCTCGATTGAGCGGTGGCCAAATGTATTTCATAGTGATCCAAGCACCAACGAAAAACACAGCCATCTGTACGAACAGTGTTGCATTAATGTTCATTTTTCGATCCCTTTAAGCAATTCTTTTACAGAACTGCAGTTTGTCTGGAAAACCTAAGCGCAAAGTAAAGCTGGTTAGCCGACAAAAGGATTTGCGAAAGCGAACATCATGGCGATACCAACACCGATCAAGAAAGCGGCGTCGATAAGACCGGCGAGAAGGAACATCTTGGTCTGCAATGTGTTGATAAGCTCTGGCTGGCGAGCAGAAGCTTCGAGGTACTTGCTACCCATGATAGCGATACCGATACAAGCACCAAAAGCACCGAAGCCAATGATAAGGCCACAAGCTAAGGCAACATAAGCGACGTTTGTCATAACGAACTCCTTGTTAAATATGACGTAAACAAATCAAAAGAAAGAAAAGAAAATTAATGTCCTTCATGGGCCTGACCAATGTAGACCAAAGTCAACATCATCATAATGAAGGCTTGAAGCAAAACAATCAAAATGTGGAAGAGCAACCAGCACAAACCGGCGACGAAATGTCCAACCACACCGAAAATACTTAACCCGTCAAAACCTGCCCACAAACCGCCAAGCAAAGCGATAAGGAAGAAAACTAACTCACCGGCATACATGTTTCCAAAAAGTCGCATGCCGAGAGAGACTGTTTTGGCTAAGTATTCGATCAAATTCAGAAGGAAGTTAAATGGCCACAAGAGCGGATGATTTCCGAATGGCGCTGTGAAGAGCTCTTTGTTAAATCCCTTGAGTCCCTTGACCTTGATTCCATAATAGATCATCAAAATCAATACACCGCAGGCAATGCCTAAAGAGCCGTTAAGGTCAGCGGTTGGAAGCGGACGAAGATAATGGATACCGAATGCACTGGCGATAGACGGGAACAAGTCAACCGGAATCAAGTCAATTGCATTCATAAATGCTACCCAGACAAAAACTGTCAAGGCTAAAGGAGCAATAAAGGTTCTGTCTCCATGGACAATGGACTTGGCTTGTTCAGAAACCATGTCAACAAGCATTTCTACTGCGCATTGGAATTTTCCCGGAACTCCTGGAGTTGCCTTACGGGCAGCCATATAGAGTAAACCGAGTGCTAACGCCATCATCAAAATAGAAAATACTGCGGTGTCAAAGTTGAAGACGGAGAAGTCAACAATACTTTGCTGCTTGACAGTGGATAGATGGGTTAAATGGTGCTGGATATATTCGGTAGCCGAGCCTGCCATGGTTATCAATCCTTCAATTACTTTCTGCTAGCTAAAGCAAAAACATGACTTAAAAGAACTGCTCCGCTGCTGATAATGAACGAGAGCCAGTCCAAATTCTTATAAAACATCGCCACAATCAAAAACCCGAAGATAATCATCGTGACTTTAAAAAACTCATACAAGAAGATCCCGAAAGGAGAGGCTGTTGCATTTCTCGTGACCCACATCATTAGGATCACAAGTAACGAAGGGAACGCACAAACCACCCCTCCGCATAAAGCAGATAAACCACTATTTCTTCCCGAGAAGATCCAGAAAAGTAACGAACAAGAAAGGCATACAAAAAACTGCCAAAATACAACACGCCTTAAAGCAAACATTTGGCAGAGATTTCAATTAATTCAGTTACGCTATTTTTCATTTGTGCGCATTGTAATGAACCCAATTCAGTTAGGCAACCTAGAAAACCGGGATATCATCCGTTTTAATGACCTCTTGGAAAATGACCTAGTGAAAAATACTTAAAATTTTGTTGACTAAATAATCTATCCCTGAATTCTCTTTCTCATAGCAGCTATCGTTTGCCTTCAGAAGAACTATTCCAAATTTTATATATCCCCTGGACTTTAGAAGATTTTAAGAGTCTTAGGAGAGGGACAGATTGACTGCATCTTTCAGATTTTGTCAGCCTTATTAGCTCAGATTATTTCTTATTTAACTTTTTCAATAGAGCCATAAGCTCTTCTTTATTGGCGAAATTCAAGACGATTTTACCTTTTCCTTTTGCATTTGCTGACAATTTAACCGGAGTTCCGTAGAGCTTCCCTAGCTGTTTTTCGAATTTTGTGAAGTCCGGGAGTAAGATTTCCCCTTCTTCGGATGGTGTTTCGGGCTCTTCTTTCTGTTTTTTAATTCTCTCTACTAAGGCTTCGACCTGCCTTACCGATAAAGCCTTTTTGATGATTTCTTCAGCTAGCTTAATTTGTTCTACTTTTTCAAGAGGGAGCAGGGCACGCGCATGTCCCATATCTAGCTCCCCGTCTTTTAGAAAAGTTTGAATTTCTTCCGGCAGGCTAAGGAGACGAATTAAGTTGGAAACGGCTGAACGGGAACGACCGACTGCTTGAGCTGCTTGTTCATGGCTATAGTTGAATTCTTGGATCAGCCTCTGGACACCCCAAGCAGCATCGATCACATTGAGGTCTTCTCTTTGGAGGTTTTCTATAAGACCGATAATTAAGGCATCCTCATCACCTACCTCTAATATAGATACCGGTACTTCTTTTAGACCGATCAGAGTAGCAGCCCTAAATCTTCTTTCTCCGGCAAGAATCTCGTAAGAATTCTCTTCTATCTTACGGACAACAATCGGATTGATAATTCCTTTTTCCTGAATGGAATGAGCTAATTCCTGAATGCTTTCTTCAGGCAAAGTCTTTCTTGCCTGATATTTGCCAGGATGAAGTTTTGCTAAAAGAAGTTTCTGAACATCGCCGTTAGGAGTTTTGGGTTCCAAAACATCAGCAACTGATTTCACCCCAAACATACTAGGGAGGCCTTTACCAAGCCCTTTTGTTTTTCTAGGTGTCATATCAAGCTTCCTTCTTCTTTAAAGCTTTTCTCTTTTTCAAATTCTCTTTCTTTGCGAATTCTTCTGCAAAACTAGTATAAGCCTGTGCGCCTCTAGAGCTTGGTTCATACAGAACCCCGGGCAAACCGTAGCCCGGAGCTTCGGCAAGTCTGACATTTGTTGGAATAACGGTTCCGTAGACTCGTTTTCCAAAAAAGTTAATAAGCTCTTCGCTAACCTCTTTCTGGAGAGTGACTCTAGGATCAAATTTCACTCTAAGAAGTCCAGTGATTACTAAGTCACTATTAACCTGTTCTCTAACAGCTTTTACACTGATGACCAAGTCGGAGACCCCCTCCAAAGAAAAATATTCGCAAGTCATCGGAATAATCAAACCGTTGGATGCGCAGAAGGCATTGATCGTCAAAATAGAAAGGGTAGGAGGGCAGTCAATCAAAATCACATCGTACTGATCCTGAATTTGCTCTAATCCTTTCCGAAGCTTGAGTTCTTTGCCAGAACACTGGAGCAACTCTTCTTCTGCACCGGCTAATCTTCTATTCGAACCTAAAACAGAATAGCCGGCAGTTTCTGAATATTGAATTGCATCCGAGATAGAGGCATCTTCATTCAGAACGTCATAAACAGAAAGATTTAAGGTATTTTTTTCTAAACCACTACCGGTCGTTGCATTTCCTTGCGGGTCCAAATCAACAAGCAAAACTTTGTAGCCTAGCTTGCCAAGTGCGCCGGCTAGGTTGACGGTTGTAGTTGTTTTTCCGACGCCGCCTTTTTGGTTAGCGACGCTATAAATCTTTGCCATTTACCTTTTCCTGACCTCGTTTATGACCTAGTTGGGGATGACGTCCCGCAATCTGAAATTATTTAGTGTACTGTGTATGCACGGCTATTTTAAGTTAATTTAGAAAACTCGCAGAAGACAAGTATTACGATTCGAATATTTTGAGAACTCAATACTTGTTCGAGAACGGTAAGAAAAATGGATCAGACACTCGCTCATTCAAACGGCAGCGTGCAAACGTCAGCAGAGATTATGCTGCCTGCCGAACTGACAGCGGCTTGCTCTAATCAGTATTGGAGCAAAGTTCTTTCACCTTCTTCTAGATCTGTCGTATTCAACGCTCAAAATGTCAAGATTTGTGACGAGTCAGGCATTGCTCTGCTATTTCAGATTAATCACGCAGGCCCCAACGTTAAACTGATTAACATCCCACAAGACATACAGCAAGTGTATGTCACGATGACTAAAAATATGGTCGCCCAGGCTCCGGCTCCTAAAAAAAGAGAAGGATTTGTTGTTGCCTGTGGCGCATGGCTCAATACTTTCCTTCAGGGAACCAAGGCAAGTTTAACTTTCTTAGGAGAAAGTCTTTGCGCCATTTGCTCTCTATTCATACATCCTCGGCGCTTCCGTCTTAAAGAAATTCTCAGCGTCAGCGATGATACGGGAAGCAACGCTGTAGGAATTGTGTGCCTAATCGGCTTTTTAATGGGCGTGATTATTGCCTTTGAAACTGCTTTGGTCGCTCAGATTTTCGGTGCCGTTATTTTTGTGGTCAACGGAATCGGCATTGCTGTTACCCGCGAGCTCGGCCCTCTAATGACCGCCATTTTATTTGCCGGCCGTTCAGGCTCAGCCTTTGCGGCTCAATTAGGAACTCAAAAGGTTAATGAAGAACTCAATGCCTTAACCACATTTGGTTTGGACCCAATGCATTTTTTAGTAGTTCCTCGCTTACTTGCCTCTTCCGCGGTAGTCCCCCTTTTGTCAGTTTTTGCCTCACTTACCGGAATTCTCGGAGGTGCGTTGGTCATGGGACTGTATGACATTACACCGATGCAGTTCTACGTTCAGTTGGTGGGTTCGATGTCCCTCGGAGACATCTTCTTTGGTTTGGGTAAAGCAGTTATTTTCGGTTATGTGATTGCCTTAATCGGATGCGAATGCGGTATGAATACGGGAGCCGGGGCAGCTGCCGTCGGTATCTCGACCACCAAAGCTGTGGTCCGCAGCATTGTGTGGATTGTGGTCATTGACGGCGTTGCAGCTTTGTTAGCAAACAGACTAGGTATCTGATGATGACAGAAAACAATAAAAAATCAGTTATTCGGGTCGAAAACCTGACCATGGGATGGCCAGGGAAGATTCTGTTGGAGAATGTCAGCTTCGATATTCTGCAAAATGAGATCGTTTTTATCATGGGTGGCTCGGGCTGCGGTAAATCCACTTTGATGAAAACAATTATCGGTCTGAACCCGCCCATGGCAGGCGACATCCTAATCAGAAGGGAAAGTATCATTCACTCTGATCAAGAAAAGATAGCTGAAATTCAAAGAGGCCTCGGGATCATGTATCAGAGCGGAGCTTTGTTTGGTTCACTAACAGTTTTAGAAAACGTTCGTTTTCCATTGGACCAATTTACTAAGCTTCCGATGCCGGCCAAGGACTTGACTTCTCAGATGCTTTTAGCAGCCCTAGAAATGCCTCATGCAGCCAACCTGATGCCCGGAGAACTTTCAGGGGGCATGATCAAAAGGGCAGGTATTGCCAGAGCGCTTGCGCTAGGAGCCACAATTCTGCTTCTAGATGAGCCGAGCGCGGGTCTGGATCCTATTACTGCTGCTAACCTTGATGAAACAATTCTTAGACTAAGAAAAAATTTGAACTGTACGTTTGTAATCGTCAGCCACGAGCTGAAAAGTATTTTCCGGATTGCCGACCGCTGCCTCATGCTGGATCCTGTCAGCAAATCCATCATTGCCGACGGTTCTCCTGAAGAATTGAGAGAACACTCACCCAATCCGAGAGTTCGTCAGTTCTTTAACGCACAACCTGACGGTGAGGAATAATCTATGAATAACAATACAAAATTATTTAGATTAGGGTTGTTTGTTATCGCCGCTATCCTATTGATTATTGCGGCTGTAGTCATTCTTGTGGGTCCTTCTCTTACTAAACCCAAGACCATCGCTGAAACTTACTTTAAATACTCTATCAGCGGATTAGAAGTCGGTTCTCCGGTTAAATTCCGCGGCATTCAGGTAGGAGAGGTAAAAGAGATTCTTCTATCCACGGAAGCGTACCCAAAGTCCGCACAAGACGTAATCTCCAATCTAAATTCAGTGGCCGTTGTCAGAATGCAGCTTAATTTGCCGGCTGACAGCGTCAACCAAGAACTAAACACCTATATAAAAGAGGGCCTGCGAACCCAAACTCAGTTAGCCGGTATCACAGGCTCTCTGTACATCTCTTTGGAATTTTTAGATCCTGAAAAGTATCCCGCTGACAGCATTCCTTTTACCTGGCACCCTGAATATTCATACATTCCATCGGCTCCAAGCTTAAGCAATGAAGTTATTGAAAACGTTAAAAATTTCCTGGCGGGTTTAGATGAGATGGATATCGAGAAATATGTTTCCAACACGCTGCCGGCAATTAATTCTCTTATCGTTAATTTAAACAGAATTGCAGAAAGCATCAATGCTACTACTGTTCAAGATATTGGAACCAACTTAAATACTCTGCTGACGAACACTGATACCAAGATTTCAGAAATCGACATTCAAAGTCTAAATGAGCTTATTGGTCAACTAGACGTTGCTGCCAAGAATTTCGGCGATATGGCCCAGAAGACCAATACACGCAAACTCGTCGACAGTCTTACGCAGCTTTCTCAACGACTTAACGGTTTGGTCGGCAACAATCAGTACGAAGTTCAGAAGATTATTGCCAATATCAACCGAATTACTCAAAATCTTCAGAGTCTTAGCCGTGAGTTGGTCAATGATCCGAGTGCTCTCTTTGTCCCACCGAAGAGCTCTACGGAAAAAGTGTTAAGAACAGGAGAGAAATAACAATGGTTAAAAAATTAACTTTAGCTGCCAGTTTTGCTTTTCTTGCCGGATGTTCAATTCTTCCGGACAGACCTCCATTGAATTATTACGATTTTTCAATTTCTCCCCCTGCGGAAACTGTCATTTCTTCTAAGAAGCTTCCGGCATCCGTCAGAGTCAACCTCCCGGATATTGCCACTCCTTACAATAGTCCTAAGCTATACATCAAGGGCAAGGACAATCGCTTTTATGCAACCAATATCAATAGGTTAGTGGCTTCTCCCAACGACATCATCGGAGATGACTTAAGACAATGGCTCGATAGGACAGGTCCGTGGAGTATGGTTTTAGCTCCAAACAGCCTTGCCTCTCCTGACTATCAGATGACCCTCTACATCTCTGAACTTTTTGCTAATGCTTCAGTTCAGCAGCCGGGAGATACAGTTATTTCGATGGATGTGTCAGTAACGAGAGCTTCAAACGACAAACTGGTATTCAACAAGCACTATCGGATAGTCACCCCGATCGAGCAGGAAAGCGTCCCCGCTTTGATTAAAAGCTATTCAGTTGGCTTTAACAACTTATTCGAGGAGCTCTCCAAAGACTTGAACAATAGATTTATCAAGTAACGCCGGCTAATTATCTTGGCCGCTCAATTTTTCGATTGGGCGGCTTTTTATATGTCAATTATCGATAAAAAAGTTTCTTTTCCTTCACTAGACACAACTACAGCCTAAAGAGTTTTGAATTTTGATAAAGAATGCTAGCGACATCGATTGTTTCTGAGTTTACTAGACTGCGGTTAAGGAAGAAGGGCTGGAGAGTTTTGCTTAGAGGCAACAAAAGGATTCTTCAAGTCCGGAAAAATCTGCAAATTTCTCAAAAATACCGGAGCGACTACGTTCTCCCTCTTTTGTAGGCATGGAAGTGACTATAGAATAACAGCATGTGACATTCTGCTTTTTTCAACTCTTAAAGAGGCTTCAATATGAAATTATTTAGTGTAGCAGCGTTGTCTGTTTGCTTCCTTGCTGGTTCCGTCAGCGCAGCAGAAACTCTCAACGCTTATTCCATCATGCCTGAGAAGTACGCATCCAAGGTATTTGCTGAATTCACTAAGGATACCGGAATCAAAGTTAACTTCCTGCGTTTCTCCTCAGGGGAAGCCTTGGCAAGATTGACGGCTGAAAAGGGCAACCCCCAGGTTGACGTTATGCTTGGCGGTCCTGCCGATACATATGCTGCTGGCGCTAAAGATCAGATTTTTGAATCTTACAGACCAAAAGATTCCGATGCTATCCCTGCAAATCTCAGAGACAAAGACAATCGCTGGACCGGTATCGGCATTATTCCTCTCTGCTTCTTAACAAATACTAAGTTCTTGGAAAAGAACAAGATGCAGGCTCCTACAAAGTGGGATGACCTCCTTGATCCGAAGTACAAAAACAACCTCCAGATGGCTGATGCCAGAACTTCCGGAACAGCGACGGAACGCATCTACTCTTTAGTTAAGGTTAAAGGCGAAGATCCTGCTTTTGAATATCAGAAGAAACTTAACGGCAACATCCAGATGTACACCAAGAGCGGTGCGGGCGGTGCCATGCCGATTGCTACCGGTCAATGCGCTTCCGGTATCTTCTACATTGTTGACGCTTTAGATATTAAGCAACAGGGTTATCCGGTTGTTATCACCTATCCAGAAGACGGTGTCTCCTACGGTATTGAAGCTACAGGTATCGTTAAGGGTGCTAAGAATCTGGACGCCGCCAAGAAGTTCGTTGACTGGGCAGCCAGCAAGAAATTCGCAGACTTCATCGTTGCCAACAAGATCAACTACGTTCCTACACGCAATGACGTTAAGACTTCCAATCCGCTTCTTGACCTCTCCAAGATCAACCTCAAAGACGTTGACACAACTTGGAAAGGTGAAAAGAGAAAAGAATATACAAACCGCTGGATCAACGAAGTCATTAAGTAATCGACTTATTGATTTACTTAATTCCTAAAACTAAGGCCTCTTCGGGGGCCCTTAAACATAGGCATCAAACCCATGGTCAAAAGTTCTGAAAAAAATGATCTGGTAACCAAATTTACTGTTTTTGCCTTATGGATGGCCATGGGTGTCTTTGTCGTCTACCCATTAGTCCGATTATTAGGGGTTACTTTCTGGGTTGACGGGCATTTTACCTTTGAAAACTTAAAACCTTTCTTGGACAACTGGTACGACAGAAGGGCCATCGTCAACAGTATTGTTTTAGCGACTGCGGTCGGTCTTACCGGAACCATCATCGGTTTTATTTTTGCTTTTGCGGTGACTCGGCTTTCCATGCCGGCTTGGTTAAAATTTGCGATTTCAGCGGTAACACTTCTTCCGCTTATTTCTCCTCCCTTCACCAGTTCCATCGCTTTAACTCTTTCCTTAGGCCCTAACGGCATTTTGCTTCAGTTCTTCGGCCTGGACAACTTTAACTTCTACGGCTTTTGGGGCACCTATATTTCAGAAACCCTGACTTATTTCCCGATTGCCTTCATGACACTGACGACAATTCTTCTAAGAATTGATCCGAATTTGGAAGATGCAGCATATTCATTAGGCTCCTCTCCATTTAATGTCTTTAGAACAGTCACATTCCCATTGGCAGCTCCCGGTTTAGCAAATGCCTTCCTGCTCGTCTTCTCGTGTTCACTAGCAGACTTCGCCACACCGCAGGTTTTGGGCGGACACTCATTCCCAGTTCTGCCGACACAAGCTTACTTGCAGATTACCGGTATGTATGACTTCAAGGGCGGTGCCGCATTGTCCTTCCTGCTCATTATTCCAGCTTTGATTGTTTACGGTCTGCAGAATTTCTGGGTCAGCCGTAGAAGCTTTGTTACCGTTACCGGTAAGGCAGGCGGAAGAAGCTCCATCAAAGGCCCGGGTCCGCTTATTACTGCCGTCGTTCTCGGCACCGTTACCTTTATTTCGGCTTTTGTTCTGTACCTTTATTCCATTATTCTCATCGGTTCACTCATCAAGGTTTGGGGCGTGGACAACTCTCTGACGTTCGAGAACTACCATTACGTCTTTACCTTCGGCAGCAAGGCAATTAAAGATACTTTGATTATTGCCTGCGTCGGCACTCCGATCGGCGGCTTGCTTGCCGTTTTAATCGGTTATGTCACCAAGTGGCTCAAAGTAAAAGGCCATAAGACGTTAGAAACGATTTCCCTGCTGAACTACACACTACCGGGTACGGTCGTCGGTATCGCTTACATCATTGCCTTTAACGACAAACCAATCGTGTTAACAGGTACTGTCTATATTCTTATCGCCGCCTATGTGTTCCGTTATTCATCAGCCGGTATCCGCAACGTGATTGCTTCTCTTACTCAGATTGATCCATCTATTGAAGAAGCTTCCACCAGCTTAGGAGCCTCTTCAGCCTATACATTCTGGAAAATTACCGTTCCTTTGGTCTTGCCGGCAGTAATGGCAGGTATGAAGTATTTGTTCATCCACTCCATGACCGCCATCAGCGCAACCATCTTCTTGGTCTCGGTGCACTGGTCTCTTATCACGACCCGAATTCTTGAATGTATGACTGAGCTGCAATTTGCTCAGGCCTGTGCATTCTCTATCGTTCTCATTATTATTGTTTTCATTGCTTCAGGCGTTATGTCTTTAATTGCGAAGACTGTCTGCCCTGTAGGTAATTCAACCGGAGGTCTCCGCTAAATGTCAGTTGCCCTTTGTCTACAAAATATCTCCCGCCATTACATTAAAGACGGAAAAGATTTCACAGCGGTCTCTTCGGTTGACTTGGAAGTTCAGACCGGTGAATTCTTAACTTTCCTCGGGCCATCGGGATGCGGAAAAACGACAACACTTAGAATGATCGCCGGCTTCGATACCATCAATTTAGGGCAAGAGAATATAGAAGAAGTGGAAATTCTGTGCATTATCGTAAAACACCTGTTGGGCTTGTTGATGAACGAGAATAAATGGATGCGGCTATATTATTCGGTCAAGCATTACCTTTTCCTTTGGATGCTAATGTTTGCGGCTATTTTTGCTTATTTTTGAATCGATGATAAAAAGGATATAGCTTTCCTTGTTTTGGCAGGTATGCTGGGAACACTTATCGCAATGCATCTTCTGGCTGGTTACAAGTCGGAAGTACGTGCCATCGTCAAACTGCGCAACATTGTGCAAAGGCTGAATGCCTCGATACAAGTAGAATCGGATAACACATTCGGCTTGGAGTGGGAGAAACTGAAGCCGCAAATAAAAAACAGGAAAAGCAGAAATATAATGCCTGCCACTGCGCAGGAAATAGAATATGACTTGATAGAAGTGCTGGACCTGATAGTGGGAGAAAAAAGAAAGATAGTGATTATTTTCGATGAACTGGACAAGACGGATTCCGCCAAGCGACATGAACACTCCGAAACTTTGCCCGAGTTTGAGAAATTATCTGTCCGACCCGAACAAAAGGTGTCTTCGCGCACGCGCAAACAAGAAGTGTTACGCATCATTGCCAACATGAAATTCTTTTTCTCTACCGCCAGGGCTTATTTTATTTTCATTGCCGGCAGGGAAATGTACGAGGCTTATCAGGCGGACATGTCCGACAGGGATTTTTCCATCAGCAGCATCTTCAGCGGAGTGATTAATGTGGACAGCTTCCTGACCAGCAGCCGGAATACCAACAACAGCAACTAAATGACCGAACAGTTTATATGCAAACAGTTGATGCCCCCTCATATCGAGGACTTGATAGCACATGCAGCCACAAGGAAATACGACCAGAAGAATATTTATTGCTTGAAAAACTATTACTACTATCGCATAACGACAGGACAGCGATATTATGAAAACGAATGGAACGCCGAACGAAGCCCTTTACAGACAACGGATTTGGAAAGAGATTCTTTTTCTTTATCACTTCATCAGTTACCTTACTTATGTAAGCAATGGATCACCTAAAAAGATGACTCTATTTTTTGAAAAGAACATACGTAAAGGGAAATACCTAGAAAAAGAAAACAAAATCAGCAGAATTTATCAATGGAAGGATAAGAAACAAAAAAACTATGACATAAAAGAGAGTGACTCTTACCTATCTTTTGGCTATTATACCCAAGAGAAGGTGAATTTCATCCATCACCTGACCTATCCCATCATGCAGACCATTATCAACCGCTCCAATCTATATGGCGATAAGCTGTTGGTGTCCTCCTCTTTTCTAATTTCACACATCTTCAAATTACATAACAATGGTTTTTCGTGGCGCAATCTAGAACAGACTCCTGAATTGCAGGAAATAAACAAGACACCAGAAATAAGGGAATACATCGGATCCATCATTGACTTTATGAACCACACCCATCTAACTTCTATCGCTTGTGGTCTGTTCCATTATAAATTCCCGATGCGGATTGCGGAAGAGATTTCCTATCATTCCAAGATTTCAGGCGAGGTTTCCGCCCTGTTTAACTTTTCACTGGATGAAATGCAAAACATCAAGAACCATTATATGCGCCCCAAAAGGAAGCCTGCCGCAGTTCTTTTTGTATGAAAATCCCATCAGGCGGACAGCGATTTTACTGATATCCGTGATCTGACCAGTCATGGTTTTTGATCCGCTCGTAATCCTCCTCTGTAATCGGAAGAATCGTTCCATGCTTGTAGCCGTATGGGAACGAGAAGGAAGCATCAGAACGAACAAATTTTCCGGAAGCAAGGCTGTCTGCAACAAACGGCACATATCCCTGGCCGGCACCCGGAGCGCCGTCGTTGACAGCTTCCCAGTGGAAACCATCGCGGCTGATGCCGAAATAAACCTGTTCGCCGTCCGGTGTTGTTTTTTCCCGAAAATGAACAAATAAATATGCCTGTGCCATAAAATAAAACTCCTTTATGCATATGTTTGGATGAAAAATTCAGATGTTCTGTTTTTCAGGCCATACCTTATACGGTTCCATTATTTTGTAAGACGGATCACATTCCAGCTGTGTTTTCCAAGAACGGTGTGCATTTTTCCATTCTCCAGTTTGGTAGCATCGGAATGGGTCGGAGCAACGTGGTTCGGATCTGCTTCGGTGTTGACCGCTTTCATATCGTCGTTTGTCAGCACGATGTGCTCAGCCAGACGGCATCCTTCGAACTGACGCAGATCGCAGGAAACCTCCATATCCTCATCCAGGCTCTTGTTGACTGCAAAAATGGTCAGTGCATCGTTTTCCTCATCCCAGATGCAGACAGAATCGAGATACGGAGCTTCGCCGTACGTTTTGCTCTCGTAAACCGGTGTCAGAACCTGTGTATTTAAGACGGTTCCGCGGCCGTATACGCTTGCATGCATGTATGGATAGAAGATCGTCTGACGCCATGCACCGGTATCGGATGTCATGATCGGAGCGATAACGTTGACAAGCTGTGCGAGGCAGGCAATCTTGACACGGTCTGCGTGGCGCAGGAGTGTGATCAGCATGCTTCCGACGAGAAGTGCATCCTCAAAGTTGTAAACATCCTCAAGCTGATGCGGTGCGCGTACCCATTTCTCCAGCTTCTGATCCTGCTCATTGCTGTGATACCATACGTTCCACTCATCGAAGGAAAGGTTAATCTGCTTTTTGCCGTGTTTTTTTGCTTTGACTGCATCACAGATCGCAACTACACCGGAGATGAAATCATCCATGCCCTTGGAGCTTGCCAGGAAATCGACAGTATCATTTGCATAATTTCCGTAGTACTGGTGTAAAGAAAGGTAATCCACCTCATCATAGCATTCGTCCAGAACCGTATATTCCCAGGAACCGAAGGTCGGCATCGTAAGATTGGAGCTTCCGCAGGCAACAGTTTCAATTGTCGGATCCATGAATTTCATCAGACGGGAAGTCTCTGCTGCAATACGTCCGTACTCAGAAGCGGTCTTATGTCCCATCTGCCACGGTCCGTCCATCTCGTTGCCGAGGCACCAGAGTTTGATGTTGTGTGGATCTTTGTAACCGTGGGATTTTCTCAGATCACTGTAGTAGGTGCCGCCCTTGAAGTTGCAGTACTCCAGCACATTTTTTGCGTCTTCCGGTCCGCGGGTTCCGAGATTGACGGCCATCATGATGTCACTGCCGGCTTTTTTCGACCAGTCAGCAAACTCATTCAGACCGAATTCGTTTGTCTCAATCACGCCCCAGGCAAGATCTGGTTTTGCAGGCCGTTTGTCTTTCGGGCCTACGCTGTCTTCCCAGTGAAAACCGGAGACAAAGTTTCCGCCCGGGTAACGGACGATCGGTACCTGAAGCTCTTTGACAAGATCCAGGGTATCTTTTCGGAAGCCCTGCTCGTCGGAGAGGGCACTTCCTTCCTGATAGATGCCTTCGTAAACGGCGCGTCCCAGGTGCTCGATAAAGGAACCGAAGATTCGTTTGTCAACTTTTCCGGTAAGAAAATATTTGTCGATGATAATCTCTGCTTTTTTCATGCTTGAAAAATCCTCCTGTAAATAAAATGTTCGTTTTCGGTGAAAACAAAGGATGAATGATGTGTCCGGGATTTTCTCCCCGTGCTTTGTTTCCGCCTCCTGATAGTTTAGATTTTAGCAGGAAGAGGGAAAAAAGCCAGAGATTTTTGTCCGATAAATTTGACTTTTTTTCCGGTATTGCGATAGAATATGGGAGAGAAACGAAAAGGAGAAAACGGGAATGGAATTTTCAATTCATATCTGTGAATATAATAGGTCCAACACGGACTGTGAGACAATATACCGGCCGGAGGGAAGCGGGGACTATCTGTTTCTGCTGTTTAAAACACCGATGAAGGTGTATGACGGAACTGCGTTTATCATTGCCCAGGAAAATGCCTGCCTTTTTTACACGCTGGATCACGAGCAGCATTACCAGGCGGTGCAGAAATTCCGCAACAGCTATGTTCATTTCTGGTGCGGCGAAAATCTGGGGGAAAAGTACGGCATTCCGCAGAACACAGTTTTTTATCCGCAAAATACAGAAGCCATCGATGAACTGATCCGTCTTCAGCAGCGGGAATACATTGTGAAGGACCCGTATGCGGTGGAATACGAGGAAGCGCTGGTCCGTCAGATGATGATCATGGCATCGCGCGGCATGCGGCTGTATCAGCAGACGGCGGAGGAGCCGGCCGGACTGTACCAGGAATTTCAGGAGCTGCGCCTTGCGATGCTGAGCCACTATGAGGAAGAGTGGACGACGGAAAAGCTCTGCCAGATGGCAAATATGGAAAAAAGCCAGTTTTATTCTTATTATAAGCAGTTTTTCAGCAGCACACCGCACAGTGACTTAATTGAGGTACGGCTCGACAAGGCGAAAAACCTTCTGACCAACCAGGCACTTTCCATCGGACAGACCGCGGAAATCTGCGGCTTTTCCAACTTGTCTCATTTCAGCCGCTATTTCAAGCGCCACTGCGGCTGGTCTCCGCGG
>ENA-OPSG01000876-OPSG01000876.1-human-gut-metagenome-genome-assembly--contig:-NODE-876-length-17068-cov-7.896138_pt1 | contig 17068 bp, 17 predicted proteins | sample MGYA00241454_ERZ501900 | MGnify/ENA primary metagenome ERZ501900 (study PRJEB25962, sample SAMEA2042225) | human gut metagenome | biome: human gut; feature: human-associated habitat; material: faeces... | reverse complement strand
AAAAAATGGGGCTAATAATTAAAAAATTTTAAGACATTTTTAAAACCGCTTGACACATATTAAATTTCTAAACTATGTTACAAAAAAATCAGTGCAAATTTTCACACTGATTTTTATTTTTAAAATACTTGTCTTATTTCATGCTCTTTTGAATAACTGTTTTCAGATATTAAATTTCCTGCTTTGTCATATACTTTAACATTTCTACCTAATTTATTTCTATCTTCCACCTGCATTAATTGTCCATTTTCATAATATATTTTACTATTCACTGTACCATCTAAACTTGGAGATAACTCCAATAATATTTTTCCACTTTCGTAGTACATGACAGCTGTTGTACCTTGTAATTGTATAGATGGTTTTCCATTCTTATACTCTGCTTGTACTGTATCAGAGGTTAATAAGTGAAGAGCTGTTTTTAACAAATTATCTTTTGAAAACATATCTAAAAAAGATTTTTTAGCAGGTTCTCCATTTATTTTAATTCCATCATCTGAATTGGAGAAAACTTCTTTTCCATTCTCATTATACACAGCTATATCTGATTTATCCATAGAAAATAGTTTTTTACCACTTGAATAGTAAATTGTCATTTTTTTCCTTTCTATCTTAGATAACAAATCTCCATTTTCATAATATATTTTCCCAGAAATTAATTTTCCTTGTGTATAATCTAGTTGAGAAAGAATTTCTCCATTTTCATAATAATTAGTTTCTATTCCCTCTGTCTTATTGTTTATTATATTAATTTTCCCATATATTTTTCCACTAGGATAATATCTTTCTTGTATTCCATCAGGGAATCCTTCTCTATAATTTCCTTTTATTATAACACCATTTTTTTCTTTATATTCTTGTTTTCCATTGGCAAGAATATTATCTACATACAAAACACCATTTCTTTTTTCATAATTCTTACTTACATTTATATTTGTATCAGTTTTCTTAATTTCTTTAACTTCTCCTCCTGAATTACCACCAATATCTTCTAAATTTACACAAGCTGTAAAAATTAATGCTAACAATAAAATTCCTTTTTTCATAAAACCTCCTAAACATAAAAAGGGAGTAAAAGTTTAAAAACTTTTAACCCCCCTATTTAATTTTTTAATCTATTTTTTTTATATTTGTAACCAATTCAAAATCTTCTGCTATTTTTTCTCCTTCTTCATTATAAATCTTCCATGAATCCCCATCCATCTCATATAATGGCTTTCCATCTTTATAATTTAAAACGTTTTTATTTCCATCTTCTTTCATAAAAGTATTTCCATTTTTAAAGAAAAATTCAGTTACTCCAGTAGCTTCATTTACTTTTAACATTGTTTCACCAGTTGAATACAAATATTTTATAAGCTCTCCATTGGCATCTATTTTAGCCACAACCTTATTACTTTTTACAAGCTCAAATGAACCATCTTCTAATTTTTTTAAAGTTGTTCCAATATCTACTGCTTTTGCATTTTCTACTTTAAATAACATTTCTTTATTTTCATTATATATAACTGATTCCTTATCGTTAGTAACCATTAATGGATTCCCATTTTCATGATAGATTATACTTTCTCCTGTTTTATCATTATAAGTCATAACAAGTTTTCCATCATTATAATAAAGTTTTAAATCTTCATCGTCTGCAAAAGTTCCCATTAATTGTCCATTTTTATAGTACAATTCTTCTCTTGTATTTTCTCCATTTACAAAAGTATCTTTTATCATAATATTTCCATCTGGATAATATTCTTCAAATACTCCATCAGGGACTCCATTTACAAAGTTTCCTTTAACCTTGTATTTTCCTGCTTTAAATTCAAATGTACCAGTAGCTTCTTTTCCATCTCCATACATAACTCCATCTTTATATTCATATTTCACTACACCACAGGCAGATAATAATATTGCAAAGATTAGTAACAGTGCTGATAATATTTTTTTCATCTTTCCTCCCAATTTAATTTTGTTTATAATTATATTATAGAATTATACCATAAAATATTAGTTTTTATAAATTTCTCCTCTCGAACCTGCTTTTTCAACATAAATAGAATATACTTTTATTGATTCCTTATTTACAGTAAAAATCACTCTATAACTTCCTATTCTCATTCTATATTGAGGAATTATAGTTCCTTTTAATTTTTTTATATCAATATTTTTTTCTTTGCCAATATAAAATGCTTCTAAATTTTTTAAAAACTGATTTTCTACTTCTAGATGTTTTTCAAAAAATTTTTCTACTAATCTACTATATCTTATGATTAACTCTATTTCATCTACATTATCTTTAAACATTATTTTCCCCTTATTTTTTTAAAGTTATAGATTTTATTTTAGTAACTTTTAAATCATCTTCTGTCATTTTATTTAATTCTTCAATAATTTTTTTACTTTCTTCATCAGAACAATAATCAACTTGTGATAACTTATAAAAAAAATCATTTTTTATTTCTTTTACTTCTTTTTCAATAGCATTACGGATAAAATCTGTTAAACTAATGGAAAAAACTTCTGTTATTTTATTTATTTCTTCAAGTAAAGATTTATTCAATCTTAAACTAACTGATTTATTAATATCTTTATTTTCAGTTACTAAATTTTTCATATAAATTCCTCCAATCTTAATAGAAATATTATATTTATTGTAATCTCTATTTTATTTTCTGTCAATTATTTTTTGTATTTTTTGTATTACATATAATAAAGGCATCCATAAATATGAATGCCTTTATCTTTTATTTAAATCTCTTTAATCTCAAAGCATTACTTACAACTGATACAGAGCTCAACCCCATAGCAAGTCCTGCTATCATAGGATTTAGTAAATGTCCTGTAAATAGATATAGTAAACCTCCTGCTATTGGAATACCACAACTGTTATAGAAAAATGCCCAAAATAGATTTTCTTTTATGTTTTTTATAGTTGCTCTACTCAATCTTATAGCAGTTAAAATAACTTCTATATCTTTTCCCATAAGAACAATATCAGCACTTTCTATTGCAATGTCTGTTCCACTTCCTATTGCCATTCCAACATCCGCCTGTGCTAGTGCAGGTGAATCATTTATTCCATCTCCAACCATTGCAACTTTTTTACTTTGTTCTTGTAATTCTTTAATTTTTTTATACTTATCCTCAGGAGATACCTCTGCAATAACATCATCTATTCCTAATTTTTCTGCTATAACTTTTGCAGTTCTTTCGTTATCACCAGTGAGCATATAGGTCTTAATATTTTCTTTTTTTAATTTTTTAATAAGTTCTATACTTTCATTTCTAACAACATCTGCCAATGTTATGAAAGCAATTAATTTTTCTTCATCAGCTAAAAGTATAGTTGTCTTTCCTTGTAGTTCATATTTATGTATTTCTTCTTCATGTAAATCTTTTATATTATTATCAATAAGTAATTTCTTATTGCCCAATAAATATTTTTCCCCTTCAATTTCTCCAATTACACCTCTACCTGAAATGGACAAGAAATTTTTTACATCATATAAGTTAATATTTTTTTCCTTTGCTTCATCATAGATTGCTTTTCCTAATGGGTGTTCTGAATTTACTTCCATTGAAGCAGATATTTTTAATATCTCATTTTTATCTGTATTATCTAAATTTACTATGTCTATAACTCTTGGTGCTCCTTCTGTTAAAGTACCTGTTTTGTCAAAAACAATAGTGTCAATTTGATTTAATTTTTCTAGTGCTTCACCAGATTTTATTAAAATACCCAATTCTGCTCCTTTACCTGTTCCAACCATAATGGCAGTTGGTGTGGCAAGTCCTAATGAACAAGGACAAGCAATTATAAGAACAGATATAAAGATAGTCAATACAAACTCAAATGGATTTTGACTTACTGACACTACATTATATTTTATTAAAAACCACCAAAGTAAAGCTGCAAAAATTGCAATAAAAATAACCGTTGGAACAAATATTAAAGAAACTTTATCTGCAAGCCTTGCTATCGGTGCTTTTGTCATCTGTGCATCTTCAACAAGTTTTGCTATTTTTGATATTAGAGTTTCTCCTTCTGTTGCATTTACAACAACTTTCAATGCTCCATCTTTATTTATACTTCCACTGTATACCTTATCATTTTCAGCTTTTTCAACTGGGATACTTTCACCAGTAATCATTGCTTCATCAATAGTTGAATGTCCCTCTACTATCACACCATCAACTGGGATTTTTTCACCAGGCTTAATAAAAACTGTATCTCCTTTTGATACTTCTCCTATATCTATTTCAACTATTTCACCATTTCTTATAATATTAGCTTTTTTAGATTGAAAATTTACCAATTTTTTTATTGCAGCAGAGGCTTTACCTTTACTTAATGCTTCTAAATATTTTCCTAACATTACAAAGGCTATTATCATTGCAGCCGACTCATAATATAGTGAATGCATTAAGTGTATATTATTCTCTGCAAATATTTTATAACTTATATATAGACTATATATAAAAGCAGAACTTGTTCCAACTGCTACCAAGCTATCCATATTAGGACTTAACATAAATAATTGTCTAAAACCAACTCTATAAAATCTCTTTCCAATTATCATAACAGTTATAGCCAAAATAAATTGTATTACCACATAATTAACTATATTATCCACAGGATAAATTATATGAGGAACTGGTAATCCAAGCATATGACTCATTGAAATATACATAAGGATAAAAGATAAAACTATAACAATTTTTGATTTAGTTAATTCTGATTTTAACTTTTTTTCTGCTTTAATTGCTTCTTCTTTATCCTTTAAATCTTCTCTTCTTTTTGGAGTATAACCTAGCTTTTCAATTATTTTCATAATTTCACTGGCTTTTATTTCTTTTTCATTATATTCAATATCTGCCATATTATTTGAAATATTAACAAGTGCTTTTTCTACTCCATTTGTCTTAGATAGTTTTCTTTCTATCTTTGCAACACAGGCTTGACAACTTATACCATCAATTTTTAATTCTAATTTTTGACATTCATTTTCTTGATTAGTATTAGTTCCTACCCTTAAATTTATATTATTCTCCATTGTGATTACCTCACTAAATCATAACCTACATCATCTAGTTTTTCTCTTATTTCATTTAATACACTATCATTTTCAGCTTCTATTTCTGCTGAACCAATTTTTACATCTAAAACTTTTATTCCTTTTATTTCTTCTAATGCTTCTCTAACTGATTTTACACAATGTTCACAACCCATACCATCAATTTTTAAATTTAATTTCATATCTATCACTCCTTTTAATTATCAATTGAATTAGTATTCAACTATTATTATACTCCCATATTTTCTTTTGTCAAATATTTTTTACTAAAATACTAAACTTTTATTTCTTATATTTTTCTTTCACATATTCCAACATTTCTTCTTTATTATTTTGAATTTCTTCCGATAAATATTTATCTAATAATTCTTTTTTTATTTCTCCTATCTCTTTTCCGTTAAAGCCTAATTCTATTAAATCTTTTCCATTTACAGCTAAATCATTGACCGTTACTTGCATTTGTTTCTCTACTGCCCTTTTTAATCTTTCATGTAAATCATTTTCTGTACTCACAACTTCATCATTTTTTGAACTATTATCTGCAATGCAATGCTCAATCAATCTCCATAGATTGTCATAGCCCATTTCAGACAATAACTTATTAAATTTTTTATCTGTGATATCTTTATACAAAACCATATGTTTTTTTATTATCTCTTCCACAGTATCTGTCAATTTTACTGGCAATTTCATTCTAGTTAATATATCCCTTGCCATATCAGCACCAACTATTTCATGAGTTTTATAGTGTGCTATTCCTTCTTCATCAAAAGTTTGAACAATAGGCTTGGCTATATCATGTAAAAGTGCTGAATATCTCAGTTCTAAATCAGCCGGAACTTTACTTACAACATTTATAATATGATTGAATAAATCTAAATTATGATGTGGATTACATTGATTAAAATCATAAGTTGCTTTAAATTCAGGGATTATAAGTTCCAATACTCCTGTGTCTTTCATTAAAGTCAGAGTATTTTTTATATTATCTCCTAATAATAATTTACTAAATTCCATAGTGATTCTTTCTTCTGGAATATTTTTAAGCAAAAATTTTTGATTTTTTATTGCTTCAATAGTATTTTCAGATAAAGAGAAATTAAGTCTTGACATAAATCTAAAAGCTCTCAATACACGAAGTGGATCTTCTATTATTCTTTCTTCTGCATTTCCAATAAAATTTATTACTTTATTTTCTATATCTTTTTCTCCATTGTATAAATCTACTATTCCTTCTACTTCATTATATGCCATAGCATTTATTGTAAAATCTCTTCTTGCTAAGTCATTTCTTATATCATTTACAAAACTAACTTTTTTTTCTTTTCCATAGATATCTTTTCTAAATTTTGCTATTTCATAATCTATATTATTTATTCTTATTCTTAAAACTCCAAAAGATTTTCCTGTTTCTTTTGGAGTATATTCACTGAATAAAGTTTTTAAAATTCCATAAGGTAGGTTAGTTGCAAAATCTACATCTTTTGGTTTTAATCCTAAAAGAATATCTCTTATTGCTCCTCCTACTATATAGCCTTTTCCATATTCATTTAATTTATTTAATATTTCTATTTCTACATCACTAAAATTATTTATAGAAATCTTATTCATATACTTTCCTCATTATTCTTCAATAATATTATTAATATCATCAAAGAAACTTTCTGTTGTAATTATTATTACTCTATCTCCCTCTTTTATAACATCAGTACCTTTTGGGAAAATAGCAACATTATTTCTAACTATATATGCTATAATCAAGTTTTTCTTAATTTTCAAATCCTTTAAAGGAATATTATTTATTCTACTATCAGAATTTACCAAAATTTCTATTGCTTCAACTGTATTATTTTCAAGTCTGTAAAAATTTTCTATTAAATTTTTCTTTTTATTTGCAATAGAACGAACAACTCTAACTATATTATCTGCCACTATTTTTTTAGGAGTTATTATGGATTGAAAACTATTTTCTCCCAATATATCAACAAAAGACAGTTTATTTAACTTAGTAATAATCTTTTTTATTCCTATTTTTTTAGCATAAATTGAAATAAACATATTAATTTCATCTATACCTGTTATAGATATGCAGGAGTCATAGTTTTGGAAATTTTCTTCTTTTAACACTTCTTCATTACTTCCATCTGCATTAATAATTGTTGCATTCGGTAAATATTCACTAAATTTATTAGCCTTTTCAGGATTCATTTCAACTATTTTTACAGTTATCTTATCTTTTAAAAGTTCTTGTGCTAAATAATGGGTAATTATTCCTGCTCCAATTATAAAAGCTGATTTTATTTTTCTTCTATCTTTTCCTAATGCATCTTGAAATTTTATAATTTCATTGTTACTTCCAGTTATATAAATTCTATCATTTGCTCTGATATGACTATTCCCTGACGGAATTATCACCTTTTCCCCTCTTTTTATTATACATACTAATAAATTAGGAAAATGTTTTTGTTTAAAGTCAAAAAGAGAAATATTATCCAGATGAGAACCTCTATCTATCCTAAATTCAACAAGTTTTAATCTTCCGTCTAAAAAATTTTCAACATTTAATGCTTCTGGAAAATCTATATTCTGTTTTATATTTTTTGCTGCTTCTAATTCTGGATTTATAACCAAATCTATTTCCAAAGACTCAGTCATAAAATTAAGTTGTGATGAATAATCTGTACTTCTAACTCTAGCAATAGTATATTTTGCTCCTAATTTTTTAGCTATAACTGATGATATTATATTTATTTCATCTTTTTCAGTAACAGCTATAAACACATCAGCCTTTGGGACTTCCGCTTCCATTTGTACATCATAGCTCACTCCACTTCCAACAAATCCCATAATATCATTATTGGCTAAAATTTTTTCAAGTATTTTTGCATCTTGTTCTATAAGAATTATGTCATTTCCCTCTAATGATAGATCACGACAAAGAAGTTCTCCAACTTTTCCTGCCCCTACAATTACTATTTTCATTTTACCCCTATCCTATTTTTTGTATACATAAGCTATAAATTCTTCATAATCTTTTTTATCCACTATTTTATATCCATAATCTTCTATATTTGGAAAATATAGTGGTTCAACTGCTTTTTTAACTTCCACACTATCTTTTATTTTTGAAAGAAAAATCTCATCAATTTCAAAATTATCTAAAAAATATTTATATATACTATATCCTCCTGCAACAAAAATAGTCTTATTCTGTAAAGTTAAATCTTCTATTAATTTAGGTACATTCATATTTCTATGAAGAACTATTACTTCTCTATCTTTTTTCATAAGCTCAATAGGAACATATTTTGCAGTTGTTCCTCCAAATAAAACTGTATTCCCAATAGTTTTATTTTTAAAATAAATAAGCTCCTCCTTTATATGCCATAACATACCATTACTATTTTCATCAGGAGTTCTGTCTCCAATTAAATTATCTTTTCTCACACAAACTATTAACTTTAAATTTTTATAGTATTTCTTTCCCATTAAATAGCCACCTCATAGCTAACTTTTTCTCCATACCTGTAATTAATTATTTCTATATCATCAGGTTTAAAATCAAATATTGATTTAAAATTATTTATTTTTATTTTTGCAGGCTCAAATGTTTCTCTATTGACTTGTTCTATCAATTTATCATAATGCCTATCATAGATGTGCATATTATGAATATTCCAAATTATTTCTGCTGGTTCAAGTCCACATTCAAGTGCTACTAATTTATGTAAAACTGAATATTGAAACACATTAGCAACTAAACCTAATGCCACATCACAACTTCTTTGTCTAACTTCTAAATATAATTTATTCCCAATTACTGACCACTGTGTTAAATGTACACAAGGTGTCAATGCCATTTCTGAAAGTTCATTAGGTATCCAAATTTCTGTCATAATTCTTCTGCTATTAGGATTATTTTTAAGTTCATTTATAACATAATGAAGTTGGGATTTTTGCCCAAAAGTTTCTTGAGCTATTTGATAACCATAAGCCTTACCAATAGTACCATCTTGCATTTTCCATTCATCCCAAAATTTACAACCTAATTTATCTAAAACATCTACATTATTTGATTGTAATATCCATATCCAATATAGTTCTCTTATTGGTGCTTTACTTGGTGCAAACCTTGAAGTTATTAGGTGTGCTTCATCATCTGAGTTATCAAGTCTAAATTGATAACCTATATAACTTTTATAATGTGCAGCTGTACCATCTGCATATTTTGTTCTGACATTTCCTTTACTCCAAATTCCTTTTTCTGCTATTGTATCAACTATATTTTTATATATTTTATCAAATTTAGTTCCCATTTTTCTTCTCCTATTCTTTATATTTTTATATCATTATACCACATAAGTATTTAAAAATTAGGTAATTTTTGGGAAATTATTTTGATAGCTAAATACATGACATAGAAATCAACAAGCAAAAAAATAAAATTAATTATAAAATTTTTTATATCTATTTTCTTTTTATAGAAATCATAAATTAGAATTATAAAATATATTAAAGATAAAAATATAAGTGGGATTTTTAAAGAGATAAAGCTAATGCAAGAAATAATAATTACTGTTACTTCTAAAATTTTCAACAACTTTACATATTTAAAATTTTCTATTTTAAAAAATAATCTTAAAATACAGATTTCAAAAAATGTAAATAGTCCTCCTATTGCTGCTATTAATATAAGAACTGTAAAAATAAATTCTATCACCTTATCACCTCATAATATTTAAACACTTGGAAGATTACTCAAAATTAATATCATTATCAAATATATTAATACTATGTCAATAAAGAAATATAAAAAATAAATTATAAAATCTTTTTTAGTAATTTTCTTTTTCCAAAAATCATATATTAAAATTCCAAAATATATTATTATAGAGAGTGAGTAATAAAAATAAGAGAAATTTTCTATATCTATATATAAATAAAATACCCAAAATATCCATTAGTCCCCCTTATTACTAAAATCAAAAAATTACTAAAATAGCCAGTAATATACTTAAAAATGTAAAAATCACATCCAAGAAATAAAATATGAAATTTATTATAAATTCATTTCCATCTATTTTTCCTTTAAAAAAATCATAAACCAAAACTATAAAATATGTTAAAGATAGTAAAAAGAATATAGGAAGTACTCTTCCAGCAATTTTTCCAGTTCCTTGTGGATTAATAAGAGCAATAAAAGGGGTGATTAATTCAAATATTTTTAATAATTTTATTTTTAACTCATATATATTTAAATACTTGGAAGGTTTCCCAAAATTAATAATATTGTAAAAATTATTAATAATATATCAGTAAAATAAAATAATATATTAACTATAAGCTCTTCTCTACTTATAATTTTTTTCTTAAAATCAGAAATTAAAACTAAAAAATACAAGAAAGTTAATGCAATAAATAAAATTTTACCCAAAAATATCATTAAAAAGAAGAAAATTTCTAAAATTTTCAATAGTTTTATATATTTAGTAGATTTTATTTTAAAGAATATTCTTATAAAAGCTATCTCAAAAAATGAAAATATTCCTAATATAATAAGAAATAAAAAAATAAGTCCAAACAATAAATCCATATTTACTCCCTATTACTATAACAATATTAATTTATATAGTTAAAAACATTTACTCTTATTTTTCATAATAATTATTTCAAAAAAGATTAATACACTCTAAAAGAAGAATAACATAATAAAAATCCTAAAATATTCATTTATTCTCTCATATTTATCTTTTTCCTAAAAAATTCAATAATTAAGATTATAATATATAAAAATTAAGTAATCTTTAAAAGATTACCCATATTAATTTATTCACTTTTATAACTCATTTTAATTTGTTTTCCACAAAATGCTATACCTATATATGTTATCTCTTTTATCCCATTTTGCTTCAATGATATATCATATTTTTTATTTTCTATCTGTTCTAATGCTTCTTTTGATACTTCTTCTAATTTTTCCACACTATCTGTTGACTTAAATTCCATTATAAAGGCTCTCTTATTTTTATTCTTTGGCTCTACTGAAAAATCATATCTTCCTAAGCCACTTTCTATATTGGATTTTGTTATATATTCTCCCTCTAAATATAGTCCCATTCCCATTATTAATCCATGATAGAATGCTTCATTTCCTTTCTTAGTATCATTATAACTAACAGAAGTTAATAATATTTCTTGTAGATTTTCTTCATATTCATCTATCCTATTTTCTATTAAGGCTTCCATTAAGTCTGATAACTTATTTCCTCTTCCAAAATATTTTTCTAAAAAACTATCTTTAAAGAGTTCTTTTACTTCTTTATTAGGTAACCTTAATATATAATTCTTCTGATCTATTTTTTCTTCTATTGTTAAATAGCCACTAAACAATAATAGTTCCCATAACTCATTCTCATCTAATAGTTTTGATAAATCTGATGTGCCTGATATATTTTGCCTTAATCCTTCTCCATTAAATAATCTTTCTAAAGCTCTTACTGTATCCTTTGTTATTTTCTTTAATACATCATTTATTAAATCATTTCCTGATGTATCCACCCAATAAGCTCTTAATTCTTTAAATCTTAAAAAATTTATTATACTCCAAGGATTATACACTTCACTATCTCCAAACTTATATCCATCATACCAATCTTTTACTTTTGATATTTCAGCTTCAATTCCATAGTCTTTAAGACTTTTCTCTACCTCCTCTTCTGTTAATCCATAGCTATCTGTATAGACATCACTTAATATTGTATAAGTACTTAAATTATTTAAGTCTGAAAATATTCCAGCCTTTATTACTCTTATTATTCCAGTTAAAATCCCCATTTGTAAATAACTATTATCTTTTAGCACTATACTATAAAAAGTTTTAAAGAAATCTTTTGCTTTATTATAATATCCATTTATATAAGCTGATACCAATGGACTGTCATATTCATCTATCAATACTACTACTTTTTGACTATATTTCTTATATAAACTTTCTGTTAAAAATTTTAATGCTTCCTTTAAATCTTCTATATTGGTATTTTTCATAATAATATTTTCAAATGTAATAGTGTCAAATTTATCTAAATCATTTAATAAGTACCTATGATCTAAAAATAATCTTGAAATTGTTGATTTTATACCCATTTCCATTTCTTCCCAAGTTGTTGCTTTTAAATCTTTTAATGATAAAAACACCACTGGATATTGTCCTTGTTCTTTAAAGGATTCTGTTTTTTCTATATATAAATTTTTAAATAGTTTTCTATTTTCATCAGCTTTTTTTATATCAAAAAAATATTTTAACATTGACATATTTAATGTTTTTCCAAATCTTCTAGGTCTTGTAAATAACTTTACCTGTGCTCCATCTTTAATTATTTCATCTATGAATTTGGTTTTATCATAATAATAAAAATCTTCTTCTATTAGATGTTTAAAATCACTTAGTCCTATTCCTATTCTTTTCATAACAGCCCTCCTTGTAAAAACATTTTCTTATTTGTATTATACCATAGAAAATAACAAAAAATACCCTTGATAAAAATCAAGGGTATTAAAAATCAATTTAATTTTGACTATTTAATTATTTCAGAAACAACTCCAGAAGCAACAGTTCTTCCACCTTCTCTGATAGCGAATCTTAATCCTTGTTCCATAGCGATTGGGTGGATTAATTCTACTGTCATAGTGATATTATCTCCTGGCATAACCATTTCTACTCCATCAGGTAGAGTTACTGCACCAGTGATGTCAGTAGTTCTGAAATAGAATTGAGGTCTGTATCCTGTAAAGAATGGAGTATGTCTTCCTCCTTCATCTTTAGTTAATACATAAACTTCACCTTTGAAGTTTGTATGAGGGTGGATACTTCCTGGTTTAGCAAGAACTTGTCCTCTTTCAACTTCTTCTTTCTTAGTTCCTCTTAATAACACTCCAATGTTATCTCCTGCTTGACCTTGATCAAGAAGTTTTCTAAACATTTCAACACCTGTACAAGTTGTTTTAGTTGTAGGTTTGATACCAACTATTTCAATTTCTTCTCCAACTTTGATAACTCCTCTTTCAACTCTTCCTGTAACAACTGTTCCTCTTCCTGTGATAGTGAAAACATCTTCTATTGGCATTAAGAATGGTTGATCTATTGCTCTTTCTGGAGTAGGGATATAGTTATCTACTGCTTCCATAAGTTCTAATATTTTTTCAACCCATTTTTCTTCACCATTTAAAGCACCTAATGCTGAACCTCTGATTATAGGAATGTCATCTCCTGGGAATCCATATTCATTTAATAATTCTCTAACTTCCATTTCTACTAATTCTAGTAATTCTTCGTCATCAACCATATCAGATTTGTTTAAGAAAACAACAATATATGGAACTCCAACTTGTCTTGAAAGTAAGATATGTTCTCTTGTTTGAGGCATAGGTCCATCAGCAGCTGATACAACAAGTATAGCTCCGTCCATTTGAGCAGCACCAGTTATCATATTTTTAACATAGTCAGCGTGGCCTGGACAGTCAACGTGAGCATAGTGTCTCTTTTCAGTTTCATATTCAATGTGAGCTGTATTGATAGTTATTCCTCTTTCTTTTTCTTCAGGAGCAGCATCAATTTGGTCAAAATCTACTTTTTTAGCCCATCCTTTATCTGATAATACTTTAGATATAGCAGCTGTTAAAGTTGTTTTTCCATGGTCAACGTGCCCAATTGTTCCAATGTTTACATGTGGTTTACTTCTTTCATATTTTTCTTTAGCCATTTTTTCCTCCTAATTAATTATTTATTTACATTATTTTTTATATAAATTTATTATCTCATTATACACTATTTTTATGTAAAATGTAAATTATTTTCCTCTTTCTTCTTGTATTTGCTTTTGAATTGAAGCAGGTACTTGAAGATATTCAGAAAATTCCCAAGAATAAGTTGCTCTTCCTTGAGATTTAGATCTTAAATCAGTTGCATATCCAAACATTTCAGATAGAGGTACTTTTGCAGTTATTATTTTAGCACCATTTCTATCTATCATTCCAGATACCATTCCTCTTCTTGAATTTAAGTCTCCAATAATATCTCCCATATATTCTTCTGGTGTTGTTACTTCAACTTTGAATACTGGTTCTAATATCACTGGTTTAGCCTTTGCAGCAGCTTGTTTAACAGCCATTGATCCAGCTATTTTAAATGCCATTTCTGATGAGTCAACTTCGTGGAATGATCCATCATATAAAGTTACTTTTACATCAACCAATGGATATCCAGCAATAACTCCTGATTCAAGAGCTTCTCTACATCCTTTTTCAACAGCAGGTATATATTCTCTTGGAATTACCCCTCCTGTTATTTTATTAACAAATTCAAATTCTTTACCTGGATTTGGTTCAAGTATAATCTTAACATGTCCATATTGTCCTCTACCACCAGATTGTTTTGCATACTTAACTTCTTGATCACAAGATTGAGTTATAGTTTCTCTGTAAGCAACTTGTGGTTTACCAACATTAGAATCTACTTTAAATTCTCTTTTCATCCTATCTACGATGATTTCAAGGTGCAATTCTCCCATTCCAGATATAATAGTTTGACCTGTTTCTTCATCAGTTCTAACTCTAAATGTAGGGTCTTCTTCTGCAAGTTTTGATAGTGCAATTCCCATTTTTTCTTGGTCATTTTTAGTTTTTGGTTCAACAGCAACTGAAATAACTGGTTCTGGGAATTCCATTTGTTCAAGAACTATTGGAGCATCTTCAGCACAAAGAGTATCTCCTGTTGTTGTATCTTTCAATCCAACTGCTGCTGCTATATCTCCACAGTACACTTGATCAATTTCTTCTCTCTTGTTAGCATGCATTTGAAGTATTCTTCCCATTCTTTCTTTCTTACCTTTAGTTGAGTTAAGAACAGTAGCCCCTTTTTCAACTATACCAGAATATACTCTGAAAAATGTTAATCTTCCTACAAATGGGTCAGTCATAACTTTGAAAGCAAGTGATGCAAAAGGTGCTTCATCTGACATTTCTCTATCTATTAATATATCAGGATTTTTAGGATCTCTACCTTCAACCATAGCAACATCTGTTGGTGCTGGCATATAATTTACGATAGCATCTAGTAAAGGTTGTATACATTTATTTTTAAATGCTGTTCCACAAACAACTGGAACTATTGTATTATCTATTGTAGCTTTTCTTAATCCTTTTATGATTTCTTCTTTTGTTATTTCTTCTCCAGCAAAGAATTTTTCCATTAATGCATCATCAGTTTCAACTATTGATTCAAGCATATATTGTCTTGCTTCTTCAGCCTTTTCTTGTAATTCAGCTCTAATATCTTTTGTATCATAATGTTGTCCTTGTTCTGAATCTATTGGCCAAACCAATTCTTTCATTTCTATTAAATCTACTATTCCTTCAAATTGATCTTCTGCACCAATAGGAATTTGTATAGGTACTGGGTTTGAACCTAACTTTTCTTTAATATCTGATACACACATATCAAAGTTAGCTCCAATTCTATCCATCTTGTTAAAGAAAGCTAGTCTTGGTACTTTATATTTATCAGCTTGTCTCCACACTGTTTCTGATTGTGGTTGTACACCATCAACAGCTGAAAACACTGCAACAGCTCCATCTAGTACTCTTAGAGATCTTTCAACCTCAACAGTAAAGTCCACGTGTCCTGGTGTGTCTATTATATTTATCCTATGACCTTTCCAAAAACAAGTAGTAGCAGCAGAAGTAATTGTTATCCCTCTTTCTTGCTCTTGTTCCATCCAGTCCATTGTTGCTTGACCTTCATGAACTTCTCCTATTTTTCTTTCCACTCCAGTATAAAATAATATTCTTTCTGTTGTTGTTGTTTTCCCCGCATCGATGTGAGCCATTATTCCAACGTTTCTAGTCATATCCAACGATACTTTCCTAGCCATTAAATTTTTCCTCCTCGATTAAAACAAAACATATTCTCTTTCTCTATATACTATACTCTATAATGTGCAAATGCTCTGTTTGCTTCTGCCATCTTATAAGTATCTTCTTTTTTCTTAATAGTTGCACCTTCATTATTTGCTGCTGCAATTAATTCTGCTGCAAGTTTTTCTATCATTCCATATTCTTTTCTTGCTCTTGTATAAGTAGTTAACCATCTTATAGCAAGTGTTTGTTGTCTATCAGCCTTAACTTCAACTGGAACTTGATAAGTAGCTCCTCCAATTCTTCTAGATCTAACTTCTATTTGAGGTTTAATATTTTCTAATGCTTGCTTGAAAATATCATATCCTTCTTGACCAGTTTTTTCTTTTATTAAATCCATTGCTGAGTAGAATATTCCTTCAGCTATTGATTTTTTACCATCTAGCATTATTGAGTTAATTACTTTAGTAACAACTTTATCAGAGTATCTTGAATCAGGTAAAACATCTCTTTTTACCGCAGCTCTTCTTCTTGACATTAAATTTTACACCTCCTTAATTATTTATTATGCGTTTTTAGCTCCATATCTAGATCTACCTTGTTTTCTCTTTGCAACACCAGCAGTATCTAATGCACCTCTAATGATTTTATATCTAACCCCTGGTAAATCCTTTGTTCTTCCTCCTCTTACTAGAACGATTGAGTGTTCTTGTAAGTTATGTCCTTCACCAGGAATATAACAAGTAACTTCGATTCCATTTGTTAGTTTTACTCTGGCAACTTTTCTTAAAGCTGAGTTAGGTTTCTTAGGTGTAGTTGTATACACTCTTATACAAACCCCTCTTCTTTGTGGGTTACCTTGTAAAGCTGGAGATTTTTTCTTCTCAGTTAATGTTTGTCTTCCTTTTTTTACTAATTGACTTAGAGTAGGCATTTTACCCTCCTTTCTTATTTTTTAATTATTTTATCATTATAACTTAGTTATTATAAACTTTTTATATTTTCTTGTCAACCATAATTTTTTTACTTAGTAAAAATTTTATGAATAGGATGTGATATTGTCTTAAGTAATAGGATATGATTTTGTCTTA
>ENA-OPSG01000869-OPSG01000869.1-human-gut-metagenome-genome-assembly--contig:-NODE-869-length-17129-cov-3.641619_pt1 | contig 17129 bp, 14 predicted proteins | sample MGYA00241454_ERZ501900 | MGnify/ENA primary metagenome ERZ501900 (study PRJEB25962, sample SAMEA2042225) | human gut metagenome | biome: human gut; feature: human-associated habitat; material: faeces... | reverse complement strand
TTTTCCTTTTTCCAACATGTTATTCAAATACTGGTATGCTCTTTTTCTCTCATTTTCAATTATATAATTTACAGAAAGATAATCTATTTTCTTTTCAACTATCTTACCTAATTCTTCTACATTAAAAACAATCTGCTCTTCCAAATTCAATCTGTTTAATAAATCTGATATCTTTTCTGCATTTCCATATCCACTGCTTCTTACAAATATTGCGAATCTTTGCTGTGTAATGATTGAAATAATTGTACCGTGAAAAGTATCGGTTATCACTGCATATGCATTTTTAAAATAAGAAAATACTTCAAAAGGAGAACAATCTACAAATTTATCACAGCAATGCTGAATACCTCCTATACATAATATTTTCAATTTCTTTTCTATTGCATATTCACGAATTTTCCTGCACTCTTCTTTACTGAATCTTCCGGTATATCCATATAAAACCAAATAATCTGAATCGTCTGCTTGTTTGGACACTGCCGGACACTTTTTCATATAATCATACATCAAAACAGGATCTAAATGTAATTCTGGGGCTTTCCCTGTTAATTCTTTTACAATCTCATAAGAATTATTATCTCTGACAGATATTGTATTAAAAGAATTCAGCCATCCTGCTACTTCTTTTTCTGCTCCATACAGCTTCAATCGTTCCATTGTCGTATTTCCAAAAGAAGCCGCATAACTGATTACTGTCTTCGCCTGACTTCCCACACCAAACAATTCCGCGGTATATCCGACATTCGGATTATCTTGAACACAATTAAAAACTTCATCGCTTCCTATAACAAGAATATCTAATTCAGGATTGTAATTATACTGGCTGTCAATTCCTAAATAACTATGATATTTTACTCCAAAATTTTTCTTATATTTTATAAAATTTAATTTTGCTTTTAAAGGAGCCTGTATCATCAAAACTTCCATACTTTTAGATAAGTTACGCAGTAATCCGTTTTTTTGTTTCAAATCAACAAGACACTTTCCCGGATGATAATCTACAAATTCTACAGCACATCCTAATTCCTCTAACATTTTCTTCAGTCCATATGCTTGCAAAAACGAACCATAATTATAGATCCTTTGCATTGACAATATCCCTGCTTTTTTCATCCTCTTTTTCCTCGCTGTGAAAACAGTTTCGTTACAATCTCTTCTAATTTTTGATTAAACACTTCATTATTACTGTTAAGTCCCGCCGGTAAATCTTGAACGATACGATCATACTGTTCAATTTTTTCTTTCAATTCCTCAATTTCTTCAACAACAATAATATTCCCTTGCCGTTCCTTGATGAAACGGGCAAATTCAACTTGATGATCATTTACATGCTCATCATATTTTTTCTGTCTCGGTACTACAATCGGTATTTTAGATTCTTGTAATGCAGGCATAATACTGCTCGGTCCGCCATGCGTAATAACAATCCTTGCCGTTTTTACTAAATCCATCATTTCTCGATATGGAAACATTTTTCCCCAACGACAATTTTTCGGTTCATATGTAGAAAAACCTGTTTGGATCACAACTTCTTCCTCGATCACACACTCTTTTTTCCACCTGTCTACATATTGAACTAACCTGTTAAACTGCTGCTCATGCGTTCCTACTGTAACAAATATCATAATCTTCTACTCCGTTATTTTACACTTCTTATCAAAAAATACTTCCTAAATTTACAGCTTTTTTATATACTTCCTTTTGCTCTTCCCACTGCACAATAAAACAATCTACAATCGGATAAACAAGTTTTCCCGTCATTGTAGGTTTATCAATCCTATCATATACTTCAATATAAACTAATTTTTTACCCATTAATTTCGCAATGTAAAAAAATGGAACTGCCACCGCGGCTCCCGAAGAAATCAGTAAATCCGGTTTTTCTTTTATAAGAACTTTTATTGCAACAACTGTATTTCTCAATAAATTTTTTATATTTCTATTGGTAGGATAATAACATGGATAAACTTTCTCGCCTTTTAATATGCTTCTTGCATCCTCTTTATCAAATGTTACCCAAAAACGGTCTTTTCCCTGCCAAAAAGGTTTTAACATATATAAATGCGTTAAGTGACCTCCGCTTGAACCGACTAATCCAACTTTCATATAATTTTAACTTGCTCCTTTTCCTTTTAAAACGACTCCTATCGTCTTAAACAAAATTTTAATATCCTCTTTTAATGACCAGTTATCAATATATTCTACATCCATTGCAACAATCTCTTCGAAGTTCTTCGTATCACTTCTTCCGCTAACCTGCCACAATCCCGTAAGTCCCGGTGTCATACTCAATCTTCTTCTGTGATAGCCTTCATATTGGAGAAATTCTTCTTCTGTAGGAGGTCTTGTTCCAACAAGACTCATCTCTCCTTTTAAAATATTCCAAAACTGCGGTAACTCATCGATGCTTGTCTTACGGATAAACTTTCCTACTTTTGTCACTCGCGGATCATTTTCCATCTTAAACATCAGACCATCCATCTCATTCTGTGCCATCAATTCTTTTTTTCGCTCTTCCGCGTCCATATACATAGAGCGAAATTTATAAATTCGGAAACGTCTTCCGTTCTTTCCTACTCGCACTTGTGAAAAAAACAACGGTCCCGGAGATTCGATCAGAAGCGGAGGCGCCACAAAAACTGTCACAACTGCGGTAATTATTAACCCTACGATCGCACCTATAACATCCATGACTCTCTTAAAAAACACTTGTTTAAAAGAGTGAATTTTAGGACTGAAAGACACAGTATAATAATCTCCGATACGCTCAATCTCTCTCTGTACGGGAATTTTCATCTCAAACAGATTAATATTCAAATCCACCGTAATTCCCATAATCTCCAATTCACTTATAATTTCTTTGATCGGAAGGTCTATCTGTGAAGGCAGATGAATAAACACCTCATCTACAACATTTTTCTTCACATATTCCATCATATCTTTGTATTTACTTACAACAGGAATCCCTTCGATCTCAACTGCATTTTCTTCATCTGCTAATATGATCCCCTGTATCTGCATATTCCAAGAATTATTTTCACGGACATTCTTACAAATATTTGTTGCCCTGTCTTTTGTCGTCAACACAAGTATATTCCTTGTGCTGATTCCTTTACTATAGATATCATTCATAAATTTTTTATACAACAAATGACTGCTGTACATAATAATAAAATCTATGCAACAAAAATATCCATATACAAGTCGTGAATAATATTCCGCATCCTGCATAATAAAAGCCGCCATTGCTCCGATTGATCCTATAATCACTACATTTTGCAAAACGGCTCTTAATTCTTGTCTTTTATTTCGATTAAAAAAGTGACGATTGGGGTTAAACACAAAATAAACGAATGTAATGGCAATTATAAATATTGCCACTCGAATTAAAACAATACTCTTTTCATATCCCCCCCACATATTGCCAAATCTTAAATAACTTGCCAGAACATAACTAATTACAATTCCTATGCAGTCTATAATAAATATGAAAAAATTCTGTAACTGCATCTGCTTTTCCTGCATTATAATACCTGCCTTTTCATCGCTAAATTCATCTATATTCTATATATTTTACAATACATATACAGTAATTTCAATAGTTCCGTAAACTTAGACTCTGCAATCTCTGTAAAAGACTACCGCATACGATTTTCTCCACACATTAAAAAGAACAACTAAATATTTTTCAAACACTTAGCTGTTCTTTACCATTTTCTCTATTTCATATTCTTCGCCACTTCGTACTATTTTACTTCGTGTGAAGCACCAGACTTATCAAAAGAATATTTTTTACCATCAATTATCATTACTGTATTAACAACCAAGCGCCCCCTAGTATCATAATAGTATTTCTTTCCCTCTTTATCTCTCCATTCCTCACAAAGCATTGCTCCGCTTGCATTAAAATAATACCAGTACCCTTCTATTTTCAAACCGATATTTGATACTAAATGACCTGCCTCATCATAATAATATCTCTTTCCGCTCTTATCTCTCCATTCCTCACAAAACATTGCTCCGCTTGCATTAAAATAATACCAATAACCATCTATTTTCATTCCTTTATTGGATACCAAACGTCCGTTTTCGTCGTAATAATATTTCCGGCCTTCTTTATCTCTCCACATATTTTTATACATAATACCTGTATTAAGATCAAAATAATACCAGACATCGCCTATTTTTTTTCCACCTTTTACCGGTTTTCCGTTCATATAGTAATACTTATTCCCGTAGCTGTCACTCTCCCAGTGTCCTTCTTCAAAGAGAAAATTCAAGTCCACATTTCCGTAAATTCCTAGCACTTTTCCTGAAGATGTACACTGCCACATGATATAATCTCCAGTGTAATCACACACAGAATTATACTGTGCGACCCATTTTTTCCAATTAGAAAAACGAGAATCCGTAAGTTTTCTCGTAAACCAATTTAAATTTGCATAAATTCCAACTTCATATCCTGCCGCAGAAATAGTATTGCAAAATGTTTCTGCAATATCACCTAATGTCTTTGCTGGCAATCCGCCTTGATTATAACTCCCACCTTCGTTTTCCATATCTAAAAACACAGGATAAGATAAATTATATCCACGGATCAAACGAAGTACATGTTCCGCTTCACTTCTGGCATCAGCAACTGACATTGCATAAGAATATATGTAAACACCAAAGGGAATGTTTAATCTAACACATTCACTTACATTATATTTCCATCTCTTATCATCTTGAGAAGAATAATTATCCCCGTAACCACACCGTATAATTGCATAATCGATTCCCGATGCCTTTACTTGATTCCAATCAATAACACCGTTATGCTCGCTAACATCTATACCTTTAGCAACTGCACCTTCAATCTTTTGTCCTCTATCATTCACATAATAGCCATCTACCTTTTCCCATGCATTTGGATAGAGAAAGGAATAACTTCTTGAGTCATCCACTTTTCCGCCTGTCCATACACCATCCGTATATCTCCAACTATTTTCTATCGGCAAAGATGTTTCATTTGATACTTCCTGCTCTATAGCCTGCACATCTGTTATTTGATAGTCCGATGTTTCTTCACTCAAAGTTTCTGTTCCTGACATCTCCAGGTCAGTCTCTTCCATGTCTATAATATCTTCTTCCGATATTTCTGATTCTGCCGTTCCATTCCCCGCTTCTTCCCTATTTTCTTCTTGCACAACTTCATCGCCACTTTGTTCCTGTGCCTTTATATGATAAGGAAAACAACTAATAGATCCACTAAACACCATACATACAGATAATATACCTGCAATGACTCTTTTTTTCATAAGTTCCTCCCAAACAATCCACTTATCACCTTGCATTTACTAACACACTATACCAAACTAACACATATTTCACAATAACAAAACTTTCCAATTTATTATTTTACTTTACATTCAGTACTTCCTATTACATATTCTACTTTTGTAGACTCCACTGCACGAACATCAATATAATAAATCTCCTTTTCATTACCAAATAACGTAAAATCAATACTTGCTTTATATTGATCTTCATTAATTTTATCAGCATCTATCCACTGCAAGTCCTTTTTATCTTCCTCTGTCCATACTGTCAAGGCAAGCACTTCTATTCTTTCTTTTATTGCAGGATCTATTTCTTCTATATTCACTTCTATAGTATCTGCTCCAACTTTCGTTTCGATATGTGCGCCATCTTTTTTCCCTTCCCTAATTAATAGAGCTCCATTATTTTTATCCACCCCGGATACTTTCTCCACAAACTCAGATTTCTTTCTCAATTCCACTCCCAACATTTCTTCTCCAACACTTTCCATTAACGTCAACTCTTCTGAAAATAAATTCGTTCCAAGTCCTAATCTGTTTCCTTCTATTTTGACGCCCATTGCAGCCAGTGTTGTAGGAAAATTATCCATTGTTGTATATGTTCTCTTTTTATTATTTACCGGATTAACAGCAGAATTAATATACGCCGTATATGTTCTTCGATCATACTTCCCTTCTTCATCTACTTTTACACAAAAGTCACTGTCCATTGTCAAGTGATCCCCTGATAATACGATTGTCGTATTATCATAAAACGGCTGTTGTTTTACCCACTCAATAAACTCATAAACTTGTTTACTTGAACACGCCATAACATTTGCATACTGATTCCCATAATCATTCGGACATTTTTCACACATATATCCATCTTCAAAATGTGTATCTACCGTAAGCATTGTAAGATTAAAAGGTTCTTCTTGCCGGGAAAGTTCCGTACATTTTTCTTTTGCAAACTCAAACAACTTTTCATCTTCATATCCCCACCAGACTTTATAATCAGAAGGTATCTTGGAATTTTCTATTGCATAATCATAGTCCTCCATGAAATAATCTCCATGCTCTGAAAAATATAATTTTCTCCCGCCAAATTCAGCTTTTGATCCGATAAGCAGTGTTTGAGAATACCCCTGTTCTTTTAATATATCTCCCAAAGTTATAATACCTGGGAAAAAATGTTCCTGCGTATCCATATAATTACCATTTATGCCTGTTTTTAATGGTAAACCCGCAGTCTGCGCAAACATTCCTGCCATTGTCCATGTAGTCCCCGCTACTGCATAACCACCGTTAAGATCTGTTGTTTCTCCTGAGAAGTCTTCATTTTCTTGTGCAAGCTTCGTCAGCTCCGGAATATAATTTTCCGTAAACGCACCGCCGTTGTTTTCATCTGCATATGTTGTTTCCATAGATTCCAAATAAATATAAATAAGATTTCTTTTTTGTTCAGGAAACTCCAAATCTGTATTTTCCGGATCTGCATAATTTGCTTCTATAAAATCAGATTTTGCAGATTGATTATACAAATATTCTCCTATTCCCGTTTTTTCCCATGCTATATACAAAGAAACCACAATCACACCCATTGAAAAGAATATTCCCGTTATAGCAAAACAATTATAATACTTTGTTTTTCTTTTAAAAAATAAAAGCACAGAAAACAAAATTAAAACAAGAAGCATTGGTACAATACACTGTACTATATATTCTATAATCATATCTTGATTGGCGCCACTTAAAGGTTCCGTGAGATGGAATACCAATTCATCTACTGCCAAATTAGGCCATGTTTTAAACATCCACCGAACGCTAAATCCTAATAATATCGCTAATCCTACCATTATAACAGATACAGCTGTTCCTAAGTATTTAATCATTTTTTGAAACTTTTGCATTTTTGCACCTCTAAAATATGTATATTATTAATTTTTCTTTAATTTTCTTTTAAATTCTTTATTAGTTTAACTTTTTGTAAAATCAATGTCAACTGAATTTTTACATATATAGATACAACCACTACCACCGCTTTTTAGCGCCATACTATTTGCATATCATTTCATAATTTCTTTCCAAGTACTCAAAATAACAAAAAACAGAGCTTTCTACAGTTATCTATTCCACGCCTGTAAACAGCTCTGCTTTTCATCTATTTCTTTTATAATCCAAATATAACAGTAACGTTATTTCTATGCATTCTTTATAATCAGTTTTAATTCAACGCTTCTCCGCTCTCAAGACTTCCGCCTTCTTCCACGATATTCGCCAATTCAACAATACTGTTCACAACTTCTTCATCAGGATAGAGCACATATAAAGGCATGTCCGGCACAGAGTAGCAATAATCTTCCCCATCTGTTCCACTTGCCGCCACAGACTGAATTGTCCATTTTGCCCCTGACTTAAGCTGACTTTTCACAAGAGAATTCAACTGGCCCTGAGAAATATTCGTCTCAACATCCTGACTCACTTGATTAATGATCGAATTCGCTTTCAAAAGCATTGTCGGTGAAAGTACTTTTTTAAGCATAGCTGTTATAACAGCCTGCTGATTCTTGCCTCTTTGATTGTCTCCGCCTTCTAAAGCATGTCGCTCCCGACTGAAAGCAAGCGCTTGTTTTCCGTCAAAATGATTTATTCCTTGCTGTACTTCCATCTCATAACCGGATTCCCATCCTGTCGTAAATGCATATTCCGAGTAAACATCTACTCCTCCTAAGATATCTACAATCTCAATAAGGGAACTGAAGTTTAATCTTACATAATAGTTAATATCCGTTTCATACAACGCACCGAGCGTTTCCATGGACACATCTATTCCGTATGTTCCGGCATGTGTCAGCTTATCGTTCATTCCATCGGATATTCCGGGTATCGGAATATAATAATCTCGCGGTGTCGTAATCAGCAAGATCTGATGCGTCGTCGGATTTACGACTGCAATGATATTCACATCACTTCGTATGGAATCACGGTCATCGTCCGCATCTTCTCCGTATGTATCAATTCCGCTAATATACACAGTAAACGGCTTTTTAGTCAAGCTGTCGTCTTTTGCCGAACCTCCGAAATCAAACTTCGTTTCAATCTCATGCTTATAAATGATCCGGATCTGATCGCTGTAGCCTTCAACAGCATTTTCCATCAATTCTGTATAAGACTGATTGTATATAATTGCGTCCACTTCTCCCGAAATAAGCGCCTCTGCCTGTTCCTGAACAGACTTGTATTCTGTTGTGTATATATCTCCGATCTGATCCTGAATATCCATAACAGCAGCTTTCATGTTCTCAGCTCCGGTATTAAATTGAACTCCGAACTCGTAATCGGATGCATCCTCCAATGTTTCTGCCGGATCATCTTTTAAAACAGCCACTACCATCTTGTCAACTTTTGAACCGCCGCTTGTAATTGCCGCGATCATATCATTTGTCTTTGCAATGTAATATGTGCCCACAGCTAAAACAGCAATCAGAAGAATACTGTATACTTTTCCCGTCACTCCTTTTTTCTTTCTAACTGCCTGTGTCGTAAATGTAATGCACCATAAAAAGAAAAGGATCAGCGCGGCAAGCGCCAAATATTTCAAAGGAAGCATATCAAGCAGTACGAGTACTCCCATAAATGCCGCACTCATAATAGCCTGCAAAATCAGGCAGAATTTTCCGAAACCGTTTTTTCTGGATCTTTCCGCATATTTTCCCTTAATTTGATTTTTTCGTCCGGTATTTCCGGTCGGTTTTTGTTTCTTTGACATTTCAGCAATTCCTTTTTCCGTTTTTTAAATGTACGGTTTTTGTGTGCCTCCGGCTCAGCCTTACAGCTTGTCCGGATAAACGCCTTTGTCTACAAGGCTTTTCACAGCTTCCACAACTGTCTCACGGTCTTCTTTGTATGTCACTCCAAACCACTGATCTTCTGATTTTAACACTTTTACGTTCACTGCTTCTTTTTTCAACAGCTCGCCTATAATCGTCGGAAGCAAATATTCAGCTTTTAGATCTTCCGAATCGGTTTCATTTAAAAACTGTTCAAATCCGGTTTTTAATATTGTAAAAAATTCCGTTGTCAGTCCCCACATATTCATAGATACCGGAGAATTCACATCATACTCTGTTTCAACATCTCCTTCACAAACGACTGCTCTGTTTCCGTCTTTTTCTATATTATGTGTTTCGATAATCTCCTGAAGCATCCCATTTTCATCAACGCGACAAATTCCTCTTGTCACACCGCCGTTTTCACTTAAAGTATTTTTCAATACAAATCCAACCATACAAACCTGTATTTTATCAGCAGCGGGAATACTTGTCAAATAAGAGTACGCTTCTTTAAAAGCGCTCTTGCCGTAATAATCATCCGCATTAATTACAAGAAACGGTTCAGAAACAACATCTTTACAACATAAAATTGCCTGACCTGTTCCCCACGGCTTTGTTCTTCCTACAAACTTTTCGGCATATTCTGCCGGAATATCCGAAACTTCCTGATAGGCATACGCAACTTCAACCTTCTGTGCGATCCGATTTCCGATTACTTCTTTAAAATCTTTCTCCAGATCTTTCCTTATAACAAACACAACTTTATCAAATCCGGCCTCTATCGCGTCATAAACAGAGTAATCCATTATGATCTCTCCGTTCGGTCCTATAGGGGCAAGCTGTTTAATTCCCCCTCCGAATCTGCTCCCTATTCCTGCCGCCATTATAACCAATGTCGCTCTGCTCATCTTTTTCTCCTCTTTCTGCAATCACACAATATTATATTCAAATAAGTTCATTTTCTACAACTCGGATCATCTCCTGTAAAGCTTCTTCTTCATCTTCGCCTTCACAGATGATTTCTATTTCATCCCGATCTTTAATACACGCCCCAAGTACGCTGAGTACACTCTTGGCATTTGCAGTTACATTTTCATTTTTTGTAATTTTCTGAACTGTGATTTTGCTCTCGAACTGAATCGCAGCTTTACAGAATGTTCCTGCAGGTCTCAAATGCAGTCCTGTAGGATTATCGATCACTATTTTTTTTCTTACCATTATTCCGTCTCCCTTTATGCTGCTGCTTTTTCTCTGTTTTCGCCTACTTTCCATTCATAACAGCCATCTCCCGTTCCAAAAGCAGCTTACTGTCCTTTTTGTTCTGTATTCGTATCGCTTTCGTTGCCGCCTTCCTGCTCTTTCTCCGCAACAGTAAGCTGAACTGTCACTTTCTTCATCAATGTAATTCCTTCCGGAATATCCACATCTACATGCACATCATATACTCCCGGCACTACATATGCAGACATATCCACAGAAACCGCATTGCTGATATCCAGCATTTCCAATGCTTTCTGATCACCGCTAAAACGAAGCGCTATCTCCGCATCCGGCTCATAAGATACTTGCAGACCCTCTGCCAGATTATAGATCTGTATCGAACTTACCATAAAATTGATCGTTCGCGTTCCTTCTTCTTCCACCATTGCAGTAACTGTTATATTGGCAGTTTTCTCATCTACCAACTGAACTCCTTCCGGCAGATATTCTGAGATATTGACAGATTTCTGAATCGGTTGTGAAGCTCCGCTGACATCAATAACAGGAACATCTATTTCCTCAATTTTATCGACCACATCTTTTTCCCCGTAAATCTGAACAGTTTCCGGTTCGCTGCTGTACCCTGTATACTTATAGCCTTCTGCCGGAGTTCCCGAAACACTGAGCGAAATCGGAACGCTCTTGATCTTTAACACTTCAACAGACACAGTAATGCCGCCCTCGCCAAGATTATTTCCCAGCCGTGTCTGACTGATCGGGTTGCCGCTGATATCATACAACCCGAGTTTTGCTGTCTCCTCACTGTCCTTTGCCAATCCCTCTACATCAATAAGAGCAACCGCCCGATCAATCTGGTCAAGGATCGATTCCGGTCCTGTGATCGTCACTTTATCCGGATTAACCGTCATATCACCTAAAATATACCCATCTCTTACTTTGGAATCCCCTGTGCTTACCGTAAGGGAAAGGACTTTCTTTCCCGATTTTTCTCTCTGTATCTGAAGATTTCTCGGCGCCGCCTCCGCAGATTCATATTTTCCGGCATAATTCGGTATGGAAATCTTGATCGGAACAAGTCCTGTACTTGTATCCATCTCCTTTATATCCGCTGTCGCGACAATATCTTCTTTTGTCAGTTTCTGCCGCACTTGTCTTGTCGCTGATACAACAACACTTACTTTTTCTTCCCCAAGCACCTGATAGGTATCGCCTGCCGATAAAATAATATCTTCATTTATAATCGTTACCGGAATCTCGCTGAAAGTCTGTGTGCTTACGGGATTATCAAGATTCACAACAATAAGCCATAAGAACGCCGCAAAAATAACCGCTATGATCTTTAATCCCAAATTATCCGTAAACTTATATTTTTTCATTTTCTGCGCCATCCTTTCCGCAAGAAAAACCGCTTTGACTCGGCATTTCTATACTGAATCTGACTAAGACGCTTTCTCAATTCTTCCCTTGTAATCCCTCTGTCAAGCTGACCGCCCATAGCTACGGAAACAAGACCTGTTTCCTCCGACACCGCGATTACAAGAGCATCACACACCTCACTCATTCCCAAAGCCGCCCTGTGCCTCGTTCCGAGATCTTTGCTGATGCGCATATTATCAGAAAGAGGAAGGTAGCATGTAGCCGAAGTAATCCGGTCTCCTCGTATAATAATCGCTCCGTCATGAAGCGGCGTATTATGTTCAAATATATTGATCAAAACCTGAGGTGACACCTTACAGTCCAATTCAATTCCGGTCATTTCATATTCTGTAAGCTGAATCGCCTGCTCTACTACGATCAAGGCTCCTGTACATACTTTTCCCATTTCAAAACATGCCGTCACTATACCTTCTGCTGTCTGATCAGAAAAACGTTCATTCTCTCTGTTTTTATCAAACGGATTAATATTGCTAAGCAGGTTTTTCTCTCCGAGTTTTTCAAGCGCACGACGCAGTTCCGGCTGAAACACCACTACAGCCGCAATAGCCAGTACGTTGATCGACTGCGCCGCCAAATACAAAATCGTATGCATCTGAAATATCCATGCCAAAAGAATAAATACCCCCAGCATAATAATTCCTCTAAGAAGCATCCATGCTTTTGTATTCTTGATCCAAAGCATGATCTCATACACGATTACGGCAACGATCAATATCTCGATCACATCTTTAATATGGATGTTAGGAAAATACATTCCATTTGTATAATTGTCTAAAATACTTTTTATCCAATCTAACATACCGTAATCACCACCTTACCGTTTACTTCGATTTACTCCGGTCTTTGTTTTTCCAAACCGAGTTCTTTACTCAAACTTCTTGTCAAAAGAATATCATCCGCATCATTCTCTGTATTTATATTGTTCAAATCCGCATCTTCTCTGATCACCGTCGTTTCCTGAGGCTGGTTTTCAGTAATCCGTTTTACCTTCTTTTCCGGAACGGCTACTCCAACTTTAGGAACGGCTTTTACATAATAATAGTATTCATCATCCTCAAACTGGATATTCTCCGTACGAGAATAATCCACGGAAAAGAAAAGAAGTTCCAGCACAAGTCCTGTCACCGCGCCAAGAACCGCGCTCAATATAATTTCTATATAAGATATATTTGTACTTAATACAATATTACCTGCCGCTGAAACAACAACCGTTACTGCCGCTCCCGCTGCCGACGCAATTTTCCAAGAATGATCCACACCTCTTGTACGGACAAAATTCACAACAAGAATTCCTATCGTCACTGCCATGACCATAAGCCACATTTCTTTACTTGCAAGCACTTGCTTTGTAAAACTCATCAAATTAGCCGCTATACCGGATGCATCTGCCTCCTTTAGCGCTGCCGCGGATACTTTCACATAATCTGTCATATAATAGGTGATAATTCCGCATGATGCAGGAACAATCCACACCGGCGATCCAAGCAGACCGAATGCAATCGGGATTACAAACGGGATTTTCAAACTAAACGCAAGTCCCGAAATCAACACAAGCCATGCTTTTTTCGGGGTAAAACGAAAATAAAAAATATACATTAAAATAAAAATGACGAGCGCCACAAGCGCAATCGGAAGCGACAACGCATAAAAATGTGCGAGTATCAATGCCGTCGCCGCTAAAACGGTAATTGTCATCGGGAGAAATGTACAGATCACTGCCAATCCCAATGTGCAAAAAACTGAAGACGCCGGCTTCATAAAACCTATGTTAGAGTTGATAACCCAAAACAAAACCAGCCCTGTCACAAACTGCAGCCCTTTTTGAATATAAATTGAATATAACGCATATATTCTCTGCAGCTTTTCTCTCCAAACAAGCAATGTACTCATGATTAATTTATCTCCTTCTTATTGTTGATCTTCTCGATTCTGGAAAGGTCTCTCAGATACTTTTTCACTCTCTGTTTTGCCTTGATATGCTTATTTTTATAAAAGCTTCCCGCACCGATTCCATATGCTATCAGCAGCGACACATAAGCGCCTACCGCCACCGCGGCAAAAACAAATAACTTTGCAAGCGTGATGCCTTCCATCGCAGCCTCTCCCCAACCGAGAAACAGCACTGCAGCCGCCAATCCATAACCGACTGTGATCCAAATAAGCGTGACCCATGTATTTAAACTCGAATAATCTTTCTTATAATAGCTGCTGATCTTAAAATCTTCTTCTCCATAGTTTTTTTCATAAATAGCAGCCCGAGTCATCAAACGTATTTTCCTCTTATCTAACATGACGTCTTCCCGTCCTCCTATGTATTTTCCGAAATCCATATACTATATTCCAAATACGGTAAATAATTACATATGTATGATTATTATATCATATATTTAAATACCTTGTCCAATGCTTATAGTCAAAAAGTACACATTTTGCGCCCCTGCCTTTTTTAATATTTTTGCCGCCTGCTCTACTGTCGCTCCCGTTGTATAAATATCGTCGATCAGAAGCACATTCGCCGCAGGTTTCCACCTTTCTGACAAAGCAAATGCATCCCTTAGATTTCCCATTCGTTCCTGCCTGTCCAACTTTTTCTGCGCCGTCGTTTTTTTCACCCGAAACAAAGCATCCGACACTAGAGGCACTCCTGTCTTTTCCGACAAACATTTTGCTATAATCTCTGCCTGATTATACCCTCTTTTTCTCTTTCGAGATTTGTGCAGAGGAATGGGGATAATTTCCTCAATTCCCCATTTTACAACTTGATCTTTATAAGCTTGTGCCATTTCTGCCGCAAACAATTCTCCCCAACTGCGCTTATTATTATATTTGAATTTATATATCGCCGTTGATACCGGTTCTTTATGAAGCCACAAACTTCGCCCCTGGGTAATATACGATGTTCTTTTTGCACAATCCGAACAATATTCTTTATATTCATCTTTTATCGGTTTCCCACATCTCATACATCTTGGCTGTCTGACGTATATAATCTTCTTTTTACACTCCGCGCAAATCCCTTCCGACGAAATTTCTCCACAGAAAGGACATACTTTCGGATATAGCAGATTTAAAATTCTTGTATACGCTCCGCCAAACTTGTATATCGCGCCTGCTCGTTTTTGTTTTGTATCATTTCCTGAAATACTGCCTCACTCCCTACAATCGTCAAACATTTTTTTGCCCTTGTCACCGCAGTATACAACAGATTCCGGTTATAAAGAAGCTTCGGTCCCGGCAAAAGCGGAATGATAACTGCCGGATATTCGCTCCCCTGTGACTTATGTACGGTAATTGCATATGCCAATTCCAGTTCTTCTGTCATATCAAACCCATATTTTACTTTTCGAGATTCGTCAAATTCTACTTCTATCGTTTCCGTATACTCGTTGATTTCTGTAATCACTCCCATATCTCCGTTAAACACACCGGTTCCTTTATCTACCGTCAGACCGAATTTTGTAGATACTTCCCACTCGATTTGATAATTATTTTTAATCTGCATTACTTTATCGCCTTCTCTGAACAGCCTGCCGTTAATCTCACGCTGCGCCTTTTTCGGTTCTTCCGGATTCAAGTATTTCTGAAGGATTTCATTTAAACGTTCTACTCCGAGAAGTCCTTTTCTCGTCGGCGTCATAACTTGGATCTCGTTTTGATCTGCCCCTACATACTTCGGAAGCTTTTTCTGGATAAGCATGATCACAATACCTATGATCGTATCTGCATCCTGTCTTCGTAAGAAGAAAAAATCTCTGCTCTTATTATCGGGAATAACCGGCTCTCCTGCATTGATTTTATGTGCATTTACTATAATATCACTTTCTCCTGCCTGACGAAAAATACGAGTCAGTGTCACAACAGGAAACCGATGCGATGCAATGATATCTTTCAATACGCTTCCCGGTCCCACAGACGGAAGCTGGTCTACGTCTCCTACAAGTATCAGTCTTGTCCCCGGTATAACCGCAGACAAAAGCGCATGCATCAATGTCAGGTCAACCATAGACATTTCATCAATAATAATTACATCCGCTTCAAGGGGATTCTGCCGATTTCTTAAAAATCCTCCCGAATTTTCCGCTTCTTCGGGATTTACATTCACTTCCAAAAGACGATGGATCGTCTGCGCCTCATATCCGGTAGCTTCTGTCATTCTCTTTGCCGCCCTTCCGGTTGGCGCTGCTAAAAGAATGCTCATCCCTTCGCTCTCAAAAAAACGGATCATTGTATTAATTGTCGTTGTTTTTCCCGTTCCCGGTCCTCCGGTCAACACAAGCAAACCGTGTTTGATCGACTCAATCACCGCTGTATGCTGCTTAGGATCCAATTTGATCTCTTCTACCTGCTCCACTTTACAGAGCCGTCTTTCCATCATTTCCTCCGGCATATCACAATTTATATTCAAATCATGAAGCATTTTCGCCGTATTCAATTCCATATAATAATAATGTGCCGGGTAAATCCTGATTTCACTTTCATTTTTGTTTTCATTGACACATTCTTTCATAACCACTTTTTTCTCAATGCACAGATCCATCACATGCTTTTCTATATCGTCAATCTCCACTTCCAAAAGCGTTCTTGCACGACGTAAAAGTTCCTCCTGAGGAAGATAGATATGCCCTTCTCCTACTGCCTGCTGCAATGTATAAAACAGTCCGCTTTTAATCCGGTAATCTGAATCTGTATGGATTCCGATGCGTACCGCAATCTCATCTGCGGTACGAAATCCGATCCCCTCAATATTATCCGCAAGTTCATACGGATTTTCTTCCATCACCTTGTATACACGCATACCATAATGATTATATATCTTTGCTGCCAATTTCGCAGAAATTCCATACTTTTGAAGATAGATCATTGCCTTTCGCAAATCCTTTTTATCTTCTAACTGTGATGAAATCTCTCTCGCTTTACGCTCGCTGATTCCTTTGATTTCGGCAAGACGCTCCGGTTCTTCTTCTATGATACGAAAAGTATCTTCTTTAAACTTCCTGACAATACGTCCCGCCAGAGCCGCCCCGATTCCTTTAACGGCTCCCGATCCAAGATACCGTTCTATGGATACGAGATCTTCCGGTTCTTTCACAACGTGAGACATTACCTTCAACTGATTTCCATACACACTATGAGTCACATACTCCCCCGTTATTTCCAACAGTTCCCCTTCTGTAATGTAATTAAAATTCCCCACACAGGTCACTTCTCCGTCACCGGTTTCCGCCTGTTTTTGTTCGGGCTTTTTCCGGTGCGTCTTCCGGACGGACGGGCCGGAGATGCGGAAGAAGGGGCCAATTTACTTTTCTTCTGGATTACTGTCACTTTTACCAAATAA
>ENA-OPSG01000858-OPSG01000858.1-human-gut-metagenome-genome-assembly--contig:-NODE-858-length-17271-cov-19.388708_pt1 | contig 17271 bp, 18 predicted proteins | sample MGYA00241454_ERZ501900 | MGnify/ENA primary metagenome ERZ501900 (study PRJEB25962, sample SAMEA2042225) | human gut metagenome | biome: human gut; feature: human-associated habitat; material: faeces... | reverse complement strand
TATCATAGAAGACCTAATGCTTAATAGCTATTTACAGAAAAACTTTCATACTCTCATATACTCAAAGATTGCCCTACGGGCTTCTTGGGAATCCTGATATGTATGAAGATATATCTCTTCCTTCTTTAACACGGAATGGAAGGATTCTATACAGGCGTTGTCATAGGGATTTCCTTTACGGCTAAATGAATGGAGTATCCCTTTGCTGCTCAGGTATACCTCAAATGCCTGGCTCGTGTATTGGCTTCCCAGATCGCTGTGGAGAAGGATCCCCTGTGCGTTTCTGACATTCAGGCAGGCATTCTTTACCGCTTCTACTGCCAGTTCTGTTGTCATGGATGTGCCATAGGCATATCCGATAATCTTGCGGCTGCACAAATCCATCACGGAGGCCAGATAAGTCCACCCCTCTTTCAGCACATGAATGTAGGTAATATCAGTACACCATTTCTGATTGATGGTTCTTGCCGTGAAATCACGTTTCAAGATATTTGCTTTATCATCCGGGATGGCTCCATGGTTTGCATGGTGGTTATATTTTTTTACTACGACAGACCTTAGTCCCTGTTGTTCCATGTGCCTTTGAACACGCTTTACGCTGCACAGCGTTCCATTGTTGTTGAGGGTGCGGCAGATCTTGACAGCGCCATACCTCTGCCGGGATTCGTCATAAGCCTGCTTTACCTTCCTGCCGAATTCCTCATACTCCTCCTGCCTGTTTGAGGGTACACGAACCAGAGCCTTGTAATAGGTACTCCTGGGGAATTTCAGGGCACTGCAAAGCTGGGACACTGTGTAATGGTTTAAATGGTTCTGGATAAAAGTCACAATTTCGGCTATTGTTCTTTTGCGAATATGGCGGTCGCTTTTTTTAATATTTCATTCTCAATCTTAAGACGCTGGATTTCTTTCTGGAGAGCCTTATACTCTTTGAGTGTGACTGTTTCCTCCTCCGATACTTTAATGGGAGAGAGCTGCTTAACCCAGTTGCTAAGTGTGCTCCGATTTACGCCATATTCACGTTCCAGTTGTAGATACGAGGTTCCTCCGGCATTATACAGATCGACGATCTGCTGCTTAAATTCCGGAGTATACGATTTTTGATTTTTCGCCATGTTGAACATCTCCTTTGCTCTTTCATTTCATAGTATAGGTCGTTCAACTTTTCCTGTCCACACTTATATACTAACACCACCCTTGGGAAATTATCCTATAGGGTGGCTTGCTCTCTTTTCTACTTAAACGCTTGTTTACCTTGTCATTCTTAAATTTCACACTCATCAAAATACCCCTGCAGCTTCTCTACGAACTGACCGATGTGCAGCCCATCAACAAAAGAGTGGTGTGCCTGCACAGAAACAGGGATCAGTGTTTCCCCATCCTTCTCATAATATTTTCCCCAGTCAAAAAGAGGTGTTGCGTTGTCTTTCTTCCCGGAGTTTGTATGCGAAATATGTGTATATGTCACCCACGGCATCGGAGAACATTGGAACACATCATTCCCCAGCGAACCCGTGAAGTATTCCTTCTGCTCTTCAGCGGTTTTCGAAGCCAATTTGCAATATTCCTTCAAGCCATCTATCATAGGCACATTAACGACCTTAAAAAGATCCGTGCCCTTATTCAGATATGTAAATGCAGTGTTGATTCTATCGAACAGAACAACATTGCCATCTACAAAGCGATATCGGAAGGCCTCTACCTCGTTTGCGCACTTGCAGACAGCGTATACCATTGCCAAAGTGAAAGAGAGCCCGCTCTCCTTGACCACTCGTCTGAAATTCGTAATGTCTGCCTCAAATGTCACACAAAACGCTGGCTCGATGCTGTTTCTGAATACCATGCAGTGCATCGCTCTCGGCCACGTCTTTTCATCTATAATTTGGTATGAATTAGACACCCTATTTTCCCTCCATAAACATCATGAATGTTCTTGCCTCATTGCCTGCCAGTCTTCTCTTGTCAGACAGGTTATATGTTCCGTTCGCAGAACATCTGGGAGTGCACAGGGAACGTTTTCCGCAGAGTGATGGTAGTGAAAACCACATTTTTCCTGCACTCGCTTCGACTTTGTATTTCCATCGAAGTACCCACACCAGATTTTTTCAAGTTTCAAATCATTGAAGCCGTATCTCATTATTTCTCGAACAGCCTCCGGAATCAGTCCCTGTCCCCAATAGGGCACGCCAATCCAATAGCCTATTTCGCCCTCTGTATCGGGAATACCAATGTTGCTGGCTTTGCCAAGCATTAGTCCAATGCTGCCAACGGGATGATCGACCTCCTTTAGAACCACGGCATAGGTCTCCGGCGCTGACAGAACATCACAGATAATCTGTCGGCTATTATCTACACTGGTATGAATCGCCCACCCTGCGATCGGTCCCACCTCCGGATGGCTTGCATATTTGTATAAATCCTCTGCATCAGTTTCTTCCCACGGACGGAGGATAAGCCTTTCTGTCTCTAATATCATGTTTTCACCTTTTCAAACGCTACGGTTTCTTCCTTCATAGATATTTTGCCGACCCGATATCCATACCCCAATAATTCCTTTTTTAAATTCAGGAAGGAGTGATCAATGGGCAGGCCTGCGATTTCTTCTATTTCAGAATAGGTCAGTTTGAAACTGTCTGTACCGTTTTCTGATATCCACTTCCAAAGCTGGTCATACTTACTCATATCATGCCCTTCTGATCGGATGTCGGATCACTGTTTTCAACTTCTCCGGTGCAACCTTTCTGGCATCACTCAGATAGATTTCATGGTGCATCCGCTCATCCGTAATGTCCAAAACATAGCCCTGATCTTCCATAAACTGATGCATCAGCGCCACGGTCTTCGGCTCATTATCATAGGAACCAATATGCATGCACTGGACACACCGTCCCTCATCGTAGGTCAGGAATTCCACCTTAGAAAAATCTGTTTTCTTTTTCCTTGTAGCCTCTTCGATTGCCCATTCAAAATCCGCTTTGGTCACAAAGTCGGGAAGGCAGATAACCGATATGAAGTTGAAGTTTTCCTTATGGGCATAGTCAATGCCATTTACTTTCTCCTGCCACCAGAACCCCTCAAGTGGCGGCACAACATAATCAAAATACCCATCGATCTGATGATCACCTTTTTTGCTCATCTTGATTGTAAATGCGATTCCATAGAGCAGACCAATGGAGGCCTTATACTCTCTGTTTTCGGTGTTTGGATCGCCCTGTCCGCGTACCGCGATATAATTCATCGCCGGAACCGTCACGATAGACGGCTTGTTCTCCGGCAAATAAAATTCCTTGTATTCCTTCTTATAATCAAAAGCCATAGCCAGTCTTCCTTTTACATTTGCTCGTTTATGTATGACAAAGGTACATCCATACGCTGAGCGACCTGTTCCGGTGTCATCCCATTTGCAAGAAAACGTCTGGTCACTGCCTGCATATTCTCACCGACCTCAATGATGTGCTTATCCGGATCATAAAAGCGGACAACACGCTGACCCCATGAATGCTCAATAACCGGATGTACATATTCCACATCACATTCTTTGAGCTTTTCAGCGAAAGAGTCGAAATCGTCTTCTTCAAAGTAGAGCTCAAAGTTATCTCCGCCGAAAGAGATCTCCTCTTTTCCTATGAACGCTTTATAGGTTTGCGCTGTCTGCAAGGCGAGACCGCTCGTCAGCGTCTTATTTGCACCAAAATCCAATATCACATCAAGTCCAAGAACTTGCTTGTAAAATTCCAATGACCTTTCCATATCGGTCACAACAATCATAGGACTGCCTAATTTCATTTTCATCAACCTCACAGATCCAAATTTTTTCGAGCCTCGGCATTGTTCTGAATGACTGCCGCTGCCTTTTCGCACAACTTCACCTCGGAACAATCACCACAAGTACTTACTCCTTTTTTTATCGCACACTGGCGAATGGCACAAAGGCTGTCGCAAAACACCGTTTTTACTCCGTCAACACGGCATCCCTCACAGTTAATGTGTTCGGGCAGGATAGGAGCATTGTTTAACTCTGCCCATAGCTTTGCCGTTTTCTTCCGCAAAACCTGATCATTATTCATTGTAGCAATGTAGGCATCGCATTTCTCACAGTCCAAACCGCAATAGCCAATCATATCGTTCATGACATTCTTCCCCCATAAATCATAAGTATTTCTTGAACGCCTTCTTCATTTTGAGCATGACATCAATCAGCCTGTCAAACTGTGCGTTCCAATGATTCCTGTTACCGAAGGCCACGCTCTCTTCCTGTGCAAGGCTCGACATGATGGTGATCAGGTTCGTTTAGAAAATCTGCCCCTGAAGTTTCAGCTTCTCCTTGGCAGGAAATCCTTTGTCTAATTCTTCCACATCAGAATCATCGACATAACTTCGCTGTTTGGATAATAAGGGATCAGCGTGATTTCCTGATCTACGATTCTTTCTTCCATTTTTCACCGTTAACTTCTTATTTTCCACTGACATCTAATCCGCAGCCACAACCTACCCAACATCTAATCCGGCAACCCAACCCTATCACATTTTCGCCTCAAATGCGCTTTGATATGTTACCGCCAAGCGACTGTCCACCCGACCGCTCTCAAAGCTGCCGGAAGCCGAAAAGTGCCTGAAATCAAGGGTTTCCAAGCCTCTTATGTGTCTCGCCTTGACATCAATACTACCGTCTCCACATGCGGTGAAAGTTGTCTTTTATACTACATGGCGAAAGGTTAGCCCCTCTGTTTCGTTATAGAATGCGTAATTTCGTTTTTACCCCTTTTGATGACTTTTTACCCCTCTTACCCCACCTAAAATAACAAATAAACGTGCACCTTTGGTACTTACTTTTGGGCAAGTAGCAAACTCACAAGTTCTGCTATACCTTCTTCCCGCCAGAAGCCGTTACGGATATAGCACTCGCGGCTACAAAATTTCTGTTCTTTGACCTAAATCTCAAACTCTTTTCCACAAGACATGCATTCATTCTTATAAAGTACAGGATGCTTTTTTATCCACACCTTACGGCATTCATCAGAGCAATAAACTCTCTTACGCCCAGTAGGATTATTAGCTACACTGGCTGTATACAGAATCAGAGCATACCTTCTCTATGTGCATGCCTTCATTGGACTGTATAAGGTTCCCAGCATAACCGTCCACATTATTAGCCTTGCAATAATTCCTCATTTTATCACGCACCAAATCCAAAACAGTACCAATTTTCCGATAACCCATACCTACATTTCAAAACATTTTTTAATTTGCTTCTGTTCCTCTAGCATTGGACATCAATATCTAAACAAATTTAGTAATCCAGCAATTGCACTGAATTACAAATTTGTCAAGATAATAATTTATGAAATAAATCATGTCATAATGGTAATACTTCTCTTATATAATATATAAGATAGGTAGGTGACATATATGAAAAGCAAACCAACTATGAGTTATGCTGAGGCGTTCAATCATCTAGATAATCTTTTAACATATATGAAAAATAATTCTTTTGATGAAAAACAAATCATGTCTGTTGAATTAGCACAAAGCGTTTTAGTAAACTTTGAACTATTAAATTTAATTACTTCTGAGCACGACAATTAGTTTCTAACCCTTAAAAATTTCTTTGTAAACTTTCTGCATTTCATCAGGAACTGTAGAATGAATAGCTTTTGCAATCCTCGACTTAATACTTTCAGGTGTTGCCTGCACCCCCACAAATTCATTCTCTATTGATACACATCCAGGAACCAATGCACATAACACCTTCACCCATTCTATTACTTGTGGAGTAAGGTATTTTTCATTTAATTTGCGATTAAGTTCTTTTCTAACCACACGAATTGTTGGCGGTTCATTGTCCTCTTTCTGCAGTTCATAAATCACATCTATAATGTCATAATATGGTGGCTTATAGACTTCTGCTTTTTCTATTTTTTCAATCCATTCATGAACTTCCAAAGGTGAATAGCATGTATCAAATAAACTTCTCAATTTATCTAAGCCAATTTGTTTAGGGGTCGCTAAAAATAATAGCTTCACTAAGTCTTTAGCTGTAATTATTGTCACCTTCTGCATTCTGGCTTCAACTGATATAGCACTCTCTGGATCGTCCTCCCCTTGATACCCAATTGCTACTTCTATACAATACTCCGCATTGTATTTTTTTTGATGCCGCTTCAAAGCCGATAAATGTGCCGTACCAGCCGCTATAGCTTTTGTTTTTGTACTCTTAGCGTCAAAAGTCAAAGAATAATTTTTACTTTTACTATTTTCATCATATCCTAAGATTGCATTAGCCTTGCCATCAGGTTCCCCATTTCCACCGATTCGACTTGTTTCAAACCCCAATGCCGATAAGGCTCTATACACTGCTTCCTCAAGACCTGTTGGGTTTGCAAGAGAATCTTTAACAAGCATTGCAACAGCCGGAATTCCAACTCTGTCAGCTAGTGCTAATTGTCTTAAAGTTATATCTCTTTTCTTCATTATTTCGTTAACTGTTTCTTCTGGTATTCCAATTTCATATAAATGCGCTTCCGTTAATACTTCAGTTATAGCCATACTTTCTAGTGGGATATTACTGGTATATGCATCACTATAATTCGCTATATATGGATGTAATTCATTAATAGTTAATGTTCTGGATTTCAAATTTAACTTCGCAATAGGTTCTTCACTTCCTAGAATATCCCATTTTATTTCTTCAATGACTTGTTCTCCCGTTTCCAAATCTTTTTCATATGCCCTTATTAATATATCCTTTTCGTCTATCGTAGGCTTTTCAATTAAAAAGGGATTCACTATTTCAGAATCATAGTAATATTTTATAAAATTATATATTGGGCGTTTAGAAGTTGTATATGATGTTTGTGCTAATCTATATGAAACAGTTTTTTTCTCAGATGCCTTTTGCTCTTGTTCAAAATAGAATCTTCTAACTTCATTATTAAATTTCTTTTTAATATATTCTTTCAATTGTTTAAAAGGTAACGATTCTTTAACCGCCTCGCGTGTTGAAGTCAAATTATTATCCAGTTCGTCTGCATCTACTACAATCCTAGTTCTATTAAACACACCATGGGAAAAGGCTTCCATTCCTAAAAGTGGATCATCTAAGTTAATCAAACGCCCTCTGATACTTAAAAAAATCCCATGACTCCTACCTAATGAAGAAGATTTTCCATCAACCAAAGAATCTGTGTATAATGTAATTGTGCCTTTTACACCTTTTAGATTTTCAAAATCCACAAAGTATTGTTCATTTTCTTCCCGACATTGAGCAAAGTCCAATTCATTGGCTGTTTTATCCTCTTTACCAAATACCCACTCTTTCATAATGGGAACTTTTACTTTTGAAGATTCTATTAATACACCGTTATAAAACAGTTTAAAGTTTGGATTTAATGGAAGAGCTGTCCTTAAAATCCATTTCAATCTGCCTTCTGAAATTTCTGCTGCTTTTGGCTTTAAATCAGTTAATATTGAAATAGTCCAAGTCTGTACCGCCTTTTCACCAAAAAGTTCAAAACTTGACTTGCCTTTCAGGTATGAACCTAATAACTGTTCAGCCTCTTTTTCACTTATCTCTCTTTCATCAATAAGAAGACTTTCTTTTTCCTTATTGTTTTGGATTAAATCATAATCCATTGTTGCAAGAATATATCTATCATTTTTCTTGGAAATATATGTAAGTTTTCTCGCTAGAATATATGTAGCCAATTTACCTATTCCAAATTGTCCTATCTGCAATCTTTTTTGATCACGATTTAAATCATCTCTTTTTGAAGATTCTCCTATTCTCCATAAATCTTTTAATTCTTGTGCATTCAATCCCTCGCCATTATCACACACCCAAATATATGCATCATTAGCAGATAAGTCTGGAGCAACATATACAGAAACATTTGTAGCAAAAGCATCATAAGAATTACATACCAATTCTTCAAATGCTTTATTAGGGCTGGAATATAAACCTGCTGAGAATAATTCTATAATTTTATAGCTAATTTTAACTTGTATATCATCAATCTTTTTCCCCGCATCCAATAAATTCACTATTCTTTCCTCCCAACCACTATAAACTCTTCGCTATATACTTTACGATTATTTTCATCAGATGAGAACTTTCCAGCCTTATCTCTATATGGTGTTAAAATTTTATTAGTTATTTTTCTCTTTGTTATGAAAACACTTTTAAATCCAGCTTGATATAAAGATTCAACTAAATGTTTTGCATTATTAATTTTAACCCCCTTGTACTCCGTATTACCTATAACCATCAAAGCTGCACCTTTATCATGTAAAAGCCTATAGCAGACAGATGCCGCCTGTTGCATATCATAGAAATATTTTGCAACTGCATCAGCCTTTGATTTATCTACTTCTTCAAGTTTATCTACTATTTTTCTCCCAACTGGAAACAAATTGTTTTTCAATTCCACTATATTAGAAACATTATAATTAGATCCAACCGAATCTTTCCTAAGTGTCCTATAATCATCCGCAAAATCTAACCAAAGTGATGAAAGTTGATGCAAATCCGCATATTCATATGACGTCACATATGGAGGACTTGTTATAATCAAATCCGCAAACTGCTCTTTTTTTGTTTTTAATGCATTGCTTTTCTGTATAATAACTTTTGAATTTTTTTTAAAATTCAAATCTTTAATTGCATTTTTCATAAAAGAACATTGTTTCACAAAAGCATCTCTTACCTCAGTTGGTTCCTTTTGTGGATCCAATTGAGGTTTTATTGATTTCGTGAGCCATTTTGAAGTTGGTTTCAATATATTTGAAAAGGCACATAAGTAAAAAAATCTATATTTGCTGCTTTCCGGAATTGTCTCCAATATTGCATGTTTTAATAAAGATAACTCCTTTATCGTTGGCTCGAAAAACCAATATCTGATTCTTTCGTTTATCTTACTTGGAACTTCATATATGTCTTTATTGTTATCAAAAAAAGAGAGAATCTCCTCATAATATTTCTCTATTTTTTCGATTTTATAAGAATGACTTTTTGCTTTAGCTATCAAAACTGCAACTGGGTTAATATCACACCCCCAGAAATCAATTCCATTTCGCTTTGCTTCAAATGCAACTGTCCCACATCCACAGAATATATCAACAATTTGTTTAACATCTATTTCTTCTTGCCTCGCATATTCCAAGGCCTTTTGCGTAATGAAAGCTGGAAACTTTGCTGGATAGGCATGTATCCTGTGGTTCTTATGCTCACGCTCATTTCCCACATTCCAAAAAGGATCAATATCAATATTATCAAAATCCAAATCTAATGTTTTATTTACGTAAATCATAAGTATCCCCCTGATATATTTGAATTTCCAGTCCTTGTTTTTGGCAAAATTCAAATAATAGTTTTTTAGCCATTGGGCTCGGTTTAGCCTTAGCATTTTCCCATCTATTAACCGTACAAAAACTGATGTTCAGTGCGCGTGCTAGCTGTTCTTGACTATATCCCAAGTCCATTCTTATTTTTCTTACTAACCCAGAAAATTCCATATTCTCACCTCATAGCATACATTATAGCAAACGCTATATCTTTATTCAACAATAATCAACATTCCTCTGCTAACTTGTAGCATTCGCACTGAGTAACCGTCTATATACTTTTGTTCACAATCTCCGTCCCATCCAGAAACACCGTCACCACCACCCCACTCTCATATACCTTAATATAATTCACCGTCCGAAGCATTAAATCAATATCCAGCTCCTTTATCGGCTCTGCATCCTTGGTGATCTCCATAAAATCCATTGCCCGAAACTTCGCCAACAAATCCTCTCCCTGCATCTTCCTTTCCCACTCCGGCATCAGCATCTCCCGGCACTCCAACAGCCTGTTCCATGCCCTCAGATAAATCTCAATCAGCGTATCCTCATAAATATGCCGGTTCCCACATCCCAGCACACCTTTCACCTTATACCGCTCGCTACACTGCCACACTTTTCTATCTCCGCTCGGTGTCCGCCACCCCTTCCTCGCAAAAGCCCTGTTACACTCCCTGCAGATAATCTTACTGGAAAATGGATTCGCCTCCGTGTTCTGGGAAAACCGAGTAATATTATGCTCCTCCAGATACCGCTCCCTCCGCTTCATCTCCAACTGCACACATTCCCAAATCCAAGGCTCTATAATCGCCTCATGATCGTCCTCAATATAATACTGCTGTACTTCCCCCTCATTCTGCACCCGCTTCTTCGTCAGAAAGTCCACAGTGTAACTTTTCTGCAGGAGCGTATCCCCTTTGTACTTTTCATTTTCCAGCATGCTGGCAATGGTCGTGGACTGCCATCTCGTCCCGCCATCCCAGTTTATCACACCTTCCCTCTCAAAAATCGTAAGTAAGTAATAATCCGTATCTTGACAAAAGTAAGCGCCAAATATACCTGCGGATTTTCTAATCCGCCTTCTTCCGCTATAATTGTAGCTGTTAGATACTTAGACTATTTCACTACAATTATGGAGGATAGGTTATGGCAGCTACTCGCAAAGCCCGTGTTCCTATGGCAGAACAGATCAGGCTTATCAATGAATGCCGCCAGAGCGGCATGACAGATGCTGAATGGTGCCGTGAAAATGACATCGCAGTAAGCACCTTTTATAACTGGGTCAGCCGATGCCGGAAAGCGGCAGCGGAACAGATCCCTGCACCGAATTACGGTCATCATGCAGATCCACTTCCAAAACAGGATGTGGTTCCCATTGATATTGTTCCGGATCATCTTCCGGAGCAGCATGCGGCATCACAGATGCAGCAAATGTACCTTGACAATTCACATACGATTGAAGTGACCATGAAAGATGTGATCATTCGGATCAGCAATGATGCCGACCCTGTCCTTCTTACAAGGACACTCCGTCTGATCCGGGAGACTTCATGTTAGGCGATATCTCCGGACTTGAAAAGATCTACATCGTCTGTGGCTTATCCTCTCGATATTTTTATCCTCATCTTTTTGAGAAGGCATTGATTTTAAGGCATTTTTTCAGAAAAATATGAGGATAAAAAGTCATATGCGATAATGAAATCACAATAAAATCGGAAGGATGTGATTTCATGAATTACGACGAAACCGTAAACAAAGTAATGATACTGCTGAAAGAAAAGGAGATATGTTCAAGTAGCCGAAAGTCACACAGAGATTGCTATGAGTCCCTCAGGCTTTTTATAAAGCAGAGAAATGAGGAGTATTCAGATTGTATTCGTGAAGGTTGGATATCTGAGATCAAAACTGAATTACCACGGCAAAGATGTGCCATATGGATACAGTATGTTTACCAGTTGGAGGAGATGGACTCCACAGGGACTGTTTCCGACCGCAGACTTTATCTTAATCAGTCAAACTATGACAAGCTGCCTTTATTATGGAGAAAAGATCTTGACATATATCTGGATGATTGTAGTAAACGCTATACAACTCGTACATTAGAATTAACCCGTATTTACTGTTCTTCAGGCTTATTCTTTCTGGATGATATCGGGGTTCATGCTATTACGGAGGTCACCTATGACTCGATTATAAAACTGACAAAGACAAAAATGTATTGTTCTGATGATACAAGAGCCGTGATACTGAATAATACTGCGCGAATGATCAGGTTTTATGGTGAAAAGGGACTTTGCCCTATGAGCTATGTTCTTGTTTTTGACTGCCAGATATTTCCTCATATCGGATTACTGTCGGATTTCTCTGATGAAAGTCTTACAGTGCTCCGGAATATAACGAGTGTAGCCATGTCGGTGGACAGTTTCTATAATTCAATCGTACCTTTTATTGAACTTTTAGAAACTCATGGATATGTTGGGACAACTTTGAAACTTGCTAAACATGCATTGACTGCATTGTATCTTTTTCTTGATATGAATCAATTAGGATTTCATCAAGATATCATGTGGATCTGGTTCGCAGAAATCAGAAAAACAATGGGGACTTCATGGCTCCACTGGAGGCGTGTTCTGAAATTTTATGAAGATTATACCCTTACTGGTGATATCCATCCGAATGGTAAGTACAGATACCAGCCTATCAGTTTCGATAAACTGCCATTATGGTGCAGAGAGCCAATAGAAGGTCTTTTGGAACAGAAAAGACGTGAGTTTCGAGAGCCAGGTACAATCGATAGTTACATGTATTCCTGTACCCGTTTTTGTATGTTTTTGCTTGATCATGGCTATGAAAGTTTCAAGAATCTTTCATTCGCTGTTGTAAAAGATTTTTCATTACATGATGAGCATGCCACTTTTGCGGGAAGAGCAGGACGCTTTGTCATTGTAAGGGCATTTCTTCGTTTTCTTGATGAAAACGGATATACAGATGTACACAAGCTGGATCTATGTTTGATGACCGGTACCGCTCCGTGCGATAAGATCATTGATGTATTATCTGATGAGCAGATTCAAAGAATTCATACATTCCGTACAGAACATAATACCCCTGTAGAACTTCGTGATATTGCGATAGTATTACTTGGTCTGCGGATGGGAATGAGGGCGTATGATGTTCTTTCTCTCCGTTTTCAGGACATAGACTGGAAAAAACGACAGATTTCAATAATCATGAAAAAAACCAGGACTCAGATCACCCTTCCCATGCCTGTTGAAGTGGGCAATGCGTTATATCTGTATATAACCAAAGGAAGACCCCGGAATAATAGCGGATACATTTTCATAAGGTCAAAAGCTCCTTATGGAAAACTTACAGGTAAGATATGTACCAAAGCGCTTTGGCGTATCCTTCCTGAACGAAAAGATGTAAAAGGCGGCGGTTTTCATGTGACCCGTAGGACATCTGCCACGAATCTCTTGCGGAACCATGCAGGGATTGATGATGTAATGGATGCACTTGGACACCGTGATTCCACAAGTGTCATGAAGTATCTGCTTCTGGATGATGAAAGAAGCAGGAAATGTGGATTATCCCTGGAGAGTACAGGGCTCCTTTTGAGAGGAGGGCTGGCATGAAGATGGGTGAATACCAGTTCAAAAGCTGTTTCGCACCATATCTTGAAAAGTTTATAAGCGAAAAACGGGCTGTAGGTTTTATATATGAAAGCGAAGAATGGAAACTGAAACGCTTTGATGCCTTTTGCATAGAAAGCGCAGTTACAGAACCTTGCTTAAGCAGGGATCTTGTAAAGGAATGGGGGACATTGCGTGATGGCGAAGCTCTTGCCACATGCTCTTCCAGGACATCTGTACTACGGCAGTTTGCGCTGTTTCTGACTTCACTGGGTATGGAAGCATATATTCCATCAAATTTCTACAAGGCAGAGAAAAACGTAGTTCACATCCTGTCAGAAGCTGAAATAAAAGCGTTCTTTGAAGCAGTTGACGATTGTGTTCCTGCTATAAAAGCGACAGGATTTCATAGATTAGTTACCGAGTATAAAGTGATCTTTCGGCTTATCTATTGCTGTGGTCTGCGTATTTCAGAAGCCAGGAAGCTGTATTGGAAGGATGTGGATCTTCAATACGGAACAATCCATATATATCAGTCGAAAGGTCACAAAGACCGATTGATCTACATGGCCACAGATCTGACTGAACTGTTACAGGCATACGCTAAAGTGCTGCGCGATAAATACCATTGTCTGTCAGACTGGGTTTTCCCAGCGCGGGAGACAGATAAGTGCCTCAGTGTTGGTACAATCGATAAAAAGTTTCGTGATTTCTGGGCATTAACACCTTTTGCAGAATCATGTGACAAGGCTCCGACAGTCCATTGTCTTCGCCATGCTTTTGTAGTTAAAAGAATGAATCTGTGGATGGAAGAAGGGGTTCCTTTAAAAGAAATGCTCCCCTTCCTCAGCCGGTACCTGGGTCATCAGAGCCCGGATGAAACATTCTATTATTATCATCAGGTTGCTGAAGCATTCCGTATCATCAGGGATAAAGATGAAACTGGAAGATATGTGATCCCAGAGGTAAATGCTTATGAATAGAAAAAAATCTCAGAAAAAACTGTTTTTTTCGAAGACCCTCGAATTTCTTGAGCATTATCTCCCGGATCAAGTATTAAAAAGTAGAAACACGGTTGAAACATATCGGGATGCATTGACAGTTTTCAGGCGATATGTAACAGATATCAGGCACCTGTCGATACGGTCATTCGGGTTTGAAGACTGTACACATGATTTTTTATTGTCATACATAGAGTTCCTAAAACAAAGTGGTAATGCTGAAACAACATGCAACAACAGGTTAGCTGCAATCAGAGCATACCTATGGTATGCTGCAGACAGTGATATTTCCCTGCAGACAGTAGCTTTGACAGCATCGAGAGTTCCTTTTCTCAAAGTACCTAAGCTGACACGGGAGGTGATATCGGAAGAAGCTCTTAAAGCATTACTTACAGCACCACCCCACACAAAGATTGGTCAACGGGATCAGCTGATTCTGATACTGCTTTATGATTCTGCCATTAGAGTCTCCGAATTATTATCCCTGGATGTATCTTCTGTAAATCTCAATGCGGAAATACCATATCTGAGGATATATGGAAAGGGTGATAAAGAAAGAATCGTTGCTATCACAGAAAAAACAGTCCGTCATTTAAAGAATTATCTGAACCTCTATCATCCAACAATCATTCCTGACCTGCCCTTGATCTATACAATGATCAAAGGCCGAAAAGACAGGATGTCTGTAGGAAATGTAGAACGCATCATAAAAAAGTATGCGTCTCAGATACGGTCACAGTACCCAGATTTTCCAGAACACTGCTATCCACACATGCTGCGTAGGACGCGTGCAACAAATCTATATCAGGATGGAACAGAACTAGAGCTTGTTTCCAGGATACTGGGACATTCTTCGACAGAAACAACACGAATCTATGCTGTCCCTTCTATAGAAATGATGCGAAAAGCAATGGAGACAGGAAGTTTATCAACGGATGAGAAACCATTGTGGCCAGATGATGAAGAAGAAATGGCACGTATCTGTGGGTTAAGATGAAAAATGTTATCCTCATCATTTATGATGTAAAAACGCTCAAATACAGCTATTCTCAGAAATGATGAGGATAAAAATATCATAAGAATAACCCCGTTTATCCTATTGTTAGGGAAAACGGGGTATACGGATATGCGCAAATCGATTGATGGCTTGTGTGCCATTATCGAAGACCAGCTTAAGATGGATCCGTCGTCCAGTGCACTCTTCCTTTTCTGCGGGAGAAGACGGGACAGAATCAAAGCGCTGTTCCGTGAGCCGGATGGCTTCGTATTGATTTATAAAAGGCTGTCTGTTCCCGGCGGCTATCAATGGCCGCGGAAGCAGTCAGAAGTCAGGAACCTTTCCTGGCGGGAGTTTGACTGGCTGATGTCAGGGATCGATATCGACCAGCCCAAAGCTCTCAAAGCAGAGTAAAACGCTGCTGATTTTCATGGAAAATCCTGCACAGAAAAATGGCAGATTTCCTTATAAATTCGGCACTTTTCAGTCCGCGTTTTCCTTTAGTGGAAGCGACATTTCTGGTATAATAAGGATATCAATTCCAAGGAGAGAACGATGGCTTCCAGTGCAAAAGATATCCAGCTGCGAGAGCTGAAAGATACCATATTACAATTGAAAACAATGGTCTCTGAGCAGACAGAGCTGATCAAATCTCTCCGTCTTATCATTGACGAAAAATCCAACCATGAAAAAGCTCTTCAGGAACAGGTAGACTATCTGACAAAAAAGCTCTTCGGTTCCTCCAGTGAGAGGCGGTCTGATGACATCCCCGGACAGCAGAACCTGTTCGATGAAGCGGAAATGGAACAGGATCCTTCCCAGCTGGAAGAAGAAACCGTGATCCGGGAGCATACCCGTAAGAAAAAAGCAACACATGAGGAACTTTTCAAAGGGCTGCCGGTTGAAAAGGTAGTCATTCCTCTTCCGGAGGAAGACCAGATCTGCCCGGTCTGCAGCACACGGATGGTTCTCATCGGCGAGGAGTATATCCGCCGCGAACTGGAATTCATTCCTGCTACATGCAAGGTGATCGAATACTACAGCCAGAGTTACGGCTGCCCGTCCTGTAAAGATGGGCTTGGCGCTACGGAAAAGCCTGTGATCGTAAAGTCTCAGGTTCCGGAAGCATTGGTAGGAAAAGGTCCGGCATCCGCCTCCACTGTCGCATGGACGATGTATCAGAAGTACGCGAATGGGTTGCCTCTCTACCGTCAGGAGAAAGACTGGAAACAGTATGGGGCTCAGATCAGCCGGACGACACTTGCCAACTGGATCATCTACTGCTCGCAACATTACTTTCAGCCGATGTATGATTACTTCCATCGGGAACTACTGAAGCGAAGCTTTGCAATGGCAGACGAAACCAGGATCCAGGTACTGAAGGAAGAAGACCGCAGAGCTCAGACACAGTCCTTCATGTGGCTGTTCCGAAGCGGGGAGGACGGTCTTCCGGCGATCATCCTGTATGGATATTCTCCTACCAGAAGCGGAAGCCATGCGAGGGAGTTCCTGAAAGGATACCATGGATATCTGGAAACGGATGGCTATCAGGGGTATAACGGTCTGCCAGATATCAAACGCTGCGCTTGCTGGGCACACATACGTCGATATTTTATCGATGCCGTCCCCAAAGGGAAGCAGTATGATTACAGCCAGCCGACGGTACAGGGAGTCCAGTATTGCAACCGTCTGTTCGCGATCGAAGACTCCATTAACAAAAAATATCCCGGCGATTATGAAAAGCGGAAACAGCTGCGTCTCGAGAAGGAAAAACCCATTCTGGAGGCTTTCTGGTCGTGGCTGGATCAGCAGAAACCAGTGCGGAATACCCGCATGGACAAGGCGGTGAATTATGTCCAGAACCGCCGGGATACGGCGGAGACCTATCTGGAAGATGGACGCTGCAGCTTTACCAACAATCTCAGCGAGAATGCGATCCGACCGTTTGCGGTTGGCCGGAAGAACTGGCTGTTCAGTAATTCTGTAGACGGTGCCAATGCCAGCGCAGTGGTCTACACAATGGTTGAGATGGCAAAAGCACACGACCTGAATATTTACAGTTACCTAAAATTTCTACTGGAGCATCGGCCAACGAAAGAGATGACCGACGATCAGCTCGCAGAGCTGGCGCCTTGGAGTGAAAAACTCCAATCTATCAAAAATCGCATGTGAATTATAGTAAATTACTCCAACTCGCAAAGGGCTGGGGTAATTCTATATCTGACCGTATTATTATTTGACGGTTACTGACAAAATAAGAAATCCCCCAGCACTTACCGGGGGAAGATCTGTTTTTTACTTT
>ENA-OPSG01000857-OPSG01000857.1-human-gut-metagenome-genome-assembly--contig:-NODE-857-length-17296-cov-6.062177_pt1 | contig 17296 bp, 15 predicted proteins | sample MGYA00241454_ERZ501900 | MGnify/ENA primary metagenome ERZ501900 (study PRJEB25962, sample SAMEA2042225) | human gut metagenome | biome: human gut; feature: human-associated habitat; material: faeces... | reverse complement strand
ATGGCGGCGTTTGGACTCGGCGTGCGACATGCCGCCCGGGACCAGCATCGCCAGCCCGGCGATCACACCTATGCAGATGCACAGGAACGTGAGGAAGTCATTGAGCCGCGTCACGCCGAGGATGGAGTTGCTTGAATCAAACAGATTGCAGATACCGACCGCCGCGATGATCGCCGCAACGCCGCCGGAGATGAGCAGCGCGAACCGGCGGCGATGCTCGTCGTAGCCGGTCAGGTCCTGCGGCAGGGTGGCCGTATTGGCGTGCACGGCGGGGCGGGGCGAACCGGTTCCGTACGGTGTCTCGCCGGTCGGCACGCCCGTGAGGCTTGGCTCGATGGCACCGGCCGCACCGAGATGCGCGGGCTCGTCGGCGTCGCCTATACTTCCCTTCGCGTTCCCCGCATGTGCAGGGCTCCCGGCATCTTCACCGGTCATGCCTCCGACAGTCGTGCCGCGGCCGGTTGCCGATGCGCCGTGCGAGTCCGGCCGGCTGGCGCTCACGCTCACGTCGCCGAGCACGAGGTCGTCAAGCGTGCAGCCGAACAGATCGCAGATCATGAGCAGCTTGTCCATTTCGGGGTAGGCCTTCTCGGATTCCCATTTCGAAATGGCCTGCCGCGAGACGCCGAGCAGCATGGCCAGTCGCTCCTGGGTCATGTTGCGTTGGGCGCGCAGGTATTGCAGGTTGGTGCGGAAGCTCATCGTCAAATCCCTTCTCAAGTGATTCCATCATGTCATGTTCGGCCGATGACCCCACTATGGCACGCCGTCCACGCCATCCGCCACCATCTTACGGTTGCAATCGCCGACCATGCCCCGCAACCGTGCGCAACCACAGGTTGCATCGGCGGAATCCCGCCGTTTTGATGTCCTATATCACAATCCTCACGAAGTCGATTTTCCCCGCCTCAACCGCCGCCATGCCGTATCGAGGTCGAGCGAGCGGCCCGGCAGCTTGGCCAGGTGTCCAATCCGTCCCCATATCTGCGCGGGATTAAGTGCACGTGGAAATGCATCACCGACTGCGCCCCATGATGACCCTTCCCGGTGGCAAGATATGCAACGAATCGCCCTCAATGATACAGGCGCGAGTATGGTACCGGGCCAATCGGGCATCAAGCGAAAGCAAGTCTCGGGATTCCGGGAATCCGCATCATGCGCACTTGTGCGGGAATATGAGTCATCCTCGCACAAACATCATCGAGAACGATCACCGCACTATGCGTCGTACGAATCATCATCACGCACCGAATCATCGTCGTCGGGCATGACCGCGACGGTCCTGACCTCGGTTTTCAGCAGGTACTTCTCGGCGAAGTCCAATGTGGTGGACACCATCACAACCCCCTTCTTGACGCGCGAACCATTGATATGGCACCGGCGAGCCCCTTGCCGCCGGCACCCACCATCGAAGCACGTCGCAGGGCGCGACACAAGACCGCGGACATATGAAAAATCTATGGCTCGCTCAACCGACGCTCTCAAAACTTGCAGATACAGGCCGTCATCGGGCAGCTGGGCCAGATACGGGCGCAGACCGGTACCGCGATACCAGTCGAGGATCGCCTCATACCCAGGCAGCGCATGTGAAGTCTTTATGCCTTCAGAAGTGATCATTTCCGTTTCCAATGATGGTAAGGAGTTTACGGAACTGAAGCGCATGGAGCATAAAGTAGTGAAGGATGACAAAGTGACTTTCATCAACTTTGGTTGGGAAGGAAATGCCAAAGCACGTTACATACGTTATCAGGCATCTTCGGGCGAATTCGGAGGTTTCTTGTTTACAGATGAAATTGTAGTGAAATAATAGAACTTATATAAACAACAAATAGCATGAAGAAACAAATTTTGTTATCGGCTGTTCTGGCTTGTATCTCAGTTTTTTCTGCGGCAGCACAGAAAGAGCCGGTAGATTATGTAAACCCTTTTGTGGGTACTACTAATTACGGTACGACAAACCCCGGAGCATTAACCCCTCATGGAATGATGTCGGTGACTCCTTTCAATGTGATGGGGGTTCCCGAAGGGGATAAGGATAAAGACAAGCAATGGTGGTCCACTCCATACGAATTCAATAATAAATATCTTACCGGCTTTGCGCACGTTAATCTTAGCGGGGTAGGCTGTCCGGAATTGGGATCATTGTTATTAATGCCTACCACCGGCAAACTGGATGTGGATTATCATAATTATGGAAGCTTCTATCAAGGTGAAACTGCAAATCCGGGTTATTATACCAATATACTGGATAAATACAATGTGAAATGTGAACTGACTGCCACTCCACGTACCAGTATGGCACGCTTTACTTTTCCTGCCGGACAAAGCAATATCTTGTTGAATCTGGGAGAGGGATTGACCAATGAGAGTGGTGCTACCGTTCGTTTTGTAAACGACCGTGAGATTGAAGGTACCAAATTGTTGGGAACTTTCTGTTATAATCCTCAGGCGGTATTTCCTATCTATTTTGTAATGCGTATCAACAAAGTACCGGCAAAACGCGGTTATTGGAAAATGATGCGTCCGATGGGTGTGGAGGCGCAATGGGATGATACGGCCGGTAAATACAAACTCTATACTGCTTATACAAAAGAAATAAGCGGAGATGATATAGGAGTGTGGTTTACTTACGATACCACAGCGGAAGAAGTGATTGAAGTCAGTATGGGCGTGTCTTTTGTCAGCATAGAGAATGCCCGTTTGAATCTGGAAAAAGAACAGCCTTTCGGTACAACATTCGACAAACTGCGTGCGGAAGCCCGTAAGAAATGGAACGATGATCTTTCCCGTATCAAAGTGGAAGGTGGAACGGACGAGCAAAAAGGAGTATTCTATACCGCTATGTATCACACGATGGTTCATCCGAATATTTTGCAGGATGTAAGCGGACAATATCCACAAATGGAGGGAGATAAGATTTTGACCACCAACCATAACCGTTACACGGTATTCTCATTGTGGGATACTTATCGTAACTATCACCAGTTGATGACTTTGGTATATCCGGAGCGTCAGATGGATATGATTCACACCATGATGGGCATATACAAGGAACACGGATGGTTCCCGAAATGGGAATTGTATGGTCGTGAAACATTGACGATGGAAGGTGACCCTTCTATTCCTGTTCTGGTAGACAGTTGGATGAAGGGATTGCAAGACTTTGACATTGACGAAGCTTATAAGGGAATGTATAAGTCGGCCACTACTCCGGGCAAGGATAATCTGATGCGTCCGGATAATGACGATTATATGTCCAAAGGGTATGTGCCGATGGAAAGTCAGTATGATAATTCGGTTTCTCATGCTTTGGAATACTATGTTGCCGACTATGCACTTTCTACCTTGGCGGAGGCTTTAGGTAAGAAAGAAGATGCGAAATTGTTCCGCAAACGTTCTATGGGCTATAAAAATTATTATAGCAAGGATTTCGGAACCTTGCGTCCGATAACTAAAGAAGGCAAATTCTATGAACCGTTTGATCCGAAAGAAGGAGCTAATTTTGCACCTAGTCCCGGTTTCCATGAAGGTAATGCATGGAATTACACTTTCTTTGTGCCTCATGATATCAATGGCTTGGTAAAGTTGATGGGGGGCGACAAGAAATTTGTTGATAAATTGCAAAGCGTGTTTGATGAAGGGAATTATGATCCGGCCAATGAACCCGATATAGCCTATCCTTACCTGTTCAGTCGTTTCAAAGGTGAAGAATGGCGTACACAGAAATTGGTGAAGGAATTGCTGGCTAAGTATTTCACAACTAAGCCGGATGGAATTCCCGGCAATGATGATACGGGTACGATGTCTGCATGGGCTATATTCAGTATGATGGGATTCTATCCGGATTGTCCGGGTGTGCCCGAATATACATTGACCACTCCTACTTTTGATAAAGTGACCGTTCAGCTTGATCCTAAATATTGGGGCAAGAAAGAATTGGTTATCAAGAAAGAAGGACAAGGGGATTATATAAAGGAAATCAGACTGGGCAATAAGAAGATTAATAAATATTTGATTTCGCATGATGATTTGATCAAGGCAGGTGAAATTACTTTTATAGTAACAGAAAATCCTAATAAGAAATAACTATGAATACGAAACGATTTTTGTGTGCTGCGTTAGGAGCTGTTTGTTATTTTGCTTTTTTGCAAGCGCAGGTACGTACAGAGCAGACTTTCGAAAAAGGGTGGAAATTTACGCGTGAAGATAATGCGGAATTTGCCAATCCCGGTTATAATGACAGTAAATGGCAGAACGTCACCGTTCCTCATGATTGGGCGATTTATGGTCCGTTCAGTATCAATAACGACAAGCAGGAAATGGCTATTACTCAAGATGGACAGACCGAGGCGATGGAACATGCCGGACGTACCGGAGGTCTTCCGTTTGTAGGAACCGGATGGTATCGCCTGAACTTTGATGCTCCCGGTTTTGAGAAAGGCAAGAAAGCGACTTTGATATTTGATGGAGCAATGAGCCATGCCCGTGTTTATGTGAACGGGCAGGAGGCCGGTTATTGGCCCTACGGTTATAATTCTTTTTATGTGGATGCGACCCCTTATCTGAAACCGGGTGAGAGGAACGAACTGGCAGTCCGTTTGGAAAACGAGCCTGAATCATCACGTTGGTATCCGGGGGCCGGATTGTACCGCAATGTTCATCTGGTAATCAATGAAGATACGCATATTCCTGCTTGGGGGACGTATGTTACCACTCCTGTGGTGACAGACAAATATGCAAAAGTGTCTTTGAAAACTTCTTTGGTTAGCCCTGAAGGAGCTAATAAGGATAATTACCGTATTGTGACGCAGATCAAGGATAAAAACGGCAAAGTGGTTGCTACCGGGGAAAACAAGTTGAGTGTTTTTGATAATGCTTTGTTTGAACAGGAGTTTGCAGTGGCTAATCCTGAGTTGTGGAGTCCTGATACTCCGGTTCTTTATACAGCTGAATCCAAAGTATATGAAGGGAATACCTTGAAAGACGAATATACCACCCGCTTTGGTATCCGTACTTTGGAGATTGTTCCCGGCAAGGGCTTTTTCCTGAATGGAAAGCTGACCAAATTCAAAGGGGTATGTAACCATCATGACTTGGGTCCGTTAGGCGGTGCTGTAAATGATGCCGCTATACGTCGTCAGATTCGTATTCTGAAAGATATGGGTTGTAATGCCATCCGTACTTCTCATAATATGCCGGCACCCGAATTGGTGGAGGCTTGTGATGAAATGGGTATGATGCTGATGGTGGAGTCTTTCGACGAGTGGAAATCGGCAAAGATGGCCAACGGTTATCATAAAATATTTGATGAATGGGTGGAGAAGGATCTGACTAATCTGATCCGTCATTACCGTAACAATCCGAGTATTGTTATGTGGTGCATCGGTAACGAAGTACCCGACCAGTGGAATGGCAATAACGGACCAAAGCTTTCGCGTATGTTACAGGATATCTGTCATCGTGAAGATCCTACCCGTCCTGTAACACAAGGTATGGATGCGCCTGATGCTGTAGTAAATAATAATATGGCTGCTGTGATGGATGTGGCCGGTTTCAATTACCGCCCTCATAAATATCCAGAAAACTATAAGAAATTGCCTCAGCAGATTATTCTAGGTAGTGAAACAGCTTCTACAGTAAGTTCGCGTGGCGTCTATAAATTCCCTGTTGCAATATTTTTATTTCGGATCAGAAGCTCCAAAAGTTCAAATTCCTTCAACGTCAATGTGACAGGGATTCCATCCACTCTCACTTCATGTTTTTTCTGATCCAGCATAAGATTTCTGATCTCATACTGTGTGCTTTTCTCTTCCCGCTTCGTCCTTCTTAACACCGCTTTCACGCGCGAGATCAGCTCCATCATTCCAAACGGCTTCGTCACATAGTCATCTGCGCCGCTGTCCAACCCGATCACTTTGTCATACTCTGCCCCTTTTGCTGTAACCATGATCACCGGGATATCCTTCGTCTTTGCTGAACTTTTGAGCTTCTTCAAAAGGGAAATCCCGTCCTCTCCCGGAAGCATGATATCAAGCAGAACGAGCTCTGGCGTCTCAAATGCCAAAGCTTTCATAAATGCAGTCCCATCTGGAAATCCACAGGCTTTCATCCCTGTGGACTCCAGTGTATATACGACCAATTCCCGGATGTTACTGTCGTCTTCCACGCAATAAATCATCTTCGTTCTCTCCTTTATCTATCTCTCCACAAGCTGTCCGTCTTTGTGCACGCCTGTGATAGAGAATTCTACCCATTCTGCAATATTTGTTGCATGGTCTCCAATACGCTCGAGATACTTCGTGATCATAATCAAATCAATCGCTTTCTCACCCTGCTTTCCGCCATCCTTCAGAATCAATTCTACCAGTTTCGCCTTTACAAGTTCAAACATTCTGTCCACTTCGTCATCGGCAAGCATAACCTTCTGCGCCATCTCCAAATCTTTATTGACATAGGCAAGGATACTGTCATGAACCATCTTGCTCGTTGCTTCTGCCATCGTCCCGATTATCGAAATGTCTCTCGCTTCTGACATTCCAGCAGAAATGATAATCTCCGCGATATCTGATGTCTGATCTCCGATCCGCTCCATATCTGTGATCATTTTCAGCGCCGCAGAAATCTGGCGCAGATCTCTTGCCACCGGCTGCTGCTGAAGCAGAAGTTTTAAACACAGTCTCTCGATATCTTTCTCAATCTGATCAATCTCTTCATCTTCGCTCATGACGAGCTTTGCAAGTTCCAAATCTCCATTTCTCAGAGCCTTTGTCGCATTTGCAATTGCTTTCTCACAAAGGCTTCCCATAAAAATAAGCTGTTCACTGAGTCGTTCCAGCTGCATATCAAACTTATTGCGCATCTCTTATCCAAACCTCCCTGTAATATAATCTTCCGTTCTCTTATCTGATGGAATCGAGAACAATTTTTCTGTATTGTTATATTCAATCATCTCACCAAGAAGGAAAAACGCGGTATTGTCCGACACGCGCACTGCCTGTTGCATATTGTGTGTAACCATGACAATAGTATAGTCTTTTTTTAGTTCCATGGCAAGGTCCTCAATCTTCGATGTTGAGATTGGATCCAATGCAGATGTCGGCTCATCCATCAAAAGCACTTCTGGCTGCACTGCAAGCGCTCTTGCAATACAAAGTCTTTGCTGCTGTCCGCCGGACATTCCAAGTGCACTTTTCTTCAAACGGTCCTTTGTTTCCTCCCAAATTGCTGCCTGCCGAAGCGATTTTTCCACAATATCATCTAACTTTGCCTTAGAATGGATCCCATGTGTACGCGGTCCAAATGCAATGTTGTCATAAATACTCATTGGAAATGGATTTGGCTTTTGAAATACCATTCCGACACGTTTTCTGAGAAGATTCACATCCATCCTTCCATAAATGTCCTCTTGATCCAGTAAAATCTGTCCGTCGATCCGACATCCTTCCACAAGATCATTCATCCGGTTGATCGACTTTAACAAAGTAGATTTTCCACATCCGCTCGGCCCAATAAATGCAGTGATCTTGTTTGCCTCGATTTCCATATTAATATTTTTCAGCGCCTTAAAATCACCATAATATAAATCTAGGTTCTTTACACTAATTTTCCCCATTTCCATTTCCTTTCGTAATCTTTTTCGCAATATATCCGGACAGGCAATTAATTCCGACAACAAGTACAAGAAGTACGACCGCCGTCGCATAAGCCTGATCCATGTAAAGTCCTTCACTGGACAGATTGTACATATGTACGGCAAGAGTTCGCCCAGATCCCATCACACTTTTCGGCACTGCCGGAACAGTTCCCGCTGTATAGATCAGCGCTGCCGTTTCCCCAACAATTCTTCCGACCGCCAGAATTACACCTGCAAGAATTCCCGGTACTGCCGATGGCAGAACTACACAAAAAACCGTCCGGAGTTTTCCCGCTCCTAACCCAAAGCTTCCCTCACGGAAACTGTCTGGAACTGATTTTAATGCTTCCTCTGTCGTTCGGATGATCAGTGGAAGAATCATGATTGCCAATGTAAATGCCCCCGCAAGTAGAGAATATCCCCAGCCGAGTGTTGTTACGAAGAACAACAATCCGAATAATCCGTAAACAATCGACGGGATTCCCGACAACGTTTCCGTCGTAAGTCGGATGATTTCCACAAATTTGTTTCCTCTCTTTGCATATTCTACAAGAAAGATTGCGGCAAAAATCCCAAGCGGTACTGCAATTACAAGCGATAACGCAGTCATTCCGATTGTATTTAACAGTGCCGGCATCAAAGATGCATTTTCTGAAGTATATTTTAATGCAAACAGATCTGGTGTCAGATGCGGAAGTCCTTTGATCAAAATGTATGCAATCAAAAATAAGAGGACTGCAAAAGTTGCCACTGCTGACAACATCACAAGGAGCATCAAGATTAACGATCCAGGTCTTCGTCTGTAAGCACGAAGTTTTTGTCCAATTGTCTGCTTATTCATGTTGTGCCCTCCTGTTCAACAATGATACGGAAAGATTGATCAACAGGATAAAGACAAATAAAACAACGGCAGTTGCAATCAGTGCCTCTCTGTGAAGTCCTGCTGCATATCCCATCTCCAGCACAATATTTGCCGTAAGAGTACGAACACCTCTCACAATCCCCGCAGGCATTCTCGCCTGGTTTCCTGCTACCATGATCACTGCCATCGTCTCTCCGATCGCACGTCCGATCCCCAGTACAATTCCTGCTACAACACCTGATTTTGCTGCCGGGAGAACAACTGAAAAGATACTTCGCTCATGTGTCGCCCCCAGTGCAAGTGCACCCTCATAATAATGCGCCGGCACAGAACGGATCGCTGACTCTGTGACACCGATGATCGTCGGAAGAATCATCATTCCAAGTAAGATAGATGCAGTCAGAATGCTGCTTCCATTTCCACCCCAGTGAAATTTCTGGCAGATGTCTCTGATCAATGGCACAAGTACGACCAATCCAAAAAATCCATATACAACGGACGGGATTCCTGCCAAAAGTTCGGTAGCACCTTTCAGCACCGGATAGATTTTCTTTGGACAATATTTTGCCATAAATACCGATGTCAGAATTCCGATCGGAACTCCTAAAATAATTGCTCCCGCAGTGACATAGATACTTCCCATGATCATCGGGAGGATTCCGAAGATTTCATTGGTCGGCTTCCATCTCTCTCCGGTCAAAAATTCCATAAATCCAATTTCCTTCATTGCAGGAATTCCATTTGCGAATAAAAATACACAAATGAGAGCCACCGCCAGCACCGAAGTACAGGCGGCGATGAAAAACACTCCCTGCATGAACTTTTCTTTCCATGCTTTCATATTGTTTTTTCCCTCTTATCCATCTTTCTCAGGCTGTTTTGCAAGCAATTCCTGAATTAGTTTAACTCATCCCAAGCAAGCACTTCACCTGTATAGATTTCTTTTATCTGATCACTTGTGAGCTCATCCATCGGATTTGCTTTATTTACGATTACTGCAATTCCATCTGTCGCGATCACAGTTGCTTTTAACTGCTCTTTCTCTTCATCCTTCAACTCTCTGGACGCCATTCCAATATCACAGATTCCATCGATTGCAGAAGTCATACCTGTTGTGGAATCACTTGTCTGAATCTCAATCTCTGCACTTGTGTTCACTTTTAAATAAGCTTCTTTTAACTTCTCCATCACCGGTGAAATAGAAGAAGATCCTGCGATAACAATCTTTCCTTCTGGCTTGCTGCCCGCATATGGCTTCACATCATCAAGAGAAATATATCCATTATCAGATACGATTTCCTGTCCCTCTTCACTCAGAATGTAATCGATGAAATCTTGTGTCACTTCGCTTACGTCTTCCTTTGTAGCAATGTTAAATGGTCTTGCCACTTTGTAGGAACCATCTTTGATATTGTCTTCTGTCGCTTCCGCTCCATCTACTTTCACAGCTTTTACACTGTCATCAAGAGATCCCAGAGAAATATAACCGATAGCATACTCATTGCCTGCTACTGTTGACATCATAACAGATGTACTGTTTGTAATATTTGCCTCTTCTGTTGTATTATCTATTTTATTTCCTTCATCGTCTTTCTCTTCAATTCCCAGTAGCTCGATGAATGCTCCTCTTGTTCCTGAACCATCTTCTCTTGATGTCACAGAAATATCATTTGCAGAGTCAAATGAAGTATCAGTTTCTCCACTTGCTTCCGTTTTTTCATTCGTTTCTATTTTTCCTTCTTCTTCACTGCTTCCACAACCTGCTGCCATTGCTGCTGTCATAGATACCACTGCCATTACTGCTAAAAACTTTTTCATTTTCATACGATTTACTCTCCTTCAATCCGTCTTATTTTTCATTCTGCTTTCGTTTACAAGTGATACTATACTTGGCGATTGTTAAATTTAAAAACAGCCTTTTGTTAAATCTGTGTAAAATTATTTTACAAAAAAAGAAGCATGTCTTTTTACGGACATGCTCCTCTCATCATATCAAAACATATTCTTTTTTGATTAAGAAAGTCTCTTTTCAAAGTTTCCGACTGCCTTCGCACCTTCTGTAAAGATCATAAATGCATTCGGATCGATCTCTGAGACAATTCTTGTGATCTCATTCTGTTCGTATTTCGAAATCATAACAACAAATACTTTGGAATCTTCCTTCGTGTAGGAACCTTTTCCTTCCCACTCCGTCACACCACGGCGCATCTCATTCATAATCGCCTGATCAACCCCATCCTTCTTTGTAAAGATCATCACACTGAGACTAATGTTCTGCACATGCACCCGGTCACACGTCATTGCCATCACGGTCGCATAGATCAACGAGTAAACTGTAATTTCTATATCAAATATCATAAAACAGATTCCATACACGAAAATATTCATAAGAATACTTACTTTTCCAACACTGAATGACGGGTATTTCTTCGCACATACCATTCCTAGTGTATCCTGGCCTCCTCCGGAGCTTCCCCCTCTCAGGATCATTCCTGTTCCGACACCAGCAACAAGCCCTCCGATAATACACGCCGTCAGATAGTCTTCAATGATCGGTGTATTGGGAATCGGAATAAATGTCATAAACAACGTCTCAATTGTTGTCGTGTAGACAGACAACCAGAAAAATCCCCTTCCAAGTACTTTCCATGCCATGAAAAACAACGGTACATTTAATAACCAGAAAATAATACCGTCAAGATTGATACCGCTAAGCGCAGCAATCTTCAGATAGTCTACAAGAAATGTACGGATCAACTGAGCAATACCTAAGAAAGTTCCATTATATAAATGCAGCGGTAAAATAATAATATTAACGCCCGCAGCAAACAGAAGACTTCCAAATGTTGCCCAGAGAAGACGTACAGCCATTTTCTTGTTCTTCAATTTCTCCATTCCTTTTTTCCTCCTAACGTACTCTTAGAGCGTGCCGGGAAGTGCTCTGACGAACTCCTCTCTGACACGCTCTAAGTTATTTTATCATTTCCAGGAACGATTGCCAACTCCTATTTGCTATTCTTTTCAGATTCTATTACGATTCCTTCTCCCGCTCCGATTCCTGCAGGCACGCTTTGATTGCTTCATTGAGCGATAACATCTTCTCATCAAGCGCCGAGACCATATCCGCACATTCTCTTAAGTCTCTGCTGATATATTCCGGTGCGTTCCCTTCAAATTTATAATAAATCTTATGCTCAAGACTTGCCCAAAAATCCATCGCGATCGTACGGATCTGAATCTCAACCTTCGTATCGACAACACTGTCCGATAAAAAGATCGGTACGGAAACAAGCATATGATAACTCTTATATCCGCTCTCCTTCGGATTCTTGATATAGTCCTTGATCGACAGCACTTTCAAATCGCTTTGATTCCCGATCATACCTGCCAACCGATAAATATCTGATGTAAAAGAGCAGATCAGTCTGACCCCCGCAATGTCATTGACATACTTAACCATATTTTCAATGGATGTCTCATGTCCATAGCGCTTCAACTTCTTTACAATACTCTCCGGTGACTTGATTCTAGATTTAATATGCTCAATTGGATTATACTTGTGTACATGCTGAAACTCATCATTTAATATTTCCAGTTTCGTTCCTACTTCTTTCATTGCGGCATTGTACAAAAACATGACAGTCTTCCAACTATCCACATCCTCGTAATTTTTTACCACTGTTCTCATCACGTTCCTTCTCTCCTTGTATCCGAAAAATCATTTGATACAATTATTATAACATAGGATGATTTAATTGTCTTAAATTTCACAATTTTTTAATATTCTTTATACTTTTTCGTATGTTGTCCCATTTTCTCCATAGAAGAAAGATAAGCACACCCTGTCCTTTTCTTTACTCCTCAATAATATGAATTTCCAGATAGTCAAAGTCGATGGAATCCACAAAATTATCCTGATAAAATCTTGCCTTGTCATGTCTCTGAAATTCACTGATTGTATGATTCAGCCAAATTGGTTTACTCAGATCAAATTCGTAACAGATCTCATCTAATGCACGGAAAATTTTATGTGTCCTCGTATCTTCCTCCTCAATACAGATGACTGTATCGCGCACCATCCGGTTGTCTTTAAATATCTTTCCCCATAATCGAAACATCTCTTTCATCTCCTGCCATCAAAAACTGTTATAGTATCTGGATCTGACACATCTGCATCGTAGACAGCGCCGCCTCGTGGCTCTCCGGAGTTACTCCTGCACAGCAGCTTCGATCCACAACAATGTCTGTCTCCGGAAGACGTGCTTTTAGGAGAAGCGCATTTGACACAACACAAATATCTGTGCAGAGACCGACAAGCTCAATGGATTCATACCCTTGCTCGGCAACATAATCAGCCAGAGCAATGCTTCCAAAAGTCTCCTTGTCAAAAATTCTGTCAGCATAAGGCTTCAGGCAGTCTATAATCTCCCAGCCTTCTGTTTCTTTGACACAGTGGATAACCGGAAGCGATTTTCCCTCTTTTGTCTGAAGGTAATCTTCTCCGTGGGTATCTCTTGTGAAAAGAATTTCTGTCCCCATTTCCCGGGCAGCTTTTACTTTCTTCTCCACTGCTTCTACGATTTCCTGTGCCTCCTTTGTTCCAAGACTTCCATCTACAAAATCATTTTGCATATCCACAACGATCAATGCCTTTTTCATATTCATTCCTCATTTCAATTTTTTATTTTTCTCAGCCATTTTTCTTCCCTTTTATTTTGAGATAAACCGCTGAAAAATACAAGCCTTTTCTAATGGAAACAACAAATTTTGTACATACCTAAAAACAGAGAGGCTTTTTACACCTCTCTTCCAGTTTTTCTATTCGTTACGGATTGCCGCAAGCGGACTTAACCTCATAGCACGCAGCGCCGGGAAATATCCTGCTGCCATCCCGACCAAAATTGCAAATCCAAGGGAAGCCAGAATAAGCCAAATTGGAATATATGAAATGTCTCCTTCAAATCCCATCGCACTTCCCATGCTTCCGGCAATTGTATTGATTCCAAATGACAGAAGCATACTCAAAATATTTCCAATCACACCTCCCAAAAGTCCGATGAAACCTGCCTCGATCAGAAACATCTGTTTGATATTTTTCAGACTGCACCCAAGTACTTTGATGACACCGATCTCCTTAGTCCTCTCATAGATTGACATCATCATCGTATTGGCAATTCCAATTGCTGCTACAAGAAGTGATACTGCACCAATTCCTCCAAGTACAGCCTGAATGATCGCAAACTGACTCTGCATGCTTTTTAAATATTCTGCATTGCTGTTCGCGGTATATCCCATTTCTCGGATTTTGGCTGACACTTCCTCTACATAGTCAATATCATCTACCTGCACACAGGCGGACGAATATACAAATTCCTTATATGGCTTTCCAGACTTTGTCGTCGGCTGCCCGGGAATCGGCTTCGTTCCATACTCTTTTTTCAGAGAAGCAATCAGCGTATCCAGATCACAATATACATAATAAGAATGTGAATTATAGGTGTTTAAGTCTCCCTTCACCATCCCACTGGCATGGACAACATATTTTTTTGGCGCTTTTGCGCTTGCCTGGTTTCCTCCCTGCCCTTCATTCTTGCCAAGTGACTGTTCCAAAGAACTTGTTCCATTCTGTTTGGAAGCCAAATATGCATCCGAATCTAAGATTAAGAACAAAGAATCCTTCATGTAATCGATTTCTGGCAGTTTTCCGGTTTCCCAATATCCTTTTCCTGTATTTTTTTCATAAAGCATCTCAGGAATCAAATTACCGATGATCAGCTCCAAATTGGATGTCTTTGTCTCTGGAAGACGACTCCCCTCTATCAGTGGAATATTTTGCTCCTCCAATGCTTCCGGACGCATTCCTCTCAAATCAATGTATCCCTCATAATTCCCTTTGAGAATCATCGCTGACATTGACAACACCGGAGACGCCATTTTCACATGTTCTATCTTACTCAACTCTTTGATGGCCTCATCTGTAATGTATTTTTCCGACTCCTGATCCTGCTGCATCATATCACTGCTGACAATGACACCGCCTCCCCCATTATTCTTCCCAGTGACATCAATATTTGTAATCCCACCAGATTCCTCCACTTGCTTATACATGGATTTCTGCATGCCAAGTCCGAGTGAAATCATCACGACAATGGAAGCTGTACCGATCACCACACCGAGAACAGTCAGAAAAGTCCTGAGTTTTCTGCGCTTTAAATTTCCACTACTCATCCTCAGTAAGTCTATCAAACTCATCTGCCAAGCTCTCCTCCTCTTCTTGAAGCTTTCTTTGTTTTTTCTTCTTTACGATGATAATCGCAGCAATCCCTCCCGCAAGTATTACTACTGCAATCCCAACTGGCAGAATCGGAAATCCTTTCTTTTCCGGCTCTGTTTCAGGGCTAAATACCATTCCTGCATCTTCCTGTTTTGGAGTCACAAGAAGCTGGAATTCCTGTTCTGTCGAGTATGAGGCTCCTGCCTCATCTTCATAAGTCACGATCATCTTCATTCTGCCATCTCCGGTCGTCTCTTTCTCCCCAGTTACCATTCCATCAATAGCGGCAGAAGATCCTGATTCCACATGACCTACAAATACTTCTTTTCCTTTGATTCCTTCCCCTTCGAATTTCGCCTTTACATTATAAAGTTTGGTACGTCCAAGATTATAGATATTGCACATAATATTCGCTTCATCACCGACTGCGATTTCCGGCGAGCTGACTTCCACCTCACTGAACTCAAATCTCGCCGCCTGCTTGATCGGAATTGCAAGCGCCGCATGTCCCTCATACTGTGTTGCATTGCCATCCTGATATTTCATGGACAATTCAATACTGTATGGCTTTTGAAGCAAATCTGCCCGTGCATTCAGAGCAATCGCAATATCTTTCGTCCCTCCTGCCGGAATATGATCCAAATAGACAGAGCTGGATCCGGAAACCGGAAGAAATGCCGGGGCTGCTCCGCTTGACTCCGCGCCTTCCGCCGGAGCCTTGAATTCAAAGAGCATATTGGAAACAGCCGTATCCTGAGAGGTATTCTGTAAATGTACAATCAGATTAAAGTTACTTCCCGCAGGAATCTCTGCCGGATCTGTATTAAATCCGGACACGATAACACGTGGCACTCCTGTCTTTGTCTCACCTCCACCAGATACAACCTCTCCTCCATTATATACTCCGCCTGCATCGTACGGATAAGAAACGGATCCATTTTGTTCCCCACTTCCCTGGTCTTGCTGGTCAGGCTTTTGCTGCCCTGGATCTTGCTGATTCTGGTTTTCCTCTTTGACATCCGTTTTCAAAAAGACACTTTGTTCCGAAATCGTACCTTCCGCGCATGTCAGATCAAATTTCAATTTGTAGTAGCGAGATACTACATCCTGCCGTGCAGTAAATGCATAAGATACTGCCTTTGTCTCTCCAGGTGCGATTGCATCCACTGTCTGTGTATAATTTTTGTTTTCAATCTCAAACGGCCACGCGTCTGTATTTGCTTTTACTCTCGGAGTCACGTTGACACAAGTCAACGGTGTATTTCCTGTGTTTGTGAAATTTAATAATAAATTTTTTGTCTCCCCCGCCCGGTAGAGAAGGACATCGCTTTCATTTCCTTCAATCTGGGATGTCATCTCCAGACCAATCTGCGTTTGTCCCTCTTCCGTTGTCATCATTTCCTTTTCTGTATTCAGTTCCTTTGCATACACTTCCGCAGGCAACACCATTGCTGCACAGAGAAGGAATGCTGCCCATCTCTTTTTGCTTCTCATTGCTTTCTTTCCTTTCCACTCTCTTCTGATTTTTCTTTCCCTTGTTCCCGATTATCAACGATCTTTACAATCTCCCCGTCAATAATATGGAACACTCTGTCTGCATACTCTGCAAGATGATTGTCATGCGTGACCATTACCAGTGTCTTCTTCTGCTCCTTAACTACTTTCTGCATCAAACGCATCACCTCTTCTGACGTATGCGAATCCAGATTTCCTGTCGGTTCATCTGCAAAAATAATCTTCGGATCCACTACAAGAGCTCTCGCCACTCCGACTCGCTGCTGCTGTCCGCCCGACATTTGATTCGGCAGATGCTTTTTATGCTTTTTCAAATTGACAAGATCAAGCATCTCATTAGCAATCTTCATCCGCTTACTTTTTGGCACCCCTCGGAAGCTCAGCGGCAATGCCACATTTTCTACTGCATTCATCGTCCCGATCAAATGGAAAGACTGAAATATAAAACCTACGTTCTCCCTGCGGAATTTTACAAGTCCATCTTCATTTAACTTTTCCATATGAACGCCATTGATAATCACCTCACCCTTGGTTGGTTTTTCAAGTCCTGCAAGCATATTTAACAGTGTTGACTTTCCCGAACCGGAAGTCCCGACGATTGCACAAAACTCTCCTTCATAGATACTAAAATTCACGCCATTTAATGCACGCACGATACTGTCTCCTACACGGTACAACTTAAACAAGTGTTTCGCCTCAATGATCTTCTTCACTTCACTGCTCCTTTCTCTGCATCGGTCAAATCCATGCGTTTTTTCTTTCACTTCCACACCATATGACCAGCCATCCATGCACTCCCATATCCTAATAATACTCTCAATTCTGTAAAAAAGAAAAAACATTACACTCACTTGAAATTATGATACCATATCATACAATATTTTTTATTTATAAATATTTAATAATTTCTTAATTTCCCTCCATTTTGCTATTATTTCATTTTGTATGCTTATGTGAAATACCTTGATTTTATGGGGTTCTTTGATTTCCCTTCATCATCTTTTTCCTGCTG
>ENA-OPSG01000836-OPSG01000836.1-human-gut-metagenome-genome-assembly--contig:-NODE-836-length-17583-cov-2.756390_pt1 | contig 17583 bp, 19 predicted proteins | sample MGYA00241454_ERZ501900 | MGnify/ENA primary metagenome ERZ501900 (study PRJEB25962, sample SAMEA2042225) | human gut metagenome | biome: human gut; feature: human-associated habitat; material: faeces... | reverse complement strand
GCTCGGCAAGACACTGCTTGCAGAAAAACTGTTCTGCGCCGCGGTTGATAAATTTACGGTGGGCGCCGATCTCGTTATGTGTGAGTTCTTTGCCGCACTGCATACAGCGTGCCATCAGAGTTTTACGACCTTTGCACGGTATACTTTCGATGCAAACGGCTCAAGTTCTGCAGTGAGAGATGCATTGCGGGCGCGCAGCGTATCGCCGGTCCAGACCTCTGTGAGCTCCAGCGTATGGCCGGTGGAGAACGGAAGGCCGATTTCATCGAGATTCATGGCTGCACGTGATTTTTCATCACTGAGATTGAACATACCGATGGCGAGATCTCCGTCTGCGAGTGCCTTCACATAGATCAGAACCTTGTCATTCCATGCATGGTTTTTCACTTTATACGGCTGACGGCAGAGCGGATCCTGGTTGATGCGGATCATTTCGTCATTCATGAGAATGCGGCGGGTTTCGTCGCTCATCTCGCGGATGTCGCAGCCGATCATCAGCGGGGAGCCAAGGAATGCCCACAGTGCATAGTGTGTCTGATACTGGACATCGCTGCAGCCGGCCAGTCCAACATTTCCTTTTCCATGCATGCCGACGATCAGCATGTCCATATCGTTGAAGCAGCCGACGCCGTTGTACGGATGCAGTTTTTCCTGCTGTGCCACGAGATCTTTGACAGAATCCCAGGTATCAAAGATGTCGCCGGTGGAACGCCACATGGAAGCGCCGGTTTCTTTGATCCACTCATGCGTTTCATCAGCACCCCAGGAGCAGGCAGAGAAGAGAATGTCGCGGCCGCAGTTCTCGAGTGCCAGTCCCATGCGGCGGTACAGATATTTTCCGTGCAGGATCGGGCTGTGGTAGCAGTAGTCGTATTTTAAGAAATCAACATCCCAGGATGCGAAAGTTTCCGCATCGACAAATTCGTGCTCATAGCTGCCAGGGTAGCCGGCACACGTCATGTTTCCGGCGCAGGAATACATACCGAATTTCAGCCCTTTGGAATGAACGTAATCGGCAACGGCTTTCATACCATGCGGAAATTTTTCCGGATCTGGCACAAGACGGCCGTTTTCATCGCGTTCACGTAAAGACCAGCAGTCGTCGATGACAAGATATTCGTATCCTTTATCGCGCAGGCCGCTCTCGGCCATGACATCAGCAGTTTCAAAAATCATTTTTTCATTGATATTTTCTCCGAAGGTGTTCCAGGAATTCCAGCCCATCGGCGGTGTAAGTTTGATCATAGTATTGACCTCCCGTAAGTTTTGATGTACTTTGAGTATAGATGGATTTCCAGAGCAAAACCATGGAATTTTAAGACAAAAGCATGGATTTTTGCTTCATAAAGAATAAAATACGGGAAAAGGAAAGAATATGCTTGTATCAGAAATGAACGGGATCCGGCCTGTCGATGCCGGGCGGCAGGACTGCCATGATCTGCATTCCTGGGGGCCGGGTGTACGGCAGTGCTATATTATACATTATATTATAAGCGGAAAGGGAACGTTTACCTGCGGGAAAAAGACGTACACACTTACCGCCGGACAGAGCTTTTTAATCTGTCCAGAGCAGGTGGTGCAGTACGCGCCGGATGAGAACGAGCCGTGGGAATATGTGTGGGTTGATTTTGTCGGGGAACAATGCCGGCAGATTCTGGCACGGTCGGTACTGAACCCACAGCAGCCGGCGGCGCCGCCTCTCCGTCAGGAAAGGCTTCTGCCGTATTTTGAGCGTCTCTGCCAGATGGAACTCTATCGCCGGAACAGCCAGGAGGCCGTCGGTGTGCTGCTTGCGCTTCTGGGCGTGTACCAGGATCTGGCGGAGCCGCAGCGGGAGGAGAGAAAGAAGGAAGATCCGCGGATCATGGAAGTGATGACTCTGATTGCCGCAGGGTATCACAGGAGTGAGTTCTGCGCGGAGACAATTGCGCGGAAAATGGCGGTCAGCCGCACAACGCTGAACCGTCTGTTTCAGAAGAAAATCGGCCGGTCACCAGGACAGTATCTGCTGGAATATCGGCTGCAGCAGTCAGAAAAGCTGCTGCAGATGGGGATGACGGTCAAACAGACGGCGCTGTCGTGCGGATTTGAAGATCCCTTTTACTATTCCCGTGTGTTCCGGAAACACTATGGAATGCCGCCGTCGGATTACCGGCTGCAGTTTGCAGAAATTCAGTGAACGGCGGGCGTTACCGCTCGTCGGAGAGATAATTCCGCATAGAGCGCAGGGCGGACTTTTCCAGCCGGCTGACCTGCGCCTGCGAGATGCCGATTTCCCGGGCAACCTCCATCTGGGTCTGCCCCTCATAGAAACGCATGCGGATGATCTGGCGTTCGCGCTCATTGAGACGGGCGACCGCGTCCTGCAGGGCGAGGTTCTGCACCCAGTTTTCTTCTTTATTTTTCTTGTCACTTAACTGATCCATGATATACAGGGTATCGCCGCCTTCCGTGTAGACGGGTTCATACAGACTCATCGGGCTTTGGATTGCGTCGAGGGCATAGACGATATCCTCTTTTCCAATGCCGATTTCAGCGGCGATTTCTTCGATCGAAGGCTCTTTCTGGTTCTGCTTGAGATAAAGTTCGCGGGCGCAGATGGCGCGGTAGGCAGTATCCCTGAGGGAACGGCTGACGCGGATCGCATTGTTGTCACGCAGATACCGCCGGATTTCACCGATGATCATCGGCACGGCATAGGTGGAGAAACGGACGTTTAAGGTCGTGTCGAAGTTATCAATCGCCTTAATCAGGCCGATACAGCCGATCTGAAAGAGATCGTCGGCGTTTTCACTGCTGTTGGAGAAGCGCTTGATCACGCTTAAGACAAGGCGCAGATTGCCCTGAATGTAGCGTTCGCGGGCAGCAGCATCTCCTTCGCGGGCCTTTTTCAGCAGAGTCTCCTTTTCTTCGGCATTCAGTACGGGAAGGCGTGATGTATTGACTCCGCACAGTTCAACTTTATTGATCGCCATGGTATGCATCCTCCTGAAACATGGAACGTATGGTTACCGTTCGTTACTGTTATACGTTCATGATTGGCAGTTGGCGGGACGAATATACGAGAGCCCGGAAAATTTCATAAAGTTTTAGTCCTTGACAAAGCTTTTGGAAAATGATTTCCTGCTATTGTAGAAACGGCGGAAAGTGTGATAAGATAAGGGAAGTGTACGAAATGCGAGGTCTTGTTTTATGATGAGTGGAAAGGAACGAAGAGAAGAGATTCTTCAAAGAATAACAAACAGTAAGACGCCGGTCTCCGGTGCAGCGCTGGCGAAGAGCTGTGAAGTCAGCCGTCAGGTGATTGTCCAGGACATTGCCCTGATCCGCGCTGCCGGATACGATGTGATTGCGACAAACCGCGGCTACATCTGCAGCAGCCCGGTGAGAGAGACGCGGGTCTTTGAGGTGAATCACACGGATGAGCAGATGCAGGACGAGCTGAATACAATTGTGGATTTCGGCGGCGTTGTGCTGGATGTGATTGTGCGTCACGAGGTTTACGGAGAACTGCGGGCGGAACTGAATATCAGTTCACGAAATAAGGTGGCACTGTTTATGGAAGAAATCCGGCAGGGAAAATCACGGCCGCTGAAGAATATCACATCAGGGGAACATTTTCATACCGTATCGGCAGACTCTGCGCAGACCCTGGATCTGATTGAAGAAGAACTGCGAAAGAAAGACTACCTGGTGCGGACTGTGAAATAGGGGAAAAAGCCCTTATTTTCACAAAAAACTGTTATTCGAAAAAATTTTAAAATTTTTTCAAAAAGGTGTTGACTTTTCTCTTAGGATAGTGTAATATACATGATGTCAGCGGGAACGAGTGATAAACAAAGAGTTCTAAAGCGACAAAGAAATGTGCGTTTAGCTCAGCTGGATAGAGCGTTTGGCTACGGACCAAAAGGTCGGGGGTTCGAATCCTCTAACGCACGGACGGTAACCGTCCTGGTGAAAACCAGGGCGGTTTTTTCGTATGCAGAATGAAAAATAAAACAAGCGGCCTTTTGGTCAGCAGCCAGACGGCCGCGCTTTTTGAAAAAATCATGGGGAAACAACTTGTACGCTCATTGACACAAGTGAGATACATCTCCTATAATAAAGCCAAATTTAAGATCTCGAAAGGGGACAAGTTATGGCTAAGTTAGTAATTGATGCGAACAGAAAGCTTTCAAAAATCAATAAGGAAATCCAGGGACAGTTTTCGGAGCATCTGGGAAGATGTATTTATGAAGGACTCTATGTAGGAGAAAATTCCGATATTCCGAACGTGAACGGAATGCGTACCGATGTTGTTGAAGCACTGAAAAATATCAAAGTTCCGGTACTGCGCTGGCCGGGCGGATGTTTTGCAGATGAATATCACTGGAAAGACGGTATCGGACCGAAAGAAAGCCGCAAAAAAATGATCAACACCAACTGGGGCGGTGTTGTCGAGGACAACAGCTTCGGTACCCACGAGTTTTTTGAACTCTGCCGTCAGATCGGATGTGAAACCTATATCAACGGAAATATGGGAAGCGGTACTGTACAGGAGATGTCGGAGTGGGTTGAATATATGACATTTGACGGGGTATCTCCGATGGCAGACCTTCGTGCGGAAAATGGCCACGAAAAGCCGTGGACCGTCGATTTCTTCGGCATCGGCAATGAGAACTGGGGCTGCGGCGGAAATATGAATCCGGAATTCTACGGAAATATGTACCGCAGATATCAGACCTTTGTGCGTGATTACGATGGAAACAAAAAGATCCGGAAGATTGCCTGCGGCGCCAATTCGGATGATTATGAGTGGACGCAGGAAGTGATGAAAGCATGCTTCCGCAGAATCTCCCCACAGCAGCATGGCATGATGGATGGCCTGTCGCTTCATTACTATACGGTGCCGGAAACCTGGGATCACAAGGGAAGTGCAACGGAGTTTGCGGAAAAAGACTGGTATAAGACCATGAAAAAGACGATGTATATGGAAGAGCTGATCCGTCGCCACAGCACCATTATGGATCAGTATGACCCGGACAAAAAGGTCGGCATGATCGTGGATGAGTGGGGTACCTGGTATGATGTAGAGCCTGGAACAAATCCGGGATTTCTGTATCAGCAGAATACCATGCGTGATGCACTGGTCGCAGGTATCAACCTGAATCTTTTCAACAAACACAGCGACCGTGTCAAGATGGCAAATATCGCACAGATGGTCAATGTTCTGCAGTCGATGATCCTGACCGAGGGGGAAAAGCTGGTCAAAACTCCGACGTATCATGTTTTCGATCTGTATCAGGTACATCAGGAAAATGATCTTCTGGCAAGCTCTCTGGAAACGGAGCAGGTTGGTCTGGAAGACGAATACATGGTTCCGAATCTGACGGAATCTGTTTCGGTAGATGCCAACGGTGTACTTCATATCACGATGACGAATGTGGATCTGGAGAAAGCATATCCGGTAGAGGCGGTACTTCTCGGAAAAGAAGCCGGCGAGATCAAAGCCGAGATCGTAACCGGCCATATGCAGGATAAGAACACCTTTGAAGCGCCGGAGACGGTTGGCGTTCAGGCCTTTGACGGTGTACAGGCAACCAAAGAGGGAATTTCCTTTACCATTCCGGCATGCAGTGTGCTTCATATCGCCGTAAAATAGGGAAACCATAAAAACCAGAAGATATCTGGGATGAAAAAAGATTCAGTTCCGGAGGAGTTTGATGGACGGAAATACCAGGATCTGTAAAAAATGCCTGCTTCGTGAGATGGACGAGGCAGGCTTTTTTCAGAATATGTATGATTATATTGCAAGAATTCCGGCGGACGATAAAGCGCCGGAGGAGGAATACGAGCGGCGGCTTTCCATTTGTAAGGAGTGTGAAAAGCTGCTGTCCGGCATGTGCCGCATGTGCGGCTGCTACGTGGAGATGCGGGCAGCGATTGCACTGCGGGACTGCCCGGGGAAAAAGTGGTAGCAAAAGAGAAACCCCGCACAGCGGATCCGATGAAAACAACGGATCTATTGTGCGGGGTTTTGAGAATCAACGCATTTCTGTCTCCGGTGCGACTTTTGGATCCCTAAAATAGCGGGACAGCTTCGGCACGGAGATGAACAGCGTCAGAAATTCGGCGACCGGAATCGACAGCCACACACCGTTGGTGCCAAGCACGAGCGGCAGAAGCAGCGCGGAGAGAACGATAAAGACGAAGGTGCGCAAAAAGGAAATCAAAGCAGAGGTCTTTCCGTCTGACAGTGCGGTGAAAATGCCGGAGGCGACGATATTCGTACCGCAGAACAGGTAAGCGATGGAGAACAGGTATCCGCCGTGGCGGGTCAGTTCAAAGCCGTACGTGCCTTTCTGCATGAAAACGGCGGAAATGACCGGAGAACCGAAGGCAGCCACAAGTGCAATGATCACAGAGCTTATCACAACGAAACGGATACTGATGCGGTAAAGCCGGATCAGCCGCTGTTTGTTCCGGCTGCCGTAGTTGAAGCTGAACACAGGTGCAACGCCGATACTGTAGCCGAGGTACAGCGCAACAAAGAGAAACTGTCCGTACAGAATCGCCGTGATGGCGGCAACACCGATTTCGCCCTCAAATTTCAGCATCAGCATGTTGAAAAGGTAAGTGACAACGGCTGCAGAAAGATTGCTGACCATCTCGGAGGAACCGTTGAAGCAGCTTGTGGAGAGCAGGCCTTTGGAAAATTCCGGACGGGTGAAGCGAAGGCCTTTGCGGGCAAAGGTAAAGTATAAAATGCCGGCAACGGCCGGAATGCACTGGCCAAGGCCGGTGGCAAGGGCAGCTCCGGCAACACCAAGATGGAGCGGAACGACAAACAGATAGTCCAGAAGCATGTTGGTAATGCCGGCGGACACCGTAAGGGAAAGTCCGAGTCCCGGGCGCCCTGCTGTTACAAAGAAGGACTGGAACAGCGCCTGGAGAAGACAGACCGGGGCAAAGGAAAGGATCGTCCGCAGATAGGCGGTACCGTAATCCATCAGCACCGGCGTTGCACCGAGCAGACTGCAGATCTGACGGCAAAACAGGTTGCCGAGCACTGCGCCCAGAATACCGATGATCAGTGTGGTAAGGGTAAGGGCCGAAAAGTTACGGTTGGCTTCCTCCTGTTTTCCCTGTCCGATCTTTGCAGCGACGACGGCGCTGCCTCCGGTACCGAACATGATGCCGACGGCAAGAAGAATGCTGACGGCAGGATAGACGATATTGGCGGCGGGAAGCGCCATGCTGTCCACGTACTGTGCGATGAAAAAGCCATCCACAATACTGTAGAGAGACATAAAGATCATCATGATGATCGATGGAAACGCAAACTTCAGCAGAGAGTGGAAGTTGAAATCCTTGGCGAGTGACTGGCTCATAATCAAAAACCTCCTTTTTATGTGTGAAAAGCCTTTTTCAGACACGCTTTAGATGGGAAAGATTTCTTGTGAAAATTTGAATCGTTTGCTATTATAAAGGATAGGGTAACCCTATAGTCAAGTGCAAAAAAGGTGAAAAACAGGAAAAATTCCGAGAGCACATATTCAGGAAAAGGAGTCAGAAATGGGAAAACAGGAGTATTTAAGCGCGGGGCGATTTGCAGCGCTGGTAGGCACGACAAAGGAAACGCTCTTCCATTATGATGAGATTGGGCTGTTCGTACCAAAAAGAAGAGGGACAAACGGCTACCGGTATTATGCGATGGATCAGATGGAAACGTTTGATGTGATCGGAATGCTGCGGGAGCTGGGCATGCCGCTGGCAGAGATTCGAAATTATCTGGAACAGCGAAGTCCTGAAAAATTCGGAGTACTGCTGGAACAGGAGGAGAAGGTGGTGCGCGAAAAAATGCAGCGGCTCCGCGAGATGCAGCGCTGGATTGGGGAAAAGAAGCGGTTTCTGGCACAGGCATCGGCGGAATGCCGTGAGGCGTTTGAAAAAGATCCCTTCTGTCCTGTAGGGATTCATACCCTGCCATTACAGTATCTTGTCACAAATCACAGCGAATCAGCGGATAATCTGGCAGTCAATCAGAAAATCGGAGAGCTCTATGCTTACTGCGGGCAATACGGAAATCGAAGTTCGTATAATGTGGGGTTTGTTCAGAAACGGGAAACACTGGAAACGGGGAATTTTCTGGATTACCGTGATTTCTATCTGATTTTTGATCGTGTGCCGGCGAAAGTGCGATACACGGTTCGGCCGGAGGGAGAGTATCTTTGCTATTATTATAAAGGACCGTGGCAGGGAATTGAAGCGGCGTACCGGAAGCTGTTCCGATATGCCACGGAACAGAAATTTTTGCTGGATGACCGCTTTTATGAGGAATATATGGTGGACGCGCTGACCAGTCAGGAAATGGAACAGTATATTACGAGAATCGCCGTAAAAATTTTAAGATAGACAGGTAGGAGGGGAAAAAACAAGATTTTCACAAACTTTTTTCATTCTCCTCTTGACCATGACGCAACGTCACCCATTATAGTGAGGGTACAACAAGTTGAATTGACATAAAACTGAGACGATAAACACACCAAAAAGGAGAAAAAGCATGAAAGTATTAGTAACAGGCGGAGCCGGATTTATCGGCGGAAACTTCGTACATCACATGGTAAACAAATACCCGGATTATCAGATCGTAAACCTGGACCTGCTGACCTATGCGGGAAACCTGGAGACTCTGAAACCGGTTGAGGACAAACCGAACTACAAATTTGTAAAAGGTGATATCGCAGACGAAGCTTTCATCATGGATCTGTTTGAAAAAGAGAAATTTGACGTTGTTGTCAACTTCGCAGCAGAGAGCCATGTAGACCGTTCCATCGAGGATCCTGGCATCTTTGTTCAGACCAACGTAATGGGAACCCGTGTACTGCTGGATGCTTCCAGAAAATTCGGCGTAAAGAGATATCATCAGGTATCTACCGATGAAGTTTACGGAGACCTTCCGCTGGATCGCCCGGACCTGTTCTTTACAGAGAATACCCCGATCCACACCTCCAGCCCGTACTCTGCATCCAAAGCAAGCGCAGACCTGTTTGTACTGGCTTACCACAGAACCTTCGGTACCCCGGTTACCGTTTCCAGATGCTCTAACAACTACGGCCCGTATCACTTCCCGGAAAAGCTGATTCCGCTTATGATCAGCCGCGCACTGGCAGACGAAGAGCTTCCGGTATACGGAAACGGTGAGAATGTCAGAGACTGGCTGCACGTATCCGACCATTGTGAAGCAATCGACCTGATTATCCATAAAGGTAAAGTAGGCGAGGTTTACAACATTGGCGGACACAACGAGAGAACAAACCTTCAGGTAGTACAGACCATCCTGAAAGCTCTGGACAAACCGGAATCTCTGATCAAATACGTAAAAGACCGCCCGGGCCATGACAGAAGATATGCAATCGACCCGACCAAGATCGAGACTGAACTTGGATGGAAACCAAAATACAATTTCGATACCGGAATTGCACAGACAATCCAGTGGTATCTGGACAATGAAGACTGGTGGAAACACATCATCAGCGGTGAGTATCAGAACTACTTCGCTGAGATGTACAAAGACCGTCTGTAAGAGAGAAAAGTGAAATGCAAAGGCCGCAAAAAAGCGGCTTTTGCGAAGGAGTGGTGGATATGGATCAATATTATACCACTGGTGAATTTGCCCGGATGGCCCATGTGACCATTCGGACAATTCGCTATTACGACAAAAAAGGGCTGCTGAAGCCAAGCTTTATCAACGAGTCCGGTTATCGGATGTATTCGGATGAGGATTTTCTGAAGCTGCAGAAAATTTTATCGCTGAAATATCTCGGATTTTCCTTGAATGAGATCGGAAATATGACGATTCACGATACGAGTGCGGATATTCTGAAATCATTGAAAATGCAGATCGGACTTGTGCACAAGAAGATGGAAAATCTGGAGCAGATGGAAAAGGCGCTGCAGAATACGACACAGATTCTGGAGGAGACGAACCAGATCGACTGGACCGGCATTCTGAACCTGATTCATCTGACCGATATGGAAAAGATGCTGGTGGAGCAGTACAAAAACGGGGAAAACCTGAATATCCGTATTTCGCTGCACGAGCAGTATTCCCAAAATAAAAAGGGATGGTTCCCGTGGCTTCTGGAACAGATGGATTTTGACGGTGCGCGCCGGATTCTGGAGATTGGCTGCGGAAACGGACAGCTCTGGAAAAAAGCGGAGCCATCCGTGCTGAAAGGAAAGTATATCTGTCTGTCTGACCTGTCAGACGGCATGATCCGGGATGCGGCGGAAAATCTGGGAGAAGAAAAGGCATCCTGTTTTGATTTCCGGACACTGGACTGCCAGAAGCTTCCGTTTCCGGATGCGGAATACGACCGGATTATTGCAAATCATGTTTTGTTCTATGTCCAGAATCTGTCCCGCGGTCTGCAGGAAATCAGCCGTGTGCTTTCAGATGACGGCGTGTTCTACTGCAGTACGTATGGAAAAGGCCATATGAAAGAGATTACCGATCTGGTACAGGAGTTTGATCCGCAGATCAATCTTTCGGAGGTGGCGCTGTATACTATTTTTGGTCTGGATCACGGAGAAAAGCAGTTAAAGCCTTATTTTGGCAGCGTAGAGAAAAGAATCTACGAGGACAGTCTTTGGGTCGACCGGCCGGAGCCGCTTCTGGACTATATCCTTTCCTGCCATGGAAATCAGAATGAGTATCTGTATCCGAGACAGCGGGAATTCAAAGAATTTCTGGAAAAGAAAATTCAGAAACACGGCGGAATTGCGATCACAAAAGAGGCAGGGGTTTTCATCTGCAGAAAATAACGGGAGAGGCCGACATGAAAATGGAGGTCTCTTTTTTATCCCTCATTTTAGGCAAGTTTGACAAAAATGTTAAAAAATAAATACAGAGTATGTTTTTTGTATTGCCAGAGATCACAAAAGGATGTATACTAAAGTAGAATGTCTAAGTATGCGTGACTTGAAGAAAGAACACAAAAAGAGGGATAAGGTATGAAGGAATTATTTGATGTACACTGCCATATGGTCCCGGGGGTAGACGACGGTGCAGCTGACCTGGAAGAGTCGCTGGCGATGCTGAAAATGCAGCACGAGGACGGGGTCAGGAAGATTATCATCACACCGCATTATCGGCGGCGGATGTTTGAAACACCGGCAAAAAAGGTACATGAGCAGTTTCTGAAACTGCAGGAAGCGGCAAAAAAGGAATATCCGGATATGTCGCTTTATCTCGGGTGTGAACTTCACTCGAACATGGATCTTCAGGATATCCTGGAAAAACGGAAATATGTGACCATGGCCGGTTCATCCTATGTTCTGTTGGAATTTTCCGAGGGAGATTCCGCACAGCATATCCGTGAGAGAGTCTACAATGTACTGTCCTGCGGTTACGAACCGATTATCGCGCATGTGGAGCGCTATCAGGCAACGGTAAAGAGCGTCGGATTTTCCAGCGATCTGGTGGATATGGGCGCAAGACTGCAGGTGAATGTGGAAAGTATACTTGGAAAGTATACGTGGGGGGCAAAACGCTACTGCAGAAAACTGATGAAGGAAGATCTGCTCGGTTTTGTCGGCAGCGATTCCCACAACACAAAAACACGTATTCCCAACATAGGAGCAGGCGCTGCCTATGTTTCAAAAAAAATGGGAGAGGCATATGCCGAAAGGATTTTCCACGATAATCCGATGGAAATCTTAAGGGATGCCGGAGAAATCTAAAAAAAGTCAGGAGAAGAAGATGGAAACGAATCAACAGAATCAGGATGAAATTGAAATCGATTTACTGGAACTGCTTCGTGTGCTCTGGAGCAAAATTGGCTATGTGATTTTAGCTGCATTGGCACTTGGCATTCTGATGGTACTGGTCAGCAAAGTATTTATGAAGCCGCAGTATGAATCGACGACAAAAATGTATGTACTGTCAAAACAGGACAGCAGCAGTACTGTAACAAGTGGAGATCTGCAGGCAAGTTCTCTTTTAACCAAAGACTATGCGGAGCTGATTCAGAGCCGTCAGGTTGTTGAAACCGTTATTGCACAGTTAAATCTGGAGCTTACCTATGAGGAGTTTTTGAACAAAATTACTGTTACTACACAGAACGATACGCGTATCCTTTCGATTACAGTAAAAGACGAAGATCCGTATGTAGCAAGCCAGATGGCGGATGCAATCCGTGTAGCAGCATCAGATCATATTCAGAACGTTATGAACACAGAAGCTGTAAATGTGGTAGATGAGGCGAATATTCCAGATGAGCCGGTAAGCCCAAGTATTAAGAAAAACGGGCTGATCGGTGCAATAGCAGGTGCATTTATCGCGATTGTCATCATCATTATTGTTTATCTGACAAATGACACCATCCAGACCTCCGAAGATGTAGAACGTTATCTGGGTGTCAGTACACTCGGCATAATTCCTCTTGCAGAAGGACAGAAAAAGAGCAAGAAGAAAAACAAAAACGGCCGTGGAAGAAAGAAATAAGGGAGGATACGGAACGTGAATCAGGTAGTAGTAAAACAGGAAAAATCAGGCTATCAGATTGTGGAAGCCTACAAATCTCTTCGGACCAACCTTCAGTTCTGCGGAGAAGATAAGAAAGTAATCGCGGTTACAAGCTGTACACCAAATGAGGGAAAGAGCAGTGTTTCTATGCAGCTCGGCATTTCTCTTGCAGAGAGCGGAAAAAGAGTGATTTTGATCGATGCCGATCTTCGGAAATCGGTTCTTCTTGGAAGAACGAAAACACAGAAATCTGTTCGCGGACTGGCACACTTCCTGTCCGGTCAGGCAACTCTGGAGGATGTCATCTGTTCTACCAATGTAAAGAACTTTTACATGATTTATTCCGGCCCGTTTCCGCCGAATCCGGCAGAGCTTCTGGGGGGAAAGAACTTCCGAAGTCTTTTAAATGCACTTCGTAAAGTTTACGATTATGTGATTGTGGATACTCCTCCGCTTGGAAGCGTTATCGACAGTGCAATCGTTGCAGAAATCTGTGATGGTTCAATCATGGTCATTGAGTCCGGTGTGATCAGCTATCGTTTTGCACAGGAAGTAAAGAGCCAGCTCGAGAGAAGTAACTGCCCGCTGCTTGGCGTTGTCCTGAACAAGGTGGATATGCAGAAACAGGCGTATGGTAAATACGGAAAATACGGTCAGTACAAATATGGAGATTACGGCCAGGAGGAGGACGATTAACTGCCATGAAAAAAGGGATTGTTGCAGGTTTGATTGTCCTGTGCGTGGCGCTAGGAGCCGGTACAGCAGCTGTCGTAGTGACGGACGACCGAAAAGGCCCGGAAATCGAGCTTCCAGCTGATGGGGATGTAACGTATGAGGAAGGCAGTGATACAGCGCCTTTGCTGGAAGGCGTTACTGCAACGGATGAGAAAGACGGAGATGTGACAGATTCGCTGATGATTGAAAACATTTTCCCGAACGATGACCATACCAGTGCATCGGTTGTCTATGCGGCAAAGGACAGTCACAATAATGTATCAAAAGCAACACGCCGCGTGAATTATAAAGCTGCAGCGGAAGATACCCCGGCGGAAAATGAGGCTACGCAGGAAACGGATAACAGTGGGGCGGCAGATGAGTCTGCACCGGCAGCAGAGGAGCCGCAGCAGAATGACACAGAGGGCACAAAAAATGAGACAGATGCGCAGATGGAAATCGAAGCACTGCCGGCGGAAAGCCCAAAACTGTACCTGAATACGTATGAAGTAACAGTGGAAGCCGGAAACGATCTGGACAAAACCAGCTATATCAAAGAGATGACCGATGATGCAGACAGCCAGGAGTCACTCTTTAACCAGATTGAGATCGACGGCGATGTGGATACTGCAGTGCCGGGAGATTACACGCTGACGTATCATGTGACGGACAGCGATGGAAACAGATCAAATGCAGCGGTGCTTACCGTACACGTTCAATAAGAATAGAAGAACTGCTCTGATGGGGATGCCCGATCGGGGCAGTTCTTTTTTCAAGTTTTTACGGCGCGAGTAAAATTTGACAGCCCAAAATGAGTATGGTAGAGTGAGAAAGAAAGACGGCAGAAGGGGGGGCAGAGGAGATGCTTTGAATCTGGCAGAAAACAGAAAAACAGAAGCTGGAGCCGGTAGGAATGGGAACGGCGTTCCCATTTTTAAAGGAAAAGAACCATGTAGTTTCTATCATCGGCGGCGGCGGAAAAACGACGCTGCTGTACGAGATGGCAGGCTTTTGTGTAAAAAACGATCAGAAGGTACTGGTGACAACTTCGACGCACATTTACCGTCCGCCGAAGGAATGGCATGACCAGAGTCTGGAAGCGGTCGAAAGAAAATTTCGCACAGGCCGCGCAGCGATTATCGGGAGTGCCTGCCGGGATCCGGAAAAGCTTTCCATGCCGGAAACGGAACTATTTGAAGCGGCACGCAAAAAGGCCGATCTGACGCTGATCGAGGCGGACGGCGCGAGGCACCTGCCGTGCAAGGCACCGGCGGAACATGAACCGGCGCTGCTTTCCTCTTCAGATCTTGTGATTGGTGTGACAGGTCTTTCGGCACTGGGACAGCCGCTTGGCAAGGGCTGCTTTCGGGCAGAACGGGCGGCGGAACTGCTTGACTGTACGATGGAACACCATATCACGGAAGAAGATCTGGCACGGCTGATCGCATCGGAACAGGGACAGCAGAAGGATTTGAAAGGCAGAACGTTTTATGCGGTACTGCACCAGTATGAGGAAAAAGAACACCGGGCGGCCGCAGAGAAACTTGTGGAGCTGCTGCGCAGGCAGGGGATCGAGCATGTTCTGGTTACGTGCGCGACAGGAAACAGAAGACAAAGCGGTGAGAACACGAATCCCTGGTATGGGAGAGCAGAGCTTCCCGTGCGTGAAGCGGAAGAAGAGTGGGAACCCGGAGAATAAAACGGAAATAGAACGGAGGAGACAGATGGCGGAATTTACCCATTTTAAGAAAGACGGCAGCGCCGTCATGGTCGATGTCCATGAGAAGCCGGACACGTACCGGGCAGCATCGGCGACGGGAACCATACAGGTAAGCCCGGAGGTATTTGCAGCCGTGCGGGACCATACGGCGAAAAAAGGCGATGTGCTCGGCGTTGCACGGCTGGCAGGTATCATGGGGGCGAAAAAGAATGCGGAGTTGATTCCGCTGTGCCACATTGTGCCGCTGACGAACTGCGAAGTGACATTTACCACGGACGAGAATACAAATTCTATTACGGCCGTGTGCACCACATCATGTGTCGGAAAGACCGGCGTGGAGATGGAGGCGCTGACTGGCGTTTCCACAGCGCTGCTCACGATCTACGATATGTGCAAGGCGATGGACCGCGGCATGGTGATTCGTGATATCCACATTCTGGAAAAGGACGGCGGAAAGAGCGGTCATTATATCTATCAGAAAGAGGAAAAATAAAGCATGACAGAAAAGAAAGATTTCCCGGTTTTCCGGGTGGGAATTGTAACGTTAAGTGACAAAGGATATCAGGGCGAGCGCGAGGATAAGAGCGGCCCAAGGATCAAAGAGCTGCTTCCGGCGGAGCAGTATGAGGTCGTTTCGATGCGTCTTCTGCCGGATGAGCGGGCGATGATCGAGGAGGAACTGATCCGGCTTGCCGATCTGGAGCAGTGCGATCTTGTCCTCACGACAGGCGGCACGGGATTTTCCATGCGGGATGTGACACCGGAGGCAACTCTGGCGGTATCCGGCCGTGTGGCACCTGGCATCGCGGAGGCGATCCGCGCGGGCAGCATGGCGATCACAAAACGGGCGATGCTGAGCCGGGCAGTGAGTGCAATCCGTCATCGGACGCTGATTATCAATCTGCCGGGAAGCCCGAAGGCGGTGGAAGAGAGTCTTGGATTTGTACTTGATACCCTGCCGCATGCGTTGGGACTTCTGCGCGGAACGGACGGAGAGTGCGGAAGAAGCTGAAAAAAGAGGGAACAGGTAACGATGGAAGAAGAAAAAATTATTTTCTGTAAGAGCGGCGGCTGTACGGCAAAGCTCGGGGCAGGCGTGCTCGAACATATTCTGGAGAAGCTGCCGAAAGGGGAAAAGGATCCGAATCTGCTGGTGGGCTATGACAGCAAAGACGATGCATCCGTCTACCGGCTGACGGACGACCTTGCGATGGTCCAGACGCTGGATTTCTTTCCGCCGGTGGTGGAGGATCCGTACACGTTTGGAAAAATTGCGGCGGCGAATGCCTTAAGCGACATCTATGCGATGGGCGGAGAGGTGCGGACAGCCCTGAATATCGTCTGCTTTCCGGAACAGATGGATTTGAATATTCTGGGTGAAATCATGCGCGGCGGATCTGAGAAAGTAATTGAGACAGGAGGCACATTGGCCGGCGGTCACTCTATTAACGATACGGATGTCAAATATGGACTGTCTGTAACCGGTGTAGTGCATCCAAAAAAAATCTATCCGAATAACGGTGGTAGACCAGGGGACAAGCTGATCCTGACCAAAAAACTCGGCGTAGGAATTATATGTACGGCAAACCGTGTGCAGGAAGCTTCCGAGGAGACAATGCAGGAGGCAATCGCATCTATGACTACCTTAAATAAATATGCAGCAGAAATCTGCAGGAAGTATGAGATACATGCATGTACAGATGTGACGGGATTTAGTTTCCTTGGACATTTGCATGAGATGATGGATGGCACGTTAAGCTGCAGAATCGATGGCTCTTCGGTACCGGTGTTTCCGGAGGCACTGGAGGCTGCGGATGAGTTTCTGTTGACAGCAGCCGGACAGAGAAATCGGAATCATGTACAGGATTTTGTGAAGTTTGTGAATGTGCCGTTTGCCATGGAAGAGGTGCTTTATGATCCACAGACTTCCGGTGGACTCCTGGTTGCGGTAAGTGCCGGACATGCGAAGGCATTGTTGCAGGAATTATGTGATGCTGGACTTCCTGCGGCTATTGTCGGGGAAGTAACAGAAAAAGAAACTGCAGAGATTACCGTTGAGATGTAAGAGTTATTGTCTGGGTATAGACTTGCAGAGATGCACAGAAGAATATGTCATGCATTGCATGACATCCAAATCAATATAAAAAAGAAATGTTTTTATACAGGAGGGAAACAGAATGATCAAAGTAGATGCAATGGGCGATACCTGCCCAATTCCGGTTGTAAAAACCAAAAATGCGATCAAAGAGTTAAAGGGTAGCGGTGAGGTACAGACATTGGTTGATAATGAAATTGCTGTGCAGAACCTGACGAAAATGGCAAATCAGAAAGGTTATGGTGTGAAATCTCAGAAACTGGGAGAAGGAAAATATGAAGTCACTATGACTATTTCCGATGGAAATGCTGACGATATTGCCACAACAGGAGATTCCGCAGAAGAAAAGCAGATCGTATGTTATCCGGATGCAAGAAAGAAAAATACGGTTGTAGTATTGGCTTCTGCTACGATGGGAGCCGGGGATGAAGAACTGGGAGAAATACTGATGAAAGGATTTATCTATGCCCTGAGCCAGCAGGAAGAATTACCGGCTACGATATTTTATATATAAAGATTAAAATATGCTTTTTCAACTGTTTTTTC
>ENA-OPSG01000835-OPSG01000835.1-human-gut-metagenome-genome-assembly--contig:-NODE-835-length-17585-cov-13.426469_pt1 | contig 17585 bp, 16 predicted proteins | sample MGYA00241454_ERZ501900 | MGnify/ENA primary metagenome ERZ501900 (study PRJEB25962, sample SAMEA2042225) | human gut metagenome | biome: human gut; feature: human-associated habitat; material: faeces... | reverse complement strand
AGCAAACCATTATTACGCAATTGTCACTCGTTAAGGAGTGCGCCGATATTCACAGTTCTTTACCGGATCATGCAATAGCAGCCGGTTTTATGAATATATATTCTTACGATGACCATGTGTCGTCAATGAATAAGGTTTATAAAGAACGTCGTGATACTTTGGTAAAGGGATTGCAAAATAAATTGCCGGATTTTACATTTACTGTACCGGAAGGGGGCTTTTTCTTATGGCTTGCTTTGCCGGCCGGTTTGAATGAGTATGAATTTTTCCAATATGCTATTAAAGCAGGTGTTTTAGCGATTCCGGGAACACCGTTTTTTGTAAAACCGCAGAAACAAGGTTTCGTGCGACTCAACTTTACGGGGCTTAAGCCGGACGAATTAACGGAGGCCGTTTCACGATTGGCCGATGCTTACCAAAATATGATTAAATAACTATTGACATTGTATAAAAATACATCTATAATAGCGTAAGCATATAAAACAGTATAAATATTACTCGGTAATATATGGTGCTTTAGAGTATACAGTGATTGGTAAGTATTAGTAATAAGGAAAGGGTTAGTTATGAGTTTCGATTGGAGTTTAATTTGGGATAATATACCGATTCTCTTACAAGGGGCGGTCATTACGATTCAAATTACGGTAATGGCAGTAGGTTGCGGTTTCTTCATTGGTATGATTGCCGCGTTGGCCAATTTGTCACGTTTTAGAATTGTTCGCTTATTGGTTAAATGTTATGTAGAATTATTCCGCGGTACACCGCTGTTGGTTCAGATTTTTATGATTTATTTTGCATTGCCAATGGTTATCGGTCAGTCCATCAATCCGTATGTAGCAGCTGTTACGGCTTGTAGTATTAACTCCGGTGCTTATGTTTCCGAAATCTTCCGTGCCGGGATTCAATCGATTGATAAAGGGCAGATGGAAGCGGGCCGTTCCTTAGGCCTCACTTGGGGGCAAACGATGCGTTATATCGTAATGCCGCAAGCATTTAAAGCGATTATTCCGCCGCTCGGTAACGAATTCATTGCCATGATGAAAGATACTTCCTTGGTATCGGTTATCGGTTTTGAAGAATTGACTCGTCGCGGTCAGTTGATTATTGCCAGAACTTACGGCTCCTTTGAAATTTGGACAGCCGTTGCGATTATTTATTTAATTATGACATTAAGTATTTCGCAATTAGTTGCATTCCTTGAAAGGAGATATAATATCAAATGATTAAGATGATTGATGTTTATAAAAGTTTTGGGAAAAACGATGTCCTTAAAGGGATTAATCTTCATGTGGAACGTGGAGAAGTGGTTGTTATTATCGGACCGTCCGGTTCCGGTAAAAGTACCGTTTTGCGTTGCATGAATTATTTGGAAGAACCGACCTCCGGTGATGTTATCGTAGACGGTATGAATTTAAATGTAAAAGAGAACATTAATAATGTGCGTGCCGAAGTAGGCATGGTGTTCCAACGTTTTAATTTATTTCCGCATATGACGGTGCTTGATAATATTACCTTGGCACCGCAGAAAATTCGTAAAATTTCTAAGGCCGAAGCGGAAGAAATTGCCCTTGAGTTATTGGCCAAAGTCGGTTTGCGAGATAAAGCCGATTCATATCCGCAACAATTATCCGGCGGTCAACAGCAACGTGTAGCTATTGCTCGTGCTTTGGCGATGAAACCTAAAGTGATGCTCTTTGACGAACCAACCTCGGCACTTGATCCGGAAATGGTAAGCGAAGTACTTGATGTTATGAAAAGTCTTGCTAAAGAGGGCATGACCATGGTTGTGGTAACTCATGAAATGGGTTTTGCCAAAGAAGTGGGGACTCGCGTGTTATTTGTAGATGAAGGCAAGATTCTTGAAGCAGGTACGCCGGCAGAAGTGTTTGAGCATCCGAAAAATGAACGAACTCAGTTATTCTTGTCGAAAATTTTATAACTATATTATAACGCCCTTAATTAAGGGCGTTATTTAATGAGTTCTGCGATGAATAAATTTTAATAATTTATGACTAAATAGCAGTGAGTTTTAAAATTTATCAAATCAGAAATATAATCTATGAGTATTTGATTTTTAAAATTTAAAATCGTGATAAATCTAGTCTGTATGGGTATTTCTCACTCATTATTAGTTAAAAATCTTTACTAAATAATTAACAAGATGTTTACTTTTGCATAATGGAGCCATAAATAATTGTATGTATACTTATAATGCATATACAGCATAATAAACTTGTTTTTTAATACTCTCTGTGCTAACATTATTGAAGGGTATCATAAGTACTCTAATGCAGGGATTTTTTAGGAGGAATTTTTTATGCTCGGTAAAGTTAAGTGGTTCAGTGCAGAAAAAGGTTATGGATTTATTGAAAGAGAAGACGGTGGCGATGTATTCGTACATTTCTCCGCGATTCAGGAAGATGGTTTCAAATCCTTGAACGAAGGTCAAGAAGTAAACTTTGAAATCGTTGACGGACCTCGCGGCCCACAGGCTACGAATGTCACTAAAGCATAAATAACTACACTGAGAGATCGGCTTCGGCCGGTCTTTTTTATTTGCCTGCATTATGACAGATATTTTACGAGAATGTTTTGATCTGTACCTTTATTCGATTTGCCTGATATTGAAAAGATAGAGAAATGCAGTATTTATCGATGCTATCGAAGTTTGTAAAAATTTAATAAAAAATTTAAAAATTTTTCAAAAAATAAAGAGGACTTTTGTACACCTACGGAGAATTATATAAACATAGAAACAAGTTCGAAGTTTAGAACTTGGGAAGAAAGGGTGTTTCATATGAAAGTAACAGTAAGAGGTAAGAATTTAGAAGTAACTGCGGCTCTTCGTGAGTATTTGGAAAAACGTGTAGATAAGCTTGCTCGTTATTTCGATGCACCATTTGATGTACAAGCTGTGCTCTCAGTAGAAAAAGAAAATCGTGTAGTTGAATTAACTTGTTTCGTTGAAGGTATTGTACTTCGCGGTGTAGCATCGAATACAGATATGTATGCATCTATCGATTTAGTAGTCGATAAGATTGTTCGTCAGATTCATAAATATAAAACTCGTTTGGCACGTCGATTCAAGAAAGAAGCAGGCTTCAAACCGGATGCTTATGTACCGGAAGTACCTGTTCAAGAAGAAGAAATCAGCGTTGTTCGCCGCAAACATTTTGCTATTCGACCTATGAGTGTGGAAGAAGCTATTATGCAAATGAATTTGGTTGGTCATGACTTCTTTATGTTCTACAATGCAGAAACTGAAGTTATGAATGTAGTATATCGCCGTAAAAACGGTTCCTATGGTTTAATTGAGCCGGAGGTTTAATGGTCACTCCTTAGGGAGAACACCATAGGACGTTTAGATAACTGAATATATAATGAGCTGTAGCAGATTGTGAGTTCATGATCTGCTACAGCTTTTTGTTTATCTGGAGATTTTGTTTAAGACTGAATGTCAGAAGGTTCTGATTTATAGGATTCGGTATAGAGCTATCTTCATTATGATTTTTACTAATCGTCAGTTATTTTTATATGAGTTTTTAATAAAATTGGACTTGACAACAGTTCACTTAATACCTATTATAACAGTATTCTTTAGATTATGAGTTAAATGCATATATAAACACGATGATCAAAACAAGTACGTTCAATGAACCGAACAGAGAGATAAACCTTGGTTGAGAGTTGATTACGGTGTAGTTGGCACGAAATGCCTTTGTGAGTGGGAATGCTGAAATAATTGTAGGTGTTCACGTTGAACCGTCGTTATGGTATTTGAGTGCAATCGATAATGCATTTTATAATTATACGGTTGTAAACAGAGTGTAACCGCGGGCCACCGCCTCTGTCATGGAGGCGGTAGGCCTTTTTTTATACAATAGGGGGGATTTTATGATTGAACTCAGACATATTGATAAAGAGTTTGTGATAAAAAAGCAACATGTCCGAGCCTTACAAGATGTATCATTAACAGTTCAAGACGGTGATATCTTCGGGATTGTCGGCTTTAGCGGAGCCGGGAAGTCAACATTATTGCGTATGGTAAATGCATTGGAAGAACCGACCGCCGGTGAAGTTCTCATTGACGGTGTTAACATTAATGAATTGTCGCATAATGAGTTACGCAAAGTTCGTAAAGGCATCGGTATGATTTTCTAGTCCTTTAATTTGTTGAACTCTAAGACAGTGTATGACAATATTGCCATTCCGTTACGTTTGAATAAAGTGTCGGAAGATGAGATCGAAAAACGCGTTAAAGAGTTATTGGAGTTTGTAAACTTACCGGACCGAGCCAATGCGTATCCGACACAATTATCGGGCGGTCAGAAGCAACGTGTCGGGATTGCCCGTGCGCTGGCTACCAATCCGTCAATCTTACTTTGCGATGAAGCAACCAGTGCGTTGGATCCGGAAACAATGGAAGCCATCTTGAAGTTGTTAAAACGAATCAACAAAGAATTTAACATTACCATTTTATTGGTAACGCACGAAATAAACGTAATTCAGAAAATTTGTAATCGGGTAGCCGTCATGGAACATGGTTGTGTTGTTGAAACGGGCACGGTGCTCGATGTATTCAGTCATCAGACCCAAAGTATGACCAAACGTTTTGTGCAGACGGTTATTCCGGAACGTATTCCGGATAATATCGTAGCTCAGCTAAAAGCCGAAACAAGACCATATGAGTTGGTGAAGTTACGCTTTTTAGGTGACATGGTGACTAAAAATGTTATTTACGAAGTGAATCATAAATTTAATGTTGAAACCAATATCGTTTTTGCATCGGTTAATCAGTTACAGGATTCTGCATTGGGGATTTTTATTTTACAGATAACCGGGGCTCCCGAAGAAATTGGGGCAACTAAAAAATATATGTGTGACGCAGGACTTGAATGTGAGGTGATTACATTATGATGCCTGATTTGGGAGTACCTAATGAACAGATTATCTTGGCGGCTCAAGAAACCTTGTATATGGTATTTGTGTCGCTCATAATCGGATCCATTATCGGTCTTATCTTAGCCGTCATCTTAGTTTTGATAAATAAGGACGGTATTCTAAGAAATAATTATGTGTTTGCTGTTGTTAATACGATAGTGAACGTTATTCGCAGTGTGCCTTTTATCATTTTGATGGTATTTATCTTGCCGTTAACGAAATTGTTAATCGGCACCCGTATCGGTACGACGGCCGCGTTAGTTCCGCTCGTTATTTTTATTGCACCGTATTTAACGCGTTTATTTGAAAATTCGTTACTCAATGTAGACAAGGGGATTATCGAAGCCGCACAAGCCATGGGTGCTTCAAACTTTGAGCTTGTTTGGTATTTTATTTTGCCGGAAGCAAAAGCATCCTTAATTTTATCGGTTACGACCGGGACAATCGGTCTTATCGGAGCTACGGCGATGGCCGGGGCTATCGGTGCCGGCGGGGTTGGTGATTTGGCGCTTACTTACGGGTATGAACGCTTAAATTTCCCACTCATGTTGTTTACTGTAGTTGTGCTTGTTATTTTTGTTCAGATTATTCAAACTGTGGGTAATCATTTCGCATTTAAGATGCGTAATCGTTGAGAAAAGAAAGCAGGGGTATTATGAATTTAAAACGTTTTAAGAAAATTGGTGTGTTGTTGGCGGCCACTGTATTAGGCGCCGTATTATTAGCCGGTTGCGGTAATGATTCCTCATCGGCAGACAAAAAAGATTTGGTATTCAGTAAATCGCAGGGCCCTTATTCGGAGCTTTTTGAACAAGCTGTTAAACCAATTATGGAAAAGAAAGGGTATAAAATTACAGCTCGTGACATGTCCGACTTGTTTCAGGCCGACGTAGCCTTAAATGACGGGGAAGTTGACTTCAACGTTGAACAGCATACGGCGTACATGGACAACTTCAATAAAAAACAAAACGGTCATTTGGTAGCTTTGACTCCGATTCCGACTGTACCGGCCGGTATTTATCCTGGCTCCAAAACTCAGTTGAGCCAAGTGGCCGACGGCGATAGCATTGCTGTTCCGAATGATGCTTCCAATACGGCTCGTGCGTATGCTTTGCTCCAAAAAGCAGGTCTTATCAAGCTTGATCCTAATAAAGATTTAGCTACGGTAACCAAAGCCGATATTATCGAAAATCCGCATCATCTTAATTTTGTAGAAATGAAATCCTTAACGATTCCGTCCGTTCGTACCGACTTTGCGTACATTGTAATTACTGGCGCTATCGTATATAATGCCAAGATTGATCCTTCCACTGCTTTGATGAAAGAAGATATTTTACCATACTTGCTCTTACAGCTTGTTGTATTGGACAAAAACAAAGATACCCAGTGGGCTAAAGATTTGAAAGATGCGTACAATTCTCCTGAATTCAAAGAATACATGAAGACACATAATAACGGTTTATGGTACGTGCCCGAAAACAAATAAAAAGTCATAATTACACAATGAAAATTGTCGAATAGAATAATAATGACCCTTTCAGTTGAGAGGGTTATTATTATTTTTAAAGCTTAATTACCTTGGATCCTGTACCGGGTATTTTCAGTTGAAACAGATGTTTTGAAAATATGTATATATTTAGTCATACTTAGGTATATAATATGTAAAAAGCTTATGACTTCAATTGTATATTTTGGTTTTTTTAGAAACTTTGTGATATAATTAATTGAATATGTATATAAGAGAATATACAGACCTAAGGAGTTGAGATATTTGTTTGATTTTATACAACGATTAATTGGTAATAACAGTGCACGCGAGATTAAAAAAATGCGTACCATCGTGGACGAAATTAATGGCTTGGAGCCAAGTTTTAGCAGTTTGAGCGACAGTTCGTTGGCTGCAAAAACACAGGAGTTTAAGAAACGCTTAGCTGACGGTGAAACATTGGATGATATTTTACCGGAAGCTTTTGCGGTTGTTCGTGAAGCTTCGAAGCGCGTGCTCGGCATGCGCCATTTTGATGTGCAACTTATCGGCGGTATTACTTTGCATCGCGGTAATATTGCAGAAATGCGTACCGGTGAAGGTAAAACTTTGGTGGCTACATTGCCGGTTTATTTGAACGCATTAACCGGTAAAGGCGTACATGTTGTTACGGTCAATGATTATTTGGCTAAGCGTGACAGCGAGTGGATGGGTAAATTATATCGGGCTCTTGGCTTAAGCGTTGGTCTTATTGTAGCCAATCTCGATTATAACCAACGTAAATTGGCCTATGCTTCTGATATTACGTATGGTACTAACAATGAATTCGGTTTTGACTATTTGCGTGATAACATGGTTATCCATGCAGAGCAGATGGTACAGCGGCCATTGAATTATGCAATTGTCGATGAAGTTGACTCCATCCTCATCGATGAATCACGTACACCGCTCATCATTTCCGGTCCGGGGGAACGCTCCACGGACAGCTATTATACGTTAGCCAAGGTAGTACCGCAATTGGTAGCCGGCGAAGATTATACGATTGATGAAAAGCAAAAAACTATTGCACCTACGGAATCGGGGATTGCAAAGGTCGAAAAAATGCTTAAAATCGAAAACTTATATGATTCGGCTAACTTGGAATTGAATCACTTGTTAAATGCTTCGTTGCGTGCGTATGCTATGATGCATCGTGACAAAGATTATGTAGTAAAAGACGGTCAGGTTGTTATTGTCGATGAATTTACCGGCCGTTTGATGTTCGGCCGTCGTTATTCTGATGGCTTGCATCAAGCTATCGAAGCTAAGGAAGGTCTCAAAGTTGAACGCGAAAGTCAGACTTTGGCATCCATTACCTTCCAGAACTATTTCCGTATGTATGATAAATTAGCCGGTATGACAGGTACAGCTAAGACGGAAGAACAGGAATTTAACAACATTTACGGTTTGGAAGTATATGAAATTCCGCCAAATCGTCCGTTGTTACGTAAAGATTTGCCTGATTTAATTTTCAAAACTAAGAAGGCTAAATATAAGGCGGTTGTTAAAGATGTAGTAGAACGCCATAAGAAAGGACAACCTGTATTGGTAGGTACTACTTCGATTACACAATCCGAACAATTGAGTGACATGCTTCTTAAGAGCGGAGTGCCACACAATGTATTGAATGCCAAACATCATGAAAAAGAAGCGGAAATTGTAGCCAATGCCGGTCAACGCGGTATGGTAACTATCGCTACCAATATGGCCGGTCGCGGTACGGATATTTCCTTAGGTGAAGGCGTGGCAGAACTTGGTGGTCTCCATATCTTGGGTACAGAACGTCATGAAAGCCGCCGTATCGACAATCAGTTGCGCGGTCGTTCCGGTCGTCAAGGCGATCCGGGCTCCAGTCAGTTTTTCTTATCCTTGGAAGACGACTTGATGCGTATTTTCGGTGCCGATAATATTTCCGGCATGATGGACAAACTCGGCATGGAAGAGGATGAACCGATTGAACATTCCTTGATTACCAAATCCATTGAACGAGCTCAGAAGAAGGTAGAAAATCATAACTTCAATATTCGTAAATATATCTTGGAATATGACGATGTTATGAACCAGCAGCGTGAAGTATTATATGACCAACGCCGCAAAATTTTGGGCAATGATTCTTTGCGTGATACCATTATGGAAATGGTTGATTCATTAGCAATTAAAGCTATGAATCAATATGCCGATGAAAAATTATATCCGGAAGAATGGGATTATGAAGGTCTATTGAAACATTTAGAGCTTTTCTTCTTAGAACCGGGACAGCTTACAGTGGCTGAAATGGAAGATTTGGGCTGCGGTGAATTGCAAGAACGATTACTTGATATTGCGCATGAAGAATATAATAAACGAGAACAGCTTATTGGTGAAGCCAATATGCGTGAACTCGAAAAAGCAGTAATGCTTAAAGTTGTGGATAGCAAATGGATGGAACATCTTGATTCGATGGATATGTTGCGTGAAGGTATCGGCCTTCGTGCATACGGTCAGAAAAATCCGCTTGTTGAATACAAATTTGAAGCTTATGATATGTTTGAAGCTATGATTGAAGCCATTCAGGAAGATACGATTATGTATCTCTATCGCATTCGTATTGAATTGAATGACAATGTGATTGAAGAAGAATCAGCTGCCGATCCCCTGGCCAATGCGCAAACCCATCATGATGATGTGTTGGAACCACAAAATGTAGATTAGAAAACGCAGAATGGTTCGTCGCCGGGAGATATTTCGGCACGGCCATTTTCTGCTTTTGGTAAGAAATATTAGAAAGAGGTGAATAGATTGTTAGAGGATTTAAAAGGCCCTATTGACAATTTAGAGGAGCGAATTTATGGAATGAGGGATTCACTCCCTTTTCTGTGTTCGGTCCTCCGCGCCATAGTGTCTTTTCGTTTAAAGTGATTCGTTCTGCTGCTATAGATCCCATAACATTGCCTCCCAAACTGCCGTTTCCTATGGGGAGTGAGTTGTTTTCCCATGCTTTGTCTGTTGCAGGAGAATACCAGGAAGCGCGTCCGTCCAAATTATTAGGGGTATCAAACCAGATGCTCAGTCCTTTGGTGTAATCTGTACTCTGTGCTTGTAAGGAAGCTGCGAATAAGCTTCCTAAAATGCATAGTTGAAGTTTCTTCATAAATTAATGATATTAGTTAAAGGTATTTCTACAAAAATACAATTAGATTTTTATTTGTGAGAAATGTAATGTTTGAAATTTAGGGTGATTTCCTGTTTTTATAGGTATATCAAGGTTGAAAGATAATTTTCATCGAACATTTCATTGGCGATATCCCACAGATGTTCTGCTGTCAGCATTTCTATCCGTTTGAATACTTCTTCCGAACCTTCAAATTTACCATAGTGCAAGAACGTTTTTCCCATATCCAATGCATTGTTCTCAAAATTGTCTCCGGCAACTCCTATTTGTCCGATGATCTGTTTTTTTGCTGCACTCAGTTGTGAGGAACTTAGTTTGCTGTCACGCAGTTTTTTCAATTCTTTATGAACTAGTCCGATGCAACGGTCTGCATCTTCCGGATCAGTTCCGAAATAGATGCAGAACACTCCTGTGTCTGTGTATGAAGTCAGATTGGCTTCTACGTTATAGACCAGCCCCCGGCGTTCGCGCAAGGAAACGTTCAGCCGGCTGTTCATACCGGGTCCTCCCAGCAGATTGTTCAGCAGGTAAAGTCCGGTTCGTTTTTCATTATATGCATTATATCCCCGGCTACCTATCATTACATGGGCTTGATGTGTTTCTTTATTCAGTGTCAATGTCTTAGGAATATAGAGAAAAGGTTCTGTCCGTTGGCGTTCGGTAATGGAAAAAGGGATGTCGGCTGTCACTTTCTCTATGGTGCGTATCACTTTCTTAAAGTCTATATTGCCTTGAATGAAAAAGATCATATTGGTAGCTTTGTAAAAACGGGAAGTAAAATTCAAGGCGTGTTCACTTTTGAAACTACGCAATAAGTCCGGTTTGCCCAAAATATTCCTTCCCAAAGGATGATTGGGAAAAATCAATTCCTCAAAATCATCAAAAATCAGTTCTGACGGACTGTCTTCATAACTTTGTATTTCATCAATAATCACTTCCACTTCTTTGTCAATCTCATGTTGTGGGAAGGTGCTGTGAAATACAATATCTGCCAGCAGTTCTGCTGCCCGTGAGAAGTGTTCTACCAGAAAAGCACTGTATATCACTGTTTCTTCCTTATTCGTATATGCATTTAAATCTCCGCCTACATTTTCCATGCGGTTCAGGATGTGCCATGCATGTCTTTTTTGTGTTCCTTTAAAGATAAGGTGTTCCACGAAATGGGCCATTCCCTGTTCCTGTTCGTTTTCATCACGGGTTCCGGCATCGACGGCAAAGCCGCAATAGGCTACATTAGACTGATTGGGAGCGTGAATAATGCGCAGCCCGTTAGGCAAGGTGAAAGTATTGTATGACATTGTTTTTTGCTTCAAATAAGTTTCGGTTGGCAAAAATACAACAAAAGTTATTGCCGTTCTTCAAAAAATGCAGATATTTGTATTTACTAACAGAAAACAAGATGATGGATAAAATTGCTATTTTCTGTTCCGCATCCGAGAATATAGAGCCTGTGTTTTTTGAAAAAGCACGTGAGTTGGGCGTTTGGATGGGACAAAACAAGAAGACGTTAGTGTATGGAGGTGCTAATATCGGATTGATGGAATGTATTGCCAAGGCAGCCAAAGACAACGGCTCGATGATAATGGGAGTTATTCCGACCAAGCTGGAAGAACGTGGACGAGCCAGCGATTTGGTGGATGTGACTTTCCGTACAGATAATTTGAGTGACCGTAAAGATGTGATGTTGAATGAATCGGATGTAGTGATAGCTTTGCCGGGAGGAGTGGGTACACTGGATGAGGTTTTTCATGTAATGGCGGCCGCTACGCTGGACTATCATCGTAAAAAAGTAATTTTTTATAATATAAATGGCTTTTGGAATGGCATTATCGACTTTTTGGCCGGATTGGAGAGGCAGCATTTTGCCCATCATCCGTTGAACAGTTATTTTGCTGTTGCCAATGACTTGAGAGAACTAACCGAACTACTTAAATAATATTCATGTAACCTATTATGATGACATCTATACACGAATTGTTGCAGAAAGAGGCTCAGGCTGTTTTGAATATTCCTATAACTGATGCTTATGAGAAAGCAGTGGAATTGATTGTTGAGCAAATACACCGTAAAAAAGGAAAGCTGGTGACTACCGGTATGGGTAAGGCCGGACAGATAGCTATGAATATAGCTACGACTTTTTGCTCTACAGGTATTCCGGCAGTGTTTTTACATCCCAGCGAAGCTCAACATGGGGATTTGGGGATTTTGCAGGAGAATGATTTGCTGCTTCTGATTTCTAATTCAGGAAAAACCCGTGAAATTGTGGAACTGACACAACTTGCACATAATTTGAACCCAAATTTGAAATATATTGTTATTACCGGAAATGCGGATAGTCCATTGGCCCGGGAGTCTGATATTTGTTTATGCACCGGGCATCCTGATGAAGTGTGTGCTTTGGGTATGACCCCCACAACTTCAACTACAGTTATGACCGTGATAGGTGATATTTTGGTAGTGGAAACCATGAAAAAGACCGGTTTTACCATCGAAGAGTATAGCAAACGCCATCATGGAGGGTACTTAGGTGAGCGTTCACGCGAGTTAAGTAAGTAAAATAAAATAGAACCGGAACGCAAAGGACACAAATAATACAAATAGCATTTTATTAAAGGATTTGTGTCATTTGTGTTCCGGTTTTATGTATATAAATCGTAAATATAAAAATGAGAAAAGTAATAGGTATAGGTGAAACCATTCTGGATATTCTTTTTAAAGATAGCCAACCTACGGCAGCTGTTCCCGGTGGCTCGGTTTTCAATGGAATTATTTCATTGGGGCGTTTGGGAGTCAATGTAACTTTTATCAGTGAAACGGGAAATGACAAAGTGGGTGATATCATTCTGAAGTTTATGCGAGAGAATGGAGTAAGCACAGATCATGTGAACGTGTTTCCTGAAGGAAAGTCACCTGTGTCTTTAGCTTTTCTGAATGAACAGAATGATGCTGAATATCTTTTTTATAAAGATTATCCACGGTTGAGGCTGGATGTGACAATGCCTGAAATACATCGGGATGACATTGTGATGATCGGCTCTTATTATGCTGTAACGCCTCAATTGCGTGATAAGGTGAAAGAACTGTTGGATAAAGCTCGTGAAAAAGGGGCTATCATTTATTATGACGTGAATTTCCGCAGTACTCACAAGAACGAGGCGATAAAGCTGCTTCCTGTTATTCTTGAGAATTTTGAATATGCTGATATCATTCGCGGCTCCGTTGAGGATTTTGAGAATATGTTTGGTTTGACAGATGCGGATAAGGTTTATAAAAGTAAGATTGAATTTTATTGTCCGCATTTTATTTGCACGCACGGTGGAAGAGGAATTCGCCTGTATACAAAGAATATAAAAAAGCATTATGAAGTGGATCCTTTGCAGACTGTCAGTACGGTGGGAGCCGGAGATAATTTTAACGCCGGAGTAGTTTTCGGATTGCTAAAATATCGTATCCGCCGGGATGATTTGGATGAACTGTCGGAAGATGACTGGGACCATGTGATTCGTTGTGGAAAGGATTTCAGTGCCGATGTTTGTATGAGTTTGAATAATTCGATTTCAAAAGAGTTTGCTGCCGGTTACAGATAAATCGGATAGCTCTCATTGTTTTAAACTCTTTTATTATGTATGAGAACCTTTAAATTAATAGCAGGTCTTTCCTTTTTGCTGCTGGTGGTTGCCTGTCAGGACAAAAAGCGGTCTTCGCAGATTGAGGTAGCGGAGAATGAATCGAAATATGTGGTTTTGGCATATGTCACCTCATGGGGAGAAAGTACGCCTGATCCGGCATGTTTGACTCATATTAATTATGCGTTCGGGCATGTTACAGATAATTTCAAAGGAATACGTATAGATAATGAACCACGTTTGCAAATGGTAGTGGGGCTGCGTGAAAAAAAACCGTCTTTGAAAGTTTTGCTGTCCGTAGGCGGGTGGGGAAGCAGTCGGTTTAGTGAGATGGCACAGACAGATAGTACACGTATGGCGTTTGCCGCAGATTGTAAACGGGTGATAGACCAGTTTGATTTGGACGGAATTGATATAGATTGGGAATATCCCGGTATAGGAACTGCCGGTGTATCTTTTTCGCCGGAAGATACTGATAACTTTTCTTTGTTGATGAAGGATATACGCCATGCTATCGGTAAAGACAAACTGCTGACCATTGCTACACAGGCAGGTGCCAAATATTACAACTTAAAGGCTGTCGAACCTTATGTGGATTATGTCAATATCATGACATACGATATGGAGGAATCTCCTAATCACCATTCGGCCTTGTACCGTTCGGAAATGACTGAGGAATGGTCTTGCGAGGATGCGGTTGCCGCCCATGTTGCCGCAGGTTTTCCTGTCGGACGCTTGGTATTGGGTATTCCGTTCTATGGGCATGGGACTAATGAAGCTCCGGAATTATTGGATTATCGTCATATTATCGCTTTGGATTCTTTACAGAGTTGTTGGGATAGTGCGGCACAAGTTCCTTATATGATAAATTCGCAAGGACATGTGGTCGTTAATTATGAGAATGCCCAGTCCATCGCATTCAAGTGCCAGTTCCTGCATCAGAAAGGGATGCTGGGGGCTATGTACTGGGACTATGATAGCGATGATGAAAAGGGTACATTACGCCATGCTGTCTATCAAGGTGTAATGAATCCTTGATTCTTTCAGTTTATTTTTTCTTATCTGCATATTTTCTGTAAAGAGGATAAGCCGCTTGCAGTATTTTGTTTTTTAATAAAGGCGGATAGTCGGGATAAACCGATAAAAAAGCTTCTACTTCTTTGTAGGCCGCTTCGCTATCGTGATTCCTTAATAAAGCCCCGACCCAATTGCGAGGGAAAAAGATATCTCCGGTGCGTTGAACTTCTGTCAGTTTTTCCAATGCCGGACGGATATATTTCACCGCATAATCTTGTCTTGTAGGATGATTCAGATAGCTTAAGGTTGTAGCTGCCCAAGGCTCAATCCTTCTGTTTTCCGCTTGCAATAAAGATCGGAATAAACTGTCCAATTTTAAAGTATCGGCAGTCATCGCACGTGATATGAAATCGAATTGGCGTAGACGGTCCGGATTGTGGATGCGTTGGCGTTGTGTCTGAAGTATTTCTTTTCCTTGCTCAGGTATGCGCAAGGCCAGTTCGTAGGCCAATGTAGTGTAATCTCTTTCATTTAATTGTTGGACTCTTTCGGTTTCCCATAAGGAATAGAGGCACTGAATCATAGTCGGACTTGCTGCTTCTGTAATCAGAAGGCGTAATAACTGGATGCGACAAGAAGGAATCGGATGAGAATGGCTGAGTTTATAAAGCTCATTTTCTATTTTATCACGTTCTGCCGAAGATATCTCTTGCAGAGGAGAGGACAGGTAATTGGTTAATGTTGAAGCTATCAACGGGTTCTTTTCACAATGTATTCCGTTGAGTAATGCATTCATCCATGCAGTATTCGGAATTCCTTTTGCTTGATAATTTTCATGCATCATCATTAAAACTGCCTGTCGGGTTGTTTCATTGTCTATTTCTTGCCAATGTTCCAGCAGCCAATGGAGACTGTTGTTGTCAGGAACAAACAAACCATATCCTCTCCCGTCCGTATTGGGCAGAATACGGGTGGGGGTAAAGGGTAACATAATACGGCATAAGCTGTCTGTCAGACTGGCTTCTATCGTTGTGTCCCTTGTTCCGCAAAGGGTGATATTGAATTTTTGAGGCCAGTTTAATCCTCTTTGATATGGATCTTGCTGATGTATGGTCAACTGTTTGTCTGATATTTCGAATTTGATTATCGGCATTCCTTTTTGGTTTACCCATACATCGCTGAAAGCGGCTAGATCTTGCTCTGTTTTACTGTCTAGAATTTGTATCAAGTCATCCCAAGTAGCGTTGGCGTAAGCGTAAGTTTTTAAATATTCTTGAATCCCTTCCCGAAATGCTTCTTTTCCCATTGATTCCACCAGTTTTACCATCATGACAGGAGCTTTGTTATAAATGATCTGTCCATAAATTAATCCTGCATTTTGAAGGTTATCTAGCGGTTGCCGGATAGCAGTGGTTCCGGGTGTACGGTCTTCTGACAAGGATGCGGCTGTATAAGTCTTCATCCAATTCAGCTGGTGATTGACTTGCGGGAATAATGGTTCGGTAATCAGAGCTGCAAAATAATTGGCGAATACCTCTTTAGTCCAGACATCATCAAACCAGTTCATCGTTACTAAATCTCCGAACCACATGTGGGCGGTTTCGTGGGCGATTAATTGGGTTCGGCGAAGTTCTTCATCCGGAGTGGGATTTTCGCTTAGGAACATTTGCGTGTCATTATATAAGGTGGCGCCTGTGTGCTCCATACCTCCATATTGGAATCCCGGCAAGATAATAAAATCGTATTTGGCAAAAGGATAGGGAACATTGGTATATTCTTCCAGCCAGTTCAGCGAAGCGGTCACTTGTTTGAAGATGGTATCTAATTGAGCTACTTTTTTAGAATCTGTTTCGCGGTAATATGCTGAGATTTTCCGGTTACCTTCTATATATTCTTGATGTTCTAATTTACCGGTGACAAAGGAAAAAAGATAAGTGCTTAATGGTTCAGTTGGGGCAAAAGTTACTGTTTTGCAGTTGCCTTTTGTTTCTTCTTTAGTAATATAGGTATTGGAAACAGCTTTCCATTCTGTTGGTATATCCAGTCGTAAGGAAAATGTGGCTTTCAGATTCGGCTGTTCGAAACAAGGGAATAAGGTACGGGCACGGTCTGGCACTAATAGCGTATACAGAAATTCATCATTTCTGTTTAGCGACTGGTTTCCGGCAATAAATTTGATCGTGATATTATTTTTTCCTTCTACTATGTTTTTTTCAGGTAGGATGATGTGCTCGTTATGGAATTCATAACGGGCAGTTTGTCCATTGACGGATACCGATTTTATCTTTTCAGGCTTTTCTCTGAAGTCGAGAATAATTTCTTGCGGTGCATCCAGATTAAATTCAATGGTAATCTCTCCATTTACCGGTACTGATTTCTGTTCAGGAATGGAGAAATATAGCTTATACTTCAACTCCTTAATCTCCTGTTTGCGCAGTGTTGCCAGTTCTTGCGATACGCCCTCGTCGTAGAAACGAGGATTGCTTGTGGTCTGTTGGCAACTGCATAATAATAAGCTGCACATGAAAATAAGATATCCGATATATGTTTTCATCATCTAAAATTTATCTTGGTTATCTGCGGCAATTTTTCGGATGCCGCGCTGTGAAGCTATGAATGCACCTCCCAATACTCGTTTCCCCTCGTAAAAAACGGCTGATTGTCCGGGAGCGATGGCGGATGCTTCGGAAAGGAAACGGACCAATAGTTGTTTTTCATCTAATACGAGCACTTGACACGGAATAGGCTTGCTGCGATAGCGGATACGTACTGACAAGTCCTTGCATTGCAGTAAATCCTGCATTTCTGTGATATGATAGTCCTCTACCAACATATATTCTGCTTTAAGTTCCTCGGCATCTCCTAACATGACTGTATTCTTTTCTGTATCCGAAAAATCCTTAATATCTTATCTTAAATAAGGTTTATTGGCAATATCCCCCATTTTATCTTAGGATTCTTTACTTAAGTTATTATATTTTTTATATTGCAATCGATAATAATTCCTATCTTTCTGAACACCTTTAAACTCCAATTTTACTAATTCTAGCCAAGTTTTAAGATTTTTGTTTTCCTCACATTTGTGAGAATTTATAATACTTGAAATCTGTCAAAAAACATTTTCTGCAATTCTTACTCTATTTGGTTCTATATGCCAAATAATGAACTAAATACCTTTTTTAATGATTTATCCCCCCTCCTTCAGGAGCTCTAAATTAAAATGATTCTATATTTTCTATGCTAAAAATGACCATTAGATGAGAACATTTTACCTTGAAACATCCGCAAAACATTATCTTCGCCGCCGACCACGGCATTGTAGAAG
>ENA-OPSG01000819-OPSG01000819.1-human-gut-metagenome-genome-assembly--contig:-NODE-819-length-17736-cov-14.087382_pt1 | contig 17736 bp, 13 predicted proteins | sample MGYA00241454_ERZ501900 | MGnify/ENA primary metagenome ERZ501900 (study PRJEB25962, sample SAMEA2042225) | human gut metagenome | biome: human gut; feature: human-associated habitat; material: faeces... | reverse complement strand
CCGTTCAGAAACGCGTGCAAACCGCATTGATTGTAGAAAGTGGCGAGATTCGCGAGGTGATGCACGCCGCCCTGTTGCTGGGATATGGCGCCAGTGCCATCAATCCCTACATGGCCTTCGCCGTACTGGATGAACTGGTGAGGAAAGGCGATGTGCAGATGAATTACGAAACGGCCGAGAAGAATTATATCAAGGCCATCCGCAAGGGCTTGTTCAAGATTATGAGCAAGATGGGCATTTCGACTATCCGTTCCTACCGGGGCGCAAAGATTTTTGAAGCCGTAGGGGTCAGCGAGGAATTGTTGAGAAGCTATTTCGGCACACAGACATCCAGCATCGGAGGCATCCGTCTGGAAGAAGTCGCCAGAGACGCCATCGCCCTGCACGATGCCGGATTCGCTGCAAAAGAAGTGAGCGACATTTTACCGCACAACGGACTGTTCTCTTTCCGCAAAGACGGAGAACGGCACGCTTGGAATCCGGAAACCATCTCCACCCTGCAACTGGCCACCCGGCTGGGTAGCTATAAGAAGTTCAAGGAATTCACCTCCATGGTAGATGGAAAAGAGTCACCCCTCTTCCTGCGCGACTTCTTCGGGCACAAACGAAACCCTATCGATATTGAAAAGGTGGAGCCGGTAGAAAACATCGTGAAACATTTCGTGACAGGAGCCATGTCCTTCGGCGCTATCAGCAAGGAGGCACATGAGGCGCTGGCACTGGCCATGAACAAACTGGGCGCACGCAGCAATACGGGTGAAGGAGGTGAGGACAGCGACCGCATTACCGGCACCTACCAGGGTATCTCACTTTGCAGCAAGACCAAGCAGATAGCATCGGGACGCTTCGGAGTCACCGCCGAATACCTGGTCCATGCCGAAGAGATCCAGATAAAGGTGGCCCAAGGCGCCAAGCCGGGAGAAGGAGGACAACTGCCGGGATTCAAGGTAGATGAGGTGATTGCCAAAACCCGCCACTCCATTCCGGGCATCTCGCTCATTTCCCCTCCACCCCACCATGACATTTATTCCATCGAAGATTTGGCCCAGTTGATATTCGACCTGAAAAACGTAAACCCACAGGCACGAATCAGTGTGAAACTGGTAGCCGAAAGCGGCGTGGGAACCATTGCCGCCGGAGTGGCCAAAGCGAAAGCCGACTTGATTGTCATTTCGGGAGCGGAAGGAGGAACCGGCGCGTCGCCTGCATCGAGTATGCGGTATGCAGGTATCTCGCCCGAAATAGGACTGAGCGAGACGCAACAGACCTTGGTGTTGAACGGACTCCGCGGACAAGTGAAACTGCAAGTGGACGGACAGTTGAAAACCGGACGGGATATTATCAACATGGCCTTGCTGGGTGCGGAAGAATTCGGTTTCGGTACCACCGCATTGATTGTACTGGGATGCGTCATGATGCGCAAGTGCCACACCAACACCTGTCCCGTAGGCGTGGCCACCCAAGACCCCGAACTCCGCAAACATTTCCGCGGACACTATGAATATGTAGTGAATTATTTCACTTTCCTAGCACAGGAAGTACGCGAATATTTGGCCGAAATGGGATTCACCCGGTTGGAGGATATCATTGGACGGACAGACCTGATTGAAATACAACAAGCGCCAAGTGAGAAGAAATCCTCACTATTGGATTTCAGCAGACTGCTACACCGGGTGGACAACGGAGCTACCATACACCATGTCATGGAACAGAAGCACGACATTGCCCATGTGAAGGATGTGACCATACTGGCCGCCGCCAGGGATGCCATAGAAAACGGAAAAGAAATTTCCCTGGAATACACCATCGCCAATACGGACCGTTCGGTAGGCGCCATGCTGGCAGGAGCGGTTGCCAAGAAATACGGGCAGGCAGGACTTCCGGAACAGACCATCCACATCAAATTCAAAGGTTCGGCAGGCCAAAGTTTCGGTGCGTTCCTGACCCACGGCATCAGTTTCAAGCTGGAAGGCGAAGCGAATGACTATCTGGGAAAAGGACTGAGCGGCGGACGCATTGCGGTACTGCCCCCCGTGCGCAGCAATTTCGATGCGGAAAAGAATACCATCGCCGGAAACACCCTGCTGTATGGCGCTACTGACGGCGAGGTGTATATCAACGGACGGGTGGGCGAACGCTTCGCCGTCCGCAATTCCGGTGTGACGGCCGTGGTAGAGGGTGTAGGCGACCACTGTTGCGAATACATGACCGGAGGACGGGTCGTGGTACTGGGGGAAACCGGACGGAATTTCGCTGCCGGAATGAGTGGCGGCGTGGCTTACGTGTGGAACAAGAACCACAACTTCGATTATTTCTGCAACATGGAGATGGTGGAGCTCTCACTTATCGAGGAGGCATCTTACCGGAAGGAGCTGCATGAACTGATCCGTCAGCATTACCTCTATACCGGTTCCAAACTGGCACGAACAATGTTAGATGACTGGAATCACTATGTAGATGAATTTATCCAGATAGTACCTATCGAATATAAACGAGTATTGCAAGAAGAACAAATGCGCAAGCTACAGCAAAAAATAGCTGATGTACAAAGAGATTATTAATACATCACACAAATTATCAACAAAGAAATACAACAAAGATATGGGAAATCCAAAAGCATTTTTAACTATTCCGCGTCAGGAAGCGGGCTACCGTCCCATCCACGACCGGATATCAGATTATAGCGAGGTAGAACAGACTCTGAACAGCCGTGACCGGAAACTTCAAGCCTCACGCTGCATGGACTGCGGCGTTCCCTTCTGCCACTGGGCTTGTCCGCTGAGCAACAAGCAGCCCGAATTTCAAGATGCCCTCTACAAAGGCAAATGGGAGGAAGCCTACAAGATATTGAACGAAACCAACGATTTTCCTGAGTTCACTGGCCGCATCTGCCCCGCCCTCTGCGAAAAGAGTTGCGTGCTGAAACTGAGCATGGACTCTCCCGTCACCATCCGCGAGAACGAAGCGGCCATTGCCGAAGCAGCCTTCCGCGAAGGTTACATCAAGCCCCGGAACATTGAACGCAACGGACGGAAAGTAGCCATTATCGGCGCCGGGCCCGCCGGACTGGCCGCCGCCAACCAGCTCAACGGAAAAGGGTACACAGTGACCGTCTTCGACAAGAATGAGGCTCCCGGCGGCCTGCTACGTTACGGCATCCCCAACTTCAAGCTGCACAAGCCCATCATCGACCGCCGTATCCGGGTGATGGAAGAAGAAGGCATCCACTTCAAAATGAACAACGATGTGGATGTGCGGCAACTCCCCGAAGGTTTTGACGCCTACTGCATCTGCACCGGAGCTCCGACCGCCCGTGACCTCCCTGTCCCCGGACGCGAACTGAAAGGCATCCACCCGGCACTGGACATGCTGGCGCAACAAAACCGTATCCTTGCCGGCATGACGTTCCCGAAAGAACAACTGGTTACTGCCAAAGGGAAAAAAGTACTGGTCATCGGCGGAGGGGATACCGGCAGCGACTGCATAGGGACCAGCAACCGGCAAGGTGCCCTAAGCGTCACCCAAATAGAAATCATGCCCCAGCCGCCCGTAGGACAGAATCCTGCCACTCCATGGCCCCAATTCCCCGTCGTACTGAAAACCACCTCTTCTCACGAAGAAGGGTGCAGCCGCCTATGGTCTCTCGCCACCCGTAAGTTTTTAGGCAAAAACGGTAAAGTGTGCGGTGTGGAAGTGGAACAGGTGGAATGGACTCCCGATCCCGACGGCGGCCGCCCTGTCATGAAGCCCACCGGAAAGGTGGAAGTGATTGAAGCCGACCTGGTTCTTCTGGCAATGGGCTTCTTAAAACCCGAACATCCCCAATTCACCGAAAACGTATTCGTAGCCGGCGATGCGGCAAGCGGAGCCAGCCTGGTGGTACGCGCCATTGCCAGCGGACGGAAAGCGGCAACGGACATAGACAGTTATCTCAATAAATAAATCAACAAATACAATTATGTGTGGAATCGTAGGAATATTCAAGATAAAGCAACAAACGCAAGAGTTGCGTCAGAAGGCATTGAAAATGTCACAAAAGCTCCGCCACCGCGGACCGGACTGGAACGGTATCTATGTAGGCGGCTCTACCATCCTGGCCCATGAACGCCTCTCCATCGTAGACCCTCAAAGCGGAGGGCAGCCCCTATACAGTCCCGACCGGAAACAAATCCTTGCCGTGAACGGAGAAATCTACAACCATCGGGATGTTCGTGCAAAGTACGCCGGAAAATATGATTTCCAAACCGGAAGCGACTGCGAAGTCATCCTTGCCCTTTACCGTGACAAAGGTATTCACTTCCTCGAAGACCTGAACGGCATCTTCGCCTTCGCCCTTTATGATGAGGAGAAAGACGATTTCCTCATTGCCCGCGACCCCATCGGAGTCATACCTTTATATATAGGTAAGGATAAGGACGGCAAAATATACTGCGCCAGCGAGTTGAAAGCCCTCGAAGGGTTCTGTGATGAATACGAACCCTTCCTTCCCGGCCATTACTATTGGGGAAAAGAAGGCAAGATGACCCGCTGGTACGTCCGCGACTGGTTTGAATACGAAGCCGTGAAAAACAACAATGCCTATTCCCAGGACATACACGACGGACTGGAAGAGGCCGTTAAACGCCAACTGATGAGTGATGTGCCCTACGGCGTACTTCTTTCCGGCGGTCTGGACAGTTCCGTCATCTCTGCCATTGCCAAGAAATATGCAGGCAAACGGGTAGAAACCAACAATAAAAAAGATGCCTGGTGGCCTCAGCTCCATTCCTTTGCTATCGGTCTGGAAGGTGCGCCCGACCTAATAAAAGCCCGCGAAGTGGCCCGCTTTATCGGAACCGTGCATCATGAAATCCACTATACCATCCAAGAAGGATTGGACGCTATTCGCGACGTCATTTACTACATCGAGACTTACGATGTCACCACCGTTCGCGCCTCTACCCCGATGTATTTGCTGGCACGCGTCATTAAAAGCATGGGAATCAAAATGGTGCTGAGTGGCGAAGGAGCTGATGAAGTGTTCGGCGGCTATCTCTATTTCCACAAAGCCCCTACAGCCCAAGCCTTTCATGAAGAAACCGTGCGTAAACTAGGCAAGCTCCACCTCTATGACTGCCTCCGTGCCAATAAATCCCTCGCAGCATGGGGAGTGGAAGGCCGAGTGCCTTTCCTGGACAAAGATTTTCTGGACATAGCCATGCGCCTCAATCCCGAGGCAAAGATGTGCCCCGGAAGCACCATTGAAAAGAAAATCGTCCGCAAAGCCTTTGCAGACATGTTGCCCGACAGTGTAGCATGGCGACAGAAAGAGCAGTTCAGCGACGGCGTGGGCTATAGTTGGATTGATACACTGAAAGCCCTTACCGCCGAAGCCGTCAGTGACGAGCAAATGGCGCACGCAACCGAACGGTTTCCTATCAATACGCCACAAAACAAGGAAGAATACTACTATCGCAGCATCTTCCAGGAGCACTTTCCCAGTGAAAGCGCAGCCCGCAGCGTGCCAAGCGTGCCCAGTGTGGCATGTTCTACAGCCGAAGCCCTTGCGTGGGACGCCGCCTTCAAGAACATGAACGAACCAAGCGGACGGGCCGTGAAGGGAGTGCACGAAGAAGCATATGATTCATAATATGGCAACGTGAGTCTGATTCCAACAATTTCATGCATATCTTTACCGCTTCTCTTACAGCATGTATTCAAAGAAGAGATGCTTTGCACCCCGAAATCTTGCGCGGCCTTGCCTTCGAAAAAAGGAAGGCTGCGCGGTGCTTTTGCCAACGTTTTCGAAATAGAGTGGAAAAAACAGCCCTTTCCATGCCGGGTATCAGAAAAAAATGGTGTAGCTTTGTATAGCTATAAAAAAGAGAAGAAGAAAGATGGAAACAAAAAAAGCGCCTCAAATCCCTTACGGCATCTCGGACTTTGTGCGGATGCGGACTGAAAATTATTATTATGTGGACAAGACCATGTATTTGCCCCTGATTGAAGATACAGCCAGCTATATCTTTATGATACGTCCGCGCCGTTTCGGAAAAAGCCTTTTCCTAAGCATAATGAAAGCCTACTATGACATTTTGCAAAAAGACCGTTTCGAAAGTTATTCAGCGGACTATGGATTGGTAAGAATTCCACCGACCAGCGCAACCGTTTCCAGATGATTTATTTTGATTTCTCAAAGGCAGGGGTTTCATTGGAAAGACTGGAAAAATGTTTTGAGACTTATTGCAATGTTGTCCTCTACCTGTTCATAAAGGATTACGCTTCTTTTTATTATGATAATTTTGAAGAAAAGTGCTGTATCTGGCTCAAGGAACCACATTACATAAAGTCCTGATACAGTTCAAAGGATGGGAAGTGGTGAGAAGTGAAAAAGATACACATTAAAAACACAATTAACAGATAAAATAATGAAAACACCTTTTATTCCTAAATTGATTCTCCTTTTTATCCTATTTTTTCTTTATTCTGCTGGATATGCACAACAACGGGATTCAGTAACCATACGCGGACAAGTAACAGATTATAACGGACAACCCATTGACAGTTGTTCCATCTTTTGGCAGAACCCCTCTTTTGATGACATTAAACAAGCCATCACTGACAAAAACGGATACTACACCACCCGTATTCCTAAAGGAAAGTATCAAAGTATGGGAGCTATCAATATGTCTACCTACCCACATACCGTAAAACCCGGACTAGCGGAAAAAGACCAACGTCTCGAATTTTGGGCATGGAATTTCATTGCCGATCGTGATACCACTCTCAACATTCGCTATCATCGTATGGAAGTCTATGGACTACGTATTTTCCACATCCCTGGAGGCATGCCCACCTATCAGATATATGTTCGACCCATGAGTCTGACCCGCACCCTGCAATGGCAAAAAGAAGAAAAATCCTCACTTGTACATGCACAGGATCTTAGCAAGATTGAGCAAACAGGTTTAAGCAAACAAGCCAAAGGCGTTTTGCTGGCACCATCGGCTGACAAATTAAAAGCTATCGTTTGGATAGATGGAGAAGAAGTACCTGTTCTGATGAAACAAGAGATAAAAGAGTACTTCAATGCTACTGAATACGGTAATGCCTATCTGCTGACCGTGGATATGCCCAAACACCAGAAAAATATTCTCCCCTACCGAATATTTAAAGTAGAGTTAACTGATTTAGAAAATGGTGACCGTGGAGAAGGACTTTATTATATGGAAAAAGAGAACTATATAAAATAAAAAGAAGCGGTATTCTACCGCTTCTTGAGCCGAAACCGGGACTCGAACCCGGGACCTATTCATTACGAATGAATTGCTCTACCAACTGAGCCATTTCGGCAACTGTTTTTTCTGCAATATCGGGTGCTTTTCTGAAAAAGCGTTGCAAATATATATCTTTCTTTCGAAATAAAGAAACTAAAAGCGGATAATTTTTCAGTTATCCGCTTTTGTTATGTCAATTGATGCCGGATTTATTGGTAGGCTTCTTCATGTATCCCTTTCATGGCCCATCCGCTTAGTTCGTTTATGTTCTTGAAAGCGGTATCCCACGTAAGAGCTTCAACGGTAGAATTGTTTTCTTTTATGTAAAGATTATAACATCAAGGCGTAAAAACTATTTTACACTAATTGCTCTTCTCATCAAATACCCGTGATATACTGAAATTTACCCACTCCATACCCAAACAATTCAATATCCGTCAAAGTTTGATGGTCTTTACCTTACCCGGAATGATGGTCAGATGCACCGTTCCATCCTTTTCTATCTCCACCTTCTGATATCTGGCCTCCACCACCACTTTTCCATCCAGCGCCATTACTCCCCACTGGCAGGCATTCCCTTCAAAAGCACAATAACCGCCTACGGGAACACAGATATTCCGGTAGCAGGGAGGCACAACGATGCGATCTCCCCATTTCAGCCCCCACTTCATCCCCATCCGGAAAGGAAGGACATCTTTTATTTCCTCCAGCCTCTTCCGCCTTTTCTCTTCCTCATTCTGTTGCCGTTCCCGCTGTACGCTCTCCGCACGCCGCCCGGCTTCCTTCCTCAGACCTTCCACCACGGAGGCAAAATCCGCTTCGCCCGCCTTAGGTGTAGATACTAATTGAAAAGTGCGCTGTATTCTAATTGAAAAGAGCTCCATCCATAACTTGTTACAAAATTACTATAAGTTTAAAATATTCATTTATCTTGTCTCATTTTTTGTGTTTCCTTAAGCCTATAAGACAGTCCGGTCATATTAACCAGATAAGCTTTATGTGTAAGCCTGTCAACCATTGCCGCCACAAGCACCTTGTCCTTTATGATTTCATTCCATCTGTTAAAAGCCAAATTAGTAGTAATGATTGTAGCCTTTTTTCCGGCTCTTAACGACAGGTGGTTAAAAAGCAGTTCTCCTCCTTCCTTGTCACAACTGACATATCCGAACTCATCACAGATGACCAGATCGTATTTTTCAAACCTTAATTGTAGCGTCCTCAGTGTCTTTGCTGATTTAGCCTCCCTTATCTGGGTAAGCAGGACCGGCACTGAAGTAAACAATACGGTAAAGTCCTGTTGGCAGGCCTTTATTCCTAAAGCCGTAGCAATATGCGTCTTTCCCGTTCCCGGATTTCCATACAGGACCAGGTTTCTTCCCTGTCTGATGAAGTCCAGTGTCTCCAATTCAGGTAATATTACCTGTGCCTCTTTGGGCATGTCTTCCATAACAAGCTCATGCAGATACTTCATTTGTGGAAATCCCGCAGATCTTATCCTTGATCTTCTTCTACACTCCCTTCTCCTGGCGCTTTCCTTTCCAAGCAATTCCGTCAAGAACTGCAGATGGTTCCAGTTTTCTTCAGCTGCCAATGAAAGGGTGCATTCCAGTTCCTCTTTAAAGGCCAGAAGCTTCAGTTCTGCAGCATAGTCATAAATGGTTTCTTTTTCTGATTTCATATATTATAAACTTAAATGGTTGGTATTATATCATGCACTTCATTGTATCCTGTCATGAGCGCCGTGATGCCTTCAAGCATATCCACAGCTTCTCTTTCTATATTCTCCTGTTGTGCCGGGAGAACAGGCGGTTCCATGGTTTCTTCTGTCTCTCCCTGTACGCTACCATGCAGCATGGCCTTTACCTGGTCCGGAGATATCTTTCTGACACCACGTCCGGTCAGCTCCTTGCATGCCGTGACAATGTCTGTTCCGGAAAATCCATTTTTTCGGGCATAGTCCAGCAACAGAACAAACGTCCTGTTGTCCTCCTTGAAATGGATGTCATACAGCCTTCTCAGTTCTTCCGGTGCTCTTTGCCAAACCACAGAGTGGGGCAATGCCCCCGGTTTACGGGAAAGTGTACGCAAATAGTGCTCCAGCTTGATGCACCAGTCTCCACCGCAATAACTGCGTTGATGAGAGGCCACTTTCTCCTTCCCGTACAGGATGACGATTTTTTCACTATAAACCTTGACATGTACTTTTTCTCCCACAAGAGAATCAGGTACGGAATAATGGACATTTTTCATGCTGATAGTTGACCATTTATCCACAATGTACTCATAGACCTCAAAACAGCCCAGATTACCGGGAAAAGGCTTCAGCGATGACAGGTCAGCTTCCAGACGTGATGTTTTCTCCGCTGTTGAAAGACTGCCTTGCTCGTTGTTGACCTGCATACATACCCGGTTTAAATGCTCCTGGGCAGAATGTATATCACCAAAATGGTCTGTCAGGCAGAAAGCTTTCCTTCTGACATATTCCACGCTGCGCTCTACATGTCCTTTCTCCCATCCGGCCCGTACATTACAGAAACGGTACTCAAAACAATAGAAACCGGACATCTTCATCAAAGCTTCTGTAGGTTTCTTATCACCACCGACAAAGCTCTTGACGGCTACACGCATATTGTCATAGACCATCATGGCGGGGACACCATGTATATCCCTGAAAAAGTTACGGTGGGATTCCATGAAGGCAAGCGTATTCTGATGCCTGAAAAGATAGGCGTATCTGCCATTGCTATGCCCGAAAGTGAATACGGCCAGATAAAACTTGGTTTTGACGCCGTCAATAAAAAGAAGAACTTCACCCCAGTCAAACTCGGCAATGCATCCAGGCTCATAGAACAACCGGATAAAGGTTTCGCTCTTTTTCTTCTCTTTGTATGACTCTATATTTTTTATATAACTGCATACTGTGGCGTAACTGATGGTGTATCCTTGAGATAACAGAAACTGGTGGATATCCTTTTTCAACATGCGCTGTTTGCGAAGTCCGGTAGCTATCTTAACGGCATTCTTCTTTAGGCAAAATCCTATCTTATCCTTAATCTCTTGTGTGAGCTGGCGAGGACGGCGTCTGGAACTGTCATACCTGGGCTGGATGGTAAGCAAATCACTCAAAGCCTCTTCTGGATTGTCCGTGCGGATGGCTGATTCGTACTTTGAAAGAATATTGTCAACGGTATGACGGCTGACATGAAGTTCACGAGAGATACGCCGTTTGCTATAACCGCATACTCTATACATGTGTATTATTGATTGTCTTTCTACCATAGTCTTCATTTTACCTTTGCATTTGGATTATACAAAGGTCATTATACTTATCCTATGGTGGCGCAATTTTCAACTGGAATATTGGCGCACTTTTCAATTAGTATCTACAGGCATAACCTTTAGGGGTACATTCTAAAAGGTGAAGATTTAACCTTTTTATTATTTCTTAACACTCAAAGAGCGGTGGTAGAGGGTATTTTCCCTCTTTTCGGTACTTTATTGATGGTTCGATGTTCCCATCTTTCCACATTGCTTGGCTCGTTCGCACAAGCCACTACAAAGGTACTACAATTTCCAATAAAGGCAAGAGGACAGCAATTCAAATCTATTATTTTTGAGGGAGTGAAATCTGCCGCTTGCCAAATTTCTCTCTGTCGAAAATAATAGTCCTCTGAAAAGAATGAAAACAGCATTGATAAAATTGCCTTATTAAGGGGGGGCTATGCTGTTTTATGCTATTATTTCGTCAGTCGTTTATCTCCGTTGCCGGATGCAGTTTTCAGCCAAGCCGATGAATAAGAAAAGGTTTTGGAGCTGTTTACTCTCCAACGGAGGACGAAACTGCTCCAAATGGTTTACCGCTTGAACTTTTCGTTTTCTAAAAGAGGTTTGGCAACCTTTGCATCCGACAAAAGGAGATAAATGACCAGATATATAACAGTAGTATTACATTAAGGTAAAGAACAACCATGGTATAGTATTATTGCAATTTAACTATTTAAAGTTTGTTTATAATCAAATCATTTAAAGATTTTTGTCCTTCTATGATTTTTTGTATTTGATAAATGTCGTAATTAAATAAAAAATATCACGCATAATGACTTTTTCTTTTTTCTAAATTTCTTCAAATGACAAATTATTGTTACCTTTGTAATGTAATATAGTTAATGGTTGCGCTTATAAAGTCCTTGGAAAGGATTTATGTATAAAAGAGGTAGATGTTTACTCTGTTCTTGCCTGGATTATCAGCATCACTGATATGAAATAACAGAAAAAAATATACAATGGCTAAGCGGACGGACAGGCAGGGAAATAGTACAGATTCCCAATCCCCCTCTTTATAATACATTGCGTATAAGATTTATTAACTGTCTGGTCTGGGGAATCTACAGAGATTTAACGAATCAAGATGGGAAGAGTCAGTCTTTGTCTTGTCATAATGTTCTTCATCTGTAGTGCTCAAAAAATTGATGCACAAGTACAGAATATCAGAGAGAAACAAGATACCATTTCGGCGACTAAATCATTAGAGCATATCAGGCCCGAGAATATCAAGAAGGGACCATTGAATAATGCTTTGGATGTATTGAGTGGTCAGTCTGCCGGTGTGAACGTCACCACTAATGGGACTGACAGGCTCGCTATGCTGAATAGTATCCGTGTGCGTGGTACCACATCCATTATGGGTGGCAATGACCCGTTAGTAATTATTGACGGAGTGACATCTGACATCGCTACGCTATCTACCATATATCCCGCAGACATCGAGAGTTTCACTATTTTGAAGAATGCTACCGAAACGGCAATGTACGGTTCCCGTGGTGCTTCAGGTGTAATTGAGATTAAGACCAAGAAAGGAACGGGGCGAGGTTTCGAAATATCATATGATGGCAACTACGGATTCGAGTCAATGTATAAACATCTGCAAATGCTCAACGGCCCGGAGTATATAGCTACAGCAGAGGCACTTGGATTAGATTACAATAATGGTGGCTACAACACCAATTTTCACGATGTAATTACTCGTACGGGCTTGATACATCAGCATCACTTGGCTTTTAGCGGTGGTTCGGAAAACTCAAACTATCGAGCATCGTTCGGTTTTATGGATCATAATACAATTGTCAAAGTTAACGATTACCGAAATTTAGTGGTAAAACTTGATGCTACACAAAAGGCTTTCGATGGTCGCTTAGTTGGCGATTTTGGTGTATATGGCTACTCGTCAAAGATACACGACATTTTCGATACACGAATGCTGTTTTACTCGGCAGCTGCACAGAATCCTACATATCCAGCAGGAACTGATGTTAATGGCAACTGGGTGAAGAACTCGGCTGCATCACACATCAACCACCCCGGAGCACTCCTCTATGAGAAAAATGACTCCGAAGAACGGAATTTCAATACACATTTGGGGCTGAAATTTAATATCCTTGACAATTTGATATTGTCGGCTTTCGGCTCTTATTCATATTCATCTACGGGAAATGCTCAATTTTGTCCTACATGGGTGTGGGCGCAAGGCAATGTTTATCGTGGAGAGTTCAAGGGTGAAGACTACTTTACAAATGTGTCCCTCTCATATAACAATGCTTGGGGAGACTCACACCTTGATGCTGTTGTTGGCGCAGAATATCTTAAACAGGTAAGGACTGGTTTATGGGTGCAGGCAAAAGGAATAACAACAAATGATTTCTCCTATAATAACATCGGAGCAACATCATCGCGTCCTTTCGGTGGTACGAGCAGTAGCTATGAAGACCCGTCACTTGCTTCAATAATGGGTAGTGTCACATATAGTTACAAGGATAGATATTCTATTGCGGCAGCACTCCGTGGAGATGGCTCTTCAATGGTAAGCGATAACAATACTTTCGGATTCTTCCCATCAGTATCACTGGGTTGGGATGTAAAAAAAGAAGGCTTCCTCTCTGATACTGACTTTATAACAATGTTGAAACTAAGAACCGGATATGGTCGGTCAGGAAATCTTGGAGGTATAACATCCTATACAACACTTAATACCGTAAAGGAGAATGGTATCGTATCCATCAACGGTGCACCTACCGTAACAATGGGAAGTATACGCAACACGAATCCGGACCTTAAGTGGGAGACTCGTTCAACATTTAATATCGGTTTTGACTTAGGTATATGGGATAATCGGTTGATGCTTACCTCGGAATTATATTACTCAAAGACAACGGATATGCTCTATGAGTATGATGTTCCCGTTCCGACCTTTGCGTTCGATAAACTGATGGCAAATATCGGCTCGATGTCTAACCAGGGTGTCGAACTAGGAATCTCGGTAGTTCCCATTCAACGAAAGGATATGGAGATGAATATCAACTTCAATATGTCCTACCAGAAGAATAAGTTACTTTCGCTTAGTGGAGAGTATAATGGTATGCATATGACAGCTTCAGATATTACTCCGATTGGCTCGCTTTATGGTGCAGGTCAGAACGGTGGAGACAATAATGTAGTATATCAGATTGTAGGTCAGCCATTGGGGGTATTCTATCTACCTCACTGCAAAGGGCTTAAAGAAAATGAACTTGGTGGCTACAGTTACGATATTGAAGATTTGAATGATGATGGCGATATTGATTTTAGCGATGGCGGAGACAGGTATATAGCAGGTCAGGCAACCCCCAAGGTAACTATTGGATCAAACATCAGTTTCCGTTACAAGTCCTTTGATATTGCCATGCAGATAAATGGTGCTTTCGGTCATAAGATATTCAATGGCACGGGCTTGGCTTATACCAATATGTCTATATTCCCTGACTACAATGTATTGAAGGGTGCTCCTGAAAAAAATATTATTGATCAGAATGTTTCAGACTATTGGTTGGAAAAAGGTGACTATGTAAATATTGAACATATTACCATAGGCTACAATATTCCAATGAAATCCAAGGCTGTGAAGTCATTGCGTCTTTCGGCAGGCATTAGCAACCTTGCAACAATCACAGGCTATAGCGGTCTTACTCCAATGATAAACAGTTATGTAGTAAGCAACACTTTGGGCATTGACGACAAACGCACCTATCCTTTATATCGTACCTATTCGTTAGGTCTTAGTATTCAATTCTAACCGCTTACAGTTATGAAAAGATATATAAACATATTGATGGTTGCTTTGGCAACGATGATGACCTCTTGTCTTACTGACACCCTGTGCCTGATACCAGCTGTACGTGCAGTTACTACACTTCCGCTGATTGCCGCCGGTGGCATTGCAACGGGTGAGGCCATGCTGGCTGCCCGGGTGCTGGGTGCGGAAGGTGTGCAGATTGGTACACGCTTTGCCTTGACGGCAGAGAGTTCTGCAAACGAGGTATTTAAGGATTACTGCTTGCATTTGGAAGAAGGGGATACCCGTCTGCTTTTGAAGAAATTGGCTCCGGTGCGTCTGGTGCGCAATAACTTTCGCAGCGCCGTAGAGGCTGCTGAGGCTGTGGGAGCTTCAGAGGAAGAACTTCGTATCCTTTTAGGGCGCGGCCGTGCCAAACGTGGTATTTTTGAAGGTGACTTGGAAGAAGGGGAACTGGAAATAGGGCAGGTATCTGCCTTGCTGCATGGAAAGGGAGTGCAGTCTGTGGCGTCGGTCATGCAAGAGTTGGTGGAGGAGAGCAGAAGGGCGTGGGAGAGAATGCAGGAATTGGATTTCTGACTATTCCCGTCTTCTGGTATCATATAACACTAAAAAAGGAATATTCCCGGTGATTTCGGGGATATTCCTTTTTTAGTTCCAATTTATAACCTTTTATCCTTTGGGGATATTGGTTGTGTCTTTTGCCATATTTCCACTTGTGGCGGAATTACTTGTGCCATTGTTGCTGGTAGTGGCGCTACCGGTAGCCATATTTGTTGCGCTTTTACCGGCTGTCTGCACAGCGGGTTGCTCTTCCCAGTGGAATGGTTCGAAGCTACTGTTCGGGTCAACCCAGGACGGTTTTTTGGAAGCATAAATAATGAACGGGGCAATGACTACAATCAGTGCACCGATGATGAGCACGGAGAACCATACTGTGTTGCTGCCTGTTGAGATTTGGCTGGGTGGGATAAAGCTCAGTACGAATGCCAGCAATGACCCGCAGAAACCAAGTCCACCGATGAGCCACATCAGTCCGTTGCCATTCTTGCCGATACGGAACGGACGGTTCAGCTTCTTCATCTTATAACGCAGCACGATGGCTCCGGAGAACATCAGCATATACATGATAAGATAGAGGACTACAGTCAGCTGTGATAGAATCTGGTAGAAACTCTGTACGGAAGGCATGACTACGAACAGAAGGCTCAGTACGGTTACTGCACCGCCTTGTACATAAAGGATATTCTTCTGTACGCCCAGCTTGTTTGTCTTTTGGAAGAACGGAGGCATGTAGCCTGCTTTTCCTACGGCAAAGATACCTTTGGACGGACCAGCAACCCATGTCAATACACCTGCCAGTACGCCGAATGCCAAAGCGATGGCAATAATCGGTGACAGCCAGGAGGCGCGGATGTAATGGAAATAGTTATCGAAGCCTACAAGCAGACTCTGTGTCAGACTGATGTCTTTGGCCGGGATGATGATGCCCAGTGAGAAAGTACCGAGCACGAAGATGATAACCGTAATGGCCGCACCGATGAACACTGCCTTCGGATAATTCTTGGAGGGATTGTTCACGTCTTTTACGTGGATACCGCCCATTTCCATACCGGCATAGAAGAGGAAGATACTGGCAGCAAGCACCACGTTGTCGAAGTTCGTCAAGTCGGGGAAGAAGCTGCTGTGGAAATCCAGGTTGGAGTGTCCGCCGGTGGCAAGGTAGATAATACCCAGGATAATCAGCAGTGCGGCAGGGATAATAGTCCCGACCAGGCCGCCGACCTTTGCCACTTTACCTACCCAGCTCATGCCCTTCATGGAGATGAACGTAGCCAGCCAGTAGATGATGAGGACAACAACGAGTGAGTAATACTTGTTGTTGGCCAGTGACATGTCGTGTACGTCGTTCATGCCGATGAAAGCAATGGATACGGCACCGAATGTCAATACGGTAGGATACCAGATTGTACTTTCAATCCATTGTACCCAGATGGCAAGGAAGCCCAGTTTTTTTCCGTAGGCTTCGCCCACCCAGCGGAACACACCGCCTTGCTTGTCTTGAAACATGGCAGCCAGTTCCGCGGCGACAAGTGACGTCGGAATCAGAAAAACAATGGCTGCAAATAAGTAGTAGAAGGCCGAACTCATTCCGTACACGGCCTCGGCAGGAAGTCCACGTAGGGATACTACTGCCGTCACATTCATGATTGCCAGGGTAAATACACCCAGCTTCACTGTTTGTTTAATATTTGCCATAAGTTAAGGTTTTAGATGAAAAATATATTCAAAATCAGCGTCTATAACAACACTTGGGGAGAGTTGTTCCCAACGGATAAGTGAAAGTTCCGGTTTTAACTATTCAGGAAGCGTCGGCTTTGGGCGCGGGCTTCTGTGCAACTTTCTTGTAGAACTCTTCTTTTTCCTTATTGCGCCGTTCGACCAGGCTCGTTACATACACTGTAAAGATAGGGAACATCATCATGCCCAGCGCAGCCAGCAGTACGGACAGTACCCGTCCGGTGGGAGTGACTGCTATGATATTGGAACCCACCGTCGTCACGTCCATAAATGCCCACCATAAGGCGTCTCCATATCCTTTGACTAAAGGATTGGGACCATGCTCCATGACATAAAAGGCCAGACTGGAAAAATAGACAGTGGCCAGCAACATGGTAAGGTAGGAAACGAACAGTCCCGATGCGCGGTTGTACGTCAGCCAACCCACCACGATAGCCATGGCGTAACCACCCCGCACTAATGGGATGAAACGCAGCATATAGGTTATCTCGGGTGAGAAAGTCCATCCCATATAGGCAATGATGTTTTGATAGGGTATAGCTACCAGCAGGAAAATGAAATGCGTGGCCACGTAGTGACCCTTCTTCTCTGCCAGGAACCATTCCAATACAAAATCTGCCAGGAACAGGGCACATATCCACAACTGTACTTTCATGTAGACCGACTGTTCGTAAAAGGGGATCCCCTTGAACGTGTCGACAGAGATGCTGATAACTAAAAATAGCGACAGTATCAATATAATGACATGCAGTATGCCATAGATACCTTTTTCCCGCAATACAAATTCTGATAGAGCCATTTTCATGATGAAGTCCATTATAAAGTCATAAGTTATGAGTTATAAGTCATTTGCTGATTACGGTGCCTACCAACAAATAACTCATAACCTATAACTCATAACTAAAAAGAGAAACTTATTCTGTAATCGTTACGTTATCACCGTTGAACACACCCAGGCCGAGCTTGTTCATGATGAACTTGATTGCCGATTGGGCCTTTACGGAGTTTCCCGCTTCGTCTAGGGTTTGCCGATTTCCACTCGTCGAAAGACTCCACCATCAGCATCATACCCAT